>JRHI01001313.1_pt1 | contig 21548 bp, 18 predicted proteins | sample 215371 | NCBI WGS metagenome assembly JRHI01 (sample SAMN02929681, study PRJNA255918) | sediment metagenome | biome: cave system; feature: Ice Cave; material: Sediment; isolation source: sediment from deep within a dark volcanic ice cave with no known source of... ...
GCCGAGCGGTCTGGAGCGAGCCCCCTGCTGCACGTGGACGGCAGCGCGCCGCCGATGATCGTGGCGTACGGGTCGCTCGAGCTGCCGTACGTCGAAGGCTCGAAAGATTTCGTCAAGGCGCTGGCGCGAGCCGGCGTTCATGCGAGGCTGGTGCCGCTCGAGAGCATGCAGCACGACGCGACGGCGCTCTCGCTCGGCGACGCCGACGGGGCGGTCGTCCGCGCGATGCTGGCGCTGATCCAGGAACGGTCATGATGCCCGTTTCGAACAAGGAGTGATGATGGCGACGAATGTGGACGTGGTGAACAAACTGATGCAGTGCTACCGAGCCATGGACGCCGCGGCGATAGCCCCGCTGCTCCATGCAGACGCGAAGCATACGGCTCCAGGGTCCGATTTCGGGGCCGACATGACGGGCCGGCAGACCATTGCGGACTATTTTCGGAACAACGTGTTCACCTCGTTCAGCAAGGTCGACTTCGAAGTTGTGCACCTGTGGGAAGACCGCGATCACAACGTCGTCGTCGTCGAGTGGCGCAGCCACCTCTGGCCAAAAACCGGCAAGAACTATAGCAACACCGGCGCGTTCGTGATCGAATTCCTGGATGGCCAGATCTACTGGGTGCGCGAGTACTTCGACACGGAGAAGGCGCATCAGAACGTCAACTGAGAGCACGTTGGCGGGACACCAACGGAGGACGCCGTGAATATCGATCTGAAAGGGAGAGTGGCCATCGTGACCGGGGCGTCGCGCGGACTCGGTCTGCTGGTCGCGAGGGATCTGGCGCGGGAGGGGATGCACGTGGCCGGCGCGGATCTGCGAGCCGATGATCTTGCGCGTGAAATGGCCGACATCGGCCGCGCCAGCGACGTTCGCACGCTGGCCGTGCCGACCGATATCGGACAGGAGAACCAGGTCGTCGAGCTCGTGCGGCGCACGGTGCAGGAGTTTGGACGCGTCGACGTGCTCGTCAACAACGCCGGCATCCGGCAGGTCGCCAAGGTGTGGGATACCGACGCGGCGATGTGGGACCGTCTCCATAACGCCAACTTGAAGGGTCACTTTCTCTGCACGCGCGAGGTGCTGAAACAGTCGATGCTCGCCCGCAACGAAGGCACGCTCATCTTCGTCTCGTCTGGATCGGGCAAGAAAGGTGAGGAGGACTCGTCGGCCTACTGCGCGTCGAAATGGGGCGTCATCGGCTTCGCGGAATCGGTGGCCAAAGACCTCAAGCAGACGAAGATTCGTGTGACGTCGATCACCCCCGGGATGATCCTGACGCCGATGGCGCGCGAGTCCGAGGCATGGGACCTCGGACTGGACTGGCTGGATCCAGCACACGTGTCGAACGCGATCGTGTTCTGCATCAAGCAGGACGCCGACACGATCATCCCCGAATTCCGCGTGTACCATCGGGCACAGGTCTAGATCCCCGGTATCGCGACGATGGCCATCGTACACGTCCTGCTTGGAGCGCTCGTCGCCAGCGGCGTGCTTCTTGTCGCCAGCAGCGTGAGAGCCCTGCGGTCGCGCCGCACCGAGAGCCCGGATGGCGACGGTGTGTGGCCGACCCCGTTGGGACTGTCGATCGGGTTCGTCACGAACTTTTTCGATACGCTCGGCATCGGGTCGTTTGCGACGACGACCGCGGTGTTGCGTCTGTTCGGTGTCGTGCCAGACGAACTCATTCCGGGAACGCTCCTGGTCGGGCACGCGCTGCCGGTCCTGACGCAGGCGATCGTTTTCATCAGCGTGGTCCGCGTCGATGCCGTGCAAATGGGCTGGTTGATCGGCGTCTGCATCGCCGGCGGCTGGCTCGGGGCCGGCGTGGTGGCGTCGCTGTCGAGGCGCGCCGTGCAGATCGGCATGGGGTGCGCGCTCCTGACGGCGGCGAGCTTGATGGTGCTCGGCATGTACGGGCTCTTTCCAGCGGGCGGCACGGCCCTGTCGTTTACGCGATCGGCATTCGTGATCGCGCTGGCCGTCAACTTCGGCCTCGGGGCGCTGCTCACGCTGGGGATCGGCAATTACGGGCCGAGCCTCATCGCGTTCAGCCTGCTCGGCATCGATCCGCGGGCGGCGTTTCCCATCATGATGGGATCGGGTGCATTCGTCGCCACCATCGCCGGCGTGCGATTTGTCGGCGCGGCCCGCTTACACGCGCGTGCGGCGCTGGGACTGACGCTCGGAGGGATTCCCGGAGTGTTGGTCGCGGTGTGGCTCGTAACCTCGTTGCCGCTGCTCGCGCTTCGGTGGCTCGTCCTGGTTGTGGTCGTCTACGCGGCGATCGCACTGTTGAGGGCCGGCCTCGGGCGCGCCACCGTCAAACCGATCGTGCGCGGGGTCGCCTAACGCGGTTCTCTTCGGCGTAGCATTTCGTCCTGCGGCGGGAGGTGACCTGTGGAGCGGATCGAGATCTTAGCCGTACGAGGCGCCAGCCTCTTTGAGCGTCTGGCGCTCGGCATCGGGTTCCTGTCGGCGGTGGCCGACCGCTTCGGGCTGTGGGGGCCGCCGCGCGGCACCAACGTCGCCTGGGGAACCTTCTCGAACGTCCTCGCTTATGCCGCCAGGGTGAACCCATGGGCGCCCGCGGCCGCGGTTCCCGCCATCGGCTGGAGTGTCACGGCGGCCGAGGTCGCGCTCGGTATCACACTGCTGGCGGGCGTCCACACGCGGACGGTGACCTTCCTCAGCGGCCTGCTCCTCCTCGGGTTCGCGGTGGGCATGACGGCTGGGACTGGCGTCAAGACGGCGTTCGACGCCTCGGTCTTCACGGCCTCCGCCGCGACTTTTCTGCTTGCGACCCGGCCAGCACCGCACGGACCGGGCAGCGCCCGCTCTTGACCCTGCGGTTGGCCGTGTGCGAAACTCCGCAGACGCTTTACACCTAAACAATCAAAGCTTCCACCGCCGGGCGCTGTGTCCCGCTTTCGCGTGAGGTCATGTCGTGCGCGTCCTTCGACTCCCTCTGCACACGCGGCGTGCCTCCGTGCTGACAGCACGCTTGCGGATTGGCGCAGCATCGTCGGCGATCGCCGTGCTGGCGGTCGCGAGCCTTGCGGCCCAGCGTCCGACCGTGCTGCTCGAGGAGATGACCTGGCGTGAGATCGACACCGCGCTCAAAGGAGGCGTCGACACGGCCGTCGTGACGATTGGCGCCGTCGAGCAGCATGGGCCGCAGATCGCCCTGTCGAGCGACTCGATCGTGGGCGACGACATCGGGCCGGGCGTGGCGCGTGCGATCGGCCGGGCGCTGGTGGCCCCGAACATCCGGGTCGGTGTGTCTTCCCATCACATGATGTTCCCCGGCACCATCGCGATCCGCACCGAAGTGCTCGGGGACCTGCTGCGCGAGTACATTCACAGCCTGGCGTGGCACGGCTTCCGTCACATCGTCGTGATTCCGACCCATGGCGGGAACTTCGCCACGATCGAACGGGTAACGAGGCAGCTCGCGCCGCTCTACCCGCACGTGAACCTGATCGGCTACGCCAACGCCGACAGCTACATCGAGACGCTGAAAAGCACATCGACGCGCCTCGGCATCCCGGCCGACGTCGCCGGATCGCACTCGGGCTTGAGCGAGACCGCGCAGATTCTGTCGCTCCGGCCAGACCTGGTGCGGATGGACAAAGCGGAGCGCGGGTTCATCGGCGATGCCTACGGCGCCGGCGACAAGATGAATCGCGAGGGCACGCAGGCGGTCAGCCCGATCGGCGTGCTCGGCGATCCGCGGACGGCGACGCCGGAGATCGGCCGCGAGTACGTGAAGGACCTGACGGCCCACCTCGCGGACTTCGCGCGCAACGCCCGCGACGCCTGGCGGCCACCCGCGCTCGCGGAGTTGCCCTATGGCGGATTGCCCGATCCCTCGGGGCCGCTGGCGGAGGGAGTCCGGCTGCGCCGCGCCGGCCGCTTCGCCCAGAGCCGGAACCTCTTCGCCGACCGGCTGGCGAAGGAGCCGGACAACCCGGCAGCAACGATCGAGCTCGGCCGCACGCTGGTGCTGGCAGGACAGTTCGACGAGGCGCGCCGGATGCTCACGCCGCTTCTCGGCCACGCCGACCCACTCCTGCGGGAGCGCGCGCACGACGAGCTGGCCTATACCGAGCTGTACTTCGGCCGCTTCGGCGCCGCGATCAAACACAAGCGCGACGCGGCGCAGCTTCGCGCCACCGCGAAGGATCCCGTGGAGCAGGCGCACAAGCTGTTCTACGTTGGCTACATCCAGACCGAGACTGGTCAGTTCGATCAGGCCGCCGCGGCGTACGACGAGGCGCTGCGCCTGACGCCGGGCGTCAACGACGTCAGCCTCGATCTGGAGCATCTCTTCGGCGTGCTCGAAGTTGCGCGCGGGCGCCTCACCCAGGCGGCCCTCCGGCTCCGTGCCCTCGAGGACGCGGTCGTTCAAAAGGAATGGGCGGCGCACGTGCGCCGCTTCTACCATCTGAACGGCGAGACCCTGCTTGCGCGCGGCCGGGTGGACGATGCGCTGCTGAATTTCGTTCCGGCCATCCGGATCTACGACCACCCGCTCTATCGCGAGTCGCTCGCCCGAGCCTACACCAGGGCGGGACGCCTCAAGGAGGCGGAAGCCGAGTACCGGCACCTCATCGAATTGACCGACGCCCGCCTCGACGTGCCGATCCACTTTGTGAAGGCGCACTTCGCGCTGGCGAAGCTGCTTGACGCGACAGGGCGGCGCCGCGAGGCGGACGATTTCTACCGGCGGTTTCTCACATTCTGGAAGGACGCCGACGTGGCGCTTCCGATCATGGCGGAGGCAAAAACCCGTGTGGGACAGGACTGACGCGCGCAGGCGGCCACTCCGGCTGGTGTGCCGGTGGCGGTTCATGGCGGCCGTACTGGCGATCATCGCGATCGCCCGGCTGGAGGCCCGTCCGACCGTGTCGCCGCAGTTGCCCGGCGCACGGCAGGCCGAAACGCCCCGCGCCACGCTGGCCATCGTGGGCGGTCGGCTGATTGACGGCTTCGGCGGGATCCCGCTCGAAAACGCCGTAGTCCTCGTCGCCGGCRRCAGGATCGTGGCGATCGGGCAGGTCGGCCGGCTGGCGGTGCCGCCCGGCGCGAARGTKATCGACGCCGAGGGGATGACGATCATGCCGGGGCTCTGGGAAAGCCACGGCCACCTGATGCACGTTGGCGAAGCCCGGCCGACCGAGTTTTCCGAGAAGTTCAAGGCGCGGCTGCCGGAAGTGATGGCGCGGGTGGCCGAGATCAGCCTGATGGCCGGCATCACGACGTTCCGCGACACTGGCGGTCCGTTGGCCGAACAGCAGGCGCTGCGCGCTGACATCGAGGCGCGAAAAAAAGCGGGGCCACGCCTGTACCTCGCCGGTCCCATCCTCAACCAGCGCGCCAAGGGCGAAGCGACGACCCCGGGCGACTACCGCGTCGGCAGCCCGCAAGAGGCCCGCGCCATCGTCGAGCAGTTGGTGGCGCAGAAGGTGGATCAGATCAAGGTGTACGGCTTCTGGGACCAGCCGGTGCTCGAGGCGGTCACAGAGACGGCCCACCGGGCCGGCATCACAGTCGATGCCGACCTGCGACACCTCGATGCGTACCGCACCGCCGTGAAGGCAGGGGTCGACCGCCTGCACCACGTGTTCACAGCCGACTCGTTGTCCGACTACAGCGACGAGGACATCCGGCTGCTCGTGCGGGGCGAGCGGCCGATCGCGATGGGCCCGTCTGCCAACATTCTCCGGGGCCCGTGGATTGTGCCGACCATCGAGATGCGGCAGTCCTACGCGCGCGCGCTCCAGTTTCCCGAGATTATCGACCATCCGCGCTTCAAGGCTGAGTACCCGCCCGATGTCTATGCCTACTTGCGCGAGACCTGGCAGGACCCCCAGGCGATTCCCTGGGGCGTCGGCGCGATCGAGCGGGTGAAGATCGCCAAGCGCAAACTGCGCCGCTTCATTGAAGCAGGCGGCCGCGAGCAGCTCATCGCCGGCTGCGATGCCGGATCGCCGCTCAACTTTCACAGCCCGCTGGCGCGCGAAGTGGCCAACCTGGTTGAAGCGGGCCTCACCCCGATGGAGGCGATCCAGTCCGCCACGCTGCGGCCGGCGCAGTCGCAGGGCGTCGACTCGCAGTTCGGCACCGTGTCGGTCGGCAAGCTCGCCGACATCCTCGTGGTGGACGGGGATCCACTGCAGGACATCAACGTGCTACAGCGCCAGGTCGTACATGTGATCAAGGACGGCGTGCAGTACAAGTAGCGTCGGTCACGAGGGGAGCGAGGCGATGAACCTGATGGCAACCAGTTGTGGCGCGGTCGCGCTGATCGCAGTGGTCGCGGCCGCCGGCACGGCGAGCGCGCAGGACTACCGGACCTACTACACGGTCACCCATGCGTCCGAGTTCAAGATCAACTGGCGGGCGTTCTACGAGAAGGCCGAGGCGAAGACGGCGGAGACCCGAAAAGCGCTGCCGCACACGCTCGATATTCAGTACGGCGACGATGTGAAGCAGCGGCTCGATGTCTACCGGCCCGCGAAGAAGACGTCGCGGGCACCGCTCTTCATCTTTCTCCACGGGGGCGGGTTCCGCGAAGGCGATCGGGCGCAGTACGGCTACGTCGCCGGGCCGCTGGCGGCCCAGGGCATCGTGACGATCGTCACGAGCTACCGGCTCACGCCGAAGAACCACTACCCGGATCAGCCGGACGACATCCGCGCCGTGCTCGAGTGGGCCTATCGGCATGCGAAGGAATATGGCGCCGACCCGAACAGAATCTACATCGGTGGTCACTCGGCGGGTGCGATCCTGTCGGCGTTTGTCAGCTTCAAGGCCGACTGGCTTGCCGGGCGGTCGCTGCCGGCCAATCTCGTCAAGGGCTGCGTGCCGATCAGCGGGCCGTACGACCTGACGAAATCTGGAGCCGTGGCCGAGTACCTGCCCGATCCAGCCGCCCGCGCGGACGCCAGTCCGCTGTTTCATCTCGACAGCCCACCGCCGCAGACGATCGTCGCGGTCGGATCGGTCGAGGCGTACGTCGACGAGTCGAGGGCGTTGGCCGACAAGATCCGCCAGCGCGGCGGCCAGGCGGAGTTGATCGTCCTCGAGGGGCTGCCCCACGACGACACCGCCTGGGCCCTCGGCAACCCACAGAGTCCGCTCGTGCAGGCCATCGTCCGGATGATGACCGGAAGAACGTCAGTGCCGGCGACGGCGCCCTCGGCCGCGCGCCAGTCGGCGGTGCCGCCGTTTGAAGGGCTGTGGAGCTACGCGACGATCGCGAACCCGAAGAGCGGGCGGCCCCCCGTGAAGATTGCCGGGCTGTTCTTCTTGAAGCAGGGACGCTTCGTCCAGCAGTCGCTCAACGACGGGGAGCCATGGGATCGTCAGCTCGCGCAGGCGCATACCGGGACCTACCAGTTCGACGGCGGCAAGATTCACCTGACGGCCGCGGTCGGCATCGTTGTCGATCCGGCCAATGCGCAGCCCATTCAGTTGCGCCGAGACAGCCTGCATGAGATCGCCCCAGAGCGGTCTGGCGACCGGCTCACCTTGACCTTCGGCACCGGCACCGTCCAGACATTCATACGGGTCGGCTCGGGCGAGGGCGACGTCATGCTGCTCGACCGCGGCGCGCTGGCGCTCGTGGACGGCCGCTTCCTCCTCGTAGCCGAGGCCGTGAGCGGCGGCACGGCCGCCGCCGGATCGGGCACGTTCACGCGAACAGGGCGCGCCGTCACACTGAATCCTGATCGCTGGCTCACCGTGCGCGACGGCCGCCATCGGTACGACCGCGGCCACGCGATCGATGTCCCGTTGGGAGGCCCGACACTTGCGCTTCCCGATGGAATCAGCTTCCCCGTGATCAAGCAACACTGAAGAGACGGAGAGCTGCTGTGCGCCACGCGCTGCTCGTCGCCGTCACGATCCTGGCTGCTGCGGCGGTCACGCTCGTCCCGCTGCCGGCCGTGCAGGCCCAGGGCCCAGCCCCGGGAGTGATCCTGGTCCGCGACGTGACGCTGATTGACGGCACGGGCGCGCCCGCGCGTTCGCGGACGAGCGTCCTCGTCCAAGGCGGAATCATTGCGGCCGTGGGCGCCGGTCTGAAAGCGCCGGCAGGGGCCCAGGTCGTCGACGGATCCGGCAAGTTCCTGGTGCCGGGCCTCATCGACACGCACGCGCACCTCGACGCCGTGATGGTGTTCCAGCTCACGCCCGAGGAAAAGGCGCAGATCATCGATCACAACGGCTTCGCCTTCCTCCACAACGGCGTCACCACCGTTCTCAACCTGTCGTCCGACGCCGACTGGATCTGGAAACGGCGTGAGGACCAGCGGGCCGGCCGGCTCCTCTCGCCACGCATCTACGCGATGGGCCGCTCGTTCACGCCGGAGGGCGGATGGGGCAGCCGCCACGGCGGCGCGCTCACGAGCGTCGACCACGTCCGGAAGCAGGCGCGCGAGTACGTTGTCAAGGGGACCGACGGCTTCAAGGTCATGATCGAGGACGGCCTCGGCGGCTCGGGCACCTACAAGGTGATGCCCGAGAACATGCTGCAAGCGCTGGCAGACGAGGCGGTCGCGGCGCGGGTGCCGATCTACGTTCACGCCATTAATCTGTCTGAGTTCAGGAAGGCCCTCACGATCCTCAAGCCGCGCGGGATCATGCACGGTCTGGAAGATCCGTTGCCGCCGGGAGACACGCTGCTGGCCGACTTGAAGGCAGCCGGTGTCTACGTGGTCCCGACTCTCAGTCTGTGGGAGGCGTTCACCAGTTTCGACGGCCACCCGGAGCGCTTCGACGACCCGGTCCTGAAGGGCAGCGTTCCCTCGTTCCTGCTGGCGAACATGCGGCGCGACGAGTTCATGAAGATCGAGAAGCAGCGGTTCCAGGAAGTGGCCCGGATGGACGTCTACCCATGGGCGCGGCGGGCAATGACGATCTTCAAGGAGAACACGCTGAAGATGCACCGCGCGGGAGTGAAACTGGCCGTGGGCACCGACGCCGGCGGCCCGGTCGGCTACAACTTCCAGGGTTACAACACGCCACGCGAGGTCGAGCTGCTCGTCGAGAGCGGCCTGACGCCGATGGAGGCGCTCGTTGCGGCCACGCGCACGGGCGCCGAGCTCATGGGCCTCGGCACGAAAGTCGGGACAATCGAGAAAGGGAAGTGGGCCGATTTCCTCGTCCTGTCGGCCGACCCGCTCGCGGACATCCGCAACATCCGACGCATCGAAACCGTGGTGATCGGCGGCGTGTCCTACCCGCGCGACCGATTCGCATACCGGCCGCATTGAGGAGATCAGAATGAAGAAGCTGCTGATCGCGGGCCTGGCCCTTGTGTTGTGGAGCGCGCCGCCGGCGCTGGCCGACGACAGCCGGATCGTCGGCCTCTGGAAGGCCGTGGGCTACACGATCGACGGTGTGGACCACCCCATGGAGGGCCTCTTCATCTTCACGGCCCGCTACTACTCTGCCAACGTCCGGTTCAACTACACGAGCAAGGGCCCAATCGACGATGCGAACGGAAATGCGGGGCCGTACACGGCCGATGGCAAGCAGGTGGTGCTGGGGCAGTGGGTCCAGGTGCACGTAAGGCCCGGCGACAAGAAGGAGCCGATGCTCTCGCGCAAGGGGCCGGACGAAACGACGAGCTACCACTTCGAAGGCAACCGCCTGATCCTGACTTTTCCGTCGAAGAACAAGTACGTCCTCGAGCGGATCACCGAATGACCCCGCACCGACGCGCATCTCGCGGCGCTGGCGATCGAGTACGACGCGACGCTGTACTCGACAGACCGCGACTTCGAGGCAGGTTCGGTGGCGATGCCCGTAGACGTCGAATTGGACGCCGTGCGGCTGAAGTCGGATAATCCCACCATGATCGTGACCCTTGATTCCAAGCGCCGATTGACTTGACCCGTTATGTGCCCACGCGTTCAGGATGCCGTCGCACGTTTGACGCCCACGCACATCGGAAGTCCCTTCAGGACAGATCGGAAGTCATCGTCCCCATTCGCACTATGATCCGGTCCGCAGAATCAGGCGTTCGCCTCGCTCAAGCAGGCCGTTGACGACCGGTCGGGGGATGTGCCCTTTATCAGGGTTGACCTCAAGTTCGATCGGCTGCGGTCCAACCCGCGATTCAAAGCCCTCGTGCGGCGCATGGGCCTGGAAAGGCAGCAGCTGTTTACGGATCCCAACCAAGAAACGAACGCCATGCGAAGCGTCACATTGCGACATGCGATTCTGATTGTCAGTCTCATCGCCAGCACGAGCGTCGCGCGGTCTGCCCAAAGCGACTCGTCTCGCATCGTGCGCGAAGTGGGAGATGCCCATCTGGCGGCCGTCACGCGCGATGATCTGCAGCGGCAGCTCAAGCTCGGGCTTCCTGTCAACGAGCTGCCGGACTATTCGTTCGCCGCCGCCGAGCGCCGATCGAAAGAAGCGGCCGAATGGCTTTCGAAGCTCGCAAGGGTCCGCCCCGGCGGTCTGGCTCACGAGGAGACGCTCTCCGTCGACGTCTTGACGCACCAGTTGCAGACGCGTATCGACGCCACGCACAGCTTCTATTTCGCGCCACAAGTCACACCATACGCGTCACCGATCGGGCCGATGGCTCAGGCGTTTGCCGTCATGCCGCTCTCAACAGCCGGAGATCGTGCGCGGTATCTCGCTCGCCTCCACGACATGAAAAAGCTGGTCGCGACGCTCGCGACGAACGTCGCGGCGCAAGCCAGACGAGGCATTCGCATTCCCAAGCCGGAGCTTGCGCTTGTGGAGGGGTTCCTCAAGTCGTTGGCGGTAACAGGCGAGGCGAGTCCGTTTCGTCCCGCGGCAGCGCGGCTCGCGACCATGTCGACAACCGGTCGAGCGACATTCCTCCAGAACGTCGACACGGAAATCCAAACGGCCATCGCGTCTCCCATCGGCGGTCTTGCGAGGTCGTTGCGCGGAGACTACGCGGCGAGTGCTCCCGAAGCGGTCGGCTTGTCGCAGTATCCCGGCGGTCTGGAGTTCTACCGTTCTCTCGTGAAGTCATACACGACGATGGATGTGACCCCCGAGGATGTCCACGCGATCGGACTGGCGAATGTCGCGAAGATCAACGCCGAGATGGCGAAGATTCGAGAGGAGCTGAAGTTCACGGGGACGCAGGCCGAGTTCAAGGCGTCGCTGCGATCAAACCCGAAGCTGTTTCCGAACACGCCGGAAGAGATCGGCGATAGCCTGATGTCGTAGGTTCGCGCGATCGAGCCTGTGGTGGATCGCTTTTTCGGGCGCAAGCCAGTGGCGCCCTATGGCGTGAGGCGCCTCGAGCCGCAGCTCGAGCCGGGACAGACATTCGGCTATTACCAGGTGCCGACAGCGACCGATCCCGCGGGCTACTACCGGTACAACGGATCGAGCCTGTCCGATCGGTCGCTCTTGAACGCGGGTGCGCTCATCTACCACGAGCTTGTGCCGGGCCACCATTTCCAGATCAATCTCACATACGAGAACAAGGGCATCCCCCAGTTCCGGCGCGAAAGTTTCGACACGGCGTTCACTGAAGGCTGGGGCGACTACGCGTCTCATCTCGCGGGCGAGATGGGGATGTATGCGGATCCTTACGACCGCTATGGACGCCTTAGCATGGAGATGTTCATCTCAGTCCGTCTGGTCGTCGATACGGGCATGAACGCACTGGGTTGGTCCCGCGATCGGGCCATCGCGTACATGAAGGAGAACTTGATGGAGACCGACACGCAGATCGCGTCCGAGACCCTCCGCTACTCGTGCGACATACCAGGCCAGGCGCTCGCCTATCGCATGGGCTCGAATCGGATCCTCGAGCTCCGCGAGCAGGCACGGACGGCATTGGGGCCGAAGTTCGACATCCGAGCGTTCCACGACTGGATTCTCGGCAGCGGATCGCTTCCGATGACGACGCTCGCACGGCATGTGCAGGTGTTCATCGACCGGGAAAAGAAATGAGCCGCGCAGACCCATGACCATCATGAAGGCCGTCATTCTCGGTTCGGGCTCCGCCGTCCCGGATCCCGACCGCGGAAACCCCAGCCAGGCCATCATCGTCGACGATCAGGTGATCCTGTTCGACTGCGGCGAACGCACCAGCGCGAACCTCGTCAAGGCGGGGATCAATCCCCTCGACGTCGACCACCTGTTCTTCACCCACCTGCACTGGGACCATATCTCCGACTACGGCTATTTCATCATGACCACATGGAACTGCGGGCGGCGTCGGACGCTCCGCGTGTTCGGGCCCGCGGGAACAAAAGCGATGTCCCATGCCTCGATCTATGGCGTCCATCAAACCGACGTCGAATACGTCAGGCGCTACATCCGGGCGCTGCCGCCTCACATCACCGATCGGCCGGTCGAGTCGCCGCCGGTCGAAGTCGAGGAGATCGATGTCGGCTTCCGCTACGTCACCAGGACGTTCACGGTCATCGCCGGCGCCGTCGAGCACCATCAGCGCGTGGGAACCCCCTCCGTGGGGTTCCGCGTCGAGACCAGCCGCGGAGTGGTGGCCATCAGCGGCGACACGCGCCCGTGTGAAAGCATGATTGAACTGGCCCGCGGCGCCGACGTGTTGATCCACGACGCCGCGTTCCTCGACGAAATCATCGAAGCCCGCCAGATGTGGAGCCATTCAGGACCGTCGGGTGCGGGGCGTGTCGCGCAGGCAGCCGGCGTCAAGAAACTGGTCCTGACGCATCTCGGCCCGTACACGGCGCCGCAGGCGGCCGTTGACATGGCGGCGATGTACTACGGACCGCGCCGCGGCCCGGAAATCTGGGACAAGATCGTCGCCGACGCTAAAAAACACTACGATGGCCCGGTAGTGCTCGCACACGACGCCCTGGTCATCGACATCTGACCTGCCAGCCGCATGCTGCGTCCGCCTGTCGCCTCTGATACACCACCTTGCCGCCCACCATGGTGAGCAACGGCGTGATGTCTTTGATTTGCTCCTCCGGAACCGTGAGGTAGTCGGCAGAGAGGACAATCAGGTCGGCAAACTTGCCGGGCTCCAGTGAACCCTTCTGGCTTTCTTCGAACGTCGAATAGGCCGCCCAGAGTGTGTGGAAGCGGAGCGCTTCTTCGCGGGTGAGCTTCTGGTCGGCGCCCACCACCTCGCCATCAATCGTCTTACGGCTGACAGCGACCCACATGTATAAGAACTGATCGTTGTCGTTGACCATCTGCCAGTCGGTGCCGCCTGCGATCGGAATGCCGGCGTTGAGCAGCTTGCGATACGGATGCGACATATCGGCGTAGTCGCGTCCGAAGTTCTCGAGAAAATTGCGGCGCAGGTTGTAGAGATGCCATGTCTGCGGATGGAGCATCACGCCCAGACGCTTGATGCGCTCGAAGTGCTCAGGCTGGAGCATGTACCCGTGTTCGATGGACCAGCGCTTGCCGGCGATGGAACTGTCTTTGTCGGCGGCTTCGTAGGCGTCCAGCACGAGATCGATGGCGGCATCGCCGAGCGCGTGAATGCCAACGCGCCATCCGTATCTGTTGCACAGACGGACCGCGGTGATGAAGTTTTCACGCGTGCCGCCAACCTGTCCGCGGAAGCCTGGCCGGTTGATGTAATCCCTACGCAGATACGCCAGGTCGGAGCCGCCGTCGGCGACCATCTTGATGCCCCAGACACTCAGCATGTCGTCGCCGAGTCCCGAGGCAACCGGCGCCTCTCGGAACATTCGTTCCAGCTCCGCAGCCGGCTGGTTCGGATTGATGCGAATGGTGACGCTGGTCCGCAGAGTCACTTCGTTGCGTTTGCGCAGCTCGATGTACGCGCGCATGCCTTCAGGACTGTCGGCTGCCGAACGAACGCTAGTGACGCCGGCGGCTGCCAGCTCTTTGTACGATTGCCGCTGTGACGCCATCAACTGCTCGTGCGTGGGCGGCGGCAGTACCTGCCGGAACACGTCCTGCGCGTTCTCATAAAATCGGCCGGTGAGCTCGCCTGTCTGCGGGTCTTTCTCGATAGTTCCGCCTGGAGGGTCGGGCGTGTTGCGGTCAATCCCGACGGATTTCAGCGCGGCGGTATTCGCCACCCCAAGATGCCCGCGGCTGAGAAACACAGGATTACTCGGCGAGACCGGGTCGAGGTCGAAGCGCGTGGGATTGCGGCGCTCGGCCAGCTTGGTCTCGTTCCAGATGCGCGAATTCGTGATCCACTCGCCGGGCTTACTCACGCGGACCTTGGCGTCGATTAGCTGAATGATCCCGGCCAATGTTGTCGGCCTGGAGAGATCCGGCTGAAAGATGTGCATGCCGTAGGCGGTGGGGTGGGAGTGACTGTCGATGATGCCGGGCGTGACGGTGCGGCCCTTCAAATCAATCAGCTGTGTGCGTCCGTTCTTGAGCTTCAGGATTTCGGCGTTCTTTCCGACCTTCAGAATCCTGCCGTCACGAATCGCGATCGCTTCGGCGATTTCGTTCCTCAGGTTGAGCGTGATGATCTTCCCGGAATGAAGAATGAGCGTGGCCGGTACTTCCGCGCTGGAAGCCCGTGCCGCGGCAGCCAGGCCGGCAAGCACGGCACACGACAAAATGAACCGCAGGACCTGACCGGGACTGCTTCGCATGTTTTCTCCTGGCCACCGGGCGCTTCTTCAGGGGTGACCTGCCATCCACCTCAGAAGATGTTCTTCGCGCCGCGGCTGCCGTTTTGATCGCACCGCGAAAAACAATACACTCCTCGACGCTTCAGTGTTGGACACATCGCGCGCTCCCGAGTGAAGCCGCATTCCGGCCGCGTGTCAAGGAGCCGATCATGACGAACAACGATACGCTGGTTCCCGAGTTCCGAATCGACCGTCGGGCGCGAATCTGACGCCGTGACCGACTCCATCGCGGCCTCGTCGAATGGCACCGCCGGGTCACGGGGCGTCCCGCGGCGCGTGGCGTACCACGGCGGCGCCGCCGGCGCCATGCTCCCGTTCCTGGTGTTCGTGGGCGGCGTGGTGGCGCTGGCGCTCCTGGGCGCCCCGGACGAGCGCGGCTTCTGGCCAGTCGAGGTCATGGCCCTGACCCTTGGCCTGCTGCTTGCGCGCGATCGCACCGCGTACTCCGAGATCGTGATCGACGGCATGTCGCAGCCGATCGTCATGATTATGATCATGGCCTGGCTGCTCGCATCAGTGCTCGGCGTCCTGATGACCATGACCGGCCTGGTCGAGGCGCTCACCTGGAGCGCGGGGCGGCTTCACGTCACGGGCACCGGCTTCATCGTCGCCACCTTCTTCATCTGCTGCGTCGTCTCCACGTCCACCGGTACCAGCTTCGGCACGATCCTCATCTGCGGCCCGATTCTCTACCCGGCGGGAGGGCTCGTCGGCGCGCATCTGCCGACCCTGGAGGGCGCGATTCTTGGTGGCGCGACGTTTGGCGACAGCATCTCCCCGATTTCCGACACCTCGATCGCCAGCGCGCTCAGTCAACAGGCCGACATCGGCGGCTCGGTGCGCAGCCGCCTCAAGTACGTCCTGATCGCGGCAGCCCTCGGGCTCGTGTTCTACGTCATCAGCGGAATGATGGGAGCGGGAGGATCGGTCCGGGAGCTCGTCAACACGACGGGCAATCCGCGCGGGCTGCCGATGCTGATCGTTCCGATCGTCGTGATTGCACTGCTGCTCGGTCGCCGTCATCTGCTCCACGGCTTGCTCGTCGGCCTGCTCGTCGGCGCCGGTGTAGGCCTCAGTCTGGGGCTGCTCCCATTCGAGAAGCTGCTCTCGCTCGATCCGGCCAACTTCACGGCGCGCAGCTTCGTCATCGACGGCATCAACCGTGGCCTCGGCATCAGTGTCTTCACGATCTTTCTGATTGGCCTGGTGGCCGGGGTCGAGGCCAGCGGCCTGCTCGGCAAGCTGGTGGACTTTTCCGCCAGCCGGGTCCGATCGGTCAGGTCCGCTGAAGCGTGGATCGTGGGAGTGGTGGGGGGCGTGGTCCTGCTGACGTGTCACAGCATCGTCGCGATCCTGACAGTCGGCGAGTTCGCGCGGGAGACGGGCGAGCGATTCGGCATTCACCGCTACCGCCGGGCAAACCTGCTGGACCTCACCGTCAGCACGCTTCCGTTCATCCTGCCCTACTTCATCCCGGTGATTCTCACCGCCAACACGACAGGCGCCGGCGCGGGCTACGGCCTTCCCACGATCACGCCCCTTCAGGTGGGCCTGCACAATTTCCACAGCTTTGCGGTTCTGATCGTGGTGATTTGGGCGGTTGCCACGGGCTTCGGCCGTCGCTTTGCGGCCGACGAATCGGCGGCCAGTGGCTGAAGGCAGCAGGTATGGGCGCGGCACGTGTCGGATGGCCGGAACCTGGCCGTGGCGATTACCTCAGTCGACGATGGCGGCCGCCGCCGTCGATGCCTCGGGCGTCCCGGCGCGACGCTGCCGTGTGGCGAGCAACCGCGCCGACAAACTGCGCCCCTGCCCGGGCTCCGACCACGGGCAGACCTCGAGGCAGATGGCGCAGCCGTAGTTGTCGCTGAAATACGGCACACAGCGATCGAAATCGACGTACCACTTGCGGGTACCGCGCACCCACTGCTTCTCGTTGAAAATCGCGGCGGGCGGGCACTCGCGCACGCAGATCGTGCAGCCTGCGTACAGATCGTCCACGCCGATATCCTCCGGGCATTCGACCGCCAGCGGCAGGTCGGTGACCACCGTCGTCAGGCGAACGTTGGATCCGAATTCGCGGCAGATGAGCGACCCGTGTTTGCCAAGCTGGCCGAGGCCGGCCGCGACGGCAATCGGGATGTGCAGATACTCGCTGCTGCTGTTGACGGGCAGTCCCTGAGCGGGCCAGCCCATCGCGCGGATGTGTCGCGCGAGATCGACAGTGAGCCGCGAGCACTGGTGGTAAACGCGCAGCACCTCGCGCCCCGCCCGCACGCCTGGGACTTCCAGCATCGTGTCGCGATCCATGGGCAGGCCGAGCGCGATCGCGTAGCGAAAGGGCGACCGAGCGCCTTCCATCAGGAAATCGTCCCGCATCTGGCAGATGCCGACGAGGCCCGCGCCAAGCTCACGGGCCCGCGCTTTGATCTCGGCCGTCATCGCGACAGGGTCCGGCACGTCGCGCCGGATGGGCGCCAGGCGGCCCTGGGACCTGAAGGCCGCCCACATGTTGCGGATCATGCGCGGCAGCATCGAGGCCGGGTAGCTGTAGCGGAAGAGCGCCTGCATGCGGTCCCATGGCAGCGGGCCGGTCTTGGAGTTGGAGTGAAAGACGTAGCGCGGACGTCGGGGCTGGGTCTCGCCCACGCCGTTCATCACGTTGCCAGACATCGGCGGCTCGCGGTACGCGAATGTGGCGTGGGGCCGCGGGCGCTTCAGCTTCACGGCCGTTTCACAAATACCATTTGCGGTTCCACCGGCGCAGCCAGCGGCGGCGGATCCGCACGATGGTGCCGATGGTCAAGTGCCGAAAGGCGAAGGCCAGCGCGAACGGCGCAAAACGCAGCAGCGCTCGCAGAGGCGACTCCTCCGCGGCGCCCGGGACCATCGCGCGTTGTGCGTTCCCCATGATGAGGCCTCCCGGTTGATTACGCGCGCAGGGGAGCCGCTACTCGATTCGCTCGATCACGACCTGCGCCCGCGACGCGAAGTCCATCACGACCGTTCGGCCATTGATGCGGTACTTCGAGTTGACCGTTCCGGCCGGGCCGTACCAGACCGGCGTCTTCTGAAACTCCGTCTTCGGATCCATGTGGAGCTCCATGTCCACGTCGAGGACGAGGGAGTCGGGTCCTGTAATCCGATACGTGCCGTGATGCGCCTCGGCAAAATCCTTCTCGCGCGGGTCGCGGTTGAAGTACGCCAGGTGCGTCCAGTGGGTCTTGCTGAAGAGCATGTAGCCCTCGGTGGTGTACCGCACCTGCGTATCGGCTTTCACGTACGAGGTGAGCTTCCACGCGCCGACCAGGTTGAGCCGTGCGCCCTTCGGGGCCTCGGCTCGCGCGGGCACCGCGAGGGTTGCAAGGACGACCACCAGCGACATCCACGTGCGCGCCACACGACCTCCGCTTGAGTTGAAAGACATGTGCGGCGGGAGCGGCGAGGCGCTCCCACCGCTCTCTGACATGTCGACTGCTAGAAGTCGATCCGGAAGCCGAACTGCACTTCGCGACCGGGCACCGGCTCGATCGTCCGGCCGATGTTCGCCCCGAGCGCCGTATCGACGCGGAACGGGTTCGCGCGGTTCAGCAGGTTGAAGATGTCGGCGCTGATGACGATGTTGCGCTTGCCAGCGAGCCGGAACTCCTTGGCGAAACGCGTGTCGAGCTGCACGAACGGGTCGGTGAGGTACGCGCCCTTCGCGGTGCCGATCAGGCGGTTGTCGAAGATTTCGTCGCCGTCGGAGTCGATGCCGCCGCCCGCCGCGTTGAACGGCGCCCCCGAGCTTGCCTTCAGGATGCCGGAGACGTCGATGCCGTACGGTCCCCGATACATCCCGCTGGCGACAAACACGTGGTCGGGCGAGTTGAGGCTCCGGCCGATGTCGAGCTCCGGGTGGTTGTTGAGCAGGAAGTTGGTTTCCCCACCCTTGGGCGGCACGCGCAACGTCGAGAAGTTGTCGATCGCGTGTGTGTAGGTGTAGTTCGCCAGGAACGAGTAGCGGTGCGAGAGCCGCTTCTTGAGCGACAAGGTGAAGACGTTGGCGTCGAGGAAGCCGATGTACTGGACCTGATTGTTGCACGGGCCGCGGTCGAGCGTGTTGCCGAGGCATGACGCCGACACCGGAACCTCTCGCAGGTTCACCACCCGGCCGGCCAGCAGATCGCGGCCGCGGCGCACGAACACCTCGGCGTCGAGTGAGAGATCTGCGAGGAGCTGACGCTCGATGCCGATGTTGAACGACTTCGTGAACGGCGTCTTCTCAGGGTGCTGGAGCGTCGTGATGCGGCTGATGCCCGGACCGGCGGTCCGGAACTTGAACATCAGGTACCGGTCCTTGAGGATCGAGCCGGACGGCGGCTGGCTGTCCCACGTGAACTGGTCGTAGCCTGGCCCGGGGAAGGCGTTGTTGAGGATCGCGATCGCCTGATCAGGCGTGAGGCGCCCGCCGGTCAGCTTCGAGATCGTGTTGAAGCCGAGCACCGGCGGGTTCTTCGGGTCACTGACAGGAATGCCGAGCAGGTTGTAAATGGCGTACGGCTGGCCCTGGCCGGTAATGCTGAGCGATCCGCTCGTCCGCACCTGGCCCTGCGGCAGGATGGCGGCGAAGAACGTCGGGTTGGCGAGCCAACGGGTGCCGCCCGACTGCAGCGGGCCGAATGCGCCGATCGCCGGGTTGTCGAACGTCGAGGCGCCGCGCGGGATGATTTGCTGCGACCACGATGTGAACTGCAGGCCGCCCAGCTCGGGCACCGACGTCGCCAGCTCGAGAATGTTCTGGTCGAAATAGAGGCCGTAGCTCGTCCTGATGACCGTCTTGCCATCGTGATTCGGATCCCACGCCAGGCCGATGCGTGGCGCGATGTTCTTGTTCGCGTCGGGGAAGAGCGACGCGTAGTCGTAGCGTAGACCCAGGTTGAGCGTCACACCCGAGCGGATCTCCCAAGAGTCCTGCCCGAACAGCGCCCACACGTTGTTGTGCACCTGGGTGCGCGTCTTGCCGCCCTCGGTGAGAGTGAGGGCGCGCTGGATCTCCACCGAGCCCAGGTCGAGCGACTTGTAGTCGCTCTCGTAGAACGTGTTCGCCACGATCATCGTCTGAGGGGCCGCGAAATCGCGATCCAGGACGACGCGGTTGTAGTCGATCCCGAATTTCAGATCGTGGTGCCCCTTCGCGTCCTTGAACGTGCTGAGCGTTTCAGACGCCTGGTAGCGGTCATTCTTCCGGTCGAGGATCCCGATAGACGACGCGTTCGACAGCCAGAACGTGACCTGTCGCTGGGCGTTGAACGTTCCAGGAAACAACTGCTCGGCGCCAAGCACCTTGCCGGTGTTCTCCTGGTAGTGGTTGCGCATGAACCGAAAAGACGACTCGAGGAACGCGGTCGGCGTGAGGAAGGTCGTATAGCGCGCTGTCGCACTGTACGTGTTCGGAACGACGTCGCTGGCCGTCGACGGCAGCGCGATGCTTCCGGGCGGCGGCGAGCCGAACGCCTGTTCGGGCGAGGGGATCAGGTTGTTCTTGTGTCCGACGTTGAGGTTGGTCGTCGCGAAGAGCTGGTTCTGCGAGTTGAACTGGTGGTTGACCTTGCCGAAGAACGTCACGTTCTGGACGTCGGGTTTGGCCGCGAAGTCTTCCTTGCCGCCGACGGTGGGGCTGAACCACCCGTCCTTGATGACCTGCGGTACCCGCGAAAGGTCGAAGTTGTTGCCGCGCCGCTCCTTGAAGTACTGGCCGGAGCCGAAGAACCAGGTCTTGTTCTTGACGATTGGGCCGCCGCCGTAGCCGCCCGTCTCCTTCCGGGTCAGCGCCGGTGGATTCTGTCCTGCGACGTTGCTCGAGTCGAGGCTGTCGTTCCGGCCGAAGTAGAACCCGCGGAACTGGAAATCGTTCGAGCCCGACTTCGTGACGACGTTCGCGACGGCGCCCGAGGCGCGACCGAACTCCGCCTTGTAGCCGCCCAGCTCGACCTTGAACTCCTGGATGACGTCCTGGATGTAGAACTCGGCGAAGTCACGTGTGTAGTCGTCGTTGTTCTCCATCCCGTCCACGAGGAACGAGTTGGTGACCGAGCGCTCGCCGAACACCGTCACGCCGCTTCCCTGCGCGGAGGACGCCGGACGCGCTGCCGTCCCGGCGGCGAGGCCGACCAGATCAAGAAACTGCCGGCCGTTGAGCGGCATGTTTTCGATGACCTCGGTCGTCACTTCCTGCGACAGGCTGCTCTTCTTCACCTCGACGAGCTGGGTGGCGCCGGTGACGGTAACGCTCTCCTGGACGGCCGCAAGCTGCAGCTTGATGTCGAGCGTCACCGCCTCGTTGAGGCCGACCCTGACGCTCTGTCGCTTCTCGACCTGGAAGCCGGTCAGCGTGACGGTGATCTCGTAGCTGCCAGCGGGCAGGCCGATCAGTTGATAGCGCCCATCACTGCCCGTCGTCACGAACACGTCGCTCCGGTGCAAGTTCGGACTGTCGGCCGTCACGGTGGCGCCGGGCAGCACGCCGCCCTGCGCGTCGGTGACGACACCACGGATCGTGCCGGTGATCTGGGCGGCTGCCGTCGCCGGCAGGCCCCCAAAAAAGCCCGCGACCAGCGTGAGAGACAATGTGAGACGCTTCATCGGTCCTCCCTCGAATGGCCCGCCGGGCCGCAAAATATACTGCTTTGGCGGAATGTCGTTCGAATATAAACTGTTGAGGCTTGAGACGATAAGACAAGCGGCGCGGCGAGTCAAGCGAGGAAACGCGGCCTGTCAACGCGAAATAGAATATGTCCCCGTTCTTAGCGAAATAGAAATGTCCCCTTCCGAACCAGAAACCAAAGCTCCCTGTGGGAGCTTGTGGAAACCGTTCTGTGGTTTCCAAGCAGCGGTGGGGTGTGCCGAGCATGTTTGACAGCTTGGAGGTGAAAGTC
>JRHI01001314.1_pt1 | contig 21544 bp, 20 predicted proteins | sample 215371 | NCBI WGS metagenome assembly JRHI01 (sample SAMN02929681, study PRJNA255918) | sediment metagenome | biome: cave system; feature: Ice Cave; material: Sediment; isolation source: sediment from deep within a dark volcanic ice cave with no known source of... ...
CCGTCTATTGGCTCGCGCGGATGATCGACGCCGGTGAAGATCCGCTCTTCATCGCGCGTCGCATCGTCATTCTCGCTTCGGAAGACGTGGGACTTGCAGATTCACGCGGGTTGCAAGTAGCGATGGCGGCGCAGCAGGCCGTGCACTTCGTCGGACTACCCGAGGGCTTCTACCCGCTCGCGCACGCGACGCTCTATCTTGCCACCGCGCCGAAATCCAACAGCGTCGGGCGCGCCTATAAAGCGGCCCTCGACGACGTCGAGCAAACGCGCAACGATCCCGTCCCCTTAAATCTTCGGAACGCGCCGACGGGGCTGATGCGCAAGCTCGGCTACGGCAGCGGCTACCGCTACGCACACGACGACTATGCGTTCGCGGGCGCGCGCGGCGACCTGCCGCCTTCCGAGCGGCTCGAAGCGTATCTGCCGGAGAACCTGCGCGAACGCGCTTATTTCGAGCCGGGCGAGCAGGGCGCGGAAGGCCCGCTGCGAGCATGGATCGACGCGCGCAGGCGCGCTGCCGCCGGTGCCGACGAACTGTAATGTGCGCGCTCGAATGGGACCGATGACCGGCCGCCGCCTCTACTTCGATCACGCTGCCACGACGCCGCTTCGCGACGATGTTGTGGCGGCCATGACCCCGTACTTCGGCACGTTTGGATTTAACGCAAGTTCGCTGCATGCCGAGGGGCGTGCCGCGCGCGCCGCGCTCGACGGCGCGCGCGCCGGCGTCGCGCGGCTCATCGGCGCGAAGCCGCGGGAGATCGTCTTCACGAGCGGCGGATCGGAAGCGAATAACTTCGCCATTCTGGGTGCCGCTCGAGCCGCGCGCAAAGCACGCGCCTCGGGCGCGCGCGGCGGCACGCCTCACGTCGTAACGGCGGCGACCGAACATCACGCCGTGTTGCATGCGGTAGACGTGCTGCGCGACGAGGGTTTCAGCGTGACGGTGCTCGGCGTCGATGCCGATGGCCGGGTTGCGCCCGAGGCCTTCGCTGCGGCCTTACGGCCGGAAACGCTGCTCGCGTCTATCATGCTCGCGAACAACGAACTCGGGACCCTCGCGCCGGTCCCGGAACTGGCGCGCCTTGCGTGCGAGCGTGACGTTCTTTTCCATACCGATGCGGTGCAGGTGCCGGGACACGTGCCCCTGCACGTCGGCGAGCTCGGTGTCGATCTGCTGGCGCTCTCAGGCCACAAATTCTACGGCCCCAAAGGCGTGGGGGCGCTCTACGTGCGGGCGGGGACCGTGCTCGAACCGCTCGTCGTCGGCGGAGGACAGGAGGCCGGCCGGCGGGCCGGGACGGAAAACGTGGCGGGCATCGTCGGGTTCGCGCGCGCGCTCGAGTTTGCGGTTACGGAATTGCCGGCGGAGGCGGCGCGGCTGGCGTCGCTTCGCGATCGTTTCGAAGCGGCGCTCGCCCGCGGTATTCGCGGCGTGCGCATCAACGCGCTGCGGGCCGCACGGTTACCGAACATTTCGAGCGTCGCATTTGCGGACGTCGAGGCGACCGAGTTGCTGGTGAGATTGGATCTGGCGGGGGTCGCCGTCTCATCCGGAAGCGCGTGCGCCGCCGGTTCCGTCGAACCCAGTCACGTGCTGATCGCCACCGGCGCGCCGGACTGGGTGCGTGCGGGTACGCTGCGTTTTTCATTCGGGAAGCTGAGCGGGGAGCAGGACGTAGAACGACTGGTGAAGATGCTACCCGGAATCGTCGCGTCAGTGCGTGACGCTTGTTCCGATGTGGGTACAGCCCTCTCCGGCTCGGGTTCGAGCCTTTCGGAGGTACGTTCTTGACTGTTTCGGCCGAATGGTGGTCGATCGCATGGTCCGCCGGTATCGGAATCGGGTCGATTTTTATCGGTCTGGGAGTTCTGGTGTTGTGCCTGCGGGCGGGCGCGTTGCTGACGCGCATCGGCCGTACGCTCGACGAAATCGACCGGCAGATTCCGGTGCTTTCCGCCCCGATCGCGACGACCCTGACGCATGTCGGAGGCATCGCCGATACTGCCGATTCGACGCTCGCGCGTCTGGGTGTCGCTGTCGGAACGCTCGAGAGCGTCGCTTCGGGCGCATCGCGAACGGCGAATACGATCGGCGCGATGGTATCGAGCGCGGCAACATCGCTGCGCAAACCGAAGACCGATGCACCGGCCGGCGACGCGATTTAGAATCGTGGCGCGTAACGATGGCACCCTTCTTGCGGGCTTTTTCACCGGAGCTCTGTTCGGCGCGTCGCTTGCGATGGTGCTGACGCCCGCATCGCAAGAAGACATGCGCGATGTCTTGCGGGCCAAAGCCCGCGACGCCACACGCCGCGCGGCCGGCGCCGCGCCGAACGAAACCCTGTAGGCGAATAGCGCACCAAGCCAACGTAGGAGACGATTTGGATATCAAAGTGCACGTCCGTGAATCGGACGACGACGCGTACGTCGTCGAACTCGGCGGGGAAATCGACGTGTATACGTCGCCGAAGGTAAAAGACGCGATCACGGAATTAATCGATCAAGGCCACTACAATCTCGTGATCAATCTCGAAAAAGTCCGTTATATCGATTCGACGGGTCTCGGCGTGCTGATCGGCGGCCTCAAACGCGTGCGCGAACACGGCGGAACCGTGAACCTCGTGTGCACGAATCCGCAGATCAAGAAAATTTTCGATATCACGGGTCTGGTGAAAATCTTTGGAATCTTCGACGATGAGGCGGGCGCTAAGAAGGCCCTGGCGTGAACGTTCCCGAGCCGAGTTCCGAACATCTCGGCACGGTCGAGCTTCGCATTCCGAGCAAACCGGAATGGGTCGCGGTTGCCCGGCTTGCGGTCGCTGCTATCGCGAACCGCTTGCCGTTCTCGGTCGAAGAAATAGAAGACCTCAAACTCGCAATAGCCGAGGCGTGCACCATCTGCATTCAGCAAGGCCCCGGCAGCGAGACGATCGATATCACGTGCGAGGCGGCAACCGCTCAACTTCGCGTCGAGGTTCGTGACGGCCGCTATCGCGCGCGCGGCGAGAGTACGGGCGCGAAGCGCCCTTCAGTGATGGCCGTCGAAGGCGAGGGTCTGGGTATTTTTCTCATTCAGGCTCTCATGGACCGGCTCGACTACGCCGTCGATCCGCAACTCGGATCGGAGTTGGTGATGATCAAGCGCGTCGGCGCGTAGGGTCAACACATGGACTCACCTTCCCGCAACGATGAAGAGCGGTGGGATCGGGCGCGTACGCGCGAAGCGTTTGCGCGATTGGCCGCCGCGCGGGACGGCGGCGCCTCGGTCGCGGACCGGCTGCGCGACGAGCTCGTCGTCGCACATCTCAATCTCGTTCGGTTTCTCGCCGTCAAATTCGCCAATCGTGGCGAGGCGCTCGACGACCTGACCCAGGTCGGCACGGTCGGGCTGATCAAAGCGATCGATCGCTTCGATCTCGCTCGCGGCGTTGAGTTTACGACGTACGCCACCCCGACCATCATCGGAGAGATCAAGCGTTATTTTCGTGACAAGGGCTGGGCCGTCAAAGTTCCGCGCCGTTTACAGGAACTGAACCTTGCCGTCAACCGGGCTATCGAAAAACTCACCGTGAGTCTCGGGCATTCGCCGACCGTCCGCGAACTTGCCGATTTCTTGCACGCCTCCGAAGAAGAGATTCTCGAGGCGCAGGAGCTCGGCCAAGCCTACAACTTACTATCGCTCGATACCGAAGTTACGGGCGAAGGGGACAAGAACGCGCAAACGCTCGCGGATTACATCGGCCGGATCGACCCGTCGCTAGCGAATCTCGAGGACCGCGCGAATCTCGAGCGCGCTTTCGAAGTGCTCTCGCGACGCGAGCGCATTATTTTGTTCTTACGCTTCTACGAATCCATCTCACAAACCGAAATCGCTAAACGACTGAATGTTTCGCAGATGCACGTCTCACGACTGCAACAAAAGGCGCTCGAGAAACTGCGGGACGTCCTCGCGGAAAAGTAAAGCGCCGTGGCGCGGGGTTCGTTTGAGATCAACGTCCTTGACGCGCCCCGGCGGTCCCGTATACTGGGAGGCGTGTCTGCACAAACCGCTGGTATTTTACTCGGAGTCTTCTCGCTGCTGTTCTCAGCGTTCATCTTTTGGGGTGGCTTCGCGGAACAGAAGCGCGCGAATGCAGAGCGCGACTCGCGCGTTCGCTAGGCGTTCTTCGGCCTAAGCCGGAAAACGACCGGGTCATGAGTCTCTCGAGTCAGGAAGTGCGGCGCTCGTTCGTCGATTTTTTCGTTTCTAAGGGTCATCGGCACGTCGCTTCGGCGTCCCTCGTGCCCGACGAAATGTCGACCACGCTCTTCACGATTGCCGGTATGGAGCCGTTCGTGCCCGCTTTTCTAGGCGAGGTGCCGCCCCCGGCGCCGCGCGCGGTCAGCGTCCAGCGCTGCTTGCGGGTGGCCGGAGCGAAGTCCGATATCGAGAACGTCGGGCGAACCGGCCGCCACGGGACGTTCCTCGAGATGCTGGGCAATTTCAGTTTCGGCGACTACTACAAGCGCGACGCGATCGTTTGGGCGTGGGAATATCTCACGGAGACGCTCGGTTTGGACCCGGCTCGGCTCTATGTCACCGTGCACACCTCGGATGACGAAGCGCAGACTCTGTGGGAGACCGAAGTCGGTCTGCCGGCCGAACGCATCTCGCGCTTCGACGCCGACAATTTTTGGACGATGGGGTCGACGGGACCGTGCGGGCCGTGCAGCGAGATATTTTACGACACGGGCGCCACCCATGCGCTCGGTCCGAACGACACGGGGCCGAACCTCGGGAACCGTTATGTCGAAATTTGGAATCTCGTCTTTCAGCAATACAACCGTGCGGCCGACGGGGCGCTCTCGGAGCTGCAAAGCAAGAACATCGATACCGGCGCCGGTTTCGAACGGCTGCTCGCCGTCGTCAATGGAAAGGCGTCGATGTATGAGACCGACCTCTTTACGGATCTGGTCGACGCGCAACCGAGTGTCGGCCACACGACGCTCGCTTCCGCAGCGCAACTCGAGCGCCGGCGCATCATCGCCGACCACGTGCGCGCCGCGACATTTTTGGTGTTCGACGGCGTCTATCCCTCGAACACAGATCGCGGGTACGTGTTGCGTTTTCTCGTGCGCCGCGCGATCCGCAACGGGCGCCTCCTCGGTTATTCCCGCGGTTTTCTCAGCAGGCTCGTGCCGGCGGTGGTCGCGTCGCTCGAGTCCGGCTATCCGGAATTGCGCGGTTCGATCGCGCGCATCGAAGCGGCGCTCGGGGCGGAAGAAATCGCGTTCGACCGGACGCTCGAGCGCGGCAGCGATATGCTGGCGCAGAAGCTCGAGGCCGCCCGGGCCGGCGCCCGTGCCCTGACGGGCGAGGACGTCTTCACGCTGCACGATACATTCGGCTTCCCATCGGAGCTCACGCGAGAGATCGCTGGTGAGGCGGGCGTGGCCGTCGACAGCGCGGGTTTCGAGACGGCGATGCGCGAGCAACGCGAGCGCGCGCGGGCGGATGCACAACGCAAGCGTGCTGTCGTGAGCGTCGCGGAAATGCCCGCCGCGGTCTCGGAATTCACGGGCTATGACGGGCTCGAGGCCGACGGCATCGTTCGGACGATCCTGCGCGACGGTGCGGCAGTCGAACGGATAGTGGCCGGAGACGACGCGCAGATCGTGCTCGATCGAACGTCGTTCTATGCCGAAAAAGGCGGCCAGATCGGCGATCGCGGCGTGCTCGAAAGCGTGGCGCACGACGGATCGATTGCGACCTTCCAAGTCAGCGACGTGCAGTTCGCGGGCGAAGCGAGCGCGCACCGCGGAACGTTACGTACCGGCACGCTCGCGCTCGGCGATAGCGTACGTACGGCAGTCGACCCGGCCTGGCGCGAAGAGATCCGGCGCCATCACACGAGCGCCCATCTCTTGCAGCGCGCTCTCAAGGATGTGCTCGGCGACGAGGTGGGGCAGGCCGGTTCGTGGGTCGGCATCGACCGCATGCGTTTCGACTTCCGCTCTCCCGGCGGAGCGCTCACGCCCACGCAGAAACGCGAGGTCGTGGCGCGCGTCAACGCGATGATTCGCGACGACCATCACGCGGTTATCACGGTGATGTCGCCGGCGCAAGCCGCACAATCGGGCGCGATTTCGATGGCGGGCGAAAAGTACGGCGATAAAATTCGCGTCATCCGTTTCGGCCGGTCGATCGAATACTGCGGCGGCACGCACGCGCACACGACGGGCGAACTCGGTCTGTTCCTCATCCTCTCGGAGTCCTCGATCGGCAGCGGTATTCGACGCATCGAATCGGTCGTCTCGAAGGCTGCCGAACGTTACGCGCTCGAGCAGCAAGAGCTCGTCGCGGGACTCGCGGAGACCCTCTCCGCGAAACCGGCCGAGCTTGCGGAACGCGTGGAGCGTTTACAAAGCGACGTGCGCGACATGCAAAAAGCGCTTGCCGACAGTAGCGCACGCATGGCTGCGAGCGACGCCGCGCGCTACGTCGAGGCGGCCGAAACCGTCGGCGGCAAACGTGTGGTCGCGAAGATCGTTCGCGAAGCGAATGCCGAAGCCATAAAAATACTCGCGGCTGCGATTCGGCAGAAACTCGGCAGCGGCGTCGTCGCGCTCGCGGGCGTCGAGGGAGAGACCGTTTCGCTTGTGGTTTCCGCAAGCGACGATCTCGTGCGTGCGGGCGTGCACGCCGGGAATCTCCTGCGGACCGCCGCGCCGCTTATCGCCGGGCGCGGTGGGGGCCAGGCGGCCCACGCGCAAGGCGGCGGAAAGAACGTCGCCGGGGCGGCGGCAGCGCTCGATGCCATTCGTCAAGCACTGAACTGATGCGTCGGCGTGTGCTCGTTGCGATCGTTACCTTTCTTTTGGCAACGGCGGACGCTCGAGGTGCGCCGCGAGCGACCTCACCAGCCCCTTTGCTGACGCCGGCATTGGTGCTCGCAAGTTACGCGACCGCGCTCGCAACCTTGCGCCGGCCGAAGTCGATGGCGTTCGAATTTACGATTTCACAACTCGGGCTGCACGATATGGAGCAGTCGCACCGCGCATACCGTAGCGGTTCGAGCGAACGCGATGAGACGCTCGTCGTCGACGGACATCCTCAGCTGTTGGTTCAAATCATTACCAACCACACGTATCGCTACGACATCGGCAGCGTGGCTCCCAACCCCCGCGCGTATGCATTCACGTATACGGATGCGGTGCGTTCGAGCGGGGGATACACCTACGTATTCCGTACGGTCCCGCGTGCGAAGGCGGTATTTGCCGTGAGCGAAATCGAAATCGATGGGCGCACGTTTCTTCCGGCTATCGTCCGCTTTCGCGTTGCGGGCGGCGGCGCGCGCGGAAGCGGGGAATTGCTGTTCGGCCGTTCCGATATCTATTGGGTGATTCGCGAAGCGACCGTTACCGCGCGTTTGCGCGACGGGAAGACGGCGCGCGAACGGATCGTGTGGACGAAGTACCGCTTCCCGTCATCCCTCCCGCGCTCGACTTTCGAAGTCCCGAAGCCCGGCCCCAAGCTCACGCCGCTCGTGCCGCCGCCGGCGGTGCCGTAACGGTGCTATTCGGAAGTCGGCCGGATTTGCCGTACCGCAGCGTCGGATTCAGAGTCCGGAAGCTACAGCGCTTGCGTAGCGAAGTCAGCGCGTAGACCCGCTAAATGTCCGGCATCGCATTGCGCGACGAGCCGCAATGTATGTCCGGCGCGCGAAATGAGAGCGAAGGCGGCGTTCTCGACGTGCGTCTTCCAAAAATCGCCCAGCGGGCGGTCTTCAAGATCGAGGAGCGCGCAGCGCACGACGGCGTCGTGCGTGACGACGAGTGTGTCTTCGGTTCGTCGCGCGAGATCGTGCGCGAACGATTGCCAACGTGCGAATACATCGGCGAGGGTCTCGCCACGCTCGAAGGCGACATGGGCGGGGTCTTCGCGCCACATCCGGTAACGCTCGGGGTCGTTTGCGGCGAGTTCGTCGCGGTAGCGACCCTCCCAGCTGCCGTGCGCGATTTCGATAAGCCGGTCGTCCGTTTGGAGTTCGATGCCGAGCCGCCAGCTCGTCAAGCGCGCCGTCGCAGTACAGCGTAGGAGTGGTGACGACACGATGCGCGTGGGCACGGGCGCTCCGGCGGCGAGCGCCGCACAGAAATAATCAGCGAGCGCCAGGCCTTGGCGCATCCCGAGCGCGGAGAGTGCCGATTCCATGCGGCCTTGATAGCGGCCGCCGAGATTCCACGTCGTCTCGCCGTGCCGCGCGAGCCAAATCGCACTCAAACGTCGAGTGCCTGAACGCTGCGAATTCCCGCGAGGTCCCGCAGGCGCGCGATCGTCGCGTCGTCGGCGCGACGGTCGGTTGCGAGCACCATGATCGCGACGCCGCCCTCATCTTCACGCGACACTTGCATAGTCGAGATGTTGACCTGCGCTTCACCCAAGATCGTGCCGACCTTACCGATCATGCCGGGAACGTCGCTATGGCGCGTGATGAGCATGGCGCCGCTCGGAATCGCGTCGATCTCGAAGCCGTCGATTGCGATGATGCGCGGCCCGCCGAAAGCCGAGGTTCCGGCGATCGACGTCGCGCCGCCGGATATCCGTAAAGTCGCGGCGTACGCGGTCGCGCGTTCGTTGCCGCGCACGTCGACGCGCACGCCGAGTTCGTCGGCAATGGTACGGGCGTTCACGATCGAAACGCGGCGAGCGGTCGTCGTCTGCAAGAGGCCGGTAAGAAATGCGACGACGATGGGCTGCGCGTCGAGCGGCGCGATGAGGCCTTCCATCACGAGCGTGAAGGCGGGCAACGCACTGGTCTGGGCGAGCTGCGGATAGATCTTTCCCATGCGGTACGCGAGGTCCACGAAGGGCCGCAAGAGCTCGGCTTCCGGACCGTCCGCAATGGGCGCGTTCACGGCCGACGCTGCCGGCCCGCCCAGCAGCACGCGTGCGACGTCGTGTGCCAGTTCGACGGCTATCCGTTCGAGCGCTTCGACGGTGGAACCGCCCAGATGCGGCGTTGCGATCACGTGCGGATGTCGTTGCAGCCTCGCACCCGTATCGTCGGGTCGCGGCGGTTCTTCGGCGACGACGTCGATTGCGGCAGCGGCGACGGCTCTTCTATCGAGCGCCTCGAGCAACGCCGCTTCTTCGATGACGCCGCCGCGCGCGCAGTTGACGAGCATCGCGTGCGAGGGCATACGCGCGAGTTCGGCTGCACCGATGAGACCCAGCGTGGCTCGCGCGAGCGGCACGTGTAAGGTCACGATGTCGGCGCGGGCGAGTAACTCTTCGAGCGGGACGAGTTCGGCACCGAGTGCTTCCGCACGCGTGCGCGAGATGAACGGGTCGCTCGCGAGCAACTTCATTCCAAACGCAGTCGCGCGCAGCGCCACGCCGCCACCGATGCGGCCGAGCCCGACGATTCCGAGCGTCTTGCCGTGGAGTTCGGTGCCGATGAACGGTTTGCGTTCCCAGCGGCCCGCGCGAACCGAGGCGACGGCCGCGGGCGTGTGCCGTGCGAGCGAAAGCATCAGCGCGAACGTCTGCTCGATTGCGGCCAGCGTGTTCGCCCCCGGAGTATTCAGCACGACAATACCGGCGTCGGTTGCCGCCGGGACGTCGATCGCATCGACGCCGACCCCCGCGCGCGCCACGACGGCGAGTTTCGGGCCCTGCGAGAGGAGCGCACGATCGACGCGCGTCTCCGAACGAACGATTAAACCGTCGGCGTCGGCGAGCGCGGCGGCGAGCGCCCCCGCCGGTTGGCCGATGACGGAGATGACCTCGATGCCGGCTTCGCGCAGCACGGCGATCCCGGTTTCGGAAAACGGTTCGGCGATGACGACGCGCGCGTTGCAGAGGCGGGGGGGATTCACGAGGCTAATCTCGCGCCTTCGATGCGGCGTGGCACAGGTGGAGGCTCTCTTTCCGGGTTGCTGGCGTTCGCGGGACCGCTCGCATTGTATCTCGCCACGCTCTCGCCCGGCGTCGACTTCTGGGACATCGGCGAGATGCAGACGGTCCCCTACGTGCTCGGGATCGCGCACCCGACGGGCTTTCCGCTTTTCGTGCTCCTTGCGTGGGCGTTCGGAGGCGTCGTTCCCTTCGGCACGCCGGCTTGGCGCGTCTCGCTGCTCTGCGCGCTCGCTACGGCGGGTGCCGCTTACCTCTTGTACGTTTTCGTGCGTGACGCGACGCGCGACGCGCCCATCGCCGTCGCCGCAGCCTTCGCCTTCGCTGCGGGCGCCGTCGTGTGGACGCGCGCCGTGCGAGCCGACGTCCACGATGTCGCGCTGCTTGCGACCGTCTGCGCGCTCGTAGCGGCGGCTCGCGCCGGCGCGACGCGCTCCCCGCGAGCGCTCGCCGTGGCGGCCGTCGCCTACGGGTGCGGCCTCGCGACGCATCCGATCGCCGCGCTCGCGCTCCCCTCCGGGCTGCTCTTTGCATGGCCTGCACTTGCGGCTGCAACGGCTGCGGTCCACGCGCGCACGCTGGCGCTCGCCGTCGCGCCGCTCGGGCTCTATGCATACATCCCGCTACGAAGCGCGTACGTCGAACGCCGTCTGCTCGATCCCGGCTACGAGCTCGGCCTTACCGGGACGGCGATCTTCGACGAAGGAGCGCCGTCATCGCCCGCCGGGTTTTTGCGCTACGTCAGCGGCGCCGAATTCCACCCCCTTACGGCGCTCGGCAACGCGTTCACCGACATCGGCATCGCACGTACCGCGGCCTTCGTCCACGACATCGCGTACCGCGAGTACGGCTATGCGACGCTCGCCTTCGCGCTCGTGGGAATCGTTTATCTTCTGCGGGTACAACCGCGATTGGGTCTGGGCCTTGCGCTGTTGCCGCTCGCAGGCGCGGCGTTTGCGGCAAATTACGTCGCGGAATCGGATATCGCGCGCTACGCTTTGAGCGGGCTGTGGGCCGCGTCGGCGTGCGCCGGCATCGGAGTCTGGTGGCTGGCGACGGCGCTCGCGGGGCCGGGCGTGCGGGCGATGCACGCGGCGCGCACGCTCGCCGCTGTGGCCCTGATCGCGGCGCTGCTGCCGGGCGTCGTCACGGCCGCGCGCGACGTCGGTCACGCGCAAGTCGTCGACGATGCGCGCGCGCTCGGGCCCGACATCGTGCGATACACGGTCGACGGCTCGCTGCTCGTCGCTAGCTGGAATTACGCGACGCCCCTGGCCTACGAAAGGTACGTCGCGCATTCGCTTGGGACGCGCCGGCTCGCGTGCGGTTGGCCGCACGATTTCAGCGGACGCTACGATGCCTGGCGCGCGCGCTACAAACACGTCTATTTCGTACTGGCGCGCGGCTATGACGTGACGGGGTTCGCACGCCCGCTCTTCGCGGCCGGACGATGGCAACTCTCGGAACTACGGTCGTGAACCGTTCGCGCGCGCTCGCTTGGGTGCTCGGCGCATGTGCGCTCGTGCTGTACGCCGCGGCTTTGCCGCAATCGTTCTCCTTTTGGGATACCGGTGAATTGCAGACGGTTGCCGCGATTCTCGGTATCGCGCATCCACCGGCGTGTCCCGCCTTCGTCTTACTGGGCTGGCTCTTCGTGCACGTGCTACCTCTGGGCGAAGCCGCCTGGCGCGTGAACGTCATGTGCGCTACGGCAGTTGCGCTCTGCAGCGTTCTGCTATTCGCAACCGCACGCCGTTACGGCGTACCGCCGCTGGTCGCGATGCTTTGTACGCTCGGGTTTGCAACTGCCGGCGTGACGTGGCACGATGCAACGCGTGCGGAAGTGCAGGATCTCGCGCTCCTGTTCCGCGCGCTCGCTTTCTTTTTCGCGCTGCGCTGGTTCGACTTCGGAGCGCGCCGCGATCTGTTTTTTGCGGCACTGGCAACGGGGCTTGCGGGCGCGACGCACGGCATCGCGATCTTGCTCGTCCCGGCGCTCGCGCTCGTCGTTTTCGTACGGCGGGAGGCACGAGATCTTCGCGCGTTTGCGCTCGTTGGCGGCGGCGTGGCGTTGGGTCTGTTGCCATATCTCTATTTGCCGCTGCGTAGCGCGTGGGTCGCCGCGCACCATCTCGATCCCACGGTCGGCATCGGCTTGCCCCCCGGACTCCCATTTTGGGACTACGATCATCCCGCAACGTGGCCCAATTTTTTACGCGTAGTAACGGGTGCCGACTTCAACGTACACAGCGGCTTTGCGGGCTTCTTTGCGTTCGTGCGTTATCCGAGTTATCTGGCCGCACTCGATGAGCGCGTCGCTGCGGCGTACGGCTACGCCGGAGCGATTTTGGCCGCGCTCGGTGCGGGCGTCCTCGTGCTTTCGCGCCGGCCCGATCGGATCGCCCTCGTGATCGCGGCGTTGCTTCCCGTGCCGTATACCGAAGCGTACACGGAACTACAAGACCCGAATCGATACTATCTTCTCGCATTGTGGTGCGCCGCGATCGCAATCGGCATCGCATTTGAGTTACTCGCCGATCTCTTCATGCTTCGGGTGCGAAGCGTCGGACGTTGGGCACTTGGAGCTGCGCTCGTTGCGTCGTTCGTGTCGGCAGCACCCGGGCGGCTCGCCATCTTCGCGCAGCGCGACGATCGCCGTGCCGCCGCCTTCGTCGCCGACGTGAAAACGGTCGTGCCTGATAACTCCATCCTTCTGGTCGAATGGGCGTACGCGACGCCGCTAGCGTATGTCGCGTACGTCGATCGCGCCCTCGGCGATCGCATCGTCGTTGCAGCCGCGCCCAGACAATATCTCACGTACGTGCCGCGTTGGTTGCGCACGCGCCCGGTGTATCTCGTGACGTTCGACTCCGCGCTCGTACTTCGAGGGTTCGATGTCGTGCCGATCAGAAGCAGCTCGTACTACGTCTATCGCATCGTGGCCGTGGAATCTAAATCATGAAACGCTTCGAAGGCGTGCTTGCGGGCGCGGGCGCGCTTGCCGCAATCTTGCTCGCAGCGGGCTTCCGCCAGACTCCGTACGACAATTTCGTGCTGCTCGCGGATGCTTTCCGCCACGGGCGCGTGTGGATCGATTGGCCCGGCTCCTACATCGATGCGCTCCGCTACGCCGGGCACTATTACGTCATCGAAGCACCCTTACCGGCCGTGTTGCTGCTGCCGGTAGTCCTCGTGCGCGGCACGGCAGTCAGCCAATCCTTGCTCTCCGCCCTGCTCGGCGGTCTTGCGACGTACGCGGCGTACGATATAGCACGCAGGCTCGACGCCCGGCGTCGTACGACAGCGATTCTCTGCGCGTTCCTGCTGCTTGGAACCGACCTGTTTTGGTGCGCCATGTTTGGCGATGTGTGGTTCATCGCGCACGTCGCCTCCGTCGCCTTTACGTTGCTCGCGCTGCGCGAACTGCTCGGCGCGCGCCGCGGGTGGCTCGTCGCGTTCTTTGCCGCGTGCGCGGTTGAATCGCGTTTCGCGCTCGTGCTCGCACTGCCCGTGTATGCAGCGCTGTTGTGGTCGGGCACGGGGACGAGCGGCTGCGGCGATAGGGATTCGCGCGCTCGGCGACGCGGTCTTGCGGCCTTCGGCCTCACGCTCGTACCGTTTGCGGCGCTGTGGATCGCTTACAACCAAGCTCGCTGGGGCGTGCCCTACGATATCGGCTATACCGCGTGGTATCACCAAGATTCCGCGGGCTCACCCTACGGTTCGCCGTTCCAATTGAAGTATCTGGGGTATGAAATCTTTTCGTTTTTCGGCCGCTTTCCGGACTTCCGGCCGGCGTTTCCGTATTTCGTGCCTTCGCTCGCGGGCGTGGCGCTGACGTGGACGTCCCCCGGGCTCGCGCTTGCGTTTCTGGCGCGCAGGCCGCTGCGCCTGACTCTTGCGATGTGGGTCGCCACGCTCTTGACTGCCGCCCCGAGCTTCGTCTACTACGTGGACGGTTACGCGCAGTTCGGCATGCGCCACGCGCTCGATTTCGAGCCGTTCTTGTTCGTCTTGATGGTGCTGGGCTGTTCGCGCGGCATCGGGCCACTCGGCGTCGCACTGTGCGCGTACTCGGTGGGAGTGGGAGCCTGGGGCTGCTGGTATTGGCGCATTTTTCTGCGCTCATAGTAGGAGCGCCGATTTCTTGTCATCCGTTCGAGCCTGCCTGCGCTTGAGCGCTAAACATAGTAAGTGCAGGTTTCGATTTTACGGCCGCTGGGCATACCTGGGTTACCTAAAAGGAGGACACCCATGCAAGATCGTCCCGTAGTCGTCGCCGGAAGCGGCGGCAGCAACACCGCAATTTTCGCGATCGTCGCGATCGTCGTCATCGCCGCCATTGCGCTCTTCGTCTGGCAGCCGTGGAACGCGTCTGCGAACGGCACGACCCATTCGACCACGATCATCAATCAGCAGCCGGCAGGCGCCGGAGCGGGTGGCTCGGGAACGACGGGCGGGACCTCGTCCGGTACGTCTGGTACGTCGGGCTCATCCGGTACGTCGGGCACGACGAAGTAATCCCTAACCCCCTCACTCACAAAAGGAGCCGGCGCGAAAGCGTCGGCTCTTTTAGCGGAGCGCCTAAGACATCGGGCTTCTAGCCCGAGGGGCCCGGCGCGGTAGTCGCCGTACGGACTTGTCAGGGCCTGAAAATGCCGCCGTTTTTGCGCCGCGAGCGGATCGCTACGCAGGACGCGCTGAGGCGGCTCTCTTACCCGCGACGCGAAAGCCGACTCCTTACCGCGAGAGAACCCACGCGAAAGGCGGGTTCTCTTGCCAAGAACTCGCTTGCTCGGAGAACGGGTATGACGAGGTTACTGTGCCGGTTAAGAAAGCAGGCCCGCCACGAGGGCCCGAGATTCCACTCGAAAAGTACGCCAAGAAGCGCGACTTCACGAAGACGCCCGAGCCTTCAGGCGCGACGACAAAAACCAAGGCCCGCGCCGGCGAACGGCTTCGTTTCGTCGTGCAAATGCATCGCGCAACGCGACTGCATTACGATTTTCGACTCGAGGCCGACGGCGTACTCAAATCGTGGGCGATTCCCAAGGGCCCAAGCTTCGATACGCGCGAGAAACGTCTGGCGATGGCGGTTGAAGATCATCCGCTCGACTATCGCGATTTCGAAGGGATCATCCCGGCGGGGAATTACGGCGCGGGCGAGGTGATCGTTTGGGATCGCGGCACGTATCGCTTGATCGAAGGCACGGATCTCACCGAACAAATCGCGAAGGGTTCCGTCAAGATCGAGATGTTCGGCGCGAAACTGCATGGCGGTTTCGCGCTCGTCCACATCAAGGGCCGCGGCGGCGAAGAGAACGCGTGGCTGTTGATAAAGGAACGCGATGACGCGCTGGATGCCGCGTGGCGTGTGGAAGATCACGCCGAGTCCGTCAAATCCGGCAAGACCCTCGCGGATATCGCAAGCGATCCGCGCGCGCCGCATTGGAACTCGTCGCGCCCGGTCGCGAGCTCGCCGAAACGCTCCGTGCAACATCGCATCGCGGCGTTGCCGGCAATCGGCTCGCCGATGCTTGCGACCGCGATCGCTGCGGCGTTCGACGATCCGAAGTGGCTTTTCGAACTCAAGTGGGATGGCTATCGCGCGCTCGCCCGGATCGAACGCGACGGCAGTGTTTCCATTGCATCGCGTACCGGCAAAGATTTTACGCAGAAGTTCCCCGAACTTGCGACCTTGGCGGATGCCTTCGCCGAACGCCCCGCGATCGTCGACGGCGAGATCGTGGTGCTGGACGCGGCCGGTCGCCCTTCTTTCGGTGCGCTGCAAGAGCGGCTCGATCGCTTCGGACGTAGCGCGCCGCATAAGACGCCGATCACCTTCGTCGTCTTCGATTTGCTCTATGGCAACGGGCGGGATCTGCGCGACGAACCGCTCGAGGCGCGCAAGGCCGCTCTAGAAGCGATGCTCACCGGCCGCGGCCCCGTGATGTTCAGTAAGCACGTCCTAAAGAATGGTAAAGAGCTGTACGAACTTGCGAAAGCGCGCGATCTCGAAGGCATCGTTGGCAAATTGCGCTCGTCGACGTATCAAGAGAAGCGCTCGCGCGATTGGGTGAAGATCAAGACCTTGCAGCGACAGGAAATCGCAATCGGCGGCTGGACGCAAGCGCGCGGCAGCCGCAAGCATTTCGGCGCTTTGCTCGCCGGCGTGTACGAAAAAGACGAGTTCGTGTACGTCGGTTCGGTCGGCACGGGCTTCGATGAAAAGAAACTTCGCGCGATCGCCTCGCAGCTTGCACCGCTGGAACGCAAAACGTCCCCCTTCGCCCGCGTCCCGAAGACCGATACGCTCGCGCATTGGGTAAAACCGGCGCTCGTTGCGGAAGTGACGTTCACCGAATGGACGCGCGACGGCCTGATGCGTCACCCGGTGTTCGTCGCCTTACGGATCGATAAGGAAGCGGGCGAGATCGTGCGCGAAGGGCCGCTCCCCGCGGACGCCGTCGTTTAAAAATGCCGAAGACTAAAGAACTCTTGGAAATCGGCGGCCATACGCTCTCGCTCTCGAATCGCGACAAGGTCTTGTGGCCTGCCGACGGCTTCACCAAGGGCGACCTCGTCGCGTATTACCGCACGGTTGCGCCGTATCTCTTGCCGCATCTCATCGATCGCCCCTTGACCCTGCAACGCTATCCCGACGGCATCGAGGGTCAATCGTTTTTCGAGAAAAACGCCTCGAAGTTTTTGCCAGAGTGGGTTCAGACCGTTACCGTGAAAAGCGAGTTCGGCAAGCATGAGACTATCCGGTTCGTGCTCTGCAACGACGAAGCGACGCTCGTCTACGTTGCCAACCTCGCGGCGATCGTGCTCCACGTCTGGACCTCGCGCGAGCCAAATCTCGACGTCCCGGAATTTCTGTTCTTCGATCTCGATCCGTTCGAGGGCTGCACGATCGTGACGTTGGCCAAGGTCGCGCTCGGCCTGCGAGCGGCACTCGCGGAAATCGGCCTCGAACCCGCGATCAAGACCTCGGGCGGAAGCGGTTTGCACGTGGCGCTTCCGCTGGTACCGGCATATTCGTACGATATTTGCAAAGGATTTGCAGAATTGGTGGCGCGCACGCTCCACGACCGGATGCCCGCAGCGACCACGCTCGAACGGATGCCGGCAAAACGCCCGCGCGCCACCGTCTACCTGGATTACGTCCAAGTCGGCAAGGGGAAAACGCTCGTCGCGCCCTTTAGCGTGCGCGCGCGGGCCGGGGCGCCGGTCTCGATGCCGCTGGACTGGAGCGAAATCGAGTCCCTCGCGCGGAAGCGGCCGCGGGGCGCAGCCGCGACCGACACCGAGGCAGAATTTGGCCGGTTCACGCTGAAGAACGCACCCGCCCTTCTCGCCGAACGTGGCGATCTGTGGGGCGGCTCGCGCTGGCGCGAACAACGGCTCGAACCTGCGCTTGCCAAAGCGCAGCAGGCTTGGATGTAGGAGAAATATGGCGCACGCAATTTGGTCCGGATCGATCAATTTCGGTCTGGTCACGATCCCCGTCAAGCTGCAGACCGCGATTCGCACGAACGATTTGCGCTTTAACTTTTTGCACAAGAGCGACGAAGGGCGCATCAACAACGTTCGGCGGTGTTCGATCGACGGCGAGGAAGTGGCCTATAACGATCTGGTACGCGGCTACGAACACGAGAAGGGCCGCTACGTTATCATCAGCGATGAGGATTTCGACCGCGTGCATCCCGAGGCGACGCAATCGGTCGATATCGTGCAATTTGTCGAACTGGCGGAGATCGATCCGATGTTCTTCGACAAGCCGTACTATTTGGAACCCGAAAAACGCGGCCGGCACGCATACGCGCTGCTGCGCGAAGCGCTGAAGGAATCCGGCAAAGTCGGGATCGCAAAGGTCGTGATTCGATCGCGCGAACATCTCGCGGCGCTCAAGCCCAACGGCGACGCGCTGGTTCTCGAACTCATGCATTTCGCCGATGAAATAGTCGAGCAATCGGCGCTGGATTTGCCGGCGTCGGAAAAGCCGCATGCCAACGAAATGAAGGTGGCGCGGATGTTGATCGATACGATGAGCGAGGCTTTCGATGCGTCGCAATTTGCGGACACGTATCGCGAAGAAATGCTCGCGATGATCGAAGCGCGCGCGGCCGGCAAAGAGCTGCCCCGCGGCGAGGTCAAGGCACCCGTCCGCGACAACGTCGTCAACCTCATGGACGTGTTGCAGAAGAGTCTCGAGGCTTCCAAGAAGCGTTCCGGTTCGTCAAAGGAGGACGCGGACGGCGATGCGGAAGAGGCGGCGGAATCCGAACGAAAGCCGAAACGAACCTCCAAGCGAAAATCGTCGGCCGCCTAGCGGCCAATCGGGGGCACCGGCGAAGGCGCCTCAACCGGCGCTGCGCAGTTACTTTATCTCGTACGTTACGGTCACGTGGGCAGACACCGTAATGGGCCCGTTCGGATCGATTTCGGTCGGCGGCGCGGGAGCGGCGACCGCGGCGCGCATTTCCACGGCCGCAAGCGGGCGCGGCTGCGGGCTGAAGTAGCCGCCCGTCGAGACGTTGCGGATGCGAACGATGCGGAATTCCCCTGGGCCCGTGAGTGCCGCGGCATTGCGCTTTGCATCGCTCATTGCATTGCCGAGTGCCTCACGATAGGCCGCCTTACGATCCTTGAGTTCGAAGCTCGCATCGCCGACCTGCGTCACGCCGGCGGCCGTAGCCGCATCGACGACCTTGCCGACGTTTTCGATCGGTGCGATCGAGATCGTGACGTTCCGCGACGTGACGTAGCCGTAACGGGGTTGACGCTGCTCCGGTGGTAAACCTTTGGGCGGATACGGGACGTTGGTCACGTTAAAGTACGTCGTTCGCAGTGCGTCTTTTGAAATGCCGAACGTCGCGAGCTTCGCTTTGAGAGCGTTGAAAATCGTGGTATTTTTTCCCGCCGAACGGGTGGCATCGTCGTCGCTCGTGATGATCTCGACGGAGAGGTGAGCGATATCGGGACTGCGTTCCACGACCGCGTCGCCGGTGACGACGAGCGTCGCTTCGTTTGCCGGGAGTGCGGGAGCGGGGCCTTGTGCGCGCGCGGCCAGCGGCGACATGGCGCAAGCGAATACAACGGCGAGATGTGCGAGTTTCATGTTGCAGTAACGCGGTGGGGATCGCAATCGTGCCGAAGTTTCACTCGAAGTCTTCCGCCACGCGCGCGAAAATTCGCTCAGCGTCGGATGGGCCCCTTAACCGGGTTCGCTGACGAGTAACACGCTACGCTTGCACGCGCGCGCCGTTTCGGCAGCTGCGAAACCCGCGGTGCCCGCGCCGATAACGCAGAGCTCGTATCGTTCGTCCATGCCTGGGCTCCGTCCGTTTTCTAAATCGGAGGCGCGAGTGCCGTGCGTCGCGCTGCCGCGAGCCCGAGCGAGAGTGCGACGAAGCAGAAAAACGCGGAAATGGCACCCGTCCAGGCGGGACCGTAAAGCGCGAGCACGGCGGCGGAAATCGTCGGCATGATGACGCCTGCAACCGATTCGAGCGACGATCCTGCTCCGAGCACCGTCCCGCGTAAATGTTCGGGTGCCGCATCGGTGAGAAGCGTCGCGAGCGTCGCGTTCGTTACGGAAAGCGCGAACGCGAAGACGATCTGCGTCAGAAAGAGCGCGACGACGCCATGCATGAACGGGACGCTCACGAAGTACACACACGCGGCGGTGAATCCGATGTTCGAGGTCGCGCGCACGCCGATGCGATGAGCGAGCCGCCCGACGACGCCGAGTTGAAAGACGACGCTCATCGCCCCGAAACCCGCAAAGAAATAACTCGTCTCCGTCGGTCCGAAGCCCGCCACGGCCGCAAGGACGAGCGCAAAGACCGCGAACCACGCGTAGAGGCCGAGTGAGTACGCAAGTTTCTGTACGAGCACGGGTGAAACGCGCGAATCGCGCAGAGATCGGATGATATCGGCAAACGTGCTGCTCTTTGCGGTGTCGGCGTGCGATGCGATGTCTTCGGGTAAAAAGAAAATCGTTGCGAGCAAGGTGACGATTTGCAAGCACGCCGCGAGGATGAAAGGCATGCGGTATCCGTAGTGCGACAAAAGCAGGCCACCCGCGACCGGGCCGAGCACGAGACCGGCAGAGAACGCGGCTCCAACGTACGCGAATGCTTGAGAACGCTGTTCGGGCTCGACGCGATCGGCGACGTACGCTTGGGTGACGCTGATGTTTCCGCCCGAAATGCCTTCGACGATTCGTGCGACGAAGACCCAGAAGAGCGTCGGGGCGAATGCGAGCCCCGCCCAACCGATAGTCGCGCCGATTTGTGAAATGATGAGCACGCTTTTGCGCCCGATGCGATCGCTGATGTTGCCCCATAGGGGTCCAGCGAGAAATTGGCACAGTGCGAAGGTGGAGAACAGCGCGCCGACGGCTATCGTGGACGCGCCGAAGTGCTTCACGTAGTACGGAAGTATGGGAATGAGAATGCTGAAGCCGAGAATATCGATGAACGTGATACCCAGGATCGGCAGAAGCTTCGCGAACACGGGCTTAGTACGTCGCCACGGGCGACCTTGTGTCGCCTCGCGCTCGGTTTTACCTGCGCTATCTTGCGCGCGCGGTCAGCTTATAAGAGCCATGTTCGAGATCGGCCAGAATCGACGGAGCCATCGGACGCCAGTCGAGATCGCGTTGCGCGCGAGCGCCGCTTAGCGCTTGATCGAGCGCGAGACATTCGCCGAATTGACCCAACAGTTCGGCCGAAATACTGGTCGTCGCACCGCCCGCGCCCGCTCCCCGGCTTGCGGCTGCAGCGATCGTGCCTTGTGCGAAGCGATCGTCGTTGACGGCGTTATACGTGCGACCCGGGCGGCCGCGTTCGAGGGCGAGTGCGATCAGCATGCCGAGGTCGCCGACGTCGATCGTCGCCCAGCGATTGTGGCCGTCACCGACGATCGTCGCGGCGCCGCGTTCGCGCGCGGACTGGCTGAACATCGCGGGAAGACCGCCGCCTTTACCATATGCGATGCCCGGGCGGATGATGAGTGCCCGAACGCCGACCTTGGTCATGGCCAGCGTCGCGCGTTCGAGTTCGATACGTCGCGCCACGTGTGGCGGAGGGGAGAGCCGTGCGTCTTCGTTCGCTTCGAGCGTACCCGTCGCACCGTAGACCCAGGCCCTGCTCACGAAAACGAATGTTTTCTCGGTGCCCGCGAGATTGCGCCGTACGATCCGTAACACACCGCTATCGACAGCGAAAGGATCGGCGTCGCTTGACTGTACGGTGTAGACGACCGCATCCGCAGCTCGCAGCGCAGGTATCAGCGTCTCCGGTTTCGCGGCATCGGCATTGACGGCGTGGGTCCCGCGGAGGGCAAGCTTGTGTCGCGCAAGATCGCTACGAGCGGCGCCGACGACGCGGTGTCCGCGCGCACGTAGGGCGCCGTCGACCGCCGTGCCGATGTAACCGGTTGCGCCGATGATGAAAACGTTCATTGTTTATTCGTTCGGCGTTCGTGCGTAGCGAAGCGAGTGATGCGCGCCCCACAGGCACAGTGGGTGCGAGTTGCGAGATGTGCGGCGCGACCACGCGGGTGCCGCGGGCGCCACGCAACCGCGCCCGACGACGCGGGGTTGCGCCAGCTGTACTATGGAGGCCCGTGC
>JRHI01001315.1_pt1 | contig 21542 bp, 20 predicted proteins | sample 215371 | NCBI WGS metagenome assembly JRHI01 (sample SAMN02929681, study PRJNA255918) | sediment metagenome | biome: cave system; feature: Ice Cave; material: Sediment; isolation source: sediment from deep within a dark volcanic ice cave with no known source of... ...
TTGCCAAGCTGATAAGCTGGTCGTCTCAGCTTCAATTGGATAAAGTCTAGATTAGTAGTAATACAAAATAAGCAAATGTTGTTTCGTCTGGCAGAAGGATAAGTTCGGGATAGGGTACTATTTTCCTATGTGCGAAGCATGATCTGCCAGAGCAGGGTTGGCAGAATGTTAACAATTTGACTGTCAAAATGGGTAATCTTGCGCATACAGAAAGTCCTTTCAGAGTATATACTTTGGAAGAGATAAACATGATATGATGTAACACATACAGAGAGCTACGTAGGAGGATTCCTATTATGGTTGAACGTGCATCTTTTGAGCAGCGTGTTGGAACAACCGTGGGGAAGTATCGTTTGGAGCAGTTGCTTGCACAGAATCAGTGGGGACCGATCTTCTTGGCGCGTAATACTACAGAACCAACAAACTGTATCGTGCGCTTTTTACAGGGAGCCGCTACTCTGCCCCAAGATACACGTATTGTCTATCTTGGGCGCATCCAGCAAGAAGCGAATCTTATCGCCAGCTTGCGGCATCCCGCTATTGTGCCCTTACTTGATTATGGTACTGCTGATGGTGTTCCCTACCTCGTCTATCCCCAAACGACAGGCCATTCCTTACGTACGGTGTCTACACAACAAAAACTCGCATTGCCTCTTATTCATCGTTACCTTGAGCAGATTGCCGATGGCTTAGCCTATGCACATGAACACACCGTGTTGCATCGTAATTTGTCTTCGTATAGCATCTTTGTGCAGCAGAATCAGCAGTTGGTAATTACTGATGTTGGCTTCACGCGTCTGCTCGAACTGAGCAGACAGGCTATGCAGCCAGCACAAACAGTTGAATATGATGGTAGTACCGAGTCTGGTGCCCCTGAACAATGGCAGGGCAAGTCAGTCGATGCCTCGACTGATCTCTATGCGCTAGGTGCCGTTGTCTATCGTATGCTCACAGGGCAAGCCCCATTTGGGGGGAAAACACGTGCTGACATTGCGCAACAACACATCTCAGCACCTGTACCTTCGGTGAGAGCGATACGCCCCGAAATCCCTGCAGCCCTTGATACCTTCATGGCACAGGCAATGGCAAAGCAGCCAACACAACGTTTTAGCAGCCCACGTGCCCTCTTCGATGCCTTTCAACACATCGTAGGGACCAGCTTCAGCGCGTCCACCCCCGTGGTAGGGGCCAGATTTATTGCGCCCGCTGCGTCCCCCTCCACCCCCGTTCCTACTCCATCCATCCGCCCTGCTGCTACCCAGCGATCTGCTCAGCAGGTAGGGGCCAGATTTATCGCGCCCATTTCCCGTCGTCGCCTCATTCTTGCTGCAGGCGGTACAGTTGGTGTCGCCGCCGTGGTTGCCATTTTCGCCTCGCATCTACTCCCTGGAACGACGGCAAATAGCAGTACGGCAAGCAACGCTGGAAATACAGGGTCTTCTCAACCACCTGGAACAAGCTCCCAGGGGCAAGCGACGAGCGCTCCAGCACACAGTGGAACGGTAATTGCTCATACCGCTGATGTGCCAGTGGATAACGCAAAAAAGTTCCCAGCAGGAAAATCTCAACCGGGTATCCTAGTGCATTTGCCAGATAATAGTTTCGTAGCGTTCGACTCGACTTGCACCCATGCAGGCTGCTCGGTAGACTATGTGCCACAGCAACATATTCTACACTGCCCCTGCCATGATGCGACCTTCGACCCTGCGAAAAATGCGGCTGTTCTGGGCGGGCCAGCACCGACGCCACTTGCACCCATTCAAATTACCATCAATGCAGATGGCACGATCACGATGTAGGGGCCCGATTGATCGCACCGATCGTTGGGTGTAGATACTCTGGCGACATTGATAAGGAGTTATTATGCCTGAGCAATATGTTATTGTTGGCAATGGAATTGCGGGCGCAACGGCGGCTGAAATAGTGCGGACGGAAGATGCCAATGCGACGATCACCGTGCTCGCAGATGATCCTTTTCCGGTCTATTATCGGCCTGCGTTGAAGGATTACTTAGCAGGACGAGTACGTGAAGATAAGTTGTGGGCACGTTCTGGTAGTTTCTACCAGGACCATAACATCCTCTTCCTGCCCGAACGTGTTGTGGGGATACAGGCGGGCCAGCATGTCGTGCAATTGCAGAGTGGGCGGCAGGTCGCCTATTCACGTTTGCTACTGGCGAATGGAGCACGGGCCAGTCGCCTCACCTGTCCGGGACTGGATGTGGAGGGTGTGACGACGTTACGTACTGTGGCAGACTATCAAGCTGTGGTGAAGCGCCTGGCCATGGTGCGGCGCGTTGTGGTGACGGGCAGTGGGACACTAGCACTGGAAACGGTGGAGACGTTGCGTCATAGGGGATATGCTGTGACACATCTGATCCGGCGCCGTACACTGTGGTCTGAGGTACTGGATGCGACCGCCTCGGATCTGGTATTGCAGCAGGAGCGACGTGATGGTGTCGATGTGCGCTTGGAAGAGGAGTTGGCGGAGGTTCTGGGCAAAGGGCAGGTGACGGGTGTTGTGACAACGAAGGGGACACGTATTGCGTGTGAGATGGTGTTGATTGCCATTGGTGTTGAGCCAATCATTGACTTTATCAAAAAGAGCGGTATTGGTTGTGGGCGTGGCGTGAAGGTTGATGGGATGATGCGTACAAATGCGCCTGATATCTATGCTGCCGGTGATGTCCTAGAAACAACGGATAGCGCGAGTGGACGCGTCCGTGTCATCGGGCAATGGTATCCAGCGGTGCAACAGGCACGCGTTGCGGCGTATAGCATGCTCGGTCTATCAGGGCAGGAGACAGCATTCCGTACCAATACCTTTTATAACGCCACATTTCTGTATGGGCTGGACTTTGCGTCTGTTGGGCTGACGAATGCAACGGGCTATCAGGAAATGCTCGCTGACCCACAGCCGCGCACCTATCAAAAAGTGTTGCTCAAGGATGGAGTTCCCGTTGGGATGCTTGCATTAGGTAATCGCAAGCGTGCTTTAGCTTTCAAGCGTGCTATTGACCACGGTGTGAATCTGCAATCGGTTGCGGCAAAGCTCTTCGCGGAAGACTTCTCACTCAATAAGTGGCTTGATCGCCAGGGCGTACCACCACCCTTGCTGGGGGTGAGCAAGTCGAGTGAGGAGATGCAGAAGACGATTGCAGGGCCGGATGACTATGCGACGGTAGTAGCGGGTGGGGGGGATGCGGGCGCGATAAATCTGGCCCCTATCGGTGGTGCGGCCGTCGTGAAGCCACAACCGCAGATCGAAGCCGTCCTAATACCAGTGACGGACGCGGACGCGCTGAAGCTGGTCCCTACCACGGGGGCGGAGGGCGCCATGAATGTGGCCCCTACGACGGGCGCAATACGTTTGGCCGAAACGCGCCTGACGCTGTCAGATACGATGCTGGTTGGTCGCCAGATGGGGGCATTCCTGCTGATAGATCATGGCTCGGTTTCGAGGCGCCATGCTGAATTGAAGTACACGGATAGAGAGTTCTGGCTAAGTGATCTGGGCAGCAGCAATGGGACGTTTGTCAATAATGTGCGCTTGGCAGCCCAAAAGCCGCAGACGCTCAAAGATGGCGATACGATACGTTTTGGCACACTAGCTACATTCGCATTACGCCTCACCGTCGTAGGGCCCCGATTTATCGTGCCCTCCACTCCATCCAAAGCGGCAAAGGGAACGAGCATGGCAGGGATGACAATGCTCTACAACGCAAATCCTGATCTGGCTGCTACCGCAAGGGTTGCCTCTGCTAGCCCAATGGGCCAACCGCTCCTGAATGATGATGGTTCATTGCTACTACCAGGAACAACGCAACCCATACCAGCCTCGGTTGTGGCGACCTTTAAGACGACGCCGGCTCTGATTGTGAACAATGGGAACGCGACTCCACTTGTCTTTTCACTCAATAAAGGCAAACCGATCACGCTAGGACGTGACAAAGGCAATGATATTCCCTTAGCCGATATCGTCGCTTCGCGGCGTCATGCGGAGGTATTTCCTGGGCCAGAGGGGTTTTATATTCGTGATCTGGGCAGCAGCAACGGCGTGCTCGTCAATCAGACGAACATTGATAATCCCTATGTGCTCAAACATGGAGACCGTATCATGGTGGGTAGCAGTCGTGTGTATTATATGGATTTGAGATAAAGGGGGTCATATGCAGCAAATACCACCTATCAAACAACCGCTTGTGGTGGGTATGGGGCATCGTCCTGATGCCCAACCACTTACTGCGGAGGCAGTACGCTTCGAGATTGATATGTGCATTGGCTGTGATCGCTGCATGCGTGCCTGTCCTGTCCCGCTATCGTCGATGGTCAATATCGCTGATCTCAACCGCGCTACAATCTCGGATGATATTGCGCCTCATGTGGCGCGTTTCACCGATGAATGTGTGATGTGCGGCTCGTGTGTGCCTGTCTGCCCAGTCGATAATCATCGTGACTTGCTGATGCTCTCACTCAAGCAGCGCTTGGGTATTTCCTGGGATGGTCAGGTAGATATGAATCGTGTGTTGCAATTTTTGCCGGAAGGCTGGAATGCGCCATTGTTGCTCAGTCGCTTACGTGAACAGCCGATGTTCAGCGATACGCAGCTTGTGCCGGATACGTATCTGTTGCATATGGTAGCGACCTCGAAGTTACTGACGCTAATGGCTGGGACGGTGCTGGTGCATGAGGGAACCTATGGGCGCGAACTGTACTTTTTATTGGATGGGCGCTGTGAACTCTCTGCGACTGGCGGTGATGGCAGGGAGTTGCCGGTTGCGGTGCTACGCCGTGGCGACTATATGGGTGAGCATGGCATGTTGACTGGGCAACAGCGTAATGCCACTGCACGTGCGCAGACGACGCTAGTGGTGCTGGAGGTGCCAGAACAGGTTATGCAACGCCTGATGGAGATTGAGCCAGCCGTGCAGCGTTTCTTTGAGACCCTGAATACGACGCGCTCTATCGCGTCTATTCTCAAGCGTATGGCTCCGTTCCAGGGAGTTGCTGCTGTCGATATGCGGCAACTTGCCGAGCAAACGCAGGTACGGCAGTATGATCGTGATATACGCCTCTTTAGCGAAGATGCACAAGGGCAACCGAGTCGCGAATCGCTCCACATTGTCTTAGAGGGCTTTGTCAAAGTAGCACGGCGCACGGCCAAGGGCACGGGGCGCGATAAGAGTGATGAACGCGTCATCGCCTATCGGCAATCCGGCGACTACTTCGCAGGTGGACTCGATCTGCTCGGCGATGGGAAATCTGTCACCGCCACGACCATTACACGCACACGTGTGGCAGAGATACCACGTGCGGTGCTCTTGACACTCTTTGCACGCTATCCAGAGGTGAGCCAGCGTTTCAGTATGCGTCTACAACAATACCGCGATGATGTCGCCGCTGCACAATCGGGCATCTTTGATCCGTTGGCACATACCGGTACACACTTCGTCAATCCGCTCTCAGATACCCAGGCTCGGCAGGGATTGCATGCACTGGTCGATGAAGGAGTGGTTGAGGGCACAGAGGTGTTGGTGATTGATCTAGACCTGTGCATTCACTGCAACGAATGCGAGGAGGCATGCGCACGCCGTCATGGACATTCGCGCATGAACCGCAAGGGCATGGTGGTGGGGAATGTGAGTATCGCCACCGCCTGTCGTCAATGCCAAGACCCAGTGTGTATGCTGTGTAGCCGTGCTGGTATCGCTCGTCTGCCGAGTGGTGAGGTGTATATTACCGAGAGTTGTATTGGCTGTGGCATCTGCGCCGAGCGTTGCCCCTACGACAACATCTCCATTATGACCCTCGAAGATGATGGGCGCAATGAATTGGGGGCCTACCAGAAGTTTAGCAGCTTCTTTACGAAGGGGGCTGGCAAAGAGCGTGGACGCAAGACATTACAAATGGCCGCGGCTCCGGGGCCGTTGAACGTGCAGCAACCCAAAGATGCCTATGGAGAGTTACGTAAGAAATTGGCCATCAAGTGTGATCTGTGTGCGGGCTATGACAATCAGGCGTGTGTACAGGCATGCCCGACGGGTGCCGCTATTCGCGTGCAACCAACAACGTTCTTTGGATCAACAGAAGATATTCTGCGAAAGCGAGCAAAATAAGGGCGCAATGAATTGCGCCCGTACAGCTATCGACGAAGCAGCTAGTAAGGAAAGCGAGCAAATTAATGTCAGTTGCTACAAAACCTCCTGTCACGCAACGTCGTGTGTGGCGTGTCCCACTCTCAAATGCTCGCTGGTTGTGGCTGGGTGTCGCGCTGGTCCTATATATACTCTGCCTAGCATGGTATGTATATGCCGTTCGCACGCAACCATTCGCGGGACCATTCACTGATCCTCTGCGCCTCTTCGGCATTCTAGCATTTGTGTTAGTTTTGAGCACCGCTGCGTATGCTTTGCGCCGCCGCTTTGCGCGTGGACTACCAGGGAAAGTCCAGGATTGGCTATGGATGCACACATGGATTGGTATCAGCACGATTCTGCTTGCTCTGTTGCATGAAAATTTTGAGCACCTGACACATGATTACTGCCAAAATCTCTCATGTTTCACGAATTCCTACTGGGGGACAAGCGCACTGTTCGCGCTGATCTTTCTGGTTGTAAGTGGTATTGTTGGTCGTTTACTCGATGTATGGCAAGCACATACGATAGCGCACGAAGCCAGCACAAATGGCGTAGGCATCGTCAGCGCACTTGAGGAGCGCATTCTGGAACTTGAATATATTGTGGAGCGCCTGTGTGCGGGCAAATCGGAGGCATTCAAAGCGTTTTGTATGCACGCCATTGAGGGAGTTGCGCAAGATAGTGTACCCCAGGTGGGTGCGAATGAGCAAAGCGACTTTCAACGTGCCTCTGAGACGCTCCTGACTCGCTCGCGCTTAGTACAATCATTGCAGCATCAGCAGCAAGCATGCACCATTATTCGCACATGGCGCACCATTCATAGTGTCCTAGCATGTTTCGCCCTAGKGGTTATTCTGTATCATGGCGTTATGGAATTGCTCTCTAGTGTGTTTCACGTGGTGAGATAGATGGCGGGGATACACCGTCGTAGGGGCCACATTCATGGCGCCTGTCGTGGCTGTGGTCCATTCCGCCGACATTGACCATGGCGACGACGGGCGCCATGAATGAGGCCCCTACGACAGCTCCAGGGGAAAAACAGAATGTTCACCCCCGAATGTGTAATATTACCCACGCAAAGCGGAGTTGAACATGGTATACTCTAGTCAAGTGAGAACACATCACATTATCGTACTCGAACTCATCATAGATCAGCCCATGCAAGAGCAGGTGGAGGAGGCACATCATCATGCAATGTCCGAACTGTAAAGCAACACTCGACGGTGACACGATATTCTGCGGCAATTGTGGCAACCAGGTTGCCCCATTGCACGCGCAGGGAGCCACCATTTCAGAAGATCAAACGATGCTCATTCCCCCTGGGTCGAGCAGACAGAATCCTGGCGTCAGTAGCTACAACGCACAGGCAGCAACACGTCAGCCTGTCCAAGCACCGCAAGTCTATGCGAAAGTGCCTGCGCCAGTGACAGCATATGGTCCACACGCCCCTGACACGCCAGGCTCTAGTGATCCGATATCTGCGCCAGCGCAGTTTCCGACACCTTCGAAAAAGCCGCGCACCGATAACATGCGCGTCATCATTCTGGCCGGTGTGCTTGTACTTGTGTTGTTGATCGCGGTTTTTGCTGGCTTCGCAACATTATTGCAACACCAAGCAAACACGTTAGGCGCAGGAGGAGCGACTGGCTTCGTCTCCTTTAGCGATAGTCAGAGTGGACAACTTACAGACACGTTGAACATCTCCATCACTGGGTTGGATGCACCGAATTCTGGGTTCCAATATCAAGGATGGATGATTGATGAGGCGAATGAGAAGATTACCTCACTAGGCACCCTCACTTCCGCAGGGAAACAAGCATTTAAGCTTGCCTTCACAAGTCAAGGCAAGAATATATTCAGCCTTGGGAATGTGATAGAGATTACGAAAGAACAGGGCAACGTGTCCGTGCCAACAGGCGCTATACTGATGACAGGCAAATTTCCTACATTAGCCTATGTACATATCAAGCATCTGCTCTTCAGTTTCCCGACCACGCCGGGGCAAATTGGCTTGTTAGTGGGATTGCGCAGCGAGACCCAAAATCTCAATGCAGCGGCGCTTACCCTTAAAACCGTTACGGCTAATCCTGATGCCATTCATTGTGCAGCACAGAGCATTCTCGATATTGATGAGGGGCAACATGGGCAGCATGCACATCCCCCTTCTGCGCTCTGTCAATCGCTCAACATCACACAACAAGGCGATGGCTTAGGTCTGCTAGGGGACAATGGCTATATCCATTTGTCTGCCCAGCATGCATCATTCGCAGCAACCACTACGGACACGACACAGAACATCAAGACTCATGCCCAGCACGTGATCAATGCCACCACAGACCTGCAAGGTGATGCAAATCTACATGTTCAGGGCTGGGTCACGACGATTGACCAGGATGCGCTCTTTGTACGAGATCATCCGACTGATCCGAACACTCCCGCCAAGATCCAAGAAATCGTCCAATTAGCGACCCAGGCATTGAATGGGTTTGCTGCTAATCAGGAGGCCCCTCAGCCAGTGGTTGGTCAAGCGGGTGCTCTGACAGCCTATATTCACGGTCAGCTGATGGCGATGCTGACACTGAGCCGCGCTGCGTAAATGAACCCATCCTAATAACAGCCAAAATAGACAGGGATGTCCGACGTGTCGGACATCCCTGTCTATTTTGGCTGTTATTAGGATACAATCTCCTCTTTGTTTTCTATTTCATCCGTAGCACTTTTCGATTGCTTTTGCACATCTGCTATCTCGTTTGCGAAGATGCGGCGTACGATGGCGACGCTACTGGCATAGGTTGAGTCCATGCCGAAGTAGGAGAGGCTGCCCGCGCCCAGGTTTTTGCCACGCGTATAGGGTGTGTCCGAGGCGTAGTGGAGGATGCCTAGATCGTAGGGCAGGCGGGCGAAGTTGATGTTCTCCCCTGTGGGGTAGCGTAGCAGGTATTGATCTTCGTAGATGGCGTTGAGATAGGGACCACTCTCCATCTCGACGACGGTATAGTTGGCATGATAGAAGAAGTCCAGGTATTGACGGTTTTGTAGGTAGGTGCCCTTGGCGGAGACTGCTCGTTGATTATCTAGCACCGAGCCATAGATTAAGTATGGCTGCACGTCTTGTACAGTAAAGCAGTTATCAAGCCAGTAGATATTCTGGCTGTGCTCGTCAAACACGACATCTGAGATCATAACGTCACCAATACTGCCATTGAGGGTCGCAGCTTTGCCAAGAATATAAATGCCGCCAATATGGGTCAGATTTTCCATGATCTCACGCATCATCCGATACGCCGCCATACCAAGTGGATAGTCGATATTGAGGATGATAGCCTTGCTTTTTGCTAGTAGGTCTATATCGGGTATACGACAACGCGGATCGATATCCTGGGGGTGCAATTTGGCTAGCTCACATATTTGGGCATCAATCTCCAAGCCATCACGCGCTCCAACGTGCCAGATACCACGCTCTTGTTCTTCTTTGAGACGATGACGCGCAAACTCTTTGCCCTCTGGCGTACGTATCCATTCACGAGCTGCGAAGTAGAGGAAGTTTTGCCAGTTTCCCGGCACAGTTCCCTGTTGTAACTTGCGGCATTCATCCGCAAGATAGGGGTCAACACCGCTCAAGGCATAGCGCGTCAGTTCTGCCTCGTGCCTGAGAATAGAGCCGGACAGCAGATTCACTAGGCTATGCGTATTGCTGGATACAAAGTAGACAGGCCGATTTTGGAGATTGAGCGTATCAAGTAGGTTCTTGACGGGTGCCCACCATTGGCGCGTGGCTCGCACATAGCCAACGTGGGAGCCGCCGAGCATGCGCAACCAGAAACTTTTGCGATGCCGCCCGATCATGAGCAGGTTTTTCCACAAACGATCTCCCCAGACGAGTTCTAAGCGTTGCCAGTCATCGAGAGCAATGTGCAAGCGTGTACGCAGGACTTTACTGTTTTCCGCGAAGACGGGCGAAGTTGGGTCCATCGGCGTTTCCAGCAATTGCAGCGTCGTGGGGTCAGATCTAAGCAGATAATAGATCTTGTTCCATTCGATCTGGAAGGCAACCAGGACGGGCACGATATCATCGGTATCACTTGCGCTAGCAACATAGACTGCTAGTGTTTCTTTGCCGTCATAAAACCACTTGCGACGACGTGCCGAGGCGGTGACGGCTTCCCAGGTATCAACGGGAAACCCTTGTTGTAGGAAGACCTCTTCTGATTGTCCTAGCAGGACGAGATCACAAAACACGATTGATGCTGGCAGACGCAATATGCTATAGATGAATGCCGACATATCGGGATAGGGTGAGCGGGCATCGGGATGTAAGCTGGAATCAATATTCAGGTGGGCTTGCACCAATGCCTTGAGGCTAATCTCACCTGAACTGCGCAATAAAGTATTATAGGTGCGAATATATAGTTCTACGTCACGCTTCCCCGCTTCATGATATTTTTCGCCGTGCTCAAATGCGGGCGTGACGGTTGCACGCATAGCGCGTGGAGTGTCTAATAATTCATCGTGGCCGCTACGCTGTTCAAAGCCCTGTTGCTCCGGCGTAGTTGGGGAGTTTAATGGACCGCTCATATGGCGTTTTTCGTCAAAGCCGTCGGCGTTGTTTAATTTTTGTGGCATTGTTTTGTCTCTCTTCGTAACTGCCCAGTAGGGACGCCCCTTGTGGGTGTCCGTTACGTCGAAAACGGTTCCCGACGAGCAGTGGCGGACACCCACAAGGGGCGTCCCTACTGGGCAGTTACTTCTCTTCTTTGAGAAGTAGAATTACGTTTCAGTTATTATATTATGTCCTTCAAGCCCTCTGTAGGCGGCAATTCATGCACTCTGCACGAAAAACGTTAAATTTATGCCACTAAACGCTTGTAAATAGCGTACACTAGGATAGGAGGTATTACCAAAGCGTTGAGTGTCCCCATGCTCGACGTTTCCCCCTGGTGATGCCTCCTCCCCCTCTTTTAACACACCGTCGTAAAGGCCAGATTTATCGCGCCCGTTGTTGGGATAGTCAATGTCGGTGGAATTGACCACATCCACGAGAGGGGCGCAATGAATTGCTGCCCCTACCGCCACAATAAAATATCCTGTGGGCCGGGGATACGGTTTTGCTCTTCCGCAACAATCTTTTTGCTCCATTCGCAACGCACCTCTTTTTGTGCTAGTAGCTCCTGAATGAGCGCGTCGTAGTCAGCGGTAGAAAATTGTCCTAAGTGGCTGAGCAATAATTGTTGACGCAGATCGGGCCAGCGTGTGCGCCGTTGCCCTCTGCCTAGTTGTAGGAGGTGTTGACGCACTTGCTCACGCTGCTGGGCCAGACGCTCATTCTGTTGTTGCGCAAACCATGCTTCGGCCAGTAGCCCTAGATGACTTTGCATATAAACGCGTCGTCGATAGAAGCAATAGGCGTCATTCATGCTGAGTAGGCTATCTTGCCGACGTGTGGCGAAAAGCAGAGTATAAGGAACGATTTCCACGACAGCGGGACGCACCTGTATGGGCAATACAATACGTTGTATGGGAAGCAAAAAATAACGCTGCATACTAGCCACAAGCAATTCAACGATGCTTTCAACACTCTGAGACAAGGCTTCTTCTGTGGTAGCTAGCGTTTTCCAACGGTCACTACGCAATAAAGCGGTGAGCCCGGCGCCTTGAGCGGGCGTACTCGACGCGGAGGAAAGATGCATCTCAATTTGTTTGTGCGACAAGAGAAAAAAAAGTTCTGTTGGAACAGTGCGTTGATAGAGTGGAAGGACAGATTCGTAACTAAGTATGGTCTGTCCCAAGGGATTGAGCAAGCAGATAGCAGAAGTCTGTTCGATCTCTGAAAGTATCGCTGATCCTGCTTCTGACCAACTCGCTGCAAGAACACCCCCTTCTTTAGGAATGGCAGTGCTAGGTGGCGCTGTTTTCCTCCCTTTGCGCTTGTTGCTACTCGAAGTAAGAAACAAGGCAAGCAATCGCAGTGGTAATGGCTGTTGTTCCAGCGAGGCAGAGAGCCTCTGAACGCTTTCTAGTGGAGAGGATGGGTTCCTGGGGGTAGCTCCTCCTAATGCATCAATCCAGTAGCAACGGCGAAAAATACGGCTGGCGGCAAGGGCGCGGCAATAGGCAGCGGCATAGTCTTCAAGTAGCCAAGTACGTAACGAAGACAATACCACCTGTTCCGTGAGACGACGCGTACGTCCAGTGCCCACAGATGTAGATAGTGGCAGTTGGTTATTCTCGAATTCGGCCCATAGGTTCATCTTATGGGTATTGTATCACGAATAAAAACCTCTCTTTTGCTGAGCCGCAACCTATTAGGTTGCGGCTCAGCAAAAGAGAGGTTTTTATTCGTGAACCTCTTCTTGCTTGCTCTTCCTGCTATCATAGCAATCGATGAGAAGCACAGTCACATTGTCTTTTCCGCCTGCTTCGTTTGCGGCATGAACCAATGCTTCACAGGCACGAACCGGATAAGGATTATCGAAGAGGATTTGCGCAATAGTCTGATACGGTATCATCCCACTCAATCCATCCGTACACAGTAAGAGTCGATCACCAAATTCGAGATTGAGCGCTTGCACATCAGGATAGACATCCTCTTCCATGCCAACGAAGCGCGACAGCTTGCCGCGTGCAGGATGATGAGAGATATCCTCTCCAGACTTGATATCGCCATATTTCTGGAGGGCTTTAATGACCGAGTGGTCTTCTGTTTGTAACACGAGTTTGCTTTGACGGAACAGATAAATACGGCTATCACCCATATGTGCCAAATAGGCACATCCCCGATTTGCTAATACTAGCGCAACTGTCGCCCCCATTCCTTTGAGGCCAGCCACTCCCTTACTACCAGCCCGCACATTCTGGCTCAGATCGAAGATGGACTGACTCAGCAGTTCTTTGATGGTGGCTTCACTGAGCTGATTTTGTGCTTTGAGTTGAGCAAAATGCTGCTGAATCAGCTGAGGGAGCACCGTAACGACAGCATGGGAGGCAACCTCTCCCCCCTGTTGCCCTCCCATTCCATCAGACACGACATACAGAGGGGGATTCTTTTGGCTAAACATCCTATCCTCGTTGCGTTGGCGCACCAGACCTATATTCGATTGACCAACGGCGCTATAGCGCAAAAAAGCAGTTTCTTGCGAAGAAGGCACGGCTTATCCCTTTCATCTCACTCTCTCTAATGCCTTTGTAAATGCTTTATGCATCTCGCTAGCACTCTGATAGCGACTGTTCACATTCGATAAGAGCGCACGATCAATCACTTCAGCGACAGCGGCAGGGATGGAGGAATTGCGCCGACGTAGAGGTACGACCTCATTTTGGAGTACCATCTCCAAGGGGTCCTGCCCCGGCTTGCGATCACGCGGCAACAGTCCTGTAAGCATGTTGTAACAGGTGGCGCCCATTGACCAGACATCGCTGACCGGTTTGAAGTGCTTAAAATCAGTCACCTGCTCACGTGGCATGAAGGCGAAAGTACCCGCCATGGAGCCTGTTACTGTCATACCACTGAAGCCAGCCTGATCAAAGTTCTTTGCCAGACCCATATCGGCAATCTTCGTCACCCAGCTCCCGCCATTGTGATGCAAAAGAATATTCTGCGGTTTCAGGTCGCGATGCACGACATTCTGTGAGTGAGCATAAGCCAAGCCCTCGATAGCCTGCAGCATGATGGGGCCAGCTTCTTCAACCGAGAGTTGTCCACCACGTTGCTTCATCAAATCATAGACCGAACCACCGTCACAGTACTCTATGAGGAAGTAGAAGATACTGCCAGCCACACCATTGCCAAGCAGCTTGACAATATGCTTGTGAGAGAGTGAGCGCGTAACCTCGATTTCGCGGAGAAATTTCTTCTGGGAATCCGCATTGACAGCGACTTTTGAGAGCATGATTTTGAGGGCGGCCTTCTCGTAAGTCGTATTATGACGCACACGATAAACTGCTCCCATGCCACCTTCACCCAGTTTGCTTTCGATGGTATAGTTGGGAATCTGTATATCGACACTCGGTTCTACGGCTTTCGCAGCCTGTCCAAGAATGCCCATCAGCAATTGCATCGGATCATTCTCAGCCTGACATTTTTTACATAGATACGTTCCTTGGCGATTGAGACCTGCTTCAGAGGCGACATTCTTGCCACAGCGCTGGCACTGGAGCTGTACAGGCTGTCCTACCGCGGCCTCTATCTTGACCTTAAAAATGGTCTTTCCGACGCGTACCTCATCGCCCTCGTGTAAATCGAGTGTGGGGAAATTCCGTAGCCGCCCTTGTTCTGGCGTCTCAGTTTTATCACGCCCGCCATGTCTCGTGCCATTGACGTGCGTTCCATTACGACTGCCAAGATCACGAATGCAAATTTCGGGTGGGTTGACCTCCATCACAAAGTGATGACGCGAGACCTGGTTATCGTCTTCAATACAGACCTGACAATCTTCATATCGTCCCACTATCAGAGTATCGTGTTGATCAAAAACAAATGGCCCGACATTTTGGGAGCCGGGGGTACCAGAGGTAATAGTGAGTGTAATCTTTCCAGGCATATGTAGTAACTCTCCTTGTTCCAGGTTCTCTATGCTATGAGTCGATCTAATGCTATATAGAAAAAATTGTAGAAACTATGATGGATTATACACCAATTTCCCTAATTATGATGACGTTATTGGCATGGAATTTGGTGCAAGGTTTATGTCTTCTCTTCATTAGTCTTCACTTTTTACCAATACTGACATATAACAAAAATAACTCCAAAAGGCTATTGACATTGGCGTTTTCATCATGTAGTCTTAATTTGCATAATGAGGTTTACTCGCCCATCGGAACGGAATCTAAGAATAGCTTGCATTTATTCAACGGTTGAAATTGCGCAAATCACGGGCTTCTCGATCAAGCAATTAGATTATTGGGCAAAACAAGGTATTCTTGTTCCTAGTGTCCAACTCAAAGAACTAGATTACGCTGATGCCTCCGGTGTTCCCTTCCTACAATCTTTTTACTGGTTATAACACGATATTAGAGGCAAGCAAAGAGTGTGATACAATACGGCAACGCCGTATTGTATCACACTCTTTGCTTGCCAAAGCAAGGACTAAACGGTTAATTCCAAATCCCAGTAATATCCGAGGCGGTGGTGGCATTGTTGGCAGGCGCTAGGCCATACATGTCTTCGAGGGTGCGCAACACGCTGTAGTGTGAGATGTTGGTGTCGTTGGTACCAATCTGCACATGTTGTCCGACAAAGATCGTCGCTACCTGATTGGGGTTGCTCTCAATGCCGTTGCTCTCGTCTTCTTCATCGGTGGTCAGAATGAACAAGCTATTATTCGTTCTTGCCCACTCGACGTAAGCACTCAAATTCTGCTTGAGCCAAGTATCGCCTTGCTGAATAGAGCCATCATGCATGTCGTCTTGCAGATTGGGGATGACGAAAGAGACGGTGGGCAATTTGCTGAAACCAGCAGCGGTGGTAGGAAAATTGCTATAGGTTAGGTTGGTGGTTGGCCCATTCACATCGGTGAAGTTTGCCCAAGGATTGTGTTTGCGGGCATAGAGACTGCCGATGGATGTAGGAGTATCATAGCAGCCTGTATAGCCAGCCGAAGGCATACTTTCTGAGTAGCCAGCAAAGCTAAAGCCCGCACTGAGCAACTGGCCACCAAGGTCTGGCTGCGGAAACGTACCCGCGGCATGACAGGTATCTCCATTGACACCCTGGTCTGAACCGGAGAAGAGGTCTAAATAGTTGGGCTGGCTGGGATGTGTGATGGCATGTGAATTGGTAAAGAGCATCCCTTCCGCGAGAAGAGAGTTGATGTAGACCGCCGATGTGCTCGATCCAATCAATTGGGTATAGTCTTTGTTCTCTTCGATGACGACAACGATGTGATCATAGCGCGGCAATCCCGATGGTGAAGGGGTCGTTGAAGGGGTAGCGGTTGCAGTAGTGGACGTAGGTGATACCGTAGCGGTAGCGGTTGCAGTAGTCGTCGGCACAACCGTATCTGTGGCTGTGGGCGAAGCACCACCTATTGGCAACACTGTAGGTGAGACCGTTGGCACAATTCTCATGGCTGCACTGACGTGACCTGTTTGAAAAAGCAAGGCGATAGAAAAGACCACTAACAAGCCAGCTAGTGCGAAACGAGCAAAAATACGGCGGGAGAGTAGCGTAAACAACGCTTTCAAATGACACGCTCCTTCTTAATATGTCTAGTACAAGCTGTTCCCTCCTTTGATGAGAACAGTGGCGCTGTCATGCAAACAAGCAGACAGACAACCACTCAAATAAACCTATATAGATGGCTCTTTTCGCCGTCGTAGGGCGCGATAAATCGGGCCCCTACGACATCCATGTTGCCCTTATAATGGTTCGATACGTAGGAGCACATTGCCTTTTTGGACAACATCCCCATTGTTGGCGACGAGGGCGAGCACACGCCCAGCTACCTCGGTCTGGACTTCGTTGAAGACCTTCATCGCTTCAATGAGGGCGATGATCTGCCCGACTTGCACGATGTCACCTATGTTAACGAAGGATGGCGAGGTGGGCGATGCCGCCGAGTAATAGACACCTGTCATGGGGGCAATGATAGCTACGCCCGCCGATGTAGGTATATGAGGAGCACCCAATGTGGGCACTATGGCAGAACCGGGCGTCATAGTCTGCGCAGGAGCCGAGATGAGCACCATGCCAGGGGTGCGCCGTATGATAATCTCGGTGCCTTCTTCGCTCAATTCTAGTTCGCCAATAGAACTGCCTTCGAGCACAGTGATAATGTCTTCGATGCGTTGCAACCAAGACGTTCTTTTCTGTTCATCCATGTTTTTACTATTACCTGTCGGACATGATGTCGTAGGGACCAGCTTGAGCGCGTCCGCCGTGACCATGGTCAACGTCGCTGACATCGTACACGGCCACGAAGGGCGCCATGAATACTGCCTTTCCGACCGACTGAGCGCGGGTAGACCCAAAGCTAGCACAGAGTGCGTTGTCGGTCGGAATACGGATTGGGGCCCTCTACTCTGTGTAGCGTTTGAAAATGAGGCAGGTGTTGTGGCCACCAAAGCCCATAGAATTGGACATAGCAACGTTGACGGTGGCCTGGCGTGCCTCGTTCGGAACATAGTCAAGATCACACTGTGGGTCGGGATGATGTAGGTTGATAGTCGGTGGAATGATGCCTGTCAGAATGGATTGTATCGAAATGACAGCTTCAATGGCTCCTGCCGCACCGAGTGTGTGCCCCGTCATCGATTTAGTGGAGCTAATCGCTAGCTTATAGGCGTGCTCACCGAAGCAGTTCTTGATACCCTGTGTCTCGTTGCGGTCATTATAGGGTGTCGAGGTGCCGTGGGCGTTGATATAGTCAACCTGATCAGGACGTAGATTGGCCTTTTGTAGGGCGCGGCGCATAGCACGCACAAGCCCGCTACCGTTGGGGGCAGGCTCGGTTATATGGTGTGCGTCGCCTGTACAACCATAGCCGACCATTTCCGCAAGGATAGTGGCTCCACGCACTTGGGCGAATTCCAGGTCCTCCAGGATAAGCATGCCAGCACCTGAACCCATCACGAAGCCATCACGTGTGGCATCGAAGGGGCGGCTGGCTCCTTGGGGATCATCGTTGCGCCGTGATAAAGCGTGCATGTTATCGAAAGCTGCAATGCTAATAGGAGTAATTCCTTGTTCTGCACCACCTGCGATCATGACCCTGGCATCACCACGGCGGATAGTTTCCCATGCCTCACCAATAGTGTTTCCACTCGTAGCGCACGCCGAAACTGCTGCCCAGTTGGGGCCTCTGGCACCTGTCATGATGGATACGATACCAGGAGCACCATCGATAATCATCATGTTAATAAAGAAGGGGCTGATGCGGTCTGGACCACGCTCAAAGAGTAGCTTGAATTGCTCATGTTGCGTGACTAGTCCTCCGATGCCGCTACCAATATACACGCCCACATCATCGGCGATGTCATCAGTGATCTGGAGCCGGGCTTGCTTGAGTGCCTGTTTCGCTGTTGCAATGGAAAACTGCTCAAAGGGATCATTACGTCGTGCTTCTTTGCGGTCCATATAGAGGAGCGGGTCAAAGCCCTTGACTTCGCCAGCGAAATGCACACGATGCTGACTCATATCATAGCCCATAATATTACCGATGCCAGATTTGCCCTGGCTTAAACCTTCCCAGGATGAGGCTAGGTCATTACCTAATGAGGTCACAAGTCCCACTCCGGTTACAACTACACGTGACATTCTAATCACCTCCTGATGATCATGGTTCCTTCGACGGTCTGTCCCCCACGGGGCATGTTTGGTGATATATTATATCCCCACATCTCCTATATCCCTAATGCCACCGCCTCTTCTTGGATGAAGCGGGTATAGGTCGCACCGCTGATGAAGCCTGGATGCTTGAGCAAGCGTTGGTGAAAGGGAATAGTCGTTGTAATACCCTCAATGATATATTCATCGAGGGCACGCTGCATACGTGCTATAGCCTCGTCGCGTGTCTCGGCCCACACAAGGAGCTTGGAGAGGAGCGAGTCGTAGTGCGGTGGCACCTCATAGCCTGCATAGAGATGGCTATCGACACGCACACCGGGACCACCCGGCGGCAAGTAGTTCTCGATAGTGCCTGTCTGTGGACGAAAGTCGTTATCCGCGTCCTCCGCAGTAATACGACACTCGATGGCATGACCCCTAAATTGCACATCCTGTTGTTTCAATTCAAGTGGAAGACCCGCCGCGATGCGTATCTGCTCGCGGACGAGATCAAGACCCGTGACCAACTCGGTGACGGGATGCTCAACTTGGAGGCGGGTATTCATCTCCATGAAGTAGTAGTGGTTATGCGCATCGACCAGAAATTCGAGCGTGCCCGCGTTACAATAGCCCACTTTCTGCACAGCCTTGAGCGCCTTTGTTCCCATTTCATGACGCAACTTGGCGGATAGCAATGGACTTGGCGACTCCTCTAACACCTTCTGGTTACGGCGTTGGCAGGAGCAATTGCGCTCACCTAAGTGTACCCCGTTGCCTTTACTATCAACCAGCACCTGTATCTCTATGTGTCGTGCTTGCTCAAGGTAGCGCTCGAAGTAGATACCATCATCGCGGAAGGCTTCACGCACCTCGTTCTGGGCCATAGTAAAAGTGCGCTCAAACTCGTCGGGGCGCTTAATGAGGCGAATACCACGACCGCCACCACCCGCGACGGCTTTGAGCATCAGGGGGAAGCCAATATCCTTTGCCACATCGAGGGCCTCGCTGACTGTGCGCACAACGGGCGTTCCAGGCAAAAGTGGCAGACCAGCCTTCGTCATCGCCTCGCGTGCCGAGACCTTATCGCCCATAATCGACATCACCTCAGCAGTGGGACCGATGAAGGCAATATTCACATCCTGGCAGATCTCAGCAAAACTTGTATTCTCCGCCAGAAAGCCATAGCCAGGATGAATCGCCTCGGCATTCGAGATCAAAGCCGCACTAATAATGTTAGGAATATTCAAGTAACTCTTGCTACTCGGACCAGGGCCAATGCAAATGCGCTCGTCAGCCATGCGTACAGGCAGCGAATGCCGATCAGCCTCCGAGTGAGCAATCACACTCCGAATGCCCATCTCACGACAGGCCCGAATCACACGTAGCGCAATCTCGCCACGATTCGCAATCAAAATTTTACGAAACATACATTCCAATAGGCACAATATGATGCCAGCGTGCAATTTCCCATGCGGGGCGCAATTCCGCACGCTGGGCGCAATTCATTGCGCCCCTACTCCTTGTTGAGACGGGCGCAATTTATTGCGCCTTTACCGTTACAGATGTTGTAGGGCATTATATCATAGTTCGCCTCTTTGGTGTTAGGCGATGGGTAGCTTGCAGAGCGTATGAAGTTTGCTGGCAAGCATTATGCTGTCATCGCTACTAATGCCTGAAACCACACATGAGCCATCAATGCATAACCCTGAGTATTGGGATGTATATGATCACTCACAGTACTGATCGGCACTGCATCATACATATCGACACATTTCACGCGTGCTCCCTGTGCCGCTTTCTGTTTCACTAGAGCAGGTATAGCGCTATTATACGCGATAATATTGGTATTAATGGATGGTTGCCATTGCGGTGTCACCTGCGCTACTACTAGTATGGCATCCGGTAGCGTGGTGGTAATCTGGTCAATGAGATAGCTCAGACGCTCAATGGCAGTGTTGACACTATACCCTTGGCGCAGATCGTTGATCCCAATATGCAACAAAATAATCTGCGGTTGATAGGTCTCCAGCCAAGGTACAACATGCGCGGAAATCTGATCAATGCGCCAGCCCCCATGCCCTTCATGATGTCGATTAGGCAGGCTAGGCGGACCGTCCTGCTGTGAGCCAACAAACTGCACATGCCAACCAGCGGTCTGACAAAGTTGCCACAATTCTGTCCGATACGCACCATTTTTAAAGGAGTTCTGCCCTGCTGTAATAGAATCGCCGAGCGGCATAATTTTCACCCCTTGCACAAACAACGACGCTGGGAGATGAATGATTGGTGCCACTGGCCGTGGTGGTTGCGTTACGATGGCAACCTTTTTGCTAGCCGACGCTTTAGGGAGAGGATTGATGGGAGCAAACGAGGCGAAGAACGTAGATAATATAAGAAAAAGAACACCGAGGGTGATAAGACGCACAAGTAGTACGCTGTGAGGAATTCTTACCTGTGAGAGTTGGCTCATGCTTGGTAACTCTTGCTTTCCATGGGTTACAGAAGTTACATGAACAACACCAATGGCAGAGGTGTCTATAACAAGCATAGAATATACAAGAGGTTCTTGTCAATATTGCATCCTCCTTTGCTCTGATATATGGGCACAGAAGCGAATTTGTGGAGGAAAATATGAGGCTTTAGAATTATGTTACCGATGTTTTACTATAAGATTGTACAGCATATCTAACATGTGGCCCTCTTCTCTCTTATGTGATAAACTACAGATTTAAGAGGGCTGACATGTGCAGAAATGAGGTAAACCGATGATTGAGCGATTACAGCAGGTATTGACACGCATCGAACAGTTTCCCCCAGAATTGGAGGAGATTGCTGTCCAGCTTGAGGGACTCACTGAGCCTTTTGATAAACTACCGAACACAAAGATGAACAGAACCAGTGAAAAGAGAAGAAGCTTTGCAGGCGCTTGGCGAGATGTAGCTTGGGATGACGAAACGGAAGCCTTTGACCGTATGCGCTATGCGACTCCTCCCACTCCTCCCATTGAATTATGAGACGTTATCTGCTTGATAGCTCAGTTTTGACAGGCTATCTTAATGGTGAAAGAGACTCCATCCTATAGGACATCTATAAGGTGAACCTAACCATAATGTAACTACTCAGGTCTACGAGAGACTTGCCAAAAAC
>JRHI01001316.1_pt1 | contig 21539 bp, 23 predicted proteins | sample 215371 | NCBI WGS metagenome assembly JRHI01 (sample SAMN02929681, study PRJNA255918) | sediment metagenome | biome: cave system; feature: Ice Cave; material: Sediment; isolation source: sediment from deep within a dark volcanic ice cave with no known source of... ...
AGCCACGGCCAGCCGAACCTGGGGCTCGTTCCCCTGGGCGCGGTGCTGATGGGGCTATTTGCGCTGGGCATTGCCTGGGTCACCTCGATCCTGGGGCCCGGACCTCAGCCGATCGGTCCTGCGCAGATGCTCGCCTCGGGTACGGGGCTTGCCCTGCTCATTTGCCTTTGCGGGCTGGCGATCGCCGGCGGACTCTTCATCGTGCCGTCTTTTGCCGCCGTGCAAGCGTGGGCCCCCGTGGACCGGCGTGCGCGCGTCATCGCCTCGGTCAATGTCCTCAACGCCGCCTACATGGTGGGAGCGGGCGGCATCGTAGCGGGGCTGCAGGCCGTCGGAGTTGGCGTGGCCCTCATCTTCGCCGCCCTAGGTGTGCTCAGCATCGCCGTGGTCGCCCTGGTGTTGCACGCGTGGGGCTCGGAGGTTCTGCGCGACGCCGGCCGCACGCTCATGCGCTTTTTTTTTCGGCTCGAAGTGAGCGGCCTTGAGAATATTCCAGGCGCCGGCGAGCGCGTCGTCATCACCCCCAACCACGTGAGCCTGCTCGACGGGCCGCTGCTGCATACGGTCCTGCCCAAGCAAGCGGGCTTCGCCGTCAACAATCAGATCGCGCAGGCCTGGTGGGTGCGCCCCTTTCTGAGCGTCATCAACGCGCGCCTGCTGGAGCCGACCAAGCCGCTGGGCGCCCGCGCCCTCGTCAACGCGGTGAAGGCGGGCGAGACGATCGTGATTTTCCCCGAGGGCCGCGTCACGCTAACCGGCGGGCTCATGAAGGCTTACGACGGGGCGGCCATGATCGTCGACAAGGCCGATGCGTGGCTCGTGCCGGTGCGCATCGAAGGACCGGAGCGCTCGCCGTTCGGCTATCTGCGGCGGACGCAGACGAAGAAGGCCCTGTTCCCCAAGTTCAAGGTGACGTTCCTGCCCGCACGCCGGCTCACGGTGGATCCCAACCTCAAGGGCAAGGCGCGCCGACAGGCCGCGGGCCTGGCGTTGCAGGACATCATGGTCGACGCGGCGGTCGAGACGGCGCGCTACGATCGCACATTGTTCGCGGCACTGGCCGATGCGCGGCAGACGCGCGACACGGGCAAACCCGCCCTCACCGATCCCCTGGGCACGAAGCTCAGCTACCGCAAGCTGATCCTGGGCGCCCAGGTGTTGGGCGCGAAGCTCAAGCCGCTCGCGCCTGTAGGGGGCGCCATCGGCATCATGCTGCCGAATTCGGCGGGCGTGGCCGTGGCGTTCTTCGCCCTCCAGGCGGTCGGCCGCGTGCCGGCCATGATCAACTTCACCAGCGGCGCCGCCAACATCAAGGCCGCCTGCCGTGCTGCCGACGTCGGGGTGATCGTGACGTCGCGTGCGTTCGTCGAGAAGGCGCGCTTGACGGGACTCGTCTCCGAGCTCGAGAAAGGCCTGCGCATCGTCTATCTGGAGGACGTGCGCGCAACCATCGGTTTCGGCGACAAGATCGCCGGCATCCTCGCCGGCACGCACCAGCGCGTCGCGCGTCAGCCCGGGGACCCCGCCGTCATCCTCTTCACGTCGGGCTCCGAAGGCGTGCCGAAGGGCGTGGCGCTGTCGCACCGGAACATTCTCGCCAACACCGCCCAGTGCCTCGCCCGCCTCGCCGCCAACGGCGAGGACCTGGTGTTCAACGTGCTGCCCGTGTTCCATTCGTTCGGTCTGACGGGCGGGCTCATGATGCCGCTGCTGGGCGGGGTGCCGGTCTATCTCTACCCCTCCCCGCTGCACTACCGCATCGTGCCGGAACTGCTCTACGACACCTGCGCCACCATCTTGTTCGGCACGGACACCTTCTTGCGCGGCTATGCCCGCACTGCCCACCCCTATGACTTGCGCTCCGTGCGCCTCATCGTGGCGGGCGCCGAGGCCGTCAAGGAGAGCACGCGGCAGACCTACATGGACCGCTTCGGCGTGCGCATCCTCGAAGGCTACGGCGTCACCGAGACGGCGCCGGTGCTGGCCATGAACACGCCCATCGCCAACAAAGCGGGCACGGTGGGCCGCCTCTCTCCGCTCATGCGCGCCCGGCTCGAGCCGGTTGCCGGCATACCCGAGGGCGGCCGGTTGTTCGTGCAAGGACCCAACGTCATGCTGGGCTACTACCGGGCCGAGAACCCGGGCGTGCTCGAACCCCCAGCCGACGGCTGGCACGATACCGGCGACATCGTCGCCATCGACGCGCAAGGCTTCATCACCATCAAGGGTCGCGCCAAGCGCTTCGCCAAGATCGGCGGCGAGATGGTGTCGCTGGCCGCGGTCGAGGCGCTGGCGGCGGAGGCCTGTCCCGGCGGGGCACTCGTCGTTGTCTCCCTCCCCGACGCACGCAAGGGCGAGCGGCTCGTGCTGATCACCACCGATCCTGCGCTCAAGCGCGACGTCCTGGTGCGTCACGCCAGGACTCGGGGGGCCGCCGAGCTGATGGTCCCGGCCGAGATCCTGCTGGTCGCCAGCCTGCCCTTATTGGGCACCGGCAAGCCGGACTACGTTGCCGCCACCGCATTGGCCAAGGAAAAGTTGGCTGCCGAGCCCAAAGCCAACGCAAGCGGCGTCGCTGCCTGAGATCTGTGCCAGAGGTTCGCGCAAAGGCGTTTCGCGGCGGACGCGTTGCTCTGAATTTCTCCCCATTCTCCAGCGCCCGTCCCGTCACATTGTTAGCTACGTTATAACGTACTATACAGACCGGCTCGGAGGTTCGGCCGCGAGGCGGCGGAGCAAGCAGGGATTGCATCGCTAGACAGGTGCAGGCGCGGCCGGTTGCCTTCGAGACTGTCCGGGATCGCGGAAACTGGGATAGGAGCTACGGTCATGCGTCTCTTTGCGGTGCTCTTATTGACCGCTGCCGCTGCTACCCCAGCGTTTGCCGCCGAGGAGCATCGGGAGCTCGGCGCCCACGAGCACGGACGCGGAACGCTCAACATTGCCGTGGAAGGCAATAAGGTGACCATGGAGCTGGAGGTGCCCGGGGTGGACCTCGTCGGCTTCGAGCACACGGCCAAGACGCGCCGCGACAAGTCGGCCGTCGAGAAGGCAAAGACGCAGCTGATGGCGCCGCTGGCCCTCTTCGCTCTGCCGGCCTCCGCCGCGTGCCGGGTCACGGAGGCCAAGGTCGAGGTCGAGAACGGCGAGCACGACCACGACACCAAGGGGGACGCCAAGGGCGCGGAGGCCAGGAAGGGCGCCGCAAAGAGCGAAGGGCATTCCGAGTTCCACGCCCAGTACGCACTGGAATGCGCAGCCCCGGGCAACGTGACGGCAATCGAGTTCGGCTATTTCCGCGCGTTCGCCGGTGCCCAGAAGCTCGACGTCAATGTCATCACGCCGAAAGGGCAGAGCAAATTCGAGGTTACACGCTCCAACCCGAACCTTAGTCTCGCCGGCATGATCTGAGCCGGCGATCTAGTGTGATGATCGAGAAGTCCGCATTATCGCGCCGGGCTGGGTGGAGAAGCGGACTTCTCGATCTGAATCACACTAGCTTCATTAGCTTGCTCGTGTCCTTCAGATCGCGAAATTCGTTCCAAGCTTGCGGCGGATGTAGACGAATTTCGCGATCAGGACACGAGTGATGGTTGCAGCCACCTCCATGCCACGCGCCGCGACGCCGGACGTCATCGCCATGTCGGACGTGCGCTTCGTCTGGCCGGGGCGCAACCCCTTCTCGCTCGCCGTCGACAGGTTTGCCCTGCCTACGGCCAAGCGCATCCTGCTGATCGGGCCGTCAGGCAGCGGCAAGTCGACCTTCCTCAGCCTGATTTGCGGCATCGTCGCGCCCCAGTCGGGGCAGATCGAGATCCTCGGCACCGATATCACTAGGCTGCCCGCCTCGGCGCGCGACGGCTTTCGCGCCGAGCACTTCGGCATCATCTTTCAGATCTTCAACCTGCTCCCCTATGGCAGGGTCATCGACAACGTGCTGCTGCCGCTGAGCTTCGCGCCCAACCGCCGCAAGCGGGCGACGGCCAAGGGAACGGCCGAGGACGAGGCCGTGCGGCTGCTGACGCGGCTCGGCCTCGAGCCCAACCTCACGCGCGGCCACTCCGCCGCCAATCTGAGCGTCGGCCAGCAGCAGCGCGTTGCCGCCGCCCGCGCCCTGATCGGCTCTCCGGAGATGATCGTGGCCGACGAGCCGACCTCGGCGCTGGACCGCAATCGCCAGGCCGCATTCCTCGACCTTCTCTTCACGGAGGTGGCGGAGGCCGGCGCGACCCTGATCATGGTCAGCCACGATGAGAGTCTGGCCCCGCGCTTCGACCAGGTGATGCGGCTCGACGAGATCGCCACCTGCCGGCAGGGAGGGGGCCCATGATTGTCCTGCGTCTCGCTCTGCAGTCGCTGCGCAACCGGTGGCTCACTGCCATGCTGACGGTCTTTGCCATCGCCGTCAGCATCATGCTGCTGTTGGGAGTCGAGAAAGTGCGCGCCGGCGCGCGGCAGAGTTTCGCCGACACCATCTCCGGCACCGACCTCATCGTCGGGGCCCGCAGCGGCAGCATCCAGCTGCTGCTCTACGCCGTCTTTCGCATTGGCAACGCCACCAACAATATCACCTGGCCGAGCTACCAAGACATTGCCTCGCGCCCCGAGATCGCCTGGGTGGTGCCGCTGTCGCTGGGCGACAGCCACCGCGGCTTTCGCGTGCTCGGCACGACGCCCGACTACTTCAAGCACTACAAGTACCGCCAGACGCACGGCCTCGCCTTCGCCTCGGGGGCACCGTTCGCCGATCTCTTCGACACCGTGGTCGGCGCCGATGTCGCGGCAGCGCTGGGCTACAAGGTGGGCGACCGCATCATCGTGTCGCACGGGCTGGGCGCCGTCGCCTTCGTCGAACACGACGACAAGCCGTTCCGCGTTTCGGGCGTGCTGGAGAAGACGGGCACGCCGGTCGACCGCACGGTCCACGTGAGCCTGGAGGCGGTCGAGGCCATCCACGTCGACTGGCAGAGCGGCGGCCGCGTTCCCGGTCAATCCGTTTTGGCCGACGACGTGCGCAGGATGGACCTCAAGCCGAAGGCGATCACGGCCGCCCTGATCGGCCTGAAGTCGAGGCTCGCCACCTTCCGGGTGCAAAGATCCCTCAACGAATACAGGGAGGAGCCGTTGTCGGCGATCCTGCCGGGAGCCGCGCTGCAGGAGCTGTGGGGGCTCGTCGGCACGGCCGAGACAGCCTTGAAGGCCGTCTCGGCCATGGTGGTGGCGACCGCTCTGCTCGGCATGGTGACCATGATCCTGACGACGCTGAACGAGCGTCGCAGGGAGATGGCCATCCTGCGCTCGGTCGGCGCGCGTCCCCGCACCGTGCTGGGATTGCTGATGGCGGAGGCGGGCGTGCTAACGGTCACCGGCATTGCGCTCGGCGTCGTTCTCCTTTACGCCGCCTTATTGGTGCTTCAGCCCTATGTCGACACGACGTACGGTTTGCATCTGCCGATCGAGCCCCCCAAGCCGGCCGAGCTGGCAACGCTTGCAACGATCGCCATTGCAGGCTGTCTTGCCGGGTTGTTGCCGGCGCTGCGCGCCTATCGGCTGTCGCTGGCGGACGGCATGACGGTCAGAACATGAGGAGGCTTCCTATGGGCGCTATGAGCGCGAGGCGGCGCGAGGTGATCTTGCTGGCGACTCTTGGGCTCGTCGTCGCCTGGAGCAAGCCGGGCGTGCTCCAGGCGGTGGAGGCGCCGATGGAGTTGCAGTGGCACCAGCTCGTCCCGCCGGCGCCGCCCAAGCCGCCGAAGCCGTTCTTCGCCGGGAGAGGCTCCGTCGATCTGGGCAAGCTTGGAGGCCCCGACGACGGCACCCCGGCGCCCCCGCCGCTGCCCGAGGGCCGCTGGATGTCGACGCCTTCGCCATCGACCGCGTTGCCGGCACCCGTCGTGGAGAGCCTGGGTGGCAAGCGGGTGCACATCGGCGGCTACGTCGTGCCGCTCAACTTCGATGCGACGCGGGTCACCGACTTCCTGCTGGTGCCGTTCGTCGGCGCCTGCATCCACGTGCCGCCCCCGCCGGCCAACCAGATCATCTACGTCAAGGTCGAGCAGGGGTTCGACGTACAGGGGACCTTCGATCCGGTCTGGGTCACGGGCACACTCAAGGTCACGCCGACCTTTACGGGCCTTGCCGATGCGGGCTACAGCCTCGAGGCGGAGAAGGTCGAACCGCGTCCGAAGGGGTGATGTCTCTCCGGATCGAATGGAACCGCACCCACAAGCACAACGGTCATCCCGGTGCTTGTCACCGGGATCCATCCATCCGCGAACGCCGGAGCGAGTTGATGGATGGATCCCGGGCATAAAGCCCGGGATGACAATCGTGAGTTCGGAATGGCGGCCGAGTGTCCGCCAGCTTGGAAGGGCCATAGTGCCATGCGCATCTCGCTGAGGCGTCCTCTCGGCGCCGCCGTGTTGGCGGCGGGGCTGCTCGCCGCACTCGCGACGGGCGCGGCGGCGCATCCGCACGTGTGGATCACGGTCGAGACCACGGTGCTCTACGACAAGGGCGCATTCGCCGGGCTGCGGCACAAGTGGACGTTCGACGAGTTCTACACGGCCATGGCGATCGAGGGCCTCGATAAGAACAAGGACGGCATCTACGACCGCGAGGAATTGTCGGAGCTCGCCAAGGTCAACATCGAAGGGCTCAAGGAATTCGGCTACTTCACCTATCCCGTGCTTGCCGGGCAGGACGTGAAAGTCCAGGACGCCCGCGACTACTGGCTCGAGCACAAGGACGGAGCCCTGTCGCTGCACTTCACCGTGCCGTTCGCGCAACCCATCCCGGAGAAGGCCAAGGACTTTGCCTACGTGGTGCAGGATCCAGCCTTCTACATCGCTTTCGTGCCAGCCAAGACCGACCCCGTGAAGCTCGCAGAGGGCGCACCGAAGTCGTGCAAGGTGCATATCGGCAATCCCAAGACCGGCGGCGACGACGCCGAGCGCCTCGCCAAGGCATTTGCCCAGCTCGCAAATCCCGTCAGCGCCACCAATGCGGTCTCGATCGACTGCAGGGACTGACGCAGGCGCAGCCAGCATCTGGCAGTGCCGCCGCCCGGCTACGCGAACCCTCAACTCCCCGGCATTATTGGTTTCGGCGGCGGCGCATGGCATAGTCGACGCGTTGCATGACTGGCCGAAAGCCCAATAGGGAGATGGGTATGAGGAGACCCGCACTCTGCCTGCTGGCGTGTTTTGCCTCGTTCGCCGTCGGCGCCCAGATGGCAGGTGCGGCGGAGATCAAGCTGCTGACGGCCGGCGCCATGCGCGCCGTCGTGGTGGCAGTCTTGGCGGATTTCGAGAAGCAGACCGGGCACAAAGTCTCCCTCGACAACGACACGGCCGGCGGCCTCTCCAAGCGCATCGACGGCGGGGAAGCGTTCGATGTGGCGATCATAACGCCCGCCGTCGTCGATGATCTGGCCAAGAAGGGCAGGATCGTCCCCGGCAGCCGCATCGATCTGGCCAAGGTCGGCATGGGCGTGGCCGTCAAGGAGGGCGCTACCGTGCCCGACATCGGCACGGTCGATGCCTTCAAGCGCACGCTGCTCAGCGTCAAATCGGTCGCCTACATCGACCCCAAGGCCGGCGGCTCGAGCGGCATCTATTTCGACAAGCTGCTGGATCGGCTGGGCATCGCGGATCAGGTGCGGCCGAAGGCAAAGCTCAAGGCGGGCGGCTACGTCGCCGAGCTGGTCGCCAACGGGGAAGCCGAAATCGCCATCCACCAGATCAGCGAGATCGTGCCCGTCAAAGGCGTGACGTTGGCTGGCCCGCTGCCGGCCGAGATCCAGAATACGACCGTCTACGCTGGGGGCATCGGTGCGGCCGCCAAGGACGGCGCGGCGGCGAAGGCCCTCGTCGCGTTTCTCGCCGGGCCCGCCATCGATCCCATTCTCAAGAGCAAGGGCATGCAGAAGCCGTGAATGGGAACGGGGTCGGTTGGCTCGCCAGTCGGCCATGACCCAACACGGGTTGCAACTCGGCGTGCGTTGCGTCCGCACTGTCGCTTGACGCAACCTACGCTCAGTAGCCTTCCTTCAGCAGCGGGAAGGCGCTGTCCCATCCCTCGCGGAGCAGGGGCGCAACGGGCGAGACGTAGCTGCTGTCGAGCTCGGCGCAGGACGTCACGCCGAGGAGGCCGAGACAGCGTCGCATCTCGTCCTCCAGCAGCTCCAGCGCCCGCACCAGCGCGCCCACGCCGCCGGCGCCGAGCGCCAGGCCCTGCAGCCGGCCGATGCCGACTGCATTGGCGCCCAGCGCCATGGCCTTGACGATGTCGGCACCGCGCAGGAAACCGCCGTCGACGATGATCTCGGCGCGTCCGCCCGCCGCCTCCACCACCTCCGGCAGCACGGCCATGGCGCCCTTGCCGTGATCGAGCTGCCGCCCGCCATGGTTCGACACGTAGATCGCCTCGATGCCGTGCTCGACGGCAATCTTGGCATCCTCGCCGGTGGCGATGCCTTTCAGGATGAAGGGAATGTCAAACTTGTTCTTGAGCCGCTCGACGTCGGCCCAGGAGAAGCGCGCTTGAAAATGATCGGCCTGCGGCCCGCGTCGGGCGGTCGACTTGTAGCGCTTGGCGAGGTCGCGCTCGCGCCGGCCGTAGTAATCGAGATCGACGGTGAGGCAGAGTGCGACGTAGCCGCTGGCAACCGCGCGCTGGATGTAGTCGTCGACCCACGCCTTGTCGCCACGCACGTAGAGCTGGAAGATCTTGGGGTGGTCGTTGGCTGCCGCGACCGCCTCCAGGCCTGGCGAGCATGCCGAGCTCAGCATGTGCACGATGCCGTAGCGCGCAGCGGCCTCGGTCGGTGCCAGGCCGCCGCTGGCAACGATGTCCTGCAGCGAGCCGATGGGAGCCAGGATGACGGGGAGACGCAGCTCGTGGCCCAGCAGCTTGGCGCCCGTGTCCACTTTCTCGACATTGCGCAGCACGCGCGGCCGGAAGGCCAGCGAATCGAGCGCCACGCGGTTGCGCAGGTAAGTGGTTTCCGTCTCGGCGCCGCCCATCAGGTAGTCCCAGGTCTGGCGCGAGAGGTTGCGCCTCGCCGGCGCGACGAACTCATGCAGGACGGCGTATTGCAGCTCCTCGTCCATTCGGACTCCCCTGTTATCGCCGTGCGCGCCAGCTGAAGGGCGCTACGTTCCCAGCGTAAAGCGAGATCGGTCTGCCTGGAAGCGCTCGCCTTGCCGCAAGGCTGATCACGCGCTGCGAAGCGGCTCGAGCATTTTAACCCTGCGCAACTTCGCCTCGCGCCAGGCAATATAGAACGAGCTGCCGAAGACGATCGCGCCTCCGAGCCAGGTGAGGACGTCCGGCACCTCGGCGAAGAAGATGATACCGAGGAACGCCGCCCAGACGAGCTTCAAGAAGTCGAAGGGCATGAGCACGGTCATGTCGGCAAGCTTCACGGCTTCCGTGACGACGAGCTGGCCCAGCGTGCCGATCACGCCGATGAAGACGAGCCAGACCCACATATCGAGCCCCGGGGTCTTCCAGACCAGGACGGCGGGGGCGAGCGTCATCGGGATCAGCAGCACGGTGACGTAGACCGTGATGGTCAGGGTCGATTCGGTGCGGCCCAGCACCTTGATGTCGATGAGCGCCATGGCCCACAGCAGCGAGGAGACGAGCACCAGCAGCGCGCCGACGTCGAACACCTGCAGCCCTGGCCGCAAGATCACCAGCGCGCCGAAGAAGCCGGCGAAGATGGCGCTCCAGCGCCGCCAGCGGAACATCTCGCCCAGGAAGAGCGCGCTGAGCAGGGCGGTGAACAGCGGCGCCGTGAAGGTGAGCGCGGTCGCCCGCGCCAGCGGCGTCATCGACAGGCCGATGAAGAACGCCAGCATGGAGACGACATTGAGGATGGCGCGGAGCATGTGCAGGCCGAGCCGTTTGGTGTGGAACAGGCTCAGGCCGTACCGCACCAGCAGCGGGGCGATGACGACGAGGCCGAACAGGTTGCGGAAGAAGGCAACCTCGACGGGCGGCAAGTGCTGGGTCGAATACCGGATCGCCGTGTGCATGCCCGCAAACATGAGCGTGCCGAGCACCATCAGCGCGCAGCCCTGGGCGACGGGATGGAGGCCTCTGTAGATGCCGAGCAAGGGGAAGGCGCGCGCGAGCGCCAAATGGGGTTGCATGACCGCGCAGGCCTACCTGCTTTGCTGCTCTGCAACAAGGCGGGCCTGTGGATGGCTGGTATCCCGCCTAGAACTGATACCGCCGCAGCCCTCCATCCACCGGAATGACCGTCCCGGTGATGTAGCCGGCCAGCGGCGAGACGAGGTAGCTGACGAGGCCGGCCACGTCCTCGGGCTCGCCGTAGCGGCCGACCGGGATCTCGTTGTCGGCCTGCCATTGCCGGTATTCGGGCGTGTAGTTGCGGCGGATCTGCTCGGAGTGGATGCGGCCCGGCGGGATGCTGTTCACCGTGATGCCGTGCGACCTCGCGCGAGAGGCCCTTGGCCCAGGCGTGGATGGCGGCCTTGGCGCTGAAAGCGCCGTTGAGCCCCTCGGGCTCCGATTTGCCGGTGATGTTGATGATCCGGCCCCACTTGCGCGCCATCATCTGGTCGAGCAGGGCGTGGGTGAGCTGGCGCTGGCGCGTGAAGTTGAGCGTCATGGCCTCGTTCCACTGCTCTTCGGTAGCATCGAGCTTGAAGGCGCGGCTCCCGCCGGCGTTGTTGATGAGGATATGGACGGAGCCGAGCCCTTCGAGGGCAGCCTTGGCAATACGGGCGGAGGCACCCTCGGTCAGCAGGTTCTCGACGATCAGCACCGGTTTCGTGCCGCCCGCCACGACGATCTCGCCGGCCAGCTCCTCCAGCAGGTTGCCGCGCCGCGCCACCACCGCCAACCGGACGCCTTCGCGCGCCAGCGCCAGGGCGATGCCGCGGCCGATGCCGATGCTGGCTCCCGTGACCAGCGCGGTCTTGCCTTTGAGCCCGAGATCCATGACTTGCCTCGCTCGAGTTGTCACGGCCAATTGTGGCCAAGCGTCCGCGAAGATCAATCGAATTTGCGGACTGCGTCGGCTACTGTGAGCCGATTGCAGGGAGGGCATTCGATGCACGTCGATCGTCGCGCGTTTCTGCGCGGGTTGGCCGCGACGGTAGCGGCGTCCGCGGTGGCCTTGTCGGCGTGGGGCCAGGACCGCTACCCGAGCCGCCCCATCACGCTCGTGCTGCCCTACGCGGCGGGCGGGGGCACCGACGCCATCGCCCGCGTCTTCGCCAAGGCACTGGAGGAGAGGCTCGGCGGCGCCATCGTCGTGGAGAACCGGCCGGGCGCGGGGGGAAACCTGGCCACAGATGCCGTCGCACACGCCAAGGCCGACGGCTACACGCTGCTGATCGGCAACCAAGGGCCGATGGTGGTCAACCCGCACCTCTACAAGACCATGAAATCCGATCCGGCGCTGACGCTGGAGCCGATCACGCTGATCGCCAATGCGGCGCTGGTCGTCGTGGTCGGTCCGAGCCTGAAGGTGAAGACACTGGCCGAGCTGATCGCCGAGGCCAAGCGGCGGCCGACAGAGCTCACCTATGCGTCGGCCTCGAACCTCTCTGCCAGCCACCTGGCAACCCTGCTGCTGGAGCGGGCGGCCGGCATCAAGGCCCGCCACGTGGCCTATCGCGGCGCGGCGCCGGCGCTCAATGACGTGGTCGGCGGCCACGTGGACTTCATGGTGACGACCATTCCGTCGGCGACCGGGCTGGTCCTGGGCGGAACGGTCACGGCGCTCGCGGTCACCGGCACGGCGCGGGTCGCGGCTCTCCCCGACGTGCCGACGGCGGCCGAGGCCGGCCTGCCCGGCTACACGGCATCGGCCTGGTACGGGCTACTGGCGCCGAAGGGGCTGCCCGCCGACATCCGCGCCAAGCTCGAAGCCGCGGCAGGCGAGGCGTTACAGCGCGCGGACGTTCTCGAGCGCCTCAAGGACGACGGGGCGGCGGCATCGGCCATGCGCGCCGACGCCTTCGCCGCTTTCATGGCCACCGAGCGCCAGCGCTGGGGCGAGGTCATCCGCGACGCCACCATCACGCTCAAGGAGTAATTTGCCTGTCATCCCGGCCGGAGTGCGCAGCACGGAGCGCCGGCACCCAGAGCAAGAGGCTGTGCGGCCCCTGCGTCTCGGATATTTCGCTGCGCGAAATTCCGAGATGACAGGTGTTACACCGTGCACCACATCAAGGCCGCCAGGACGACGGCGCCGGCGGCGAGCACGAAAAGACCGCGGCGGCCATTGACGAAGCGGTCGGGCATGGGTTGCAGCAGCAGGGGCGCGAACAGCAGCGCCGCACCGGCGCCGATCACGGTTGCGTACCAGGGCAGGGCTCTCCAGGCGAGAACCAGCACCGAGGTTCCAGCGAGACCCGTGGCGATCATCGTTCCCCACAGCACGAGAATGCCCCACCCCCGCTGCAGCTTCTCGGGGCGGTATTCCGCGGGAAAATGGCCGCTCGCGGCGAGGCCGTAGAGGGCCACCAGCAGCACGGTACCCATGAGCAGCACCAAGGCGGCCCAGTCGATGTCCAGCACGGATTGCCTCGCGCAGCTTGAGCAGCGAACGCCGCGCTCTGTAGAGCAGGATCGCTTCAGATTGAATCACATTGCCTTGAATGCAACGTCGAGGCTGAAGCGTGAATTCCGCTCTATTCATCGAGTCTTAGAGCGAGATTCACGTTCCCGGATGGAAGCCCCAGTGCTTCCATCAGGAACGATCTCGCTCTAGCATACGCCAGATATATCAGATAGCGGTTCGGTGCGGGCGAGGGAGAAACAGTCATGGCTCAGGATACGAGCAAGAGCGCCCCGGCGGCGGAGAAGAAGCGCGAGAAGCGCACCATCACCGAGATCCGCGACAGCAAGAAGACCGGCGAGAAGATGGTCTACATGTCGGTGCCCGACTATACGAGCGCCAAGTGGGCCGAGATGGCGGGCGTGGATGTGGCGGTCGTCGGCGACAGCCTCGCCATGATCGCGCACGGCCACCCCTCCACCATCCCCGCCACCATGGACATGATGGTGATGCACGCCCAGGCCATCCGGCGCGGGGCGCCCAGCACCTTCGTGCTCGGCTGCATGCCCTATCAGAGCTACCACACGGTGGAGCGCGCGCTCACCAACGCCACGCGCTTCATGCAGGAGGCGGGCAGCGATGCGGTCAAGCCGCAGGGCGGCAAATCCCAGGCGCATATCCTCAAAGCCTTGGTCGACGCCGGCATCCCGACGGCCTCGCACATCGGCCTGACCCCGCACACCATCGCCATGTTCGGCGGCTTCAAGATCCAGGGCCGCACGGCGGACGCCGCCATGAAGATCCTGGAGGACGCGCTCGCCATAGAGGACGCCGGCTGCTTCATGCTGGAGTTCGAGGCGGTGCCGGCGAAGATCGCCAAGCTGATCTCCGAGCAGCTCACCATCCCCACCATCGGCATCGGCGCGGGCGTCGGCACCGACGGGCAGATCCTGCTCTGCCACGACCTGCTCGGCGTCTTCACCGACTTCAAGCCGAAGTTCACCAAGCGTTTCGCCAAGCTGACCGAGGTCGCCGTGACCGGCATCAAGCAGTACATCAAGGAGGTGAAGGAGGGCTCGTTTCCGGACGACGACCACTCCTACACGGTCAAGGAGGAGGAGTACGAGAAGTTCGCCGCCATGGTGCGCAAGCGCAAGCAGGTGTGACGATCCGGCCATGCCTAACGCGGCAGTCACGCAACCCCGTCGTTCCCGCCAAGCGGAGGGCAGAGCGGGAATCCAACCCCGCGGAGGTGCATGCGGCTGGATTCCCGCTGACGCGCTCCGCGCTCGCGGGAATGACGAGCCTGGGGGGCCACGGCCTGGAGGCTCCCGTTGATGAAGACTTCTGCCGTCAGAACGGCCAAGCCGCGCCCTGATCGTGAAGGCAAGCCCGTGCGCCCCGAGACCTTGACGGAGCAGGCCTACCGGCGGCTGGAGGAGGAGATCGTCACGCTGCGCCTCGAGCCCGGCGAGTTTCTCTCCGAGTACGCGTTGGCGACTAGCGTGAAGATCGGCCGTACCCCCATCCGCGAGGCGCTGCAGCGGCTCGCCCGTGAGGGCCTGGTGACGATCCTGCCGCGCAAGGGTATCCTCGTCTCCGAGACCGACCCGCGCAAGCAGCTTCTGGTTCTCGAGGTGCGCCGCGAGCTGGAGCGGCTGCTCTGCCGCCTCGGCGCCCAGCGCGCCAGCGAGGAGCAACGCCAGCGCTTTCGCGAGATCGCCGACGGCATGGATCGCGCCGCCAAGACCAACGACGACATCGTCTTCATGCGCCTCGATCGCGAGCTGAACCTGCTCATCTCCGCGGCCGCCCACAACGACTACGCGACGCGGGCGATGCGCTCGCTGCACGGCCACTCCCGGCGCTTCTGGTACCTGCACTACAAGCAGGCCGCCGACCTGCCGCTGTGCGCGCGCCTGCACGCGAGCCAGGCCCGCGCGATTGCCGACGGCGAGCCCGAGCGCGCCGGCGAGGCCACGGATCGGCTCATCGACTACACGGAGACTTTCACCCGGGCAACGGTGTCGCCATGAAAACCTACGAGGGCAAGCGCAGCATCGACGGGCTGCTGGTGACGGTCGACGGCCGGCCGCTGCCCGAGCACTACGAGGTGAAGGCGTTCACCAGCTGGGGCTTCGAGTGGACCTACGAGGGCGCGAGCCCGCAGCAGCTGGCACTCGCCATTCTCTACGATCACCTGGGCGACAAGGAGCGGGCGATCCGGCTCTCGGAGCCGTTCATGAAAAGGATCGTGGCCGACATGGACAACGACTGGACCCTGACCGCCGATGCGATCGAGCGCGTGCTCAAGGAGATAGAGCGCTAGAGGGGGTCAGCCCCCTCGCCTCCAGCCTTGCGGCTTGGATAGAGACGTCGAGGCGAGGGGTCTGACCCCGCAAGGCCCGGGATGACGGTGACAGCTGACATGCCGCTGATATATCATGTGTCCAACGCCGCTCGAGACGGCGCCAGTCAACCCGAGCGAGGAAACGTCCCATGAAGCTATCGCGCCGCACCGTTCTGAAATCGATTGCCGCAACCGGCGCTGCCGCCACCTCGCCCGGCGTGTTCTCGCCCGCCATCGCCCAGGCCAAGCCCTGCCGGCTCGGCATCCTGGTACCGCGCACGGGCATCGCCGCCAGCCCCGGCATCAGCGGCCTGAGGGCCACCGAGTGGGCCGTGGAGCGGTTCAACGCGGCCGGTGGCATCGCCGGCCGCAAGATCGAGCTGGTGATCGAGGAAGAGACGTCTCCCAAGGACACGATCGAGCGCTTCCAGAAGCTGGTGCAGCAGGACAAGGTCGACTGCGTCTTGGGCATCATCTCCACCGGCGTCGCGCTGGCGCTGGGACCGGTGGTCGAAGAGTCCCGCGCGCTCACGATCTTCTGGGACGGCACCACCCAGGATGGCGTCGAGGAGAAGCTGCCGAACGCGCGCTATCTCTTCAAGAGCACCGACAACGAGTGCGAGGCCGTGATGTCCTCGCTGCTCGCCATCAAGCACTGGAAAGGCCAGTTCAAGCGCATCGCCGGCATCAATCCAGACTATTCCTACGGCCGCAACAACATGGCGGCATTCATCGCGCTCCTTAAGCGCTTCAACATCGAGCACGAGGTCGTCACCGAGCAGTGGCCGAAAGTCGGCACGATGGAGCTCACCAGCAACGTCGCCGCCCTCAAGGCCGCCAAGCCCGACCTCATCTTCTCGTCCCTGCTGTTCGCGGACCTGCCGGTCTTCATGAAGCAGGCAGCCGCCGCCGAGCTGACCAAGGGCATCAAGCTGGTGTTCCCGGCGGCCGGCTTCCAGCACACCCTCATGAAGAAGGACTTCACACCCGAGGGCATGCTGTTCGGGCACAACACGCTCTACTTCGACAATCCCAACGCCACGCCGATGGCAAAAGAGTTCGTCGCCTGGTACGCCGACAAGCAGAAGGACTACCCGAACTGGGAAGCCGACCGCGCCTACTTCGCGCTCGCCTCCTACAAGGCAGCGGTGGAGGCGGCAGCCAAGGCCAAGGGCTCGGCGTTGCCGTCCAACGACGACGTCATCGACGCCATGGTGGGGCTCTCCGTCGAGAGCCTCGGCGGCAAAGGCTCCTGGCGCAAGGACCACATCGCCGACCAGACGTTCGTGCAGGGCTTCTCGACGCACAACAACAAGTACGACTTCGTCACGCTCGATCCCGCCAGGATCGAGACCATGTATTCGGCCGATCTGCAGAAGCCGGCCGGGGCCAATTTCTGGGAATGGCTGAAGACGGCGCAGTTCAAGATCTGACAGCCGGCACGCACGAGTCCCCAATGTCCGTGCAAATGTCGGCGTTCGGCAACATCCTGCTCGGCGGCATCTTCCATGCCGCCGTACTTTTTCTGGTGGCGGCCGGGCTGCAGCTGGTGTTCGGCGTGCAGAAGATCGTCAATCTGGCCTGCGGCTCGTTCTATGCGCTGGGCGCCTACTTCGGCATCACCTTCGTGACGCTGGCCCTCAAGGCCGGCATGCCGCAATGGACCCTGCTGCCGCTGCTGCTGATCGCCGGTGCTGTGATGGCTGTCGTCGGCCCGCCGATCGAGCGCATCCTGCGCACGGTTTACGATCGCGACGAAAGCTTCCAGCTGCTGCTGACCTTTGCCATGGTCTTGATGTTCCAGGACATCATCCGCTTCCTGTGGGGCGCCAATCCAGCCTCGCTCGACAACGTCCAGCTCGTCTACGGCAAGATCGTCGCCGGCGATTTCATCGTGCCGGTCTACAACCTGTTGGTGATTGCCGCGGCGATCGGCGCCGCCGCGCTGATCGGTCTGTTCCTCCGGCGCACCAACTACGGCCGGCTGCTGCGGGCCACGGCCGAGAACCGGACCATGGCCGAAGCTCTGGGCGTGAACGTGCGCGGCATCTACGCCGCGGTATTCACGCTCGGAACGCTGCTCGGCACGGTCGGCGGCGCGCTGGTCGTGCCGACGGCGGCCGCCTCGCTCGACATGGCGGTGGAGGTGGTCATCGAGGCCTTTGCCGTGGTGGTGATCGGGGGGCTCGGCTCGATGGCGGGCGCGCTGGCGGGCTCCCTCCTCGTCGGCCTCATTCGCGCGGGCTCGCTCGTCTTCTACCCCGAGTTCGAGATTCTGGCGATCTACCTGATCGTCATCGGCGTGCTGCTACTGAAACCCTCGGGATTGTTCGGAAAGCCCGCGGCATGAGGCGCGCGCCATCGGTCATCTTCATCGTCGCCGCAATCGCCGCGCTCGGCCTGGTGCCGGTCCTGGCGCCGCCGTTCTACGCCAACCTGCTGGTGCCGTTCTACGGCTATGCCATTGCGCTCCTGGGCTTCAATCTGCTCTTCGGCTATGGCGGCCTGCTCTCCTTCGGGCACGCGATGTTCCTCGGGCTCGGCGCCTACGGTGCTGCCGTCATCGCCGGGGTGTGGGGCATCAAGGAGTTCGAGATCGTGCTCATCGGCGCGGCACTGGCTGGGCTCGCCGTCGCGCTTCCCCTCGGCTGGCTCGCGGTGCGCTACACCGGCATCTTCTTCGGCATGCTCACGCTCGCCTTCGGCATGCTGACACACTCGGTGCTCTTCAAGTTCTACCACCTGACCGGCGGCGACAGCGGCATGCGCGTGCCCCGCATGCGCCTCCTCGGGGTCGAGTTTGCCGCCTACAACAAGATCGAGCTGATGGCCGGCCCCTTCTACTACTACTGCCTGGCCCTCATGGTGATCGCTGCGTTCCTCATGTGGCGCATCGTGCATTCCCCATTCGGGTTGCACCTGCGGTCGCTGCGCGACAACGCGCAGAAGGCCCTCTATTTGGGGGTGCGCGTGCACCAATTCCGGCTGGCGGCCTTCGTCATCTCCGCAGTCTATGGGGCGATCGGCGGTGCCATCCTGGGCTTCCGCACGGGCCTTGCGGACCCCGAGCTCGTGTACTGGACGCACTCGGGCCATCTCGTGTTCATGACCGTGCTCGGCGGTTTCTCGAGCTTCCTGGGCCCCATCGTCGGCGCGCTGGCGCTGACCCTCCTGCAGGACCAGCTGCAGTCCTACACGCAGTATTGGCGCTTCGTGCTGGGCGCCATCCTCGCCCTCGTCGTCATCTTCCTGCCCCGCGGCCTCGCCGGCCTCGCGACCGACCTGTCGTCATTCCCGCGCAGGCGGGGACCCACGCAACTCTCCGCGCCTGGCTCGCGAACTGGCGTGGATTCCCGCCTGCGCGGGAATGACGTTGCATGACCCCGCTCATCGAAACACGGGGCGTGTCCAAGCACTACGGCGCCTTCCGCGCGCTCGACGATATCTCGATTGCCGTCCGCGCAGGCGAGTTCGTCTCGATCGTCGGGCCCAACGGCGCCGGCAAGACGACGCTGGTCAATCTCCTCACCGGCCTGCTGGTGCCGACCGATGGCGAGGTCTACTTCAAGGGAGAGAACATCGCCGGCGTCGGACCCGTGGCGCTCGCCACCCGCGGCATGGCGCGCACCTTCCAGCTCGTGCAGGTCTTCCCGCAGCTGACCGTAGCCGAGACGATCGGCGCAGCCGTCGTCACGCGCCAGGGCAAGCAGTGGCGGCTGCTCTCACGCCTGCTCGCCGACCGGGAGATCGCTGCGCGCGTTGCCGAGATCGCCGGCATCTTCGGTCTCGAGCAGCGGCTCGAGACGCTGTCGCGCCTGCTGTCGCAGGGCGAGAAGAAGCTGCTCGACGTCGCCTCCGCCTTTGCCTTGCAGCCGCAGGTGATCCTGCTGGACGAGCCGACGTCGGGGGTGTCCACGGCGGAGAAGCACAGCGTGATGAAGACGCTCGTGGGCGCCGCGCGGGCGGCCGGCGTCGATGCGATCATCCTGGTCGAGCACGACATGGACCTGGTGGCGTCCTATTCGCACCGCATCATCGCGCTCTCGGAAGGAAGAATCCTGGCCGACCTGCCGCCCGACGCCTTCTTCTCCGATCCGGTGATCATCGAGACCGTAGTCGGCAAGCGCAGAGGGCACTAATGCTATCCATTAAGGACCTGGTCGTGGACATCGACGGCAGCCCCATCCTGCGCGGGGTGTCGCTGGAGGTGGGCGCCGGCGAGCTCGTCTGCCTGGTGGGGCGCAACGGTGCCGGCAAGTCGACCACGTTCCGCACCATCATGGGCGCGCGCAAGCCGGTCTCCGGTGCGATCGCGCTGGAAGGCCGCGAGCTGTTGGACCTGGCGCCGTTCGAGATCGCGCGCCTCGGCATCGGCTTCGCGCCCGAGGAGAGCGAGGTGTTCGGCGACCTGACGGTGGCGGAGAACATCCTGCTCCCGACCTGGACGCGGGTCACCGCGCGCTCGGCCGCGGAGCGCGAGGCCCTGGCCTACCGCGTGTTCCCGCGGCTCGAGCGCTACCGCGCGCGTGGCGGCCAGCAGCTCTCGGGTGGGGAACGCAAGATGGTGTCGATTGCCCGCGCGCTGGCGCTCGACCCCGAGCTGCTGCTGCTGGACGAGCCCACGGAGGGCCTCTCCCCGGCAGTTGTGCCCTCGATCGTCGACGGCATCGGCTCGATCCGCCAGCTCGGGCACGCCGTGCTGATCGCCGAGTCGAACCTGCACCACGTGCCCGATTTCGCCGACCGCCTCTACGTCATCGAGCGCGGCGAGATCATCTATGCCGGCGCCCCCGCCGACGTGCGGCGCGACCCGGCCGTGGCCAAGGTGGTGGATGGGGCGGGTTGAGGCCTCCACCTCAGAAGGTCAGGGCCGAGCCGGGAGGTCCGCGGCAATTTTTTTCAGGGCGCGCTCGAGGATGGGCAGGTCGTCGCGAACGGTGTCCCACACGATGCGATGACTCACAGTATGATACGCGTGACGAAAGACATTGCCGCTGTCGATCACTTTACGCCAGGGGATCTCCGGGTAGTCGGCCTGAACGCTCTTCGGCACGTGCCGCGATGCCTCGGAGACGATCTGCAGGCAACGCTCAACGGCGCGGGAGGTTTTCCTGTCCCGTGCAAACTCCTCAAAGGTCATTGCGCCTGGTGAAGCTCTGCGCTTCGCTTATGACCTGAAGCGCCTCAGCGCGGACGTCTGCGAGCGCACGCAGCTTCTCCTTTTTGCGCTTTTGCGCCATCAGAGGACTTTAACAGCGTCCCGCATTACGCGTCGAAGCTTGTCCGCGGGAAGCCCGTCACGCGTCGAAACGTGAACCGCCAGACCGGTCAGATCGCCGATAAAATGCTCGACACCGACCAGATCATAGAGCGAGAATTTTCGCCGGCGGTCGTAGCCTATCAGCACATCGAGATCACTGTCCGCCTGCTCGTCGCCGCGTGCTCTGGAGCCAAAAAGGTCCAGCGAGACAACACCTAGGCTTCTGATCTCGCCGGCGCGTGCTTTGAGCACGGCAATGATCTCGGCCCGGTCGGTCTTTGTGTTTCGCGACACCATGCCCAATGTTGCCATGCCGCGACCCGTCGCGCCAGAGATCTGAGGGGACGACGTGAGGCCGCCGATCAAGCCCCCCGCCGCAGATAGCGCTTGTCCAGCATGACGTGGATGCCCTTGGAGCCGTTGACGACCTGCGTCACGCGCACGTCGGCGGCGAGGCTGCAGAGCGCATAGGCCTCCTGCTGCTTGATGCCGGCCTCCTTGGCGACGAGGTCCACCATCTGCCGCAGCGCGATGACCACGCAATCGTCGAGGTCGGGATCGAAGGCCATGGTCATGACGTGCGTCGGCGTCTCGGCGCGCGGCCACTCCAGCGCCATGTCCGCGCGCACGACGAGCTCGAAGGTGCCGACGAGCCCGGTCTCTATTGCCGTCACGCACACCTCGCCGTCGCCCTGCACCCCATGCCCGTCACCCACCGAGAACAGCCCACCATCGACGTGGATCGGCAGGTAGAGCGTGGTGCCCGCCACCAGCTCCTTGTTGTCGAGGTTGCCACCGTTCTTGCGCGGCGGCAGCGTGGATACGCTGCCCCAGGGCGCCGGCGGCGCCACCGCCATCACGCCGAAGAACGGGCGCAGGGGCAGCTCGAGGCCCCAGGGCATCCGCCCGGTCATGCGCTTGGCATCGAGCGGGATGTGCATGAGATGCCGGCTCGGGAAGTCGTCAGGCAGCGCACCCGTGAGCGGACCCGAATAGTTGTAGCCCCAGTCGTAGTGCAGATCGATGGCCTTGATGCGCACCTCGAGCACCTGGCCGGCCTTGGCGCCCTTGATCGCCACCGGCCCGGTGCACATGTGGCCCGGCAGCTTCTGAGGCACGTGCGCCTGGACGGCGGCGAGCGCGGCTGGCACGACCAGGGGTGGCGGCGGCATCACCTCGCGCGGGCCCGACACGGTCGAGATGGTGACGGTGTCGCCGCTATCGATGGTCAGCAGCGGCTCGAGCCTGGCGTCGAAATATCCCCAGTGCACGGTCTCGGCGCCGGCATCGAGGCGATGGGTCGTGGGCATGATCGGGCGTCCCTCGCGAGGTTCTAGTGCAGGATCGCTTCAGATTGAATCACCTGCTCCCAAATGCAACGTGGGGCT
>JRHI01001317.1_pt1 | contig 21474 bp, 21 predicted proteins | sample 215371 | NCBI WGS metagenome assembly JRHI01 (sample SAMN02929681, study PRJNA255918) | sediment metagenome | biome: cave system; feature: Ice Cave; material: Sediment; isolation source: sediment from deep within a dark volcanic ice cave with no known source of... ...
CTACCAGGCCCGCATCTGAGGGTCTGGGCGTAGACTGCGTGGGCCCGATGAAGCGACGACACACCAAGCTCGCCGGCGCCCTCGTGACGGCATCGGCGGCGGCGTCGATGCTGACGATGCTCAGCCTCAGCGCGGCGGGAGCCGCCGCGAAGCCCCACTTCGCCTGCAACGCCGGCCCGAGCGTGTCATGCCACTTCTCGACGCCGGCCGCCAATATCCGCTGCCTCTGGACGCCGTCGCCCAACAACGTCGCCTGCGAGCTCCTCTCCACGCGCCGCGCCTACCGGCTGGGCCCGACCGGCCACGCCAAGCGGACGAGCCTTCGGCTTACCCGCAACGGCGACACGCTGCCGACCAACCAGATCGTCGAGTTCCCCGAGAGCCTCTCCTGCCACGACACGCGCACGACGATCACGTGCAACCAGAACTTCGGCCTCGGCGCGTTCACGCTCGCGCCGAGCGGCTCGCACGGCTCCTAGCTCCGCTCGCCCGACCGCTCACCGCGAGGCGAGTGACCGCAGCGTGCGCATCAGCTCATCACCCGGTGCGTCAGCCGGGTCCGCCCGCCGTCGACGGCCACCGAATGCTCGAAGCGCATCCGGTCGCGCGGCCCACCGACCGCATACGCCGGGCGTCGCCGGTAGGCTCAAACGATGATTCTCGCCCTCAGCTTCTACCAGGTCATCCTCGCCGTCCACATCATGGCCGTGGTCGTCGCGTTCGGCGTGATGTTCGCCTACCCGCTGCTCCTCAGTGCTGGCCGGCGGATCGACCCGCGCGGCCTCCCGCTGTTCCATCGGACCCAGCAGCTGCTGATGCAGCGGCTGGTCAGCCCCGGCCTACTCGTCGTCCTCCTCGCCGGCATCTACCTCGCCAGCGTGCTCAACTCCTTCGCCGCCGCATATGTGCAGGTCGGCTTCGTCGCTGTTTTCGTGCTCGGCGGCCTCGCGGGCGGCTACCTCGCACCGCGCGAACGCAAGCTGGCCAAGCTGGCCGAGCGCGACATCGGCTCCGGCGGCGGCGCGCTGAGCCCCGAGTACGACGCGCTCAGCCGCCAGGTCAGCTCCGTGAGCGTCCTCGCCAGCCTGATCGTCCTGGCAACGATCTTCGTGATGACCGCGCGAATCGGGGCGTAGCACCGGCGGCGACTACGCATGCGCTCGTGCGGCGGCCGCAATCCGCGGGCCCGCTGAAGGATTAGTCCGGGCGCGGACGAAATCCGGTGGCGATGGCAGAACTCGAGGCCCAGCGGACCCTGGTCAAGTCACCACCCGAGCTCTGGGCTGAGCTGAGCAACCCCGAATCGCTCGCCAGGCGCCTTTCCGGCTTCGGCGAGATCCGCATCACCCGCGTGGTACCCGAGACGATCGTCGCCTGGGAGGGCGAGCGCGCAAGCGGCACGGTCGAGCTCGAGTCGGCGGGATGGGGAACCAGGGTGCTCTTGCGGGCGAGCGCCGGCGCCGAGGAGCCGAAGCTGGCGGCGCGCGATCGGATCACCGCCGTGATCGAACCGGAGCCCGACCCGGTGCCGGCGAGCGCGGCTGAGCGCTCTGCGGCGAGGGTGGCGCGGCGGGCACACGCGGCGCAGGACGCCGGAGTCGGAGCGCCCGCCGCCCCGCACCCGAGGCCGGCGCCGCAAGCGCCGCCGCGAACCGAGCCGGCGCCACCCACCGAAGCGACCCCAACCCGGCGCCCGGGATTCTTCGCGCGGCTCTTCGGCCGGCGCCGGGCCCGACGAGCCGCGGCAGCTGCTGCCGGCGTACCGGTCGAGACTGCCCCAGGGGTCGACGCCGTGCCGCCGCCGATCGCAGCGGCCGCGCCCGTCGATCGCCGGCCTCCCGAGCCGCTCGCCCCGGAGCAGGCGATGGCGCTCCTCAGCGGCGTCCTCGATGACCTAGGCGCGGCGCACCATCGCCCCTTCTCCCGGAAATAGGGGGGGCCCGCCCCGGAGCCTGCGCACTCCGCGCCAGCAGCGCCAGAAGGCCCCGGAGACAGGCGAGCAGAAGCTGGCTCAGCTCGAGAAGCTGCGAGCCGAGGCGGCGCATGCCGGCGGTCAGGGTGTTGAGAAGCAGCACGCGAAGGGCAAGAACACCGCGCGTGAACGGATCGCCAAGCTGCTCGATCCCGGCAGCTTCCAGGAGCTCGACGCGTTCGTCCGCCACCGGACGCATGACTTCGAGATGCAGAAGAGCAAGCCGCTGGCTGACGCGGTGATCACCGGCCACGGCCTGATCGATGGCCGGCCGGTCTGCGTCTTCAGCCAGGACTTCACCGTGTTCGGCGGGTCGCTCGGCGAGGTCATGGGCCAGAAGATCTGCAAGGTGATGGACCTGGCCGCGAAGATCGGCTGCCCGATGGTCGGCATCAACGACTCGGGCGGGGCCCGCATCCAGGAGGGCGTCGTGTCGCTCGGTGCGTACGGAGACGTCTTCATGCGCAACGTCCGCTGCTCCGGCGTGATCCCCCAGATCTCCCTGATCATGGGGCCATGCGCGGGCGGAGCGGTCTACTCGCCGGCGATCACCGACTTCGTCCTGATGGTCAAGCGGACCTCGCACATGTTCATCACCGGCCCCGACGTGATCCGGACGGTCAGCGGCGAGGAGGTCGACTTCGAGGAGCTCGGCGGGGCGATGACCCACAACACCCGCTCGGGTGTCGCGCAGTTCGCCGCGGACGACGAGGACCAGTGCTTGGAGGACACGCGCCTGCTGCTTTCCTTCATGCCCCAGAACAACCTCGAGCTGCCGCCCCGGACCGTGCCGACCGATGACCCCAACCGGATGGAGGCGGACCTCGACGGGCTGGTGCCAGACAGCCCGAACAAGCCCTACGACATGCGCCGGGCGATCGAGTTGATCGTCGACGACGGCGAGTTCCTCGAGGTCCACGAGCACCATGCGACGAACATCGTCTGCGGCTTCTCGCGCCTCGACGGCTTCGCGGTGGGCATCGTCGGCAACCAGCCGGCGTCGATGGCCGGGGTGCTCGACATCGACGCCTCGCTGAAGGCCGCCCGCTTCGTGCGCACCTGCGATGCGTTCAACATCCCGCTGATCACCTTCTGCGACGTCCCCGGGTTCCTCCCGGGAACCGACCAGGAGTGGCGGGGGATCATCCGCCACGGGGCGAAGCTGCTCTACGCCTTCGCCGAAGCCACCGTGCCGAAGATCACTGTGATCACGCGCAAGGCCTACGGCGGCGCCTACGTCGTGATGTCATCGAAACACCTCGGGGCCGACGTCAACCTCGCCTGGCCGAGCGCCGAGGTCGCCGTGATGGGGCCGGAGGGAGCCGTCAACGTCATCTACCGGCGGGACATCGCGGCGAGCCCGACTCCGGACGTCAGGCGGGCGAAGCTGATGGATGACTACCGCGCCCGCTTCGCGAACCCGTATTCGGGCGCCGAGCGCGGCTACATCGATGATGTCCTGGTCCCGCACGAGACTCGGCCGAGGCTGATCGCGGCGCTCCATGCGCTGGCCACCAAGCGCGAGGCGGGACCCGCGCGCAAGCACGGGAACATCCCGCTCTAGCCTGGGTGAGCTGCGCTCAGAGCTCGACCATCTGCGCCGCGACACGCCCGTCCCGCCAGGCGGCGTAGACGGCGGCGCTGATCGCAAGATCCTGGATCGCCAGCCCCGTCGAGTCGAACAGGGTCACCGCCTCTACGGTCGTTCGCCCGACGGCCTGACCGCAGAGCACCGCCCCCAGGTCGGTGACCTGTTCGCGACCGACCAGTCCGGCGGCGACCGCCCCGGCAAGCTCGCCGCCGTGGGTCGCCTGCTCCCATTCGTCGCAGAAGAGCGCGCAGGCGGCGACCGCCCCGATCGTCGCCTCGGCCTTGCCTGGTCCGTCGGCTCCGAGCATGTTCAGGTGCATGCCGGGGCGCAGCGCCTGCTCCTCGACGATCGCCTCCAGGCCCGGCGTGACGCAGCAGACGATCTCCGCGGCGAGCGCCTGCGCGGGCGGTCCGGGCTCCCAACCGAGCTCGTGCGCGAGCGCCGCGGCGGCTTTTGGACGCGGGTCGGAGCAGACGCCCGGGCCGTAGCCCGCCGCCGCCAGGCACCGCCCGACCCAGGCGCCGTGGAGCCCGCATCCGATCAGGCCGACCGTCCGCGCGCGGGATGGCGCGAGCGCCGCTGTCGCGACGGCGGCGACCGCGCCGGTCCGCAGCGCCGTGACCGCGCGCGCGTCGATCAGCGCCAGCGACGCGCCGGTCGCCGAGTCGGAGAGTGCGATCACGCCGGAGACCGCAGGCGGCCCGCCTGCGGCGTTGCCGGGAAAGGAGCAGATCCACTTCAGCAGCGCGAGACCGTCGCCGCGGGCCGGCATCGCCCGGAAATCGCCGAGCGGCGGGCACGGCAGGTACACCTTGGGCGGCATCTCCCAGTCGCCCCGGTGGTGGCGGACGAAGCCGTCGCGGACGCGCTCGATCGCCGCGGTGGGGCTGACGGCGGCGAGGACCGCGGCGTGGGAGATCACGGGCAGCGCCGGCATCGCGGAAGCGTACTGGGCGCCCGACGGCCGCCCCGGGGATGCGATCATGCCCAGCCGTGACCCGCTCGGCGACACCCGGCAGCCGCCCGTCTGAAGCTGCGCAGCCGAGCGCCGCGGAGGTCGCGGCGATCCTCGCCGCCATCGAGCGCTTCAGGCGCGACGCGACGGCGCCCCCGGCCGAACCGGCGGCTCCGAGCCGCTGGGTGCGCACCGGGCTGGCGGAGGGCGTCGGGCGGCGCGACCGGCGTCCGGGGAGCTGGGGCGGCGGACCGGACTTCTAATCACCGTAAACCCGACCGGCTTTTGTCTGTTACGCTGCGGAAGCCCTTGAGCCCACGCTTAGGAGAACTCCGATGGAGCCGACCGCAACCACGACGCAGAGGGGCTCGCTCGCCGACCCCGAGATCCGCAGCGACGTTCCTGGACACGTGATCCCGATCCTCGAGCGCGAGTTCGAGGACTTCGACACGGAGTCGGCGAAGTTCCTACGCGGTGAGACCGCAGAGGTCCAGTTCATCGGCTTCCGCCTCAAGCAGGGCGTCTACGGCCAGCGCCAGGCCGAGCGCCAGATGATCCGCGTCAAGCTGCCGTTCGGCGGCATCAACCCCGAGCAGATGGACAAGTTCGCCGAGGTCGTCGAGCGCTGGGTTCCGCTGCGCAAGGGCCACCTCACGACGCGCCAGAACTTCCAGCTCCACCACGTGCCGCTGCCGGACGCGGCCGCCCTGATCCGCGCGATCTCAGCCACAGGCCTCTCATCGCGCGAGGGCTGCGGCAACACGATGCGCAACGTGACCGGCGACCCGTGGGCCGGCGTCAGCCGGGGCGAGCCGTTCGACCCGACCCCGTACGTCGGGGCCTACGTGCGCTACTTCGTGCGTAACGACGTCTGTCAGCTGATGCCGAGGAAGTTCAAGACGGCGTTCAGCGCGACCGACGACGACGTGGCGATCACCGGCATCCACGACGGGGGCTTCATCCCGCGGATCCGCGACGGCAAGCGCGGCTTCGAGATCCGCATCGGCGGCGGCACGTCGATCATGCCGCGGGTCGCGCCGACGCTCTACGACTTCGTCCTAGCCGACAACGGCGACTACCTGAAGGTGACAGAGGCCGTGCTGCGGATCTTCGACCGCCAGGACTGGCTGCGCAAGAACCGGGCGCGGGCGCGAATCAAGGTGCTGATCGACAAGATCGGGATGGACGCCTTCCGCGAGCAGGTCGAGGAGGAGCTCCGCGGCGACTGGGTCGCCGAGCGCGACTTCGACCCCCAGCCGCTGCTCTTCCGCCACGAGGAGCGCCCCGGCCCGGCTCCGACGAGCGCCGCCGGCTCGGCGAACGGCGACTCGCGCGAGTTCGAGCGCTTCCACCAGGCGAACGTCCGCCCCCAGCGCCAGGCCGGCTTCGTCACGGTGGAGGTCAAGGTCCCGCGGGGCGATCTGAGCCCCGAGCAGTTCCGCGGCCTGGCAGCGATCATGCGCGAGCACTCGGGCGGCTACGCCCGCACGACCGTCCAACAGAACCTCGTCCTGCGCTGGGTCCACGAGGAGTCGGCCTACGACGTCTGGCGCGCGCTGCGCGAGCTCGACCTCGGCGGGGCCGGCCCGCGCGAGATCTCAGACGTCGTCAGCTGCCCCGGGACCGACAGCTGCAAGCTCGGCATCACCAGCTCGATGGGGCTCAACCGGGCGATCCAGGAGCGGATCGAGGCGATGGAGATCGACGACGAGCTGACCCGGGCGATCCAGATCAAGATGAGCGGCTGCCCGAACGGGTGCAGCCAGCACCACGTCGCCAACATCGGCTTCTACGGGGCGTCGATCAAGGTGGGCGAGCACACGCTCCCGGCCTACATCCCCCACCTCGGCGGCAACTACGCCGGCGGCGAGGTCGTCCTCGGCAAGCGCTGCAAGGCCCGCCTCCCGGCCAAGCGGGTGCCGGACGCCGTCGAGCGGTGGGTGCGCTTCTACCAGGACGAGCGCGCGGACGGCGAGGAGTTCAACGCCTTCGTCGAGCGGGTGGGCGTGCCGTCGTTCGAGGCGCGCGTCAAGGATCTGACGCTGCCGATCGAGTTTGGTCTGGAGTCGATGAACCACTTCATCGACTGGAACCGCGCCGAGCCATTCGCGGTCGTCCGCGGCGAGGGCGAATGCGCGGTCTGAGCACGCCGGACCTCGAGCGCCGCAGCGCGGAGGAGGTGCTCGCCTACGCAGTCGAGCGCTTCCACCCCGAGCTCGTGATGGCCTGCTCCTTCCAGAAGGAGGAGTCGGTGATGCTCGACATGCTGATGAGAATCGAGCCGGCCGCGCGCGTCTTCACGCTCGACACCCACGCCCTGTTCGAGCAGACCCGCACCGCCTGGCGGGCGTTCGAGGCGCGCTGGGGCGTACGCGTCGAGATCCACGACGTGCTGGCTGCAGACGGCATCCCCTGGTCGCGCGAGCACTGCTGCTCGGCTGACGGAGCAAAGGCTGCGGCGCTTGCGGGCGCGTTTTCCGGAGCCCGTGCCTGGATCACAGGCGTGCGCCGCGAGCAGGGGCCGACCCGGGCCTCGGCCGCCAAGCTCGGCTGGGACGAGCCCAACGGCCTGTGGAAGTTCAACCCCCTGGCCGATTGGACCGACCGCGACGTGTGGGCCTACATCCACGAGCACGAGCTGCCCTACAACGAGCTCCATGACGACGGCTACGGCTCGATCGGCTGCGCGCCGTGCACGACGGCGGGCGACGGCCGCGACGGGCGCTGGGCCGGTAGCGCGAAGACCGAGTGCGGCCTCCACGAGCGGGGCGTCTGATGGACCCGTTGATCGTCCTCTTCGGCTTCGGCGTCGGCATCCTCGTCGGGACGACCGGCATGGGCGGCGGATCGCTGATGACCCCGCTCTTGATCATCGTCTTCGGCGTCAAACCGATCCTCGCGATCGGCACGGACCTGGTCTACGGAGCGGTGACGAAGACGGTCGGCGGCTGGCGCCATTTCCGCATCGGCACAGTCCATATGGGCACGTCGCTCTGGCTGGCCGTGGGCAGTGTGCCGGGAGCGATCGCCGGGGTACTCGCGCTGAGCACGCTGCGCGGCGTCTACGGCGGGAAGGCCTTTGACAACCTCGTCCTGATCCTCGTCGCCGTCGCGCTCCTGCTGACCTCGGTCGCCGTGCTCGGGCGGGCGCTGCTCGTCAAGCGGATCGCCGAGCTCGAGCGCGAGGACTTCGCACTGACCCGTCGCGACCACATCGTCGCCGTCGCGACGGGGCTGATGATCGGCTTCGTGCTGAGCGTCACCTCGGCCGGGAGCGGTTCGCTGATCGCGGTCGTGCTGATCGTCTGGTATCGCCTGACCCCGCGGCGCGTCGTCGGCACCGATGTCTTTCACGCGGCGATCCTGCTCTGGGTCGCCGGCCTGGCCCACCTCTTCGCCGGCAACGTCGACCTCGGGCTGGCGGGGAACATCATCGTCGGCTCGGTCCCGGGCGTCTGGCTCGGGACGCGCTTCTGCGACCGCCTCCCCGATGACGGCCTGCGTCCGACACTCGGCATCGTGCTGCTCGCCTCAGGCCTGGCGCTGCTGTCCAAGGCCGGCGTTGCGATGTCGCCGGTCGCGATCGTCGGCGCGCCGCTCGCGGTCGCGATGGGGGCGTTCGCGGTGCACCGGACGCGCGCGGCGGCGCTGACCCGGACGCGTGCCACAGCGCTGACGCCGGCCCGGGAGCACTAATGGCCCGTCCAGCAAGTCCGCGCACCGCTACTTACAGGACGAACCACTCATGACGAGAACGCCCACAGCCGCTCCGATCAGGCTGACCCACCTTCGAGCCCTCGAGTCCGAGGCGATCCACGTGATGCGCGAGGTCGCGGCCGAGTTCGAGCGCCCGGTCCTCCTCTTCAGCGGCGGCAAGGATTCGATCGTGCTGCTGCGGCTCGCCGAGAAGGCGTTCCGTCCGGGGCCGTTCCCGTTCCCGCTGATGCACATCGACACCGGGCACAACTTCCCGGAGGCGATCGACTTCCGCGATCAGCGGGTGGCGGAGCTCGACGAACGGCTGATCGTCGCCTCGGTGCAGGAGTCGATCGACCGGGGACGGGTGGTCGAGGAGCAGGGGCCGCGCGCTTCGCGCAACCGCCTGCAGACGACGACGCTGCTCGACGCGATCGCGCAGCACCGCTTCGACGCGGCGTTCGGCGGCGCCCGCCGCGACGAGGAGCGCGCGCGTGCGAAGGAGCGGATCCTCTCCTTCCGTGACGACTTCGGTCAGTGGGATCCGAAGAACCAGCGCCCCGAGCTGTGGAACCTCTACAACTGCCGCCTGGGGGCGGGCGAGCACGCCCGCGTGTTCCCGATCTCCAACTGGACCGAGCTCGACGTGTGGGAGTACATCGAGTCGGAGCGCCTCGAGCTGCCGTCGCTCTACTTCGCCCACCAGCGCAACGTCTTTGAGCGCGACGGGATGCTCTATGCCCACCGCTCCGAGCAGGAGCTCGCGGCCGGCGAGGACGTCTTTCGCGAGACTGTGCGCTTCCGCACGGTCGGCGACATGAGCTGCACCGGCGGCGTGCGCTCGAGGGCCGCGACGATCGCGGCGGTGATCGCCGAAATCGCCGCGACGCGGATCACCGAGCGGGGCGAGACGCGCGCCGATGACCGGGTCAGCGAAGCGGCGATGGAAGACCGCAAGCGGCTCGGGTACTTCTGATGACCCTTGATCTGCTGCGCTTCACGACGGCCGGCTCGGTCGATGACGGTAAGAGCACGCTGATCGGACGGATGCTCTACGACTCAAAGCAGGTCTTTGCCGATCAGCTCGCCCAGATCTCGGATGCCTCGCTGCGCCGGGGCGGGGAGGGGACGCTCGACCTGGCGCTGCTGACCGACGGCCTGCGGGCCGAGCGCGAGCAGGGGATCACGATCGACGTCGCCTACCGCTACTTCGCGACACCCCGGCGGCGCTTCATCATCGCCGACTGCCCCGGCCACCAGCAGTACACGCGCAACATGGTCACGGGCGCCTCGACCGCCGACCTGGCGATCGTTCTGCTCGACGCCCGCAAGGGCACGGTCGAGCAGTCCAAGCGCCACGCCTTCATCAGCGCGCTGCTGCGGATCCCCCACCTCGTTGTCGCCGTCAACAAGATGGACCTGGTCGACTACTCGGCCGAGCGCTACGCCGAGCTCGTCGACGAGTTCGCGCTTTTCGCCGCCAAGCTCGAGCTCGCCGACGTGACCTACATCCCGATCTCCGCCTTGCGCGGCGACAACGTCGTCGAGCGCTCGGAGCGCCTCTCGTGGCACACCGGACCGACGCTGCTCGGCCACCTCGAGGAGGTGGAGGTTGCCTACGACCATCCGGACGAGGTGCCGGCGCGCTTTCCGGTGCAGTGGGTCGTCAAGCCGGCGATCGGCGACTACCGTGGCTACGCCGGCCAGCTGGCGAGCGGCGCGCTGCGCACCGGCGACGAGATCGTCGTCCTCCCCGGCGGGCAGCGGACGCGGATCGCGGCGATCGACACCCTTGACGGCCCGCTCGAGGAGGCTGTCGCACCACTGTCGGTGACGCTGCGCCTGGAGCACGAGCTCGACGTCTGCCGTGGCGCGATGATCTGCCACCCCGACGCCGCGCCGACGGTCGGCCGCGAGCTCGAGGCCGACCTCTGCTGGATGGGCGAGGCGCCGCTGCGGCCGGGGGCCCGCTACGCGATCAAGCACACGAGCCGCAACGCGACCGCGATCATCCAGACCCTCCATGATCGCGTAGACGTGCACACGCTCGAGCGCGACGACGCTCCGGCGGAGCTGGCGCTCAACGACATCGGGTGTGTGTCGGTCCGCCTCAGCGCGCCGCTCACGTTCGACGCGTACAGCGCCAACCGCCGGACCGGGAGCTTCATCCTGATCGACGAAGCGAGCAACGCGACCGTCGCCGCCGGGATGGTCGCCACCACGCGCACCACCTGACCCCGCCGCCGCCCGACGTGCCTGGGGCCGCCCGTCGGGCGCGCAGTGGCAGACTCCCTGATTGAGATGGCGCCCGAGCAGACACGACGGGCCCGACAGTCTGCTCTCGTCGTGCTCGAAACGCCTGCGGGCGATCCAGCGGCCACGACTAGCCACCTGGCCAAGTTGGCGTACCTGGCCGGGTGGGCGAAGTTCGGGTACTCGGCGAAGTTGGCGAAGTTGGCCGGGTTGGCGAAGTTGGCCGGGTTGGCGAAGTTGGCGAAGTTCGGGTACTCGGCGAAGTTGGCGTACCCAGCGAAGTTGGCGTACCCGGCGTGAACGCGGTCGCGCTGGCAATCCCGCTGGGAATCGTCATCGGCCTGATCGTCGGCACGATCGGCGGCGGCGGGTCGATCCTCGGGCTGCCGGCGCTCGTCTACGTCCTCGGCGAGAGGGTCGGGCCGGCATCGACGGCTTCGCTGATCGTCGTGGCGATCGCCGCCGGCATCGGCGCCGGGGTGCTCGCGCTGCGCAACCACGTCTGCTGGCGCATCGCGCTGATCTTCACCGGACCGGCCGCCGCCGGCTCGCTGGTCGGAGCGATCGCCAACTCCGCGGTCAGCCCGCGGGCGCTGATCCTTTTGTTCGTGCCGATCATGTTGACCGCGTCGGGCGCGACCTGGCGGCGCGCGGCCGCGACGACCGGCGACGAGGCCGGAACATGCCCCGAGGCGCGGGTCGGTCGGCTCGTGCTGGCGGGCCTCGGCGTCGGCGCACTGACCGGCTTCTTCGGCGTCGGCGGCGGCTTCCTGATCGTGCCGGTGCTGACCTTGTGGCTTGGTCTCAGCTTCCGCCGAGCGGTCGCGACCTCCCTGGTCATCATCACCCTGACCGGCCTGGCCGCCCTGGCGAGCCACCTCGCGCTCGGCGCCGTGCTCGACCTCCCGGTGACGATCTCGCTCTCGGCCTCGACAGCAGTCGGAGCGCTGATCGGCTCGCTGATGGCCAACCGCGTTCCCCAGGCGGCGCTCGGACGGGCGTTCGCCGGCGTCGTCGGCCTGCTCGGCATCTTCTTGGCGCTCGACACCCTCCTCCTGAACGGCCCGCCGCACGGCTAAGCTCCCGCGCCTGATGTTCTCGAAGGTCCTGGTCGCCAACCGGGGTGAAATCGCGGTTCGCATCGTCAGCGCGCTCGACGAGCTCGGGGTCTCGAGCGTCGCCGTCTACTCCGAGATCGACCGCGAGGCGCTCCACGTCAAGCGGGCGGGCGAGGCGTACCTGCTCGGCGGGGCGGCGCCGAGCGCGAGCTACCTGAACGTCGAGCGGATCCTGGCGGCGGCGCGCGAGTCGAACGCCGAGGCGATCCACCCGGGCTACGGCTTCCTTGCCGAGAACGCCGCCTTCGCCCGCGCCTGCGAGGAGGCCGGGCTGGTCTTCATCGGCCCGCCGGCCGCGGCGATCGACGCAATGGGCTCGAAGACGCGCGCGCGGGCGCTGATGGCCGCCGCCGGCGTGCCGATCGTCCCGGGGACGACCGAGCCGGTCGCGACGGTCGAGCGGGCCGCGGAGATCATCGCGGCCGAGATCGGCTATCCGGTTGCGGTCAAGGCCGCCGGCGGCGGTGGCGGCAAGGGCTTCCGGGTCGCGCTCGAGGCCAGTCAGCTCGAGGAGGCGTTCGCCGGCGCCGCCGGGGAGGGCGAGCGGTTCTTCTCCGACGGGACCGTCTACCTCGAGCGCTACCTCGCCGATCCGCGCCACATCGAGGTGCAGGTGCTGGCCGACGCGCATGGCAACGTCGTCCACCTCGGCGAGCGCGACTGCTCGATCCAGCGCCGCCATCAGAAGCTGATCGAGGAATCGCCGGGGGCGCCGTGGATCGTCGACGAGGCGCTGCGCGAGCGGATCGGCAGCATCGCCGTCGACGCCGCCCGGGCGGTCGACTACCGCGGCGCCGGGACCGTCGAGGGGCTGCTCGCCGGGGGCGAGTACTTCTTCCTCGAGATGAACACCCGCGTCCAGGTCGAGCACTGCGTGACCGAGATGACGACCGGAATCGACATCGTCAAGACAGGGATCCGGGTGGCAGCGGGCGAGCAGCTGCCTTTCGGCCAGGACGAGGTGATGCTGCGCGGCCACGCGATCGAATGCCGCATAAACGCCGAGGACGCCGCAGCGAACTTCGCTCCGGCACCCGGGCGAATCAGCTCTTACCGCGAGCCGAGCGGCCCCGGCGTCCGTGTCGACTCGGGCGTCGGAGCCGGTGACGAGATCTCGCCGATCTACGACCCGATGATCGCCAAGCTGATCGTCTGGGACCGAAACCGCGAGGACGCGACCCGGCGGATGCTGCGCGCGCTCGGGGAGTACCAGATCGATGGCGTGCGAACGCTGCTGCCCTTCCACCGGGCGCTGCTCGCGACCGAGCAGTGGGCGGCAGCCGAGACGTGCCGCGACCTGCTGGACGATCCAGCATGGTTGGGCTCACTCGCCCCACCCGACACCCACGCCGACGAGAGCCCGCCGACGCGGACCGCGGAGTACACGGTCGAGGTGTCCGGCCGGCGTTTCGATGTCCGTGTGACGGGGTCGGCCGCGTGCGATCCGCCGACTGCTCCTCGCGGCGCCCGCCCGGCGGCGCGGCGAGCGCGCGCCGCGAGCGCACAGAGCGCCGAGGGCGGGGATGAGCTGCACTCGCCGATGCAGGGGACCGTGCTGAAGATCGCCGTCGAGCAGGGGGCGACCGTCGAGCAGGGGGCGCTGGTAGCCATCATCGAGGCCATGAAGATGGAGAACGAGATCCACGCGCACAAGGCCGGGACGATCGCCGCCCTGCCGATCGCCCTCGGCGCGGCGGTCGCCTCTGGTGACACGCTCGCGGTGATCGAGTCGCCGGCATGACCGGCCCTGGGGGTGCCGGCGCCGGCCGACATGGCCGGGGCCGGGGGGCCCCCACCGGCCGCAGGCCGGACCCCATTTGGAGGCGGGCATGACCGCCGACCCCGTCGTCTGGCTAGCCGCGCCCCAGGAGGCGCCCGACGTCGCCCGCCTCCTGATCGAGTTCCGCGACTGGAACGGTCATGACTGGCCGTCCGCGAACGCCTTCCTCGCCTCCGTCGAGCGCCTGATCGAGCAACCCGACACCGAGTTCCTGCTCGCGGCTGCGCACGACCGGGCGGCACGGTCGGCCGTCTGCCAACTTCGCTACCGCTTCTCGGTCTGGATGGCCGGAGACGAATGCTGGCTCGAGGACCTCTACGTCGACGCGGCATCCCGCCGCCAGGGACTCGGGCGGGCGCTGGTGATCGCGGCAGTCGCCCGCGCCAGCGAACGGGGCGCGCGGCGGATCGAGCTCGACGTCGCCGAGGACAACGCCCCGGCCCGCGCGCTGTATGAGTCGCTCGGCTTCTCAGACTCCAGCAAAGGCGCCGGGCGCAACCTCTTCATGGGGCGTCGGCTCGGCGAGCCGCGCTAGAGCCGCGCCAGGTTCTCAGCGTGCAGGCGCCGCTGCTCGGGACCCCGCCGGCCGGCGGGCAGAGCCACGCCGGCGGCGTCGTCGCGGAGCCCCTCGACGTAGCACCGGTCCTCCGCCAGCACGGTGGCCGCCCTCCGGCCGACCAACGGCTCCCCATGACCGGGAACGACCCACGCCGCCCCCGCTACGAGCGGCTCGAGCCGGCCAAGCGTCGCCAGGTAGGCGCCGAGCGAGCCGCCGACGATCGGGATCTCGATCGGCGAGAGGTAGTCGCCGCAGACAAGCACCTCGGCCCACGGCACCCAGACCGCCATCCCGTCGGCCGTGTGCCCGTCGGTCGGGTGGAGCTCCAGCTCGGCGTCGCCCAGGCCGCAGAAGCCGGGCACCGGCAGCGCCTCCACCCGGCCGAGCTTGAGCGGCGCCGGCCGCTCGACGTAGTGGCGCCCGTCGAAGTCGCGCAGCTCCCGCTGGGCGGCCGCCGGCTCGGCCCGGAGGCGGGCGGCCGTCGTCTCCGCCACCCCGAGCGAGGTCCCCGGGAAGGCGAGGCACCCGAGCAGGTGATCCCAGTCGCCGTGGGTCGCGAGCAGCCCGCTGAAGTCGTAGCCGGCCTGCTCGAGCAGCACCGGTAGGGCGCCGAGCTCATCCGGGTAGACGGGCGAGTCGATCACGAAGGCCTCCGCGCCCGCGCGCACCACCGTGCAGGTCGTCTGCCAGACGCGGCTCGTCAGGACGAGCACGTCGGCATGGAGGCCGACCGCTCTCAAGCGATGCCGAGCAGCTTGGCCGCCTCGCGCAGGTTCGGGACCTCGGCGGTCGGCTTCTTCTGGCCGGGCTCGAGCGTCTCCTTCTTGCGGTTGACCCAGATCACGGGGACCTTGGCCTTGAGGCACGGCTCGACGTCGTGGTAGTAGCTCGACGCGACGTGCACCCAGCCCTTCTTGCCCCCAACCCGCCGGGCGCACTCGGTGAAATGCGCCGACTCGGGCTTGTACGCGCGGACCTGCTGGGCGGTGACGACGAGATCGAAGTCCGACTGGATGTGGCGGCGGGTCTGGCCGAGCAGCTTGTCGTCGATGTTCGCGATCAGGCCGAGGCTGTACTTCTTGCCGAGCTTCTCCAGCTGGACGCGCATTTCCTTGAACGGAGCCCACCGCTGGACGGAGTCCGGCAGGAAGCCCGACCGCGACGGCTCGAGCGGCCAGCCCAGGCGCTTTGAGATCTCGACCGCAGTCCGCCGGAGGACCTCGGCATACAGCTCGTAGGAGCCCGACTGGACGTCGCGCTCGATCTCGTGGAACATCGGAATCAGCTCGTCGCGCGTGAGCGTGAAGCCGTCGCGCTGGGCCTCGGCGGCGAAAGCCTCCCAGATGCCGGTTTCCCAGTCGATCAGGGTTCCGTAGACATCGAAGGTGATGAAGGTCGGCTTGGCGGGGAGGGGCATATCGCGGGACAGTCCTTTATCGGCGTTGCGCAGAGACGCATCGATTATGCACCTCGTTTAGAGTGAGCGCCCGGCCGATGGACCTCCTCGAGTACCAGGGCAAGCAGGTTCTGGCCCGCCACGGGATTCCCACAGACGCGGGCAGCCCGGTGCGGACGGTGGATGAGGCGGTCGCCGCGGCCGCAGAGCACGGCTACCCGAGCGTGATCAAGGCGCAGGTGCTCGTCGGCGGCCGGGGCAAGGCCGGCGGCATCAAGGTCGCCGCCGACGCGGCGCAGGCCCGGGCGCACGCCACGGCGATCCTCGGCATGGACATCCGCGGCCACACGGTCGAGGAGGTCTGGGTCGGGCAGGCGACGGAGTTCGCGCAGGAGTACTACGCCGCCGTCGTCTTCGACCGCAGCGCCCGAGCCCCGCTGATCATGCTCTCGACTCGGGGCGGCGTCGACATCGAGACGCTGGCCGAGGAGGACCCGCAGGCGATCGCCAAGCTGCACGTCGATCCGCTGCTCGGCATGCAGCCGTTCCACGGGCGGCGGCTCGCCTACGCGGCCGGCGTCGCGCCCGAACTCGTTGCCCCGGTCGTCGCGTTCCTCGCCTGCCTGTATCAGGCGTTCATCGCCGAGGAGGCGCTGCTCGTGGAGGTCAACCCGCTGGTCGTGACCGCCGGCGGCGAGCTCCACGCGCTCGACGCGAAGCTCACGCTCGACGACAACGCCCTCTTCCGCCACCCCGAGAACGCCGTGCTGCGCGACCTGGCGAACGAGGACCCCCAGGAGCGGATGGCGCGCGAGCGCGGCTTGACGTACGTCAAGCTCGACGGCGACATCGGCATCCTCGGCAACGGCGCCGGCCTCGTGATGTCGACGCTCGACGTCGTCGTCCAGAACGGCGGCGCCCCCGCCAACTTCCTCGATGCCGGCGGCGGATCGAAGGCCGCAGCGATCACCGCCGCGGTCGAGGTGATCCTCTCCAACCCGCGGGTCGCCGCCGTGCTGTTCAACATCTTCGGCGGGATAACCCGCTGTGACGAGGTCGCCCGCGGGCTGATCGAGGCGTTCGCCGTCGTGCGCCCGACGGTGCCTTTCGTCGTGCGCCTCGACGGGACCAACGGCGAGGCCGGGCGGGCGCTGCTCGCCGAGGCCGACCTGCCGAACGTCCACACGGCCTCCTCGATGGACGCCGCGGCCGCGCTCGTCGTCAAGCTCGCCGCCGCCGGCGGGGGATCGGCATGAGCGTGATCGTCGATCAGGCGACGCGTCTGTGCGTGTCGGGCATCACCGGCAGCGAGGGCAGCTTCCACACGCTCAACAACCGCCGCTACGGGACGACCGTCGTCTCGGGCGTCACCCCCGGCAAGGGCGGCCGCGAGCTCGAGGGGATCCCGGTGTTCGACACGTTCGCCGCGGCCATCGACCGGACAGCGGCGAACACGGCGATGATCTTCGTTCCCGCCCGCTTCGCCGCCGACTCGATCCTCGAGGCGGCCGAAGCTGGGATCGCGACGATCATCGCGATCACCGAGGGGATCCCCGCGCACGACGAGCTGCGCGTCTACACCCAGCTCCAGCGGACGCCCGGTGTGCGCCTGATCGGCCCGAACTGCCCGGGCGTCCTCTCCCCCGGCAAGGCGAACGTCGGGATCATCCCGGCGGCGTTCTTCCGCGCCGGAAATGTCGGCGTCGTCTCCCGGTCGGGCACGCTGACCTATCAGGTCGGTAACGAGCTGGCGACGCGCGGCCTCGGTAACTCGACGATCGTCGGGATCGGCGGCGACCCGGTGCCGGGATCGAGCTTCATCGACATCCTCGCCTGCTTCGAGGCCGACGATGAGACTGAGCTGATCGTGATGGCCGGGGAGATCGGCGGCGACTCGGAGGAGCAGGCGGCGGCGTACATCGCCCTGCATGTCCACAAGCCGGTCATCGCCTATATCGCCGGCTTCGCGGCCCCGGCCGGCAAGACGATGGGGCACGCCGGCGCGATCGTGTCTGGCTCGCGGGGGACGGCTGCCGCCAAGGCGGCCGCGCTCGAGGCGGTCGGCGTCCGCGTCGGGCGCACGCCGACCGCGGTCGCCGAGATTGCGGCCGAGATCCTCGGCAGCCGGGCCGCGTAGAATGCCGGCCATGCAATCGCGGACAATCTCCTTCGCTCGGGGCGCGCCGTCGCTCGACATCATCGACGTCGACGGGCTGAGCGCCGCCGCCACACGGGCGTTCGCGAACGACCCGGCGGGCGCCACCGCCTACGGCACCTCGGTCGGGTACGTCCCGCTGCGGCGGTGGATCGCAGCGCACCATGGGGTCGATGAGGCGCAGGTGCTCGTGACGAACGGCTCGATGCAGGCCGACGCCTTCCTTTTCGACGAGCTGATCGGCCCAGGTGACGAGGTGGTCGTCGAGCGCCCGACCTACGACCGCACGCTGCTCGCGCTGGGTCAACGCGGAGCGAAGGTCCACGCAGTCGAGCTCGAGCCGGATGGGATCGACACGCGTGCGCTCGCCGAGCTGATCGCCGACGGGGCACGCCCGGCACTCGCCCACATCATTCCGACCTTCCAGAACCCGGCCGGTTACACGCTGTCGCTGCCCAAGCGGCGGGAGCTGCTCGAGCTCGCCGCCGCACACGGCTTCACGATCTTCGAGGACGACCCATACGTGGCGCTGCGGTTCCGCGGCGAGACCGTGCCCTCGATGCTCTCGCTCGACGGCGACGGCGGCCACGTCGTGTACGCCTGCTCGTTCTCGAAGACCGTCTGCCCCGGCATCCGGGTCGGCTACCTGGTCGGCGAGGCCTCGACGATCGCGCGGATCGCCAAGCGGGCGACCAGCACCTACATCTCCCCGAACATGGTCGCCCAGGCGATCGTCCACGAATTCTGCGTCGCGGGCGACCTCGACCGCTCGATCGAGACTGTCAAAGCGGCGCTCGCGGAGCGGGCCGACGCGCTCTCTGCGTCGCTCGAGCGCGACCTGCCAGGTTGCGCCTTCGTCGGCCCGGAGGGCGGCTACTTCATGTGGGTCACGCTCCCGCCGGGCATCGACGCGGCTGCGCTGGTCGCGGCGTGCGCCGAGCGCGGCGTGGCGGTCCTCCCGGGCACCGACTTCATGCTCGACGGCGGTGCTGACGCACTGCGCCTCGCCTACTCCGGCGTGAGGCCGGCCGAGATCGAGGACGGCGTGGCGCGGATCGGCGAGGCCGCGCGCTCGCTCGAGGGCGTCGGGACCCCGGCAGCCTGACGGCGGACGCGATCCGGGCCCGCGGCTGATGCTCTCCGCGCCGGGGTTAGGCGCGCAGCGGCGCCCGGTCGCGACGCGCAACACCCAGCAGCCGCGCTACTGATCGAGCTGATCGACGCTGCAAGCCCGCGGCGGCTTGTCGGTGCGCCACCGGACCACCTTCGCGCCATGGCGGATCCGCCCATCGGAGGCGTGGTCGAACGTGACTTCGAGGACCAGCTCGGGTCGCAGCGCGACCCATTCGAGGTCGCGTCCGGCGGTCCAGCGCGAAGCCTCGCCGGAGCCTCGCTCGCCGGTCTCGAACGGCTTCAATCGCGCGACCAGGTCGCGCTTCTCCTGCGCCTTGAAGCCCGAGGCGTGGCCGACCTCGCGCAGCTGACCGGCAGCATCGTAGGCGCCGAGGATCAGCGCCCCGACAGTCTCGGCGGCCTTGCCCGGCCGCCAGCCCATGACAACGGCGTCGAGCGTGCGCACCCGCTTGACCTTGACCATCCCGGTTCGCTCCCCCGGACGGTAGGGCGCGTCGAGGCGCTTGGCGATCACGCCCTCGGCGCTCAACAGCCAGCCGGCGGCAGCCGACGCCGTATCGAGCACCGGGCTCAGGTCGGCGGCGCCGAGCGGCAGCGATTCGAGCCGCGCCCGACGCACCTTCCAGGGCAGCTCGATCAGCACCTCGTCCGCCACGGCTAGGAGGTCGAAGGCCACGAACGTCGCCGGTGTCTCGCCCGCCAGGCGCGCAATCCGCGACGCCGCCGGATGGATCCGCTGGCCGAGCAGGTTGAACTCCTCTCCGCCGCCGATCGCATGGATGACGATCTCCCCGTCGAGCACATAGCGGCCTGGCGGGAAGACGAGCTCCGGGAAATAGCGGGTCAGCGGCTTGCCGTTGCGCGACTGGATCATCACCTCGTCGCCGTCGACGAAGACGATCGCCCGGAAACCGTCGTACTTGCGCTCGAACGCGTACCCGTCTCCCTCTGGCAGAGCGGCGGCCGACCGGGCTAGCGCAGGTGCGATCGGCGGGGAGAGAGGGAGGCCCACGGGGTCACATTATCCCGTCGACCCACCCCTCCCCCATTCGGTTCGGTGCTGCCGGAGACGCGGCCCTGGGCACCGCCGATAGGATCCGCGGATGGCTGGCGAGCAGGCTACGGTTGCCGAGGAGGAGTACCTCCAGACGCTGTTCTGGCTGACCGAGGCCGGTCTCCCGATGACCGGCGCGAACGTCGCCCGGGCGATGCAGCTCTCAGCCCCGACCGTGCACGAGATGATCGGCCGCCTCGAACGTGACGGCTACATCACCCGCGCGCACGACAAGGCGATCAGCTTCACCTCCTCAGGCGAGCAGCACGCCGAGGAGGTCGTCCGCCGCCATCGCCTGATCGAGCGCTTCCTCACCGATGTGCTCGGCATCCCCTGGGACGAGGTCCACGAGGAGGCCGAGCGGCTCGAGCACGCGATGTCGCCCGTGCTCGAGGAACGGATGCTGGCAGCGATCGGCGACGCGAAGACCTGCCCTCACGGCCACCCGATCGTCGCCGGCGCACGGATCGAGGGCGTGCCGCTCGCCGACGTCGCCCTCGGCGCCCGGGTGCGCGTCCTGCGCTTCGAGAACGAGGCCGAGGATCTCTTGCACTATCTCAAGCATTCAGGTATCGAGCCCGGCCTCGAGGGCACGCTGACGGCGGCCGACGACGACGAGCTGGAACTCGAGATCGCCGGCGGGCGCTGCCTGCTGACCCGCAGCGTCGCCGAGACAGTCTCGGTGCTGGCCGAGCCGTCCCCGCCGCCGCGGGTCGCTTTGCCCGAGCAGCTCGTGTTCAGCAAGGACCGCTACGGGCGCTGACCCTCGCCGGACGTGAAGCTTCTGGTCGCCCCCGCCGCGTTCGGCGGAACGCTGCGCGCGTGCCAGGTCGCCGGCGCGATCGGGCGCGGGCTCGAGCAGGCCGGCTTAGAGCCGCCTGACCTCTGCCCGGTGGCCGACGGGGGCGAGGGGACGATCGAGGTTCTGCTGACCCGCCTGGGCGGGGAGACTGCGGCCGCGCGGGTATGCGGGCGGCAAGTCGGCTTCGCGCTGCTCGACGGCGGCGCAACCGCACTGATCGAGGCCGCTGGCCCAGCCGGGTCGCCGGGGGGCACGGCCGGCGCGGGCGAGCTGATCCTGGCGGGCGTCGAGGCCGGCGCCGCGGTAGTGATCGTCGGAGCCGGCGGCGCGGTTGCGCCCGACGGCGGCGACGGCGCGATCACCGCGATCGAGGCTGGCGGTGGCCTGCGCGGTGCGCGCCTGCTCGTGCTGTGCGACGTCCAGCGTCCGGCGGACCTCGGCAGCGCCGGGGCCGGCCTTGCCGCGGGCCTGCGCTCGGCCTTCTCCGCCGAGCTGCGCCCGGGCGCCCAGTTCGTGCTCGAGGCGCTCGACTTCGACGCCCGGATGCGGGCGGCCGACGCCGTGGTTCTCGGTGAGGCCCGCCTCGGTCGGGCCTCACTCGACGGCCGGATCCTGTCTGAGGTCGCCACACGGGCCCGCCAGGCCGGCGTGCCGGCACACGCGATCGTCGGCGTGGACGAGCTCGACCGTTTCGACGCGCGGATTCTCGACCTCCAGGAGATCCTCACCGGCCAGACGGTTGCGGAGATCGAGGCGGCCGCCCGGGACCTGGCGGAACGCCTGCGCCCGCTGGCCGGCGAGGAGAACCACTAGTCTCGGGCGATGGCAGACGGCCCGCCCGCGCCGCCGGAGCCCTCGCGGGGCGCGGCCCGCCAACAGATGTCGCGCCCGTATCTGCCGGGGGCGAAGCGGGCGGTCGTGATCGGCGCCGGCTCGTTCGGCACGGCGATCGCCGTGCTGCTCGCCCGCGGCGGGCTCCGCACGACGCTGCAGACGCGGACAGCGGAGC
>JRHI01001318.1_pt1 | contig 21466 bp, 16 predicted proteins | sample 215371 | NCBI WGS metagenome assembly JRHI01 (sample SAMN02929681, study PRJNA255918) | sediment metagenome | biome: cave system; feature: Ice Cave; material: Sediment; isolation source: sediment from deep within a dark volcanic ice cave with no known source of... ...
CAGTAGAACTACAAAGACCGGCAAGGAGCAATCCTCATGAACGCGCCACGCGGCGGTGGCGCGGAGAAACCGGCCAAGCTGCCTTACCACCTATCGCCCGCCGCGTGGTACACTCACTTGCGTCCTTTGGTTGCGTGCCGTCCCCGCCGTTCTGGAAACCGGCGGGGCGGCACCAGCCGTTTCCAGAGAGGTACAGCAGTATGGCGTCCCTCTACAGACCCACCATCACGACCTATCAGCTGCCCGACGGGAAACATCGGACCCCCGATGGCAAGCGCGTCACGAAGCACACCCCCGGCGCCGTCAAGATATCCCACAAATCCGCAATCTGGTACGGCAAGTATCTGGCGCCGGACGGCATCCGCCGCCGCGTGCCCTTGTGTGCGGACAAGACCGCCAGCAAGCAGATGCTCGCCAAGCTGGTGACCGATGCCAAGCTGTCCGAGCACGGCATGGCCAATACCTTCGAGATACACCGCAAGCGCCCCCTGGCCGAGCACGCCAAGGACTACCGCCAGGCCCTCTTGAGCAAGAACAATTGCCCCCGGCACATCGCGGACACGATCGCGCAGTGCCTGGCCCTGTTCGAGGGAACCGGCGCCCGCTACATCGCCGACCTGGACGCCGACCGGGTATCGGACTGGCTGGCCGCGCAACGACGCGATAAAGGAATGGGCATCTCGACCAGCAACCACTACCTGACCGCCGTCAAAGGTTTTTCCCGCTGGCTGGTGAAGGCCAGGCGCGCGGGGAGCGACGCCCTGGCCCATCTTTCCAGGTTGAACGCGGAGACGGACGTACGCCGCCAGCGCCGAGACCTATCCGTCGAGGAAGCCGTACGCTTGCTCGAGGCGGCCCTGACCAGCGCTGCAACCTTCCGCGGCCTGACCGGAGAAGACCGGCACTTCATCTATGCCGTGGCCATGCAGACGGGCTTGCGGGCCGGCGAACTGGCAAGCGTCACTCCTGCGGCCTTCGACCTCGAGGCCGATCCGCCCGTCGTGCGCCTGCAAGCCGCCTACTCGAAGCGCCGGCGCAACGACGTCCAGCCGTTGCCCGTGGAACTGGCCCTTGTCCTGCGGCCGTACCTGGCCGGCAAGTCAGCCGAGGCGCCCGTCTGGCCCGGGAAGTGGGCGCGGATCGGCGCCCGGATGATTGCCCGCGACCTGGCCGCAGCCAGGCTTGCCTGGATTGAGGAATCCGGCGAGGACGCCGCGGAGCGGCAGCGGCGGGAGCGGTCGGACTACCTGGCCTACCGCGACGAAGACGGCCGCGTCTTCGACTTTCACGCGACCCGGCACAGTTACATCACCTTGCTGGTCAAGAGCGGCGCCCATCCCAAGATGGCTCAGAGCCTGGCCCGGCATTCGACCATCACGCTGACCATGGACCGCTACGCCCACGTCGGGCTGTACGACCAGGCGGCCGCCCTCCTGGCCCTGCCTTCCCTGCTGACCGCCAGCGTAGAACCGCAGGCGGAAACCATCTGCGCCATCGGCACGGACGCGACGACGGCTCCGCGCCGTGACCGCGCCTTGACCAAACCAGTGAGTTTCGGGGCTACTTCCCTGATACCGGGTGAGACAGAGCAGGCGGAAGTGTCGGAGAGCGGGGAGTGTCGTAAACCCCTGGAAATGCAGGCTTTTGAGCCGGATTGCGAACGCCTGAGAGCGGCTGAGCGAAGGGTGGGTGACCGGACTCGAACCGGCGACAACCAGATCCACAGTCTGGAGCTCTAACCAACTGAGCTACACCCACCATACTTGTTGCATGATAACGCGACCGCCGGAAATGGCAAGAGGCGATGCACGCTGCAAGGGGCTGCGTATTCCCAGGCCGGACCCGCTGATCCGCCCCAACCGCCTAGGCAACACCGTACACTCGTATGGCGTTGTCGTGAAACAGCTTCCGCTGCTCCTCCACGCTCCGCTCCTTCACAATTATCTTCAGCGCCTCTACCCACTGGCGATACGTCGCCGCCTTCGTGCAGACCGGCCAGTCGCCGCCGAACATCACGCGGTCCGGTCCGAAAACCGCCAGGGTGTGGTTCACCAGCGGCGCCAGGTCCGCCGCCGTCCACGCGCCTGGCTTCGCCGACGCCACGATTCCCGATACCTTCCCCACCACGTTCTTTCGCTTCGCCACTGCCGCCATGTCGCGCTGCCACTGCGAGCGGTCCTTCGCCTGCACGTCGCCGTTCCCGCAATGATCGAGAATGAACCGCGTCTCCGGACACGCGTCAATCAGCTTCGCTCCGTCGGCCAACTCGCCCGGACGCATGCACAGGTCGAAACTCTTCCCCAACTCGCCCAGGAGACGGATGCCTTTGACAAACTTCTCGTCCAGGCAATAGCCTGCCGGCGTGGTCTCGCCATGCAGTACCTGGCGCACGCCCTTGATGTAAGTGCTGTCCTTGAACTGCTTGATGTACGTCGCAAATCCCTCGGACGCCGGCCGGCCGGAGATCACTGCCGCCACCATCGGCGTCCCGCCCTTCTTGCATACTCCGATGACGTACTCCGCCTCGGCTTGCTGCTGCGACGGCTCCACGTCCACTTCCATGTAAATCGATTTCACCACGTTCAGACCGGCCGTCGCCTCCAGGTAGTCCTTCATGAGATAATTGCGATCCAGACCGTCGCCCTTCTTGATCCAGGGGAGACGAAACCGGCTCAGGTCCCACAGGTGCTGATGCGTGTCCACGATCGGCAGCATCGCGGCCTGTCCCCGCTCCTCGTCGGCGCCGGCCGGCTTCGCGCCCGCTCGGTCCGCCGCCTCGGCGACACGAACTGCCAGCGGCGCCCAACCTGCCGCTGCCACGGCCAGGGCCGTGTGCTTCAGGAACTCACGACGATTGGCGGATCGAGACATGGTGCGCTCCTTACGAAAGATTCGCTCTTGCAAGCACTGCCATCAATAGAGTAGTAGGCCGACACGACTCTGCAAACCTCTTTCGCAGCGGCCGGGTAAGTTCGGCAAGCCTAACACTTCGACACAAAGGGGAGAAGCCCCGTGAAAATGAGCAACGCCGGCATTCTGGTCACTGCGGCACTCTGCCTGGCATGGACCGCCAACGCATCTGGTCAGGACATCGCTCTTTGGCAGAAACAGGTCGAAGAGGCCAAGAAGGCCAGCCAGCAGAAGGACTACGCCCACAGCGAACAACTGCTGCACGACGCCCTGCGTGAAGCGCAGAAATTCGGCCCGGAGGACGCCCACGTCGGCCTGACCCTCCACAACCTGGCGAACCTTGCCGCCGTGCGCGGCCAGTACGCTGCCGCCGAACCCCTCTACAAGCAGGCGCTGGCCATCCTCGAAAAAGCCCACGGCTCCGAGCACAGCCAGGTCGCCATCGTTCTGCTGGGCCTCGCCGATCTGTACGCCGCGCAAGGCAAGGGTGTCGAGGCCGAGCCGTACTACCAGCGCTGTCTTGTTGTTTTCAGCCGGACCGCCGGCAAGGATCATCCCATCATCGCCACTGTCCTCGAGCGCTATGCTGTCCTGCTGCGCAAGACCGACCGCGCCGCCGAGGCCGCCCAGCAAGAAGCCCGTGCCCGAACCATTCGGGCAAAGCAGACGGCAGCCAAGTGATGCCGGTCTTACCCGCGCGTGACGCAACAAGGGTTTCTTCTGCCCTTACCGGCGCTGCTGGCACGAGAATCATTTCAGCATCCGCATGAGCAGTTCCATCTCTTCTCGACTGCCCACGAGCAGCGGAGTTCGCTGGTGCAGGCTGGTCGGCGTCGCGTCGAGGAGGCTCTTTTTGCCGTCCGTGGCCAAACCACCCGCCTGCTCGGCCAGGAACGCGATCGGGTTCCCCTCGTAAAGCAGCCGCAGCTTGCCCGCCGGATGCGCCTTCGTCGGTGGATAGAGGAATACGCCTCCTTTCAGCAAGGTGCGATGGAAGTCCGCCACCAGGGAGCCGACGTAGCGCGAGGAGTAAGTGCGACCCGCCTGCCCGGAGCGGAGATGGGCGAGGTAGCGACGATACGGCTCCGGAAAGGTGTCTGCATTCGCCTCGTTCACCGAATAGAGGTTGCCGTTCGCAGGCATGGTGATGTTCTCGTGGCTGAGGATATACGCGCCGATCGACGGATCGAGCGTGAAGCCGCACACACCGTTGCCGGTGGTGAAGACGAGCATCGTGGACGACCCGTAGACGACGTAGCCGGCGGCCAGCTGGCGACGGCCGGCCTGAAGTACGTCGTCCAGCGGCGAGCGGCGACCGGTCGGGTCGGGATCGCGCGGCAGGATCGAAAAGATCGTGCCGACGCTGACGTTGACGTCGATGTTGCTCGAACCGTCGAGTGGGTCGAAGACGACGACATACTTCCCAGATTCGCGGTCGCGCGGCACGACGACCGCCTCGGCGTTCTCCTCCGAGGCCATGACGGCAACATTGCCGCGGCTGCCGAGACAGTGCTGCAGGGCCTGGTTGGCAAGCACGTCGAGCTTCTGCACCGTCTCGTCCTGGACGTTACGGGAGCCGGTGCTGCCGAGGATGTCGATCAGGCCCGCCCGCCGTACCTGCGCGGCAATGTACTTCGTCGCCAGCAGGATGCCCGACAACAGCCAGGAAAAGCTGCCGCCGGCCTCCGGATGGTAACGGCGCTGCTGTTCGAGGATGTACTGTTCCGCGGTGAGCAACTTGTTGTGCTGTTCCATGCTCGGATCTCGGGTCGATGGGTTGGCACCAACGGGTCATGTTTCTGGGACAGGGCTCGAAGCTATCAGATTTACGCTAACGTGTCAGCCTTGGCAGCATCCTCCTCTTCCGCCAGGCGGCGGAGACGCCGGCCGAGACAACGTAACGAATGGACGCACGCCTCCCGTTCGCCGATGACGCGCAGGGTGTAGACGTCGAGGACCAGTCCGGTGCCTGTGAGGGCATAGCTCCAGGCGCGGTCGCGCCGCCCGGGATAGACCAACGCGGCCCGCCGTGCTCCGAGCGCCGCCGCATAGGCAAGCACCTGGTGGACGTCCGGCGTCACCAGCGTTCCGGTAAGACGTTTCCACTTGGCGTCGATCACGAGCCGACGCTCGCCGCAGGAGACGATGAGGTCCGCCTGCATTGTCAGGTCCGGCTGACCGGGATTCGGTGGATGCGGCACATACACGGGTTGCACGGCGACGCCGCAACGCTCCTCGCCGGCACACGCCGTCACCACGCCGGCAGTGACGTAGCGCTCGAAGAGGCGCTCCATGTCGAGAAGGAAGGAGGGATAAGCCAGGGCACCGCTGCGTTCGCCGGGATGGAGGCAGTCCGCGAGGAGGCGGCACAGGTCGAGCAGGGATCGATAGGCTTCCGTGAGCCTGTCGGTCGAGGCTGCTGCGGCAAAACGGTTGTCCTGGAGGGGAACCGCCTGAACGCCCGCGAACCCTTGCAACGACCGCCGGAGCGCCGCTCGCACTGCCTCGCTCAGCAGCGGTGATCGCAGGAGCAACTCCGCCGTGGCCCGCGGCACCTGGTTGCAGGGTACATCGACGGTAAATTCCTCATAGCGGCAATGAAGGCGGTTCTTGCGGCCGCTGCCGTCGCGCAGCTGGGCCGGTAGATCGAGGCGCCCGTGGAGGAAGGGGCCCTGTTCCGTGCGCTCGGCGTAGGCGCGATGTAATCCGGCGGCGGCACGCTCCGCGAGGAGTTGCGCCAGTCGGCCGGCGAGGAAGTCGAGGGCTTCAGTCCCCGGCAGCGTGGACGGGCTGTCCTCAAACACGCTGACAGGTCCAAGCGGATCGAGCAGGTGGAACAGGCTGCGCAGCGGAATCTTGGGCCGGATCACGAGCCGGCAAGTGGGCGCCACGATGCTGCCGGCGTGACCCCGCGCGGTGAGACGATAGCGGCCGCGCAGGCCGGTGGGCAACACCTCGATTGGACCGGCGTGTTCGGCAAGGAGGAAGGCGACGTCGGCAGTGGACAGCCGGCAGTCGCGCGGCCGGCGCTCTGTCAACAGGATGGTGCGCCGGGTTGCGCCTGGGTGCATGGGAATCCCTCTGTCCACGCTAATTGTGAATTAGTGAGCTTTTTAATCTCTATCTGGCGCCCCATGCGGCAGTCCGCCCGGCAACCCCTGTGGTCCGCCAGGCAGCGAAACAGGCGGTGGCGGCGCCGGCTGGCGGCGCCGCTCGGGATCCCACAGACGATAGCCGACGTCGCCGCCCGGCTGCGTGAGGAATTTGGGATCCACGACGCCGCCGTTGTCCTGCAAATCGGGACCAACCGTGTAGATCACCACGCCATCCTGCAGACGCCGATAGCGTAGCAGGGTGCCGTCGTAGGGATCAGTCGGCGCGTCCTTCACATGGCCGGCCGCCACGAGAGCTGCCAGCGATTCCGGCCACTGCTTGCGCTCCTGCCGATAGCGTTCGGCGGCAAGCATGACGACGGCACAGCGCAGCTGGGCGTGGTGGCGCTGCGTGGCGAAGGCGATCTTGGTCATGCTCGGCGCGAGCACCCGCACCAGCACCGGCTGTTCGCGCGCGCTCGCTTCCAGCTGCTCGAATTGTTCCTTTTGTTGCTGCGGGGGCACCTTGGCCGCCTCGACAGCCCGGTTCATGAAACGCAGCATGGCGGTGCGCTGATGTTTCACAGCCCCCGGCAGGAGGAGGGCAAAGCCCTGTCCGGAAGGCCCGAACCGTTCTTCTCCCCCGAGCCCGATGATGTCGTTCAGCCGAACATGGCCGGCAGACAATTCGGAGAGTAGTTGATCGTAGCCGGCCCGTTCGCCGCGGAGGCTTATGAGCAGGGTGGGTGTCTGGTCCTCCTCCTCCAGCAGGTGTTGCAATTCCGCCAGGGCCGCCGGCGCCGGTTCTCCCTGGGCCAGGGTCCGCTCCAAGGAATGCATCGAGATGGCACACATCGCAATGCGAACCAGCTGGCAGATCACCGACGGCGCCGGGCCGATGGAACGCCCCGCATTGAGGACTCCTTTCACGGCGCGCAGGGCACTTTCGGGGTCTTTCTCCTGGGCGCGCAACATGGCGTCCTTGCGGAGCAGTTCGGCCACCTGCCGGCAGTTCTGAATGTCCGGCAGAAGGGTGCTGATGAAGTCCGGCGACCAGTTGATGACGTGGTGGCCGTTCGGCATGTCGGCCAGTTGGCGTGCCAGTTCCAGGACCTGGGGAGCCTGTTGCATCTCGGACTGCAGGGCTTTCAGCTGGGGCTCATTGAGCTGTGCTTCCGGCGGCAGGTCCTGGAACAGTCTGTAGTAATCCGGCACACTGCCCCAGGATCGGGGGATGAGCTGGTAGGCGGCATTCACCTTCAGGGCCGAGTTTTCGCGATCGGGCGGCCGGGGCCGTTTCGCTTCGAGGTCGGCAAGCTGCCAACCCGGATCGAGGCGGTCCGTCTCCGCAAGGGCAGCCTTCAATTCATTCTCCGCAGAGAAACCAAGATAGAGGTACCCGCCCACGACCAGGCCGACGACGAGCTACAGCACTGCCAGGGCGGTATAGAAACAGCCGCGCTTCTGCTGGGCGGGCATGGCTTCGAGCGGCAAGGGATCGGTCATCGCGAAGGCTCCTCGACGGGACGACGGGACTATTCGCCACTATAACGGGCGCCCGCGCTCCTGCCACTGGAAAAGCCGAAGGATGCTAGAACCAAAAGGTATCCGGTTAGCCGGCGACCTCGGCAGTGCGGGGCCTGCGAGATTTCCTCGAAGCAGGGCCGTTGTGCAGCAGAGTATCGAGATCGTAACCGGCTGACCGCTGCGGCTGGCCGGCGAAGTATTCCTCAAGTAGCGGGTGTACCTGGTGCTGCCAGACCACGCGCAGCCGGGCCTCGTCGAGATCGCGCACCATGAAGTAGCTGTGGCCGACCTGGCAATGCGTCCCCAAATCGGCGCACAGCCGGGTGTTGAGGCGCTCGAACAAGTCCACCACGGTCTCGGCGAAGTCCGCGCCCGCCGCCGGCGGATGGCCGCACAGCCAGCGGGTCAGCACCGCGGCATCCGGCGGCATCTCCAGGAACGAGAAGCGCCGTCGCAGCGCCTGATCGACAAGGGCCACCGAGCGATCGGCCGCGTTCATCGTGCCGAGCAGGTACAGATTCGCCGGCAGGCGGAAGCCGCGCTTCGAGTACGGCAGGCCCACCGCTTGATCACGGTACTCCAGCAGGAAGAGCAACTCGCCAAAGACGCGCGGCAGGTTGCCCCGATTGATCTCGTCGATAATCAGGACGAACGGCTCGGAAGGGCAGCAGGCCGCCTCGGCAGCGAAGGCACAGAGCAGGCCGTCCTCCACAGGATAGGTGACGTCGTGGCGGCCATTCACCTCCACGGATTTAACCTTAATTCCCTCGACAAACTCCTCATAGCTGTAGGCCGGATGGAATTGCACGAGACGCACTGCCTTGTCCCGCCCGCGCGTTAGCAGCCGGGCCAGGCTGCGGGCGACGTGGGTCTTGCCAGTGCCGGGTACGCCTTGCAGGATCAGCTGCCGTTTCATGTCGAGCAGCGCCCGGGCACGGGCCAGCCATTCCTCGCCCAGGTGCGTTGTCCGGCAGAAGTCGGTCGCGGTGAAACGCTCGCCGGGGCACGCCGGACCGGCCCGCTGCTCCAGGAGCGGCCGCGGATTGGCCTCCACGGCACACGCGTAGGCCGGCAGCAGGCGGTCGAACGTCAGCAGGACCTCGCCGATCAATTCCTCGGAGACGAGCACTGGAGAGGCAGCAGGGAGACTTCGGGAGGCTACCAACTCCTTGCCGGTGGCCCAGGCTCGCAGGTCGCCTGGTCCTTGCAGCGGATTGTCGCTATCGCCGAAGTGACACGCCGCGATGGCACCGCTCTCCGAAAGAGCGCGGAAGAGCAGTTCGGCGTGTTCCTGCACGTTGCGGCGGAAGAGACGGCCGGCCGCGCGCGCTTCTCGGCCAAGCCGCAGCCCGTAGCGCAGGCCTGTCGCCTCGAGGCGGACGAAGAACTGAACGTCATCGCGCTTGCCGCCGTGATCGCGCCGGTAAAACGTGAGCCAAAGCGACTCCTGATAGGGCACGGAACGGCCGTAGTCATTTTTGCAGATGCTGGTGAGGACCCGGCCGCTGCGAGGCGCCGTCTCCACGTCCCAGCCATGCTGCCGCTGCAGGACCGGCTCGACGTAGCGCTTGGCCAGCGCCTGGCACAATTCGACGAGCGGCTCGCGTACCGCGAACTGATAACGGGGACGTTGCTCCGCCATCCATTCCCGGTGGTTGTTCCGTGCCAGTTCTTCAAGAAAGCGGAAGCTATCGGCGCAAAAGCCGTTGAAGCCCTCTTCGGGAAGTGGCTCCCGACCCCCCAGGGCCGCCAGCACTGCGGGGACTTCGAGCGGATGCAGATGGTGGTGTTCGCACAGCCAGGCGACGCCCGCGTTGAAGAGGCCATAGCGCTCCCAGGGCGGATCGCCGAGATCGGCGCTGTCGTCGAGGAGGGCATAACCGCGGCGCACGGCTTCATCCCAGGGGTAGAAGCGGCGCGGGTCGCGCAGGTGCAGCACCGCAGCCGGCAACCACAGACCGGCACCGGCTATGGGATCTGCCTGCCAGAACCCCTCCAGGATCTCCATGGGATCGTTCGCTTCCCACAGCCGGCCCACCCAGAGCGTCAGCAATTCGCCATGATGCTGCCAGTGGAGCGGCGCGGGCCGACTGCCGGCTGGGTCGGCGATGGCCAGGGCAGCGCCGATTTCCGGCCCATTCTGGATGGCAAGGGCGGCTTCCAGACGGACGCGCGCCTCGTCCAGCGCTCGGCCACGTTCCTTGAGGCGCCGGCGTAGCGGCAGACGTGCCCGTTCCTGGCGGGTGAGGGCGGCGACGTCGAGGGCAGTGGCGTCAGCAGCCGGGAATAGATTCCGTCCATGCATTGCCGCGACGAGACCCAGGAAATGGTCGAAATGCAGCGCCGACAGGGCCGGGGCCAGGGTGCGCAGACGATCGTAAGCGACGACCAAATCGCCGTACCCCACTTGTCTGCGCGGCGTGAGGAGCCCCAGCCGGCGCAGTCCCGCGATGACCGGCGGCAACCAGGCGGGATGACGCTGCGGGTCGAGTCCCTGTGCCAGGGCGGACCAGAACGCCGGTCCCAGTCCCGGTACGTGATAGGGGCCGCCCGCAGGCAGACAGCTGTCGAGCTTGTGCGCCAGTGGGTCGCGGCAGCGCAGCAGATGGCAGAGCGCATGGCGCAGGACGCCGGCGCGGCGCGTCACGACTTCGACCTGTAACGCGGGCTGGACGCATGCTTTATAGAAGCGGATAAGAGCGCTCCGGAAACCCGGCTCGCTGGCCTCGTCGAGGAAGGATTCGCAAAGGAAGTCCCGCCGCGCGGTCACAATCGCCTCAAAACGCGGTCCCAGTCCCGGCAAATGGCCCAACTCCTCCGGTGGAGCAATGCCAACGTCGGTGTAGGTCCGTAGGAGGGGGACGAGCAGGCTATCCGGACTCGGTCGTGGTGATGCCCTCATATGATAACCGTTCACGCTGGGAGTCTCGGCGATATTGAACGGCTGCGATTGTAGCAGCTGACAAAGGCGCCCGCTGCTGTTCTGATGTGCGCCACAGCCCGCGGCGCCCGCAAGGGCTCTGACAACGGAGCCGGAAGCGTCGGTGTCCGGATCATGCTTCCCGCCGCTCACGCTCCGGGCTCTGAGCGGACCATCTCACCGAGTGCATATCTGAGAATCCTCTTTCAGATCATCCGTACACTATCAAAGGTGCCGCCCGAGCTTTTTCTGGGAATTGTTGTTGAACTGGGATAAATGAGCAGATACAGTAGTTCTCCTAGTTTGAGATGGATCGGAGGAGGCGAGAATATGAGGTGTTTTTACCGCGCCGCTCTCTGTGGGGCGGGCGGTTCAGTTCCCGTTGCACCTTTATGGAGGGAGCACCGTGATGCGTAAGTTGTTCGTGATCGTGGCCCTGGCAGCTTTCGGGACCTTCGGGACCGGTGACTTTGCGTCGGCCTGCCACAAGAAGAGCTGCTGCTCTTCTTGTTCTTCCTCGTGCGACTCCGGTTGTTGCGACTCCGGTGGCTGCTACTCCGGTGGCTGCTACTCTGGTGGCTGCTACTCCGGTGGCTGCTGCTACTCCTACGCCGCCCCAGGCTATGGTTACGCTGCCGTAGCCCCTGCGCCTACGCAGGAAGCGATGCTTGTCGTGACGCTTCCGGCCGAGGCCAAACTGACGATCGACAGCTATCAGACGACGTCCACTTCCAGCGAGCGCCAGTTCAAGACGCCGGCACTCCAGAACGGCCAGCAGTACCAGTACACCCTGAAGGCCGAAGTCGTCCGCGACGGCAAGGTCGAGACGGTGACCCGCGACGTGACCGTGCGGGCCGGCGAGACGACGCGCATCAGCCTCGACTTCCCGGTTGCCGTGGCCGCCAAGTAAACCTCCTTTCTCCCCGTTTAGTAGCTGCGGCGCGTAGCGGAGCCACTCCGCTGCGCGTCGCACTTGATCCGGATAATGCTGGCTCCAAACTCGTGGGCGTGGTATTCTTCAGAGGAGTTGCCGATGCAACTGCTCGCTCGGCTGACGACTGGAATGCTGCCCACCACAACCCAGCATTTCCTCCGGCATTCGGACCGGAGGCGGATTGAAACATGCAAGACCGCTCCATCCGCTGTTCCCGTCGCAAGTTCCTGGCTCAGGCCGCCGGCCTGACCCTGGCCGCCGGGCTACCGCAATCGGGCGAGGCCCGCGCCGCCGATGCGCCACCCACCGGCTTCCGTACACAGCCGCCAAAGCCGATGCGCGACGGCCGCAAACCGCTCGCTGTCATCACCACCGTTTACCGGCCGATGTCGCACAGCTTCCACATCGCCGGCCGGTTCGTCCACGGCTACACCCGCGACGGCGCCTTCCACGTGCCGCACCACTACGTCCGCTCCCTCTACGTCGATCAGACGCCGGAGAACGACCTGTCGCGCGAGATCGGCCGGGAGTTCGACGTCCGCGTCACCCGCACCATCACCGAGGCGCTTACCGACAGCGACGGCCGGCTGAACGTGGACGGCGTGCTTCTAATCGGCGAACACGGCAATTACGCCCGGAACGAGAAGGGACAGATCCTCTACCCGCGTTACGAGTTCCTGGAGCAGATTGTCTCCGTCTTCCGCAAGACGGGCCAGACAGCGCCGGTCTTCAACGACAAGCACCTGTCTTACAGCTGGGCGCGGGCCCACAAAATGGTGACCTGGGCGGAGGAATTGAAGTTTCCGCTCATGGCCGGCTCCAGCCTGCCGGTTACCTGGCGGCGGCCGGAGCTGGAACTGTCCGTCGGTGCGCCGTTGGAAGACGCGCTGGTCGCGGCATATGGGCCGATCGAGGTGTACGGCTTCCACGCTCTCGAAGCGCTGCAGGTGATGCACGAGCGGCGCAAGGGCGGCGAAACGGGCGTCAAGGCGGTGACGTGTCTGACCGGCAAGGACGTGTGGAAGGCCGGCGACGCCGGCCAGTGGAGCTGGGAACTGCTGGAGGCGGCGCTGGGACGGAGCGAAACGATCGCGCCCGGCAACATCCGGCGAAACGCCGGCGGGTGGCCCGTGCAGTCGATGCCGGCGACGCCGGCCACGGCTTTCCTGGTCGAGTACCGCGACGGCACCCGCGGCACAGTGCTGCTGCTGAACGGCCACATCCAGGATTTCTGTTTTGCCGGCCGCATCAAGGGCGAGGCCAAGCCAGCCTCATGCCTGTTTTACCTGCCGGCCCCTCCTGGGGCCAAGTATTTCGACTGCCTGGTGGCCAATATCGAGAAACTGCTCGACACCGGCCGAACGCCCTATTTCGTGGAACGGACGCTGCTGACGAGCGGCATCCTCGACGCGGCAATGGAGAGCCACCACCGCCGCGGCGAACGCATCGAGACGCCGGAGCTGGACGTGCATTACGCGGCGCCAGCCGAAAGTGGTTTCTGCCGCGGCAGCGTGGCGGCGCCGGTTTGATCCGGGCAAAGGGCCTGGGCATGACGATGCTGCTCCGGCGCTTCCTGATCGTGGCGGCGCTGATGTTCTGGCAAGGAGGCTTCACCTTCTATGCCGCCGTGGTGGTGCCGGTGGGCCGGCAGATCCTCGACACTCCTGGCGATCAATCGCGCGTCACCCGGCCAGTCACGAATTACCTCAACCTGGCCGGGGCCGTGGCCCTGTTGCCATTTGCCTGGGACATTCTCGCGTGCCGTGATGGCTCGACCTGGCGCCGCTTCGTGCGCTGGGGAATGTGGCTGGGCATGGCCGCGACGCTGGTCCTGCTCGTATGGTTGCACGGGGTCTTGGAGAGCCGCCTTACAGACTCGACTGCTCCCGGTAGTGCGCCCTTCCGCACCGTCCACCGCATCTATCTCTGGATCTGTACCGTGCAGTGGGTCTGCGTCCTGGTCTACCTCGGTGCGACGCTGCTTGCCTGGCGCGCGGCCGATCGTCTCGGGGGGCTGAACGCTGCGCCTCCCACAAACGGCTGAACCGTGGAGCCGCGGCGCGCGGGCTTCGCGGCTACTCTTACTTTTCGTGTGGGATTCGTGAGAGAAGTGCCAACAAAAAAGTTCCGCCGCTGGCTTCTTCGGCGTCGCCCAGTCACCGAAGTAGTCACGCGGCGGAACATCTTTATGCTAACAAGATTCTTTCCGTCCGCAAGAGGAATTTACAAAAAACCAAAAAAAATCCGCAGCCGAGCGCAGGCGCGAATCAGTTATCCGTTAGTCATTGCCAACATTGACTTTATGATGATCCAGCCGGCAGCCCGTTCAGTTCGCCGGTGGGCGGAACGTCACGAGATCATGCCGTTTGATGATGACGCCAGCCCCACCGTCGGGTCGCGGCCCCATGCTATAGACGCCGAAGCGGCCCGTGCTCGTTTCGGCGACGTACAGGGCGGCCTGACCCTGCGTGACCTGGCCGGTGACCATGAGGAAATGGATATTCTGCCGCGGTTGCAGGCCAAACTCGCCGACCAGGTCTACCTCGGCCCAGCCGATGATCTTGGCGGCGTTGCGGTCGATGACGGTGCCCAGAAGTTTGCCGGCCCGGTAGTCGAGCAACCAGACACCGTCGGTTTGCGCCCGCGGCGTGATGGCGACCGAGCCGGTACACATGATGTAATCTTCAAAGCGGTCGGAGGTCCCGGCCTGCGCTGTCCGCGTCTGGTTCAGACAAAGGGCGATGCCCACGGCTCCGAGGACGAGGCCCACGAACAACCAGAGCAATCGGCCGGAATCTTTCATGGCTCTTTCTCCTGCCCAGACAACCGGGTTGATCCGGTCTCGGCCGGCCACTATAGCAAGCGCCGTCAACGCTGCAACCACAGTTCCGGGCGCAGCCTGGGCAGCAAGGACCCGCAGTTGCAGGACGTCTTCATCGGCAAGTAGCGGTTACTTCTTCGCCGGCGCCGTGACGGCCACGGTCAGCGGTGTGGATGGATCGGCGACGCGCACGTTTGGCCTGTTCGTGGCGGCCGGATCGCGGTTGAACGGCACCTGGGCGTCGCCGCGCAGCACAACACTGTACGTGCCAGACGGCACGTTTGCGGCCACCGTGATTTTGACCGTCGCCTCGCCTTGATCGGCCGCCACGTTCGTCGCGGCCAGACCGAAACCCGGCGGCAGATCGAGTCCGGTGAGCTGCACCTTGCCCTTGAAGTCGGACCAATGTCGCTCGATCTTCACCTTCGTCTCCAACGTCCCGCCCGCGGCCACTGTCTGGGGCTGCATGGCCATCTTGATGCCGTAGGGCGCCTTAGATCGCACCGCCAGGCAGATCTCCCGGCAGACGCGCGACGTGCTAATGTTGGCGATCGGCCAACGCCGCTGGGCGCAGCGGACCTCGCGCTCGAGGCGCTTGCCATCGACCATGGCCCATGCTTTCAGACGGATCGCCCCGGCCCACTCGGGCGCGTCCGCCGCCGCGGTAAAGACGACGGCGGCGAACTCGGTCTGCGGGCTCAGGGAAACGGGCGGGCAGGTCACGCCCGCCGGCAGTCCCTCAACCTCGATGGTCGCCGGCCCAGGGAAATCACGGCGATTGAGACACAGTTCGTAGAAGGCCGAGCCGCCCTGGCGCACCACCGGACAAGACGGATCGGGATTGGTTTCATGAATGACGACGGGATAGAAGTCGGGCTGCGGCTTGCCCACGGCAAGTACGTACTGGAAGCGCGGTCCGCCGTGGTTGTAGCGCTCCTGGACGAGGATGCGGTATGAACCGTTGGCCGGGGCCGTGAAAGTGCCGAGCGGATCGCGGTTGAACTGGGCCAGGGCATTGAAGTTGATGCCGTGGTCGTCGAACGCAGCGACTTCCTTCCCTTTCGCGTCCGCGATGATGAGGAAGGGGTCGCCCGGCAATTCGAGGCGTTCGCACCACAGTTCCAGCGCGATCGTCTCGCCGGCCTTGAGAGAGACGCTGTACCAGTCCGCGTCGCCCGGCCGGTCGAAACGGCCGCAGATCACTGCCGGCAGCGTCACGGCCTGCGCCTTGTCCGCGGAATCGTTCGGCTCCTGCTCGCGCGTCACCGGGTAGGGAGCGTGCAGCAGCATGACGGGATTGAGCGCCTGTTCCAGGCCGCGCGGCCGCAGTTCCAGGCCGCGGAGCGTCAGGCTGGGCGAGGGCGGATGGTTGAGAAAGTCGAGACGCAACAGCGCTGCCGGGTCGCGCGGGGCGGTGAAGGGGACGGTGAGCCGTTCCAGCGTCTGGTCCCGCACGACCTGGCCGGACGCCGGCTGCCCACCCGGGAGATTGCGGCCGAGGACGGTCAGTTGGGCTGCCTCACCGGCGGCCACTGCCTGGGGGAACACATTTTCGAGCTGCGGCCGGTCGCTGATGACGAGGCGGTACGGCTGGCCGCCGGAAAAGGTCATGTCGTAGAGACGCACGAGATAATCGCCATCGGCTGGGGCGGTAAAGTCGAGGAGCGGGTCGGTGCGATCGTAGTATGGCCGGCTCTGGGCGAGCACCTTGCCGTCGAGGGTGGACAGCACGAGGGTGGCCCGCAGGGTGGAATCGAGGCGCAGGGCCTGGCAATCGAGCGTGATGCGCTGGCCCTTCTTCGCGGGGAAGCGGAAGAAGTCGTCGCCATTGCTGTCGCTGCTACCGTTGATGGCGCAGTTGAGTGGCACCGGCTGGGCCTTGTCCGGCGTGTCGTTCGGCTCGACCTCGCGCACCTCGGCGAGACCGTGGCTCACGGCGAAGAGCCGGCTGCCGCTGATGCCGTATCTGCCAATAGCGCGAACTTCATACGTACCTGCCGGGACATCCGGGGCAATGGTGACGCGGAACTGGTTCGGCTTGGCAGGGACGGCGTGGAGGCCGCGATGATCGAAGTGCAGCGCCCCCGCATCCTCAAGGTCCTTGCCGGCGATGTCGAGGACCACCTCGGAGCCTGCCTGGCCGCCGAGCGGAAAGACGCGGTCGAGGCGAACGTGCGGCAGCTGGGCAATCGAATCACCACTTCCCCACAGGAGGCACAGGAAAGCGAAGCAGAGCGTGGTTGTCGCGGTCCGACGGGTCATGCCGGTCTTTCCTCGGTGTCTCTCGGGTGCCCCATGGTGAAAGCGATGATGCGGCGCCACTCGGGATGAGCCTGCAGCCTCGGCCGGATTTCCTCCGCGTTGGGTTTTGATCGCGCTCAAATCAGTTCTTCGATCGGCATTCCCTCATTCAGGATCGGGATGGGCCGCTGGGCCGCGTCGTAGAACTCGTGCCGGTAGTCGATGCCGAGGACATGGTACATCGTCGCCAAAACGTCCTGGGGACCAACCGCCCGCGTCTTCGGATACTCCGCCTTCGGATCGGTCGAACCGATTGTCTGGCCCATCTTCAGGCCGCCGCCCGCGAACACCACCGACATCGCGCCCGGCCAGTGATCGCGCCCGCACTGGTTGTTGATGCGCGGCGTTCGCCCAAACTCGCCATAGGTCAGCACGAGCACCCGCTTGTCGAGGCCGCGCTCGTGCAGGTCCTCCAGCAACGCCGCCAAGGCTCGATCATAGCGAGGCAGCAGGCTGGTTTTGAGCGAATGGAAGTTGTTGCTGTGCGTGTCCCAGCCGCCCATGTTGACGGTGACGTAGGTGACGCCGGCCTCGACTAACCGGCGGGCCAGCAGCGTACTCTGGCCCCAGCTGTCGCGGCCGTAGCGGTCGCCGACCCGTGGATCTTCCTTGTGAATGTCGAAAGCATTGCGGCAATCGGGGCTGGTGACGATGTCGAAAGCGTCGCGATAAAAACGGTCGTAGCCCTCGGCGGCGCCCTGCGTATCGACGTCGCGGCGCAAATTGTCGATGCCGTGCAGTAGTTCGCGGCGGTTCTTGAAACGCGACAAATCGACGCGCTGCGTCCGCTGCAGGTCGCGCACCTGAAAGCCGGGGCTGCTCGGATCGCTACCGGGCGAGAAGGGATTGCAAGCGACGCCGAGATAGGCGGCATTGGCGCTGGGCGGCGGACTCGGCAGGCAGACGTAAGCCGGCAGCCGCGGAGCGTTGGCGCCGCGCATCTTGGCAACGACGGACCCACAACTCGGATTGAGATTGTCGTTGATCTCGATGGTCGGCACGTAGCCGGTCAGCATCCAGTGGGCGCCCATGCCATGGCCGGCGTTCGTATGCGTCGCCGAACGAACGACGCTCATTTTGTCCATGTGCCGGGCCTGCAACGGCAGGTGTTCGCCGATGCGGATGCCGGCGACGTTTGTCGGGATCGACTGGAACTCGCCGCGGAACTCGACCGGCGCCTCGGGCTTGAGGTCATAGGTATCGAGATGAGATGGACCGCCACCCAGCCAGAGCAAGATCACGGCGGTGTCCTTCGTCGTGCGGCCTTTTTCGGCGGCAGCGGCTTTCAGGCGCAGATGGTCGGCCAGCGTCAGACCGGCCAGGCCAAGGAAGCCCACCTTCAGGAAACTGCGCCGCGTGACGCCGTCACAGCAGCGGTAACTGGGTCCGCGAACTTCGAGCATGACCAATCCCCCCTCGGTAAACCGCAAGCGGTTTCAATGATTGAACAGGAACTCGCGGCTGTTGAGCATCGCCCACAACAGGTCTTCCAATCCTCGGCGCAAATCCTTCTGATTCTCCAGGTACGCCAGCGCCGTCTGCTGCTCCTCCTCCACGGGATAGCGGGCGAACGCCGCCAGGTACAGTTCCTCAACCGCCTTTGCCGGCGGCGTTTTCTCCTGCATCAGCTTCGCCACCCGGCCGGTGCCGGCGGCAACCTTGTCCTCGATCTCCGGCGAGTTCACCAGATGGAGCACCTGCGACAGGCTCGCCCCGTTGCTGCGGGCGCACTCGCATGGCGACGACCGCGGCGGCCGATCGAACACGTCAAGGAAATACGAACCGAACCCCTCGTGCGGCAAGTCCACCGCGCGCGCCTGGCGCGACATCTTGTTGAAGGACGTCCGCGTACCGCACACCTCGTCTGTCGCGTCCAGCAGCACCTCGGCGATCAGGCGTTTACCGTAGTAGCGGGCATGGTTCTGGCGATCGTGTTGGTTGTACTCGTTCGGCTTCGCGCTCAGCTGGTACGTCCGCGAGATACAGATCGTCCGGATCAGGTGCTTGACGTCGAACTTATGCGCGACGAAGTCCTTTGCCAGGGCATCAAGCAGTTCCGGGTTTGACGGCGGGTTCGTCTCGCGCATGTCGTCCACTGGATCGACAAGGCCCCGGCCGAGCAGATGACCCCACAGGCGATTGCACAGCGCCTTCGCAAAGAACGGATTGTCGGGCCGGGCCATCCAGTCCATCAGCCTCTGGCGCGGGTCTTCCTCGGGTGGAATGTCGAGGATCGGCCCATCGAGAAGTTTCGGCTCGATCGGCGTGCCCGTGTGCGGGTTCACCTCGCTGGTCGTGCGCGTGCGCGAGGCGTAGTAAGGCGGCGGCTCGCCGAACCCCTTGCGGCCGAGCCGGGCGAAGAAACCGGCGAGGCCGTAGTAATCGTCCTGGCTCCAGCGCTCATACGGGTGATGGTGGCACTTGGCGCATTGCAGCCGCAGTCCGAGAAACACTTGGGCCGTATCGGCGACCGGCTGGTGCAGCTGATCGTCGCGCATTTGCCAGTACCAATTGACCGCCGGCGACTCCTGCCATTCGCCGGACGCCGCCACGATGCCGCGGACGAACTCGTCGTACGGCCGATTGCGGGCGATCATATCGCGCAGCCATTCGTGGAAGGCGTAAGCGGCCTGCTCGGACCCAGCCAGCTGCGAGTTCCGCAGGATACTCCCCCAGCGCAGCGCGAAGAAAGCGGCATAGTCCCGGTCGTCGAGGAGGCGGTCGACGAGCTTGTCGCGCTTGTTCGGGCCGCGGTCGGCGAGGAAGGCGCGCACCTCATCGGGGGCCGGCTGCCGGCCGCACAGGTCGAGCGAGACGCGGCGGATGAACTCCCCGTCTGTACACAGTTCCGACGGTACCAGGCCAAGCCGTTGCCACCGGGCCAGGGCCAACTCATCGACGTAGTTGACGCAAGGGAAGTCGGGAAAGTGGGCGATCGGTTTGCCGAGCGGCACCGTGGCGCGGCAGACGGCGACCTGGCCCATGTACCGGGCCATCAGCGTCGCCTCGCCGGCCAGGTCGAAGGTGCGGATAAGCCCGTCCTCGTCGATGGCGGCGACGGCGATCTCGTTACTCTGATACTGGGCTTGCCGGGTCACGTCCCGCACCGACCCATCGCTGTAGTGGGCGCGGAGGGCGATTTGCTGGTGGACGTGCCGTTCCAGTACGCGCTGCCCAGGCAGGACCTCCAACCGGGTCAGCGTCGGCGCGCGGTCGTCGCCAATCGGCATGCCCTGCGCGATCCAGCGGCGCAGCGTCTGGTAGGCCTCACTGTCCTCGGTCAGACGCCGGCCGCCACCGTGCGGCAGCCGGCCGGTCGGCTTGGCGAGCAGCAGGCTGCTCTCGGGCGCTGCCGGGAAGACACGCCGTCCGCGCGCTTCCTTGACGATGGCGTTGTAGTCGAAGGCCGCGTCGAAGCCGAAGAGCGACAGCTTGAAGCCGTTCTGCCCACTCGCCTTGCCGTGGCATCCGCCCGCGTTGCAGCCGTGGCGCGTTAGCAGGGGCACCACGTCGTTGGCAAAGTGAATGGGCCGATTCTCGTCGTAGTCGTGCACGGTCACGCGGGTGGAACAAGTCCGATCACCAACCGCGATCGTGACTATCGCTTCTCCCTTGCCGGCCGGTCGCACGTAACCCTGCGGCGTGACGCGGACGACACCCGCGGGCGCCGCGCTGTACTGGGCTTCGCGGGTAACGTCGTGCGGCTGGTGGTTGCCGTCCTCGACAGTTACCACGAGTTGCAGTCCCTCCTGCATTCCGGCGAAAGCGAAGCGGTCGGGTGCCGCGCGAAGGGCCCCGGAAGCGTCGTGGGCCTGAGCGTGTAGGGCTGCTGGGAAGGCCAGAGACAGGCAACAGAGCAACAGCAAATGGAATCGCCTACGCCTCCTGTCGGTTGCCGAGGCCGTGGCGGCGTGATCGAGCTTTGTCATGTGCCCCCCCAACCCGGAAGGATGCCGGGTGTCGGCCAGGCCTCCAGGCACTCGAATCGATGACGTCGCAGGCAGGTGGCGTGACGACGCCGCAGGTAGGTCTCCATGAACCAGCATAAACCCAGACCGAAAGGGAAGCAAGAGCGTACTCGGGCGGGCACCGTTAGATTTTTTCTGCTTTTCGCTTGTCTTTGCGACCGCGCCCCTGATATAGTTTGATAGTCCACCCGTTGGATACCCCCGCAGGGCGCTGTTGCTCCAGCCCCTCCAATGCGATCCCGCCTTGTCTTCCCTTCAGGAGCGCTGCGCATGTTTGCCATCCTTGGGCTGGGGCCTTCGGAACTCCTCGTGATCCTGGCGCTGGGTCTGCTGCTTTTCGGCAATCGGCTACCGGAGGTGGCCCGTTCGCTGGGCAAGGGGATTACGGAGTTGAAAAAGGGCATGAACGGTCTGGAGGACGAACTGAAGTAGCCGCCTGGGCACTTTCCGCTTGTCGACGTGTTCGCGGGCTTGGTATACTTCTTACACAGAGTATTCGGTGGACGGTCCCAGGCAGCGCCGCCCGGTCCCTCTGAGACCACATCTAGAATGCTCGTTACATTGAAGGGCAGGGTAACCTCATGACTTCCACATTTGCGGTTTTCGGCCTTGGCCCCACCGAGATGATTGTATTGGCGGTCCTCGGCGTGCTGCTGTTCGGGCGCAAACTGCCCGAAGTCGGCCGTTATCTGGGTAAGGGCATCGTGGAATTCAAGAAGGGCGTCAAGGGACTTGAGGACGAGGTCGATGGTGGCATGATTACCAGCCGCCAGGAACCGATCGTCGAACAGCCGCGGCCGCCGCAGCGCGTGCAGACCTCGGCTCCGAAGTTCGACGACAGCCCGACGAACATCACGACGCCTCCGAAGATTTAATGCAAGATTGGCAAGATTGGAGCTTGTGGCCGCCCGGGTAGAATGACCGGGCCGGTACACGGTTCCATGGGCGGCTAACTCAGCGGCTAGAGTGCCATCCTCACACGGTGGAAGTCAC
>JRHI01001319.1_pt1 | contig 21456 bp, 27 predicted proteins | sample 215371 | NCBI WGS metagenome assembly JRHI01 (sample SAMN02929681, study PRJNA255918) | sediment metagenome | biome: cave system; feature: Ice Cave; material: Sediment; isolation source: sediment from deep within a dark volcanic ice cave with no known source of... ...
GATGAACTTCGGCGGCGTAAAGGACGTTTCCAGGAAGAGCTACCAGAAGACAACGCGCCGCAAGAGTTCGGCGGTGCTCGACCGCTAGCAACCAACCCAATCGACGACTACGTCGAACGCCAGCTCAGCGAGCCGCTCTCCCGGGCATTGGCGCGGCTGTCGCCCGAACAGCGTCAGGTTGTGCTCTTGGCCGACATCGAAGAATACAGCTACCAGGAAATCGCCGAATTGACCACCTGTTCGATCGGTACTGTCCGCTCCCGCCTCCATCGCGCCCGCGCGCTCCTCCGACGCTTGCTTGAAGAACCTCAAAAAATACGATGAACCACCACTTGACGACCGACGACCTAATCGACTTTCTGCACGGCGAGCTCAACCCGTCGGCGGATGCGCGCGTCCACGTGCACCTGCAAGCATGCGCCGAGTGCCGCACCGAGCTGGAAGCCGAAAGTGGGTTGACCGCCGCCTTGCGAACCGCCGCGGCAAACGAATTGGTGGAGATGCCGGCCCTGGTCAAGGCTCATATCTGGGGGACGATCCGGGCAGCTAAGCCGGGCCCGATCGCGCAGTTGCGCGCGTTTTTGCGTCCGGCGGTTGCGATTCCCGCCCTCACGGTTCTGGCGATCGCTGCATTCTTTGGCTTGCCCGCCATTCACGTTTCAACTCCGGCAGACTTAACCATCGACGCAGCGTACTATCTCGATGCCCATCGCGCGATCCAGTTGCAGAATCCGCTCTCGGAACGGAATCTGTCCCCGCGAACGATCCAAGTCGCGACCCTGGCGTCGACGGATCTTGCCGACTTGAGCGGGATCCCGGCGGTCGCTGGGGCCGCCGATGTCGGTCGGTAAAACCGCTCAAGCGCTAGCGGCCGCCGCCGCGGTCTTCGCGACGCTTACGCTGCCGACAGCGAGCGCCGGCGCCGATTCGAAGCCGGACGCGAGCGCCCTGCTTCGGGCTAGCATCGCAGCGCCCCGAACGGTATCGTTCGTCGGTCAATTGCAAACGATCCGCTTCAGCCCCAACCGCGCCAGCGCGTCGATCGTCCGCATCGATCACCTGGCGCCCGATCGGACGCGTCGTTGGTTCATGGCGCCGCAGTCGCTGTACGGCGACTACATCATTACCCAAGGGATCACGACCTGGGAGTTCGATACCCGCCACGCCCGGGTGATCACATCGCAGAATCCGTTGCTCGACACAGCGGTCGCTGGAATTGACTCGATGCATCTGGTCACCGCCAACTACCGTCCGATCCTTGGGCCGCGCGAGACCATCGCCGGCCATTCGGTGATTTCACTCGATCTCATCAACAAGTTTAGCGGCGAACGGACCTTGCGCGTGTGGATCGATACCAAGACCCACCTGGTCTTGAAGAAAGAACTCTATCACGGAAACGGATCGCTCGCATCGCAGACGCGCTTCGAAGAACTGCGCTACACCGATCGTATTCCAACCGATCTTTTTACGACGACGGTCCCGGCGGGATTCGCGAAGGTCGCCGGCCACGACTACATAACGCCCTCGAGCGACGTCGAAGGCCTGGTTCGCGACGCGGGTTTCAGGCCGGTCGGACCGCGCGACCTACCCGACGGGTTCGCGCTGGTCAGCGGGACGATCAGCAACGTCGGCGGCGTGCGAACGCTGCACCTCAACTATTCTGACGGCCTGCGGACGATCTCGATGTTCGAGAACGCGAAAGGCGCCGGCCCGGCCTTTGGTCAGTTGCGGCCCCATGGCGTCAAGTTGGGTGCGACCGACGCCCAATACGTCGAGGACGGCTCGACGACGTTGATCGCCTGGAAAGACCACGGCCTCAGCCTCACGTTGGTCGGCGGTCTGACGCAGAGCGAGCTGCTCCGCATTGCAAAGAGCGTCGTTCCCTAGCCTTCGGTCAACGTCGTAAAACGGCGTCGATCTCTTTGCGAAGCGTCTCGAACGTCTGCTCGCCGTCCTGAACCGCGGCGATTTTTCCGTTGCGATCGAGAAGAACGATCGTCGGAAACCCACCCTGCAGATACTTGCCCGCAACGTCCAGATCGCCGTCGAAAGCAACCGGATAGCGGGCGCCAAATTGCTGCACGAACGCGAAGACGTCGGCCTGCGACTCGGCGGAGGTCTGATCGAGGCCAAGCTGACTGCCGGAGACTGCCACGACGTGGATGCGCTCCTTGTAAGTGTCGAACACGCGGTTGAGGACGGCGACTTCACGCTGGCAATGCGCGCACCACGTGGCGAACACTTCCAATAAAACCGGCTCACCGCGGGCAGCCGAGAGCGAAAACGGGCCCCCGGTCGTCGCCGCGCTAAAGTCGGCTCCCGGCGCACCGACCACCAAATGCGCGATTGTGGGAGCAGTCGACGCCGTCTTGGGGACGGGGCGGCGCGAGGCGATCGCGACACCGATGACGATCGCCAAGATCGGAATGCCGATGGCAAGCCAGATCAAGATCGTACGGCGGTCTGCACGGGCTACCGATGAGCCTTGACGACGCTCCGCGCGATTCATATTCGTTTCGATTCGCGCGAGACCGGCCAAGAACCGCTTGGCCACAGTAACCGGTCGACCGCCAGGTGGCCCGGCGCCCGCCAGGCGATCAGCAGCGCGGCGACGGCCAGTGCAACGTCGCGCGCCACGTCGAGCCACGTCGCCGGCGCCGTGTCGGCGTCGCCAAAGCAGCCGCAGGCGACCTTGATGCCACGAATGACGACCGACGCGATCGCCACCGCAAAGATTGCGAGTTGAGCCGCGGCGACGGCGCCGACGATCCGAGTGAACAGTCCCACGAGCACGTAGAGCCCCAGAACGATCTCGGCGTATGGCAATGCCAGCGCCAGCGGAGCAATCAACGCTTCGGGGAGCAGCCGGAATCCAGCGATCGTCGCCGCCAGCTCGATGTGATGCCCGACTTTCAGTGCGCCCGCGGCAAGGAAGATGCCGCCAATCAACACCCGTAGCCCAAAGACTACCCAGTCCATCGGGACTCGTCGGCGATGTCGTCGAGGACCCGCGCCTGCGCCGACGGAATGGCGGCCGCCTGGGCGGCGTCGCCCGCAGTTGCACGGCCGCTGTGGACGCGAACGGTTTCGGCGACGCACGCGGCCAACGTCGCAATGTCGTAGCCGCCTTCCAAGCAATACACGATGCGGCCGTGAGCGAACTGGTCGGCAACCTCACGCACAAGCGCGGCCAGCGCTCGCGCAGCGGTCGGACCGTCGGCGCCGAGATCTCCGACTGGATCGCCGATAGCGAAGTCATAGCCGGCGCTAACGACGAGCAGATCGGGCCGAACGCGCGCAGCCACGGCCGGCAGCAGCGTCTGCCAGGTTGCCACGAAGGCTTCAGTCCCATAGGAATGCGCGGGCAGCGGAAGGTTGACGATCGCTCCGGTCGGATCCAAGCGGTTTTCGCGAACGGCACCGGTACCGGGATATTGCGGATACGCGTGCGTCGACACAAACGACAGACCATCGCCGACGGCAGCTTGCGTGCCGTTGCCATGGTGGTAATCGAAATCGACTACCAGCGCCCGACCGCCGGTCTGTTGCACGAACCGCCGGGCTGCAAGCGCCGCGTTGTTGAAGATGCAGAAGCCCATTCCGCGCCGCGGTTCGGCGTGATGCCCCGGCGGTCGTACCAGCGCAAATGCCGCTCCTCTGGTCTGCACGGCAGTTTCCAGCGCGACGAGGACACCGCCGGCCGCTCGAGTCGCGACGGCCAGCGAGGATCGATCGATAACGGTATCGCCGGTCGATAAGTAGCCGACGCCATCGACGGCGGCAACGTCGCGCTCGACCCGATCGAGATATGCTGCGGGGTGGATCGACCGCAGTTCGTCCGGCCGCGCATCGCGCGCCGCCACGAACTCTTCGACGAGCCCGCGCTCCTTAAGGTACGCAGCCGTCCGCGCCACCCGATCCGGCGACTCCGGATGCTCGATATCGCGCAAGTGCTCCCGGTAGAGCTCATCGTAGATAATCTTCATCGCGGCTTCGGGCGACGAAGCGCCGTCACTTCACGGTTACTTCTTCGGAGAGGTGGTTGCTTTTGGTGTCGGTCTGGGTGTCGAGGAAGCACCGAGGTCGGCGATCAGTTTTCGGATGTCGCCGGCGTCCTTGGACTTGGGATCGACCAGCGTGAGCAAACGTTCGTAGGCCGATTTGGCTTTCGGTTTTTGGTTGGACCGATCGTAGCATTGGCCCATGAGCAAATAGAGCCGCGGATTCTGCTTGATGAAGTCGCCGGCGCCGCGCTGCAGCGCGTCGAATGCCTCGGAGCACTCTTTGTAATTCTTGACCTGAAAGTCGGCGGTGGCCAGCTGCGCCAGCGGCTGGGCTGCGCCGGTGAGATCGAAGACCCGGCGAAAGGTTTCGCGCGCTTTGTCGTGTTGGCCGACTCGGCCGTAGGCTTCACCCAGCTGATCGAGCGCCGCCGGGTCATTGGGCGCTAGCTCGACCATCCGCTTAAAATTGTCGAGCCCCTTTTGGGCCTGCGGCGGATTCGTTCCGAGATAGTATTCGCCGAGCCGTTGCAGGGCATCGCGATTGTCGCGCTTTGCGCCTAAACCGAGCGTCCACTCCGCCTCGGCTTGCGGCAGCTTTTGCTGCGAAGCGAGATAGTCACCATAGGCTACGTGTGGCCCAAGGGCATTGGGATACTGAGAGATCGCCCGCTTGAATGCCGTCTCCGCCTCGCCGTTCATTTTTTCGCCGGCGTATACGCTGGCTTCTTCATCGACAATGGCCGCTTTAGCTTCGGTCTCGGGGACGAGGGCGAGCAGTTGCTCGTAAGTCGCGATCGAGTCTTTCACGTTGTGCTCGGCGGCGAGCAGACGCGCCTTGCCATTCAGCGCTTCAAGGCTCTTCCCATCGATCGATAGGGCACGGTCGTAGAGTTGGCCGGCCAGCGCCAGCGCACGTTGATCGATGTAGGATCGAGCTTGCAACACAACCGGGCCCGCGTCTTTAGGATCCAGTTTTGCCGCTGTTTCAAATTGTGCTCGAGCCTCGTCATACTTCTTTTCTTGTGCCAGAACTAGGCCGTAGTTGATGAATGCCCGTTTATCGTCTTTGTTGAAGGTGGTTGCGCGCTTGGCGACTCGTTCGGCGTCGGCCGGCCGATTCGTTCGCAGATAAAGATCGGTAAGCGTTAGGAGCACTTGCGAATTGGTTGGTTCGAGATTCGCGGCTTGTTCGAGCGATGCCGTGGCCTCCTTCACTCGGCCGACTTGCTGATTAGCGAGTCCGTCCAGATAGTAGACTTGCGCGTTTTTTTGGCCGGCCGTCAACAATTTTTGGGTGAGCGGCAGCACCTTGTCGGCCCGGCCGGCTGACAAGTAGTAGCCGGCAAGTTCGACGGCCGCTTCGCGGTCATCGGGGCTCGTTTTGAGTTTGGCCTCCAACCGCGGGATCGCCGTCTCGGGCGGTTCAGGCGTCGCCGTCGGCAGAGCAGCCGGCGCGGCCGATCCAGCCGCCGCCGGCGCCGATGCAGCCGGCGAAGCACCGGGCTGTGGGGGCCGCGCTTTGGGAGCGCCGACGACGGCCGGCGCACCGGCTAGCAGGACGCTTAGCGCAAACATAGCTCCAAAAATGGAGCGCACGAGATTCGTCAAGAAACTCCCCTTACTGGTGGGCGGCTTTCGCTTCACGGACCGCTTTGGTCAATTCCGGCACGATTGCAAACAAATCACCAACCACGAGCAAATCGGCGAACTCACCGATCGGAACGTTGCCATCTTTGTTGATTGCGACGATCGTTCCGGAAGTGCGCATGCCAACCTTATGCTGGATTGCGCCAGAGATGCCGCACGCGATGTAGAGTTGCGGGCTAATGGTCTTTCCGGTTTGTCCCACTTGATGGCCGTGTGACACCCAGCCGGCGTCGACCGCCGCGCGTGACGCGCCGACCGCCCCGCCCAGTGCGGCGGCAAGATCCTTGAGGATCGTCGTGAACGGTTCTGGACCGCCGACGCCGCGGCCCCCGCTGACAACGATCGACGATTCCTCGACGCCGAGTTCGGCGGCCGCTTCGTTGACTTCTTCTTCGATCTTCATAAGATACGTCTTAGCGGCCGGTTTCGGCAGCGTGGCGATTTCGCCGCGGAACGCACCTTCCTTCGCGACGAACGTGTTCGGCCGCACGGCGGCAACGCCATATTCCGTATCTCGAAACGCGCAGGTGACGATCGTGAGACCGCCGAGTTTCGGGGACGTGCAGGCGACCTTGTCGCCGTCGACGGTGATATCGGTGACGTCGGCCGTGATGCCGGCGCGCAGCCGCGCAGCCAGCCGGCTGCCGACATCGCGCCCCGTCATCGTGTTGGGAACCAGAACGAGCGCCGGCCCGGCCGCTCGCGCGGCCGCTTCGAGGTAATCGACGGCCGGATCGATGACGTAGGCGTCGACGTTGGGGTCTTCGGCGACTCCGATCGCATCGATCGGGTAGCTCTTGAGGCTTTGCGCTGCTAACTGCGCGCCGGCGCCGAGCACGACGGCTCGCACTTTACCTCCGAGCGCGTCAGCAATCTCGCGCGCTTTCGTCGCCATCTCCAGCGAGACGCGGCGTGGCACGCCGGCTTTATGTTCGATATAGACCAGGACGTCGCGCATCACAGAAACTTCTTCTCTTTCAGGAAGTCAACGATGATCTTCGCGCCCTCGGCACCATCTGCGGCCGCCGCCGAACGGCCCTTGGCTCGCCCGGCGGCCGGCACCAGTGCGACAACTTCGGTTTTCGCTCCGACCGACCCGACCGGTTGCTCTAGCGCCACGTCCGCCAGACCAAGCGCAGCGATCGTTTTTTTCTTGGCGCCCATGATGCCTTTCAGCGACGGGTAGCGTGGCTCGTTGATCGATTTGGTCACGCTCACGAGGGCAGGAAGCGGAACGGAAACGCGTTGGAAGCCAGTTTCGGTTTCGCGCTCCGCGCGAACCGTCGAGCCATCGAGGTCGAGCTTGCGGACGTAGGTCAGCCCCGGAACGCCCAAATGCTCCGCCAGCGCACCCGGAAGCTCCCCGGTAATGGCGTCGGTCGATTGGGTGCCGCAGATCACCAAATCAAAACCGGTCTTCTTGAGCGCGGCGGCGAGCGCGTAGGCGGTACCCGCGACATCGCTGCCTTCGAGGCCCGGGTCGCTGAGCATCACCCCGTCGTCAGCGCCCATTGCCAGCGCTTTGCGCACGATTTCTTTACCGCTCTCGGGCGCCATCGTACACACCGTCACGGTGGTTTCGGCGCCGAGTTTCTCCTTGAGCTGCAGCGCCGCTTCGATGGCATATTCATCGAACGGGTTCAAGACGGTCTCGACGCCGCTTCGCACTAAGCGCTTGGTCTGCGGATCGATACGCTTGTCCGCATTCGTGTCCGGGACGAGTTTAACGGTCACGACGATCTTCACGAATTCGTTTTGCTCCGCTCCAAGTCGACAGAATGGCAAACTCGCAACCGTTTGGGAGAAGGCCGACGCGATCCTCTTTTTTGGCGCATTCCGTTTCAGCCGCCGACACCTAGACCCGCCAGGCGCCTCGAGCTGCGATGCTTCGCGCGAATGAACAGATCTCGCGGGCTCCTTTGCCAGTGTCGCTTTTGCTACCAGCCCGAATCGGGCGAAAACCGCCGATGGTATACGAGAAATTCGTCGTCGCGAACATATCCGCAGGCCTCGTACAAACGCTGGGCTGTGTGATTATCGGTTGCCGTGCTGAGTTCAAGGCCGACCGATCCGGTCTCGCGCGCGAAAGCTTCGGCGCGCAGCATGAGAGAGCGGCCGACGCCGCGGCTCCGGTCGTTTGGAGCGACGAAAAGATCGTTGAGCACCCAAAGCCGGCCCGGCACACGGGCGGTCGACGAGAACAGCGAGTACAGTTGAATGAAGCCGGCAGCCGGACGCGCGAGGAAGATGACCGAGTCACCGGCCTGCAATCGGGCTTCGATAAAGGCGCGCGACACCGCGGGATCCGCCGGCTGCCGGTAGAAGACGCGGTACGCTTCGAACAATTCGCCGAGCGCATCGAGGTCGTCGATCCCGGCGCGAGCAATTTTGGGCGCGGATTGCTGTTGCATGCCGTGAACGCCTCGTTTGAATGGGATGACCGAGACTCGAACTCGGACGCCCTTTAGGGGCAGCAAATTTTCGTACCACTATCGCTTTCGCGACCGTCCGCGACGTTTGTGGTCTGGACTGTGCCTTGGCCATATGACCGTTCACTTAGGCCGCGCCCGTCCAGTCTCTACACCTTCGGTACTCGTACCGCTTGGCTCGGCGTTGTCAGTTGAGAGTTCGCCGAATTTGAGCGCATCCCGCAGGTCGTTTCCGGGCCTACGGCTCAGGATTCCAAGTCTGCTGTGTCTACCGATTTCACCATCATCCCAGGTTATCGTAATTGCTTCCCTATCGGCGTCGAAAGTCCGGTTCGCTGGTCGACCCCAACGCCCCGTACCGTGAGTCTCGATGTCGCCGGGCAAGCCGGATGCCTAACCCCGTCAGTTCGCGCGAATGAACGTCAGCTGGACCAGCCGGACGCGCAAATTAAATAGCCTAGCAGCAAATCGTTGCGTTCGAGCTTCGCGCGGTCGGCGCCAAGCAGCCGGAGCGCTTCGGCGACGACGATCGCACCGGCAGGCAGGATGTCGGCCCGTTGCGCAACCATGCCGGGCATTGCCTTTCGCGCCGCCAGGTCGAGTTCTAACAGGGCACCGACGGCCCCATCGATCTGCGCGACGCTCAAGGTCCGACCGGATACCAGTTCCAAATCACAGCGGTAGGCGATCGCGCCGACGGTCAACGGCGTGCCGGCGACAGCGATCGCATGCGCGGATCGCCGCATGTTGGCCAGCGGCGCCAAAACCGATCGGGCATCGCGCCGTGCGGCTTTCGCAGCCGCCTTCGCCGGCTCGCCCGGTGCCGCACCGAGCAACTCTGGAAATCGTTCAGCAAGTCGAACGGCGCCGATCTCGCACGACACGGAATCTTCGAGCGTGCCATTTCTGCCGAGAGCGCACTCGGTGCTTCCGCCACCAACATCCAGAACGGCGATCAGATGTTCCCTGAGTGGTTCGCCATAGGTTGCTCCAATGTAAGAATACTCGGCTTCACGACTGCCATCGAGAATATCGAGCCGTGCGCCGGTTCGGCGCTCGACTTCCGCGATAAACGGCTGCGCGTTGCTCGCTCGTCGCAGCGCGCTGGTGGCGATACAGGCCATCGACACTTTGTAGGGCCGAATCAGCGGCAGAAAACTCTCGATCGCTGCCAGATTTCGATCGACCGCCGCCGCAACGAGTTCACCGGCAGCACCCAAGCCTTCGCCCAATCGCGTTCCGACCGAGCCGGCGGCCAGTTCTTCAAAGTGCCCGTCGAATTGCTGGCGCACGAGCAGAAACCGCGTGCTGTTCGTGCCCAGTGACACGACGGCTCGAACGGGTAAGCCGTCAACTGCAGTACTCACCGGCGTCGACGCCGGGTCGCGCCGATCAGTACCGCTTTCCTGCCGACGCCTTGCGGGTCTTCTGAATTCGCCCAAGCGAAGTCTCGTAATCGGAATGCGCAATACCCGCGTAGAGCGTGTCGATGATCGAGAGCTGCGCGATCCGACTCGACATCGCATCGCTGCCGAACGCCGTTTCTTTCGCGGCCGTAAACAGCTTGATGTCGGAGACCTTGGTGATCGGTGAGGTCGCGCGATGCGTGATGCAAATAGTGGTCGCGCCCGCCTGACGAGCGTTTTCCATCGCGTCGCAGACGTCGCGGCTGGCTCCGGTGTGACTGATTCCTAGCGCTACGTCAGCGGGTGTGAGCAGGGACGACGCCATCGCCATGAGGTCACTGTCGCTCAGCGAGACGCACGCAATCCCCAAGCGCATAAATTTATGATAGGCATCCAGCGCCAGTGGCGCGCTTCCGCCGATGCCATAGATCTCCACTTTGCGCGCGTTCGCCAGGGCGGCGACACCGCGGGCTAGCTCCTCATCGGAGAGAACTTCAATGGTATCCTTAAGCGCCTGCGCATTTGCTTGGAAGACCTTGGCCTTCAAGAGCGGGAGCGGGTCGCTGGGCGCAATCTGTTCGTGCACGGTCTCGGTCGGACCGACGAGATCGCGCGCCAGCATGATCTTAAACTCCTGATATCCGCGGTAGCCGATTTTCTGACAGAGCCGGACGACGGTCGACTCGCTGGTTTGGGTTCGCTCGGCGAGTTCGGTCACCGTAAGATAAATCAAATCCTCGGCGTGCCGGAGGATGAAATCAGCGACCCGCTGCTCGGCGGCCCGCAACGTCGCGTACGTACCTTGGATGCGGACGAAACATCCGGGAACGTTGACGGGTTCGACGCGCGTTTCGCTTGGCGGGCTCACCCGAGCGTGATTCTACGCCTTCGGAACTCTGGCCTCGAAGTGAGCGGCCCGGCGCTTTTTACGGATGAAGTGTCGCTGAGCGGGATCGGGCCGGTCCGGCGGTGCCCACTCCTCGGTCGACTTCAGATAGGCCGTCATGCGTTCCTCGAAGGCGGCATCGCGCGAAGTCGGAACGAATCGCACCAGATGACCTCGGTCGCGCGCCTCGACAACGAACGTCAGCGCGGTGCGATCGTCAAGGCTTTGCACAAATGCATCCCGGTGCAAGGTCACGTCGGCCGGCGCCGCCGTCGCCAACCGGCCGTCTTGCAGCCGCACCGTCGCGCCAAAATGATGGATGTTGATCACCGTTCCACGGGCGGTCGTCAAGGCGATTTTCTCAGGTAAATGATCGCTTCACCAGGCCGCACGAGATGCAGTCGGTCGTGGATCTCAGGAATGGCACCCTGTGGGTCGTGGAGTCGCGCGATCTCGCGCAGCTCACGCTCGCGCCTCGCACGCAATTCGCCGACCTGTTCACGGGTGGTCTGCACCGCCCCAGTGAGCGCCAGGTTGTGCCGGATGAGCCGCGCGTACTGGACGGCGATCGCCGACACGAAAACCGCCGCCGCGACGCCGATCACCAATTGGCCCAGCGCGCGCAAGAACTTCATGAAACGACCGACAACGTCCGATCCTGCCAGGCGCCGATACGCCGGTACTTTTCGTACCGATCGGCGAGCAGCCGCTCGGCGTCACGGTCGGCGAGCCGTCCGAGAGCCTGCACGATGGCATTGATAACCTGCTGCACGAACGCGTCCGCATCGCGATGCGCACCGCCCAGCGGTTCAGGGACGATCTCATCGACGATGCCGAATCCATGGAGATCGGCGCTCGTCAACTTGAGATAGCTGGCGGCCTCGCTCGCTCGAGCGGCGTCGCCCCAAAGAATCGCTGCGCAGCCTTCGGGCGAAGCCACCGAATAGACCGAATTCTCGGGCATGATCACGTGATCGGCCAGCGCCAGCGCCAGTGCGCCACCGCTTCCGCCTTCGCCGATGATGCTTGCCACGATCGGCACGCGCGCTTTGGTCATCGCCAAGAGACACGCTGCGATCGCTTCGGATTGGGCCCGTTCCTCCGAACCGATTCCCGGATCGGCCCCAGGCGTATCCACCAGAGTGACGATCGGAAGTTCGAACCGCGACGCCAACTCGATCAAGCGTTTGGCCTTTCGGTATCCTTCCGGCGTAACCATCCCAAAGTTACGCCGAAGGTTTTCCTTCGTGTCGTGGCCTTTTTGTTGCGCGAGCACCATCACGCGCCGTCCACGAATTGTCCCAAACCCGCCGAGCAGGGCCGGGTCGTCGCGAAAATGCCGGTCGCCGTGCAGCTCTTGAAAATCCTCGAAGGCCGCGATATAGTCGCTTGCAATCGGTCGTCTTGGATGGCGGGCCATATTTACCCGTTCCCACGGCGACAGGTTACCGAAGATATCCTTTTGCAGTTGATCGTACTTGAGCTCGAGCGCTCGGACATCTTCATCTTGCTCGGCTGGAAAGCGATCGCGGCGCTCACGCAGATCGGCGATTCGCTGAACCAGCTCTTGCAGCACCCGCTCGCGCTCGACGATCACATTCACGACAAGGCGAGCTCGGGAACGGCAATGAGCGGTCGCGGCATGTGGCGGCGGTCGATGGTATATTCGAGCACGCGGACGATTTCGGCTCGCAGAGCCGACCGCACGACGACGAAATCAACGTGGCCTTTTTCGAGCAAGAATTCCGCCGTCTGAAAGTTGTCGGGCAACTTTTGGCGGATCGTCTGTTCGATGACCCGGCGGCCGGCGAAACCGATCGCGGCTTTAGCTTCGGCAATCACGATATCGGCTTGGAAGGCGAACGACGCCGAAACGCCGCCCGTGGTCGGATCCGTCAGGACTGTCACGTAGGGGTTGCCATCCCGCATGAACCGCTCGACGGCTTGCGTGGTCTTCGCCATCTGCATGAGCGCGAGCATCCCCTCTTCCATGCGCGCGCCGCCGCTGGCGGTAAAGATGATGCACGGCAGTCGACGCCGCCGCGCTTCTTCGAGCAAGATCGTGATTCGCTCGCCGACGACTGTCCCCATCGTCCCGCCGCGAAAGTTGAAGTCCATGACGCCGAGCGCTACTGGCACGCCGTCGATCGTCGCGAAACCGGTAAGAACCGCTTCGGTCAGATTCGACTTCTCGCGGTCTTGGGCAAGCTTTTGGACATACGGCCGCTTGTCGACCCAGCCCAGCGGATCGCCGGGCAATATCTCGTTACCAATTTCAACGAAGTCACGATCGACGATCATGTTCACGCGGTCGTGCGCGTGCATGCGAAAGTGGTAACCGCATCTGGTGCAGACGGACAGGCTCGCTTCGAGATCTTTTCGATAAAGCAATTCATTGCAATGCGGGCATTTGACCCACAAGGCGGCGTCGGCCGGCGGGACGATCTTTGCGCGGCGCAGCCGTAGCCAGTCGGGGACCGGCATCAAATACCCTTTCCGTGGGTGGCCGCGGCGCCGTCGTGCGCCGCGAGTCTTTGCTCGCCGAACAGTTTCAGTTTGTAAATTCGGCCGAGTTGTTGCAGGTAATGAACGATCTCACGCTGGTTGAGCTTTGAAGTGCCGGCCACGCGATCGGTGAAAACGTACGGAACCTCGGTGAAGCGCGCGTATTTTGCCTTCGCGATCACTTCGAGCCCAATCTTGAACCCAATCGGATCGAGCCGGACGCCGTCGAGAGCCTTGCGCTTGACTAGGAAAAAGCCACTGGTGATGTCGCGAATCGGCGTTAACGGTTTCGCTAGGCCGATTGCGACAAGCGATGTAATCTTTCGTCGCAGCGGCCAGTTTTCGATACCGCCGCCGCGGACGTAGCGGCTGCCGACTGCCAAATCGTACCCACTCGCCAGCGCCTGAACCATCGGGGGAATGGCGCGAACGTCGTGGCTAAAATCCGCATCGATTGCGCCGAGCGCCTCGGAGTCGGGCCGCGCAAATGCCCAACCATCAATGACGCCGCTCGACAGGCCCAGCTTCGCGCTGCGATGGAGACAGCGCACCGGCACGGTAGCGGTCAGCCGGTCGACGAGCGCGCCCGTCCCATCTGGCGAATTGTCATCAACGACGACGATCTCTCCATCGAGGGCATGCTGCCGGAAGGTCGCGTCCAACGCCTGAATCAGGCGCTCGATGCCACCGGCTTCATTGTAGGTCGGGACGACAATGGAAAACTTCAACCTTGGCGCTGCATCCGTCATGCTCAAGCGTCATTTTGTACGACGTTCGTTCGCAAGGATCATCCTTCAAAAGCCCGTCGGCCGTGCTCCGCTCCGGCTCTAAGCAGGGCCGTCACCCGCTCCGGCACTACTGGATGCGGCAGCGACGACTCGGTGCTGATTGCGTCGCGGAAGGGTCCGCGGCACCTCGCGCAAGATTTCGGCTGCACCTATCGAACGTATGTTCGCACGCGAGGAATCGCCGCCATTGAAATAGACGCCAAATCGATCCTGGACCGAGTGCGTGGCATGCCATTCGCTTGGTCGATCAATTCGTATCGGGGCATGCGCCGCTCAACGGTACGTAGGATCGCCGCGAACGATCGTAACGCCCAAATTTTCGTGATGAGCGCAGAAAGGAACGAAATGACGCCAGCACTAGCCGACGCCGCATTGGAGCAATTGATAGCGACCTACTGTAGCGCGTGGAGCGAACTTGACGCGGCGCGGAGAGAACAAATGCTCGACGCGGTTTGGGCCGAGGGAGCAACCTATATCGACCCAAGCGTTCGCGCTGCGGGAAAGAGCGAACTGATCGAGCACATCGCGCGGGTCCAAGCACGTTATCCCGGTGCTCAAGTCGTTCGCACCAGCGCGCTGGATGCGCATCACGCCCGGTTGCGATTTGCCTGGGCCGCGAGGTTAGCGGACGGGACGCCACTGGTGGACGGCGTTGACTTCGCCGAACTCTCTGGAGACGGAAAACTCCACGGCATCGTCGGCTTTTTTGGCCCACTTGCTCAAGTCTGAGACGTCGCCTTTAGAAACCCGATCAATAGGTAGCCCCGGCAGCATCCGCATGCCGAGAAGACTGTCCGTTGTGCCGACCGGGGTTGTAACTGCTACCGATTGGCGGCAGCCTTCAGATGGGTCATCACGTTGACCATCAGCCCGTTTGGGTCAAGGACGCCGAACCGACGAACACCCCAGCTCTCGGAAGTCAACGGATACACGATGTCTTCACCGCGCTCAATCGCCATGGCGTGCACGGCATCCACGTCGGCTACCTCCACCGTCAAGCTGAATTTCGGGGAAGCCGGCGCCGGGACTGGATTCGTCCCCGCCCAGGATGCTGATCTGCGCCGTCGGATTTGCTGGCGATACCAAGGTCGCAATCCAGCCCATATCCATTGCAACCGTGAACCCGAAAAGCCCAACGTAAAACTCTCGGCTCGCATCGGTGTGCTCGGAGTGGATGTTGGGGACGACCCTTCTGATGCTCATCTTACTCACCGTCGTTTCGACCAGCGGCGTTGCAGAGGCGCTGCTCGATTTTGTTTATTGGGCGTCGTGGAAGATAATTCCCAGCGTGAACCGGTGGCCGCTGCGAACGCGGCTGACACCGTGGCGCAACTTGACCCGATAGACGCCGCGGGCGCCTGGGACGGGGCGCTGGTTCACGGCGAAGATCACGCCGCCGGCCTGTTCGAGGGAGACGACTTCAACGCGCGACTGCTTGCGCGGACGCTGTTCCACCAACACGAATTCGCCGCCACTGAAATCGATCTCAGGCCTCGAAAGCAGAATCGTGAGCTGGAGCGGAAAGACGTGCTCGCCGTAGAGATCCTGGTGCAAGCAATTGTAGTCGCCGGAATCGTACCGCAAAAGCAGCGGCGTCGGCCGCTTTTGGCCCGCTTCGTGGCAACGCTCTAAAAAAGCGGCGTGACTCGCCGGGTACCGCACGGCAACGCCCATGGCAGCGTTCCAGCGGTTCGCGATTTCGGCCAGCGGCGCGTACAGAGCCGTGCGTAAATCGGTAACCGGGCCGGGGAGCGGGTAGTTAAAGTACTTGTATTCGCCGCGCCCAAAGCCGTGTCGGGCCATTACGACCCGGCTCCGAAACATTTCGTCGCGGGCGTACGCCGCTACGAGCGTCTGGCACTCGTCATGGGTGAGCAACGGCCCGGTCGGAGCGCAACCGTTGGCGTCGAGCGCCGCTCCAAGCGAATCCCAGTCGAGGTTTGCAACGCGCTGGGCGGCGGCCGTTCCGGCGGAGCTCGCTGCATCCCGGTCGGCCGTCGCGGTCACAAATGCGCCTCTTGGGTGAGCAAAGCACGCTTGCGGTCGATTCCCCACCGGTAACCGGACAGCGAGCCATCGGTGCGCACGACGCGATGACACGGGATCGCAACTGCGACGGGGTTCGACGCGCATGCCTGGGCTACCGCACGCGTTGCTTTTGAATTGCCGATTCGCCGTGCAATTTCGGAGTAGCTCGCCGTCGATCCAGCCGGAATTCCGCGTAGCGCCTGCCACACGAGTTGCTGAAACGCCGTGCCGCGCACGTCGAGCGGCAGATCGCTGGCACCACCAGGTGTCTCAACGAGCCCCACCACGCGGGACACGAGCCGCTCGAAATCAGGCTCGCCGCCGGCAAATTTAGCGTTGGGAAAGCGGTCCTGAAGCCCGCGCACGAGCGTCTCTGGATCATCGCCGAACGCGATGGAGCATACGCCTTTGTCGGTGGCCGCGACGAGAATCGAACCCATCGAGCACTCGCCAACCGCAAAGCGAATCGCTTTGCCGTCGCCGCCGCGCCGGTAGGCTGTCGGCGTCATGCCCAAGCGATCGGTGGAGCTGGCGTAAAACGGCCCGTTCGAGTTGAAGCCTGAGCCGTAAATTGCTTCGGTCACCGTCGGCGCGGATGCGAGTACATCACCCACACGGCGCGCACGACGCGCATCGGCGTAGGCCTTGGGCGTTACCCCACAAACGGCCTTGAATACGCGGTGGAAGTGGAAGCGACTCATTCCGCCGGCTTCGGCCAATGCGTCGAGACTGGGCATCGACTCGGCGTCGTCGATGAGGCGGCAAGCATTCGCTACCGCTGCAGCATGACGCTGCGCAAGGTCGGCGTCGCGCGGCCGACAACGCTGGCAGGGGCGAAAGCCCGCTCGCTCGGCAGCGTCGCAGCTGGTGTGAAAACGGACATTCTCTTGCCGCGCCGCGCGTGATGCGCACGATGGCCGGCAATAGACGCCGGTCGTCCGAACTGAATAGTAGAACGCGCTATCTGCGTCACGATTGCGCAGCACGACGGCATCCCAGCGCTGCTCGTCGGTGAAAAATGCGGCGCCCCGTGCGGTGGCCTCCCCGGCGACCGGGCTAGCATTCATTGGGGTGGTTTTATCATATGGATTTGTCGGCGTACTCATGTTTCCCATATGCCTAATGTACGCGCGCCTGACGCGGCAAACACCTCACCAATTGCTTTCAAATCGAAACCCGACGACCGGCGAGCAGGGACATCCTGAGGTGCCAGTTCATGCCCGACGACTCCCGAAAAAGCTTCCTGGTTTCGTTCGCCCGGCCAGCCGGTCGAATCTGGCTGCCCAACCGACCGAACAGGTCGGGCCGCTCCGGGCATGCGACATCTCGGCGCTCAAGCGGCTGCTCAACGCTCTGCACGCGAATCTCCGGAGCGAAATCGGCGCCGGCGAACGGAGCGCGCAGGGCGTGCGCGCCATGCGGCAGGCTAACCGCGCATGGACGGACGGTGGATTGGGCAGACCGCTGCGGCGCGATCTGCGTTTTCGTTCGCCGCCAGGATGTAGTCGTCGACATCGCTCAGGAAGGTCGCGTGGAACCGGTTGGTCATCTGCGCGAGACCGACGTTGAGGCAGATTTCGATCATCTGGTGGACGGAGAAGTGCTTGGCCAGAGCTTGATAGGTAGCGTCATCGATGTACAGCGTCTTGGTGGATCTCTGCGCGTAGCGAACGACCGCCGCTTCGTCATCGCTGTACACACCATCGGGTAGCGGATCATCTCCCAGGTGTCGCAGCTTCTCCTCGCTGATCCCGATGCCCCGACCGAGCATCACGTGATGAGGGACTCAATAGTGGCAATCGTTGGCGACGGACGCCGTCGTATAGGCGAGTTCAGTGAGGATTGGCGTCAGGCTGTTGTGATGGCGCACCGACCGCACGAACTCGATGAGCGCATTGGCCTGCTGGGGATGATTAGCGAGCAGCCGCACGCCGTTAAATACTTCCCCGAGCCCGCGTTCCACTCGCTTAAGAAACTCCCGTGCCTCGGGCGGCGTCCCCGGATCATCTTCCCACACGGTCGGAATTCGAGCCATCTCGCTGCTCCCTTGGGGCCGGCATCACCCCGACGGTGGAGGATTTCGGCGCCAAATACCGTTTTCCAGCCTCGAAGGCAAGCGACCGGCGCTCGGTGAGTGTGTTTGAGCCGTAATAGCGCATTTCGTCGAGCACAGAGTCAATGCCGCAACGTTGACGTCGAGTGCTCAGAGAGCAGGCGAAAACGAATCACGGTTACAACCGTTTCCGAACACGTGGAATCGCCCGCAAATGAGCGGTAACAATCTCGCACACATGTAGAGATCGGCATCGCGTTATATTTACCGTGTGTTTTGTAGGCTCGCTGGACAAATTTTCTACGCACTGCTATGTTGTTCGGGCATGCATGACGTTGACTGCATCATTCCGACTGCGACTCAGGAGATTCGGATACGATGAGCGCCGATTTGCATGGACTCCTGGTCGTTGCCCTCGAACAGGCGGTGGCGGCTCCCTACTGCACGAGCCGGCTTGCCGACGCCGGTGCGCGCGTTATCAAGATCGAGCGCGCGGAAGGCGACTTCGCCCGGGCGTACGACGCGGACGTGCTCGGTCAGAGCGCATATTTCGTTTGGCTCAATCGCGGCAAAGAATCGATCTCACTGGACATCAAAGAGCAAAATGACCGCTCGATGCTCGAGCGGCTCATCGATCGCGCCGACGTCTTCATTCAGAATCTCGCGCCGGGCGCGGCCGCGCGCGCCGGTTTCGGAAGCGATGCGCTGCGGGCTCGCAATCCAAAGCTCGTTACCTGCAGCATCTCCGGTTATGGTGAGAGTGGCCCTTACGCTCGGATGAAGGCGTACGATTTGCTCGTGCAGGCGGAAAGCGGATTGGCGTTTCTGACGGGGACGCCGGAAGGAGCCGCTCGCGTCGGCGTTTCGGTCTGCGATATCGGCGCCGGCATGTACGCGCATGCTGCGATACTTCAGGCGCTTTACGCGCGGAAAAATACGGGCGAGGGTCGCAGCATCAGCGTTTCGCTGTTTGACGCGATGGCCGACTGGATGAACGTTCCGTACCTGCAGCACCGTTACGCGAACCGAACGCCACAGCGCGCCGGCCTCAACCATCCGACCATCGCACCGTACGGCGCATACCCGTGTCGTGACGGCACCGTGCTGATTTCGATTCAAAACGAGCGCGAGTGGGCCACGTTGTGCGAACAGGTCCTGGGGGACGCCTCGCTGGCTAGCGACCCACGCTTCGCCAGCAACCCGCTGCGAGTGCGCAACCGCGCTGCACTGGACGTCATCGTCTGCGCCGCGTTCGCGCCATTCGATGTCGAGGCGCTCGCCGAAAAGCTGCGCTCGGTTGGGATCGCTTTCGGCCGCATCAACGACGTCGCAGGCCTGGCTTGTCATTCGCAGCTGCGCCTGGTGCGGGTCCCGACACCATCCGGCGAGATCGAGATGATCGCCCCGCCGTCTGTCTACCCTGGCGACGTCGCTTCATTGGGTCCGGTCCCAGCAGTCGGAGAGCACACCGAGGCAATCCGCCGGGAGTTCGCCGATTGATATTGCGGAAAGGCACTCGCGCCGCTCGACGAATTCAACCCTTCCTCAAATTGGCGCGCGAAGAACGCGTGCTTGGAGCACAACATGAGCACGACCGCACAGAGCAATTCGGGAACGGGCGCCGCGCCGTGCCCCCGGCTCGAAGGAAAAGTCGCGATGGTCACTGGCGGCGGATCCGGTTTCGGTGAGAGTATCTGCCACAAGTTCGCCGCAGAGGGCGCCCGAGTCGCCGTGCTCGACATCGACGAAGTGGGCGGCCAGCGGGTAGCCGGCGAAATTTCGGCGTCTGCGGCCGATAGGCATTCGCCCAACACAAACCCGGCCGCGTGGTTTATTCGCTGCGACGTCGGAAAGCGGGATCAGATCGCCGCGGCGATCCGTGCAGTCGTCGACGCGTGCGGGCGGATCGACATCTATGTCAACAACGCGGGGATCACGCATCGCAACCGGCCGATGCTCGAGGTCGATGAGGATTGGTTCGACCGCATTTTCACCGTGAACGTAAAGGCGATCTATCTATCAGGACTCGAACTCGTGCCGGTCTTTCGTCGGCAGGGCGGTGGCGTGATGATCAACATTGCCTCGACAGCCGGGATCCGACCGCGTCCAGGGCTGGCGGTGTACAACGCCTCGAAAGGCGGCGCGATCCTGCTCAGCAAGGCGATGGCAATCGAGTTCGCCCCGGACAACATACGAGTCAATGCCGTCTGTCCGGTAGCCGGCGAGACGCCGCTCCTGGCCGAATTCATGGGCGCCGACACGCCCGAGATGCGCGCGAAGTTTGCCGCCACGGTTCCGCTGGGCCGGCTCGCAACACCGCGCGACATCGCCAATACCGTCACGTACTTAGCCTCCGACGAGGCCAATTTCTTAACCGGCGTCGCCCTCGAAGTCGACGGGGGACGCTGCATCTAGGTCAAGCGTTACGTCGGTGCGTCCGGTCGGTAGGTGCCAAAGGTCCAGTAGTGACCTTCGAGATCAAGGGCTGAGTAATCGTGCGAACCGTAGTCGGTATCTTGGATCGGTCGAACGATCTTCGCCCCGGCTTTGGTTGCGCGTCGGCAATGCTCGTCGACCGCGGCGGCATCGTCGAGAACGACGTAGATGCTGCCTGTGAGCCCGCCGACCTCGCGCGGCGTGCGCACCGGGTACTCACCGTCGGCTCGCGCGCTACCGAGCATGATAATGCCGCCCGCTAGATGGAGCTGGGCGTGCTCCACGAGGTCGCCTTCGCCGTAGACTGCTTGGGGCTCGAATCCGAACGCTTCCTGCAGCCAACTGATCGCTTTGCGCGCATCGGCGTAGCGGATCGCCGGAAAGATCGATTGAGTCGTTAACTTCGACGTGTTAGGCATAAGTCGCTCTTACCACGCCTGCAGTCTTGGAGCCTTGGCAAAAAGAGCGTGGCTGGGGTGCGTTATGCTGGCCCGTGTCCCTGGGGTGGGCGTTGTCCCTGTCGGCTTGGCCGAGTCGTGAGCCAATAGAAACCGACTGAGCTTTCGTCGCCGGCGAACACCCTGTGCTGAGGTCAGCGATTGCACGCAGGTACTGGCACCGGAAGGCCGGCATCGTAGTGAATGCCCCTCGCCATCCGGCCGGCGAACGAGCGCGATCGCGAAGCCATTTGGACGATACTGGACCCGGTTGTTCGAGCGGGCCAAACCTACGCTCTGCCGCGCGAGATGACCCGAACCGACCTGCTGCAGTACTGGTTCTCATCCGATCACGAAGTCTTCGTCGCCGATGACGCCGGTGACGTCATCGGTACCTATTTCATTTGTCCAAACCAGCTTGGGGGCGGGCGACACGTCGCTAACTGCGGATACGTGACGGCGGATCGGGCGACCGGCCGCGGCGTAGCGCGGGCGATGTGCAGCCATTCGATGGACCATGCGCGCTCACGCGGCTTTCGATCGATGCAATTTAATTTTGTCGTCAGCACGAACGAACGCGCCGTGCGGCTTTGGGCACACCTAGGTTTCACCATCGTCGGCCACCTTCCGGCCGCCTTCGAGCACCCATGCCTCGGATACGTCGACGTATTCGTCATGAGCCGCGCACTTTAAGGTCGCAGCCAGCGCACCCGAATGGACGACTATGATCGCTCGTTTCGTCGTCTCCCATCCGAACGCGCATTTCCGTACACGATGGCCACCTAGGCGGTCCGCTTACGTGTAGAAGTCAGGATTTAATCGGACAGTTGGCGAATT
>JRHI01001320.1_pt1 | contig 21439 bp, 18 predicted proteins | sample 215371 | NCBI WGS metagenome assembly JRHI01 (sample SAMN02929681, study PRJNA255918) | sediment metagenome | biome: cave system; feature: Ice Cave; material: Sediment; isolation source: sediment from deep within a dark volcanic ice cave with no known source of... ...
CTCCAGTTGTGCGGATGCTTGTAGTGATCGAGGATGTTCTCGCGGTACAGATCGTCCATGAGATCTACGTTAGCGGCGCCTCAGCCGGCTACAGCTGCAGCACCCGCCGCACCTCGGCCAGCCCTCCGAGCAGCCGGTCGACATCGGCGGAAGTGTTGTGCACGGCGAACGACGCCCGCGTAGTGGCACTGGCCCCAAGCCGGCGCATCAGCGGTTGCGCGCAATGGTGGCCAGCGCGCACGCACACACCGCGCCGGCCCAGGATCTCGCCGATGTCGTGGGGGTGGGCTCCGTCGATGGTGAAGGACACCAGCGCGCCGCGCTCGGGCGCGGACGGCGGCCCGTGGAGCGCGAGCCCTGGGACCTCGGAGCTCAGCCGCTCGAGCGTCTCGGCCACCAGGCCCGACTCATGCGCGCGGATGGTGTCGATCCCCAGCGCCTGGATCCAATCGACGGCGGCGCCCAAGCCGATCGCCTCGGCGATCTGCGAGGTTCCGGCCTCGAACTTCCACGGCAGGTCGGTCCAGGTCGACTCGTTCGCAGCCACGGTACGGATCATGTGACCGCCGCCGATGAACGGCGGCATCTCCTCGAGCAGCTCCCGGCGCCCGTGCAGCACGCCGATGCCCGTCGGTCCGTACGCCTTGTGGCCAGTCCAGGTGTAGAAGTCAGCGCCGATGGCGCGCAGATCGACGGCCATCTGCGGCACCGCCTGCGTTCCGTCGATCAGCACCACGGCGCCCGCCGCGTGCGCCCGGCGAACCACCTCGCCGACCGGGTTGATCGTCCCGAGCACGTTCGACACGTGCGCCAGCGCGACCAGCTTCGGCCCGCGAGCCAGCAGCGCGTCAAGTGCGTCCAGATCAAGCGTGCCGTCGTCGAGCACGGGGACGTAGGCCAGCTCGGCCTCGCGGTCCTGGCAGAGGATCTGCCATGGGACGATGTTCGAGTGGTGCTCCATCTCGGTCAGTACGACCAGGTCGCCGCGCCCGACGTTCTCCCGGCCCCACGTATACGCCACCAGGTTGATCGCCGCGGTCGCATTCGCCGTGAACACGGTCTCCTCGGGCGTGGAACCGAGCCAATCGGCGATGCGCCGCCGTGCGCCTTCGTACAGGTCGGTCGCCTCCACCGCGAGGGGGTACACGCCGCGGTGGATCGACGCGCGCGACTCGGTGTAGTACCGCGTCATCGCGTCGATCACCGGCTGCGGCGTCTGCGAGGTGGCAGCCGAATCCAGGTAGGTAATCGGGTAGCCGTCGATCTCCCGGCGCAGGACCGGAAACTCTGCGGCCACCTCGTGCAGGGCGTCGGCGGAAACGCTCATCACGCCGCGGCCTTGTCGATCTCCTCGGTAATCCAGCCGTAGCCCTTGGCTTCGAGCTCGTCGACGAGCTCGGGGCCGCCCTCTTTGACGATCCGCCCGCGGTGCATGACGTGGACGTGGCTCGGCTGCACCAGATGCAGGATCCGCTGATAGTGGGTGATGATCAGCACGCCGAGCTCCGGGCCGGCGACAGAGTTGACCCCGTTGGCGACGACCCGCAGGGCGTCGATGTCGAGACCGGAGTCGGTTTCGTCGAGGATCGCCAGCTCCGGGCGCTGAAGCGCCAGCTGAAGAATCTCCATCCGCTTCTTCTCGCCACCGGAGAAGCCCTCGTTGAGGTACCGGCTGGAGAACTCCCGCGGCACGTTGGTCAGCTTCATCGCGGCCTCAACCGTCTGACGGAACTCCTTCAACGGGATCGGATCCTCGCCACGGGAAGCACGATGGGCGTTGAGCACAGTCCGCAGGTACTTGGTCACGGTCACGCCCGGTACCGACACGGGGTATTGGAAGGCCATGAACAGGCCCATCCGCGCCCGCTCGTCGGTCGCGATCTCGGTGATGTCCTCGCCGCCCCAGAGGACCTGCCCCTCGGTGACCTCAAGGTTGGGGTGACCCATGACCACGTTGGCCAGCGTCGACTTGCCCGAGCCGTTGGGCCCCATCAGCGCATGAATCTCGCCCTGGGCCACGGTGAGCTCGAGTCCCCGGAGGATCTCCTTCTCGCCGGCGCGGACGTGCAGGTTGCGAATTTCTAGATCTGGCATCTCAGCTTTCGTTCGTCTTTTCAGGCCGCAGCCGTCGGCACGGGCTCGCCGCGGCGCGAGAACTCGACCAGCTCCGCGAGCGTCGTCGTCTGCAGCGAGCGGATGATTCCGCCCTGCACACGGGTCCACAGGAGCTTGGTCGCGCATCCGCGTCCGGCATCCGGGAGGTGCGAGCACAGCACCCGCTCGGTCTGTTCGTGCACGAAGCACTCCATCGGCGCGATCGCGCCCTCGAGCGCCTGGACGACTTCATCCATCCCGATCTCCTCCGCCGGACGGGCCAGCCAGTAGCCGCCATGGGCACCCCGCGCACTCATTACCAGCTCAGCCTTCCGCAGCCGCGCGACGACTTGCTCGAGGTAGGCCAGCGGCAGGCCCTCGGCGTCGGCGATCGCTTTGAGGCTGGTCGGCTGCTCCGGGGACTGGCGCCCGAGCTCGACCATCAGGCGGACCCCATACTCGGCTTTTGAGGAGAAGATCATGGCTAAATCCTACCAGCAGGGTAGGTTATTTATGGGACCCGCTAGCGCGGGTCCTGTTTTTGTGGGCCGTCCCCCGCTAGGGTTGGCGGCACATGGACGCTGGGGGGCTCGCCACGTCAACTGACATCGCGCGTGCTGCCGAACTGGCACGCGAGCGTGGGCGCTTGGGCATCGACACAGAGTTCATGTCCGAGGGCCGCTACCGGGCTCTGCTCTGCCTGGTGCAGGTTGCCGTCGAGGACCCGGAGGCGCCGGACGGGATGCGGATCGTGCTGATCGATTCGCTCGGCGACGCCGACTCGACTCCGCTTGCCCGAGTGCTCGCCGATCCGGCGATCGAGGTGATCCTGCACGCGGGCCGACAAGACGTGGCGATCCTGCGCCGGGTTTGGTCGACCGAGATGAACAACATCTTCGACACGCAGCTGGCGGCAGGCTTCACCGGCGGCAGCGCCCAGAGCGGATACGGCAATCTGCTCAGCTCGGTCCTCGGCAAGCGCGTCGGAAAGACCGCGAGCTTCACGCGCTGGGACGCTCGACCATTGACCGCGGAGCAGCTGAGCTACGCCGCCGAAGACGTCGTGCATCTGCTCGAGCTGAGCGACGAACTGCAGCGCCGCCTGAGCGCCAACGGGCGCTTGGAATGGGCGCGCGAGGAGTGCCGGCGCCTCGAGTCCGCCACGGACGAGCGAGATCCCGAGATCGTGTGGGAGCGCCTGCCACGGGTCACCCAGCTGGACCCGCAGGCCCGCGCGGTCGCGCGCGCGCTGGCCGCGTGGCGAGAGCGCGCCGCGTCGAGCGAAGATCGTCCCGTCGGCTCGGTGCTCCAGGACGCTCCACTGGTCGAACTGGCCAAGCGCCAGCCGTCGACCACGCGTGGGCTGGAGCAGATCCGCGGCATTCATCCGTCCACCGTGCGCCGGCGCGGTGACGGGATCATGGAGGCGATCGGGGCCGGACGCGAGTCCCCACCGATCCCCCGCGAGGAGGCGCGCGGGCGCTCAGAGCCAGGCGATGCACCGCTGATCGCGCTCGCCGAGGCGCTGCTGCGGGCCCGGGCGCTTGAGGCGGGGCTCGCCTACGAGCTGATCGCGTCGCGCAGCGAGCTCGAGCAGATCATCGCCGCCGCTCGTCGCGCCCAGCCTGAGCCGCCCGTCCGCACGCTCGCCGGCTGGCGCCGCGAGCTGGTCGGCGACGACCTGCGGAATCTGCTCGGGGGAAAGAACGTGATCGGCGTCGGTCCCGATCGGCGACTGACGCTTCGTCCCAGCTGACCAGCACCCCCTGGTCAGGCAGCGCCCTGCTCGAGCAGCATCGACAGGGTGGGGGTGTGGCCGAACAGCGCGTTTGACAGCGCGAGGATCACGTTACGGGGGCGGTGGATGAACTGGCGATCGCTCGCCTGAAGCTCGTCGTACGCCGTCGCGTAGGTCACCCGCAGCTTGTGGCCGGGCGAGTCGGCCGCGTGCTCACCCAGGATGTCCGCGCTCGCCCCACTCCATCCCCGCTTGCGCAGCAGGTCGTGCTCGCTGCGCAGCAGCGCCTCTGAGCTCCGGTAGCGGGGAGCTGCCACCACCAGCTCCCAGGCGCAGAACGCGCTGGCGCCCTTGTCGCAGCGCAGTGCCCGCACAGAGATGCGGGACCCGTTGACGAGCGGCAACCGGTCCAGTTGGGGCATGCGCTGCGAGCTGCCCTGCCCACAACCAACCACCGATCCGATCGCCGCCACCGAGAGCGCCACAAGACCCATCACCCGTCGGGCTCTTACTCTACGGCCGGTCATGGGATCCAGCGTAAGCGTATCCGCGGGCCGCTACCTCCTCGGCATCCTCGCCCTGCTGATCATCGTCGCAGCGCTCGGCATCACCGCCCTCCGGCTACGCCGCCACTTCTTCCCGGATTGGGACGGCGCGCTGGCGCGGCTCGCGGAGACCCTGCTCGGCTTGACCCTCCTGGTGGCCGAAATGGAGATCCTCGGCGCGGTCGGCCTCTTCCGGCTGATCCCGCTGCTGCTCGGCTCCATCGCCGTCGGATTGGGGACGAGGCGGGCGCTCCCGGATGATGCCGACGCGTCCCCTCGCGCAGCCCGGGGACGCGGCGGCCTCAGCCGGGAACGCCTCGCGGCAACCGCCCTCATGGCCATCGCAACAGCGGCCGTCACAGCCGAGTGGGCCGGTCCAACCTTCGCCAGCTATGACTTCGGAATCAGGACCTTTGATTCGCTCTGGTACCACCTCCCGTGGGCGGCGTCGTTTGCCCAGTCCGGGCAGATCACCACCCTGCACTTCACCGACATCGAGTACCTGACCGCGTTCTATCCCGCCACGGCAGAGTTGTTTCACGGCCTCGGGATCGTCCTGTTCGCGCGGGACACATTGTCTCCCGCGCTGAACCTGATCTGGCTCGCGCTGGTCCTGCTCGCGGCCTACTGCGTCGGTCGCCCGCGCGGGCTGGGGGTGGCGACCGTGCTCGGCGCCGGGCTGGCCATGGGCACTCCGATGATGGACCTCTCCCAGGCCGGCAGCGCGGCCAACGACGTCGCCGGCGTGTTCTTCGTGCTCGCCGCCGTGGCCATCGTGATGGGCCGCCCTGGTGACGGCCGCGCGCTGGCACTGGCCGCGGTCTGCGCCGGACTCGCAGTCTCGGTGAAGCTGTCGATGCTGGCTCCGGTCCTCGCCCTGACCGTCGGCGTCCTCGCGTTGGCGCCACCAGGACGGCGACGTCGCGCGGGTGCCCTCTGGCTGGGCCCGCTGCTCGGGGCGGGAGGCTTCTGGTACCTGCGCAACCTGATCGCCGTCGGGAACCCCCTCCCCTGGGTGTCGGTTCCCGGCCTCGCCACGCCTGCGCCGCCGCTGCAGGCCCACACCGCCTTTTCGGTGGCCCACTACCTGACCAACCCGCGCGTCTGGGGTGGGCTGCTCGAGCCGAGCCTGGCCTCGGGCCTCGGTCCGTGGTGGTGGGCGATCCTCGGGGGGGTGGTGCTCGGGCCGGTCCTGTGCCTGCTGCCGGGCGCGAGCGCCCAGGTGCGGATGCTCGGGCTCGTGGCCCTGGCCTCCACCCTCGCCTATCTGATCACGCCCGAAACCGCCGCCGGGCCCGCCGGCCATCCGCTCGGCTTCGCCTTCAACCTGCGCTACGCGGCTCCGGCGCTGACGCTGTCGCTGGTCGCGCTGCCGCTGGCCCCCGTGTTCAACGGGCCGCGGGCCCGCTGGGTGGTTTGCGCCCCGCTGGCCATCGTGCTCGCCGTAACGCTCGCGCAGGGTCATCTGTGGCCGTCGCGGCAGGTTCCCGGGCAGATCCTGATCGGGGCCGCGGCGTTCGCAGCGGTGGCGGTGCTGGCACTCATCGCCGCCGGCCGTCTGCGGCGTTCCGTATCGGCCGCAATCGCGGCCGCGGCGCTGATTCTCGTGTGCGCGTTCGGATCTGTGGGCCAGCGAAGCTACCTGCGCAGTCGCTACGCGTTCCAGCCGGGCGTGTCCTCCCTCAGCCCGGTGTGGGCGTTCTTCCGCCACGTTCGTCAGTCGCGGGTCGGCGTGGTGGGCACGTTCGGCGGCTTCTTCGCCTACCCGCTCTTCGGCGCCGAGGACTCCAACCGGGTTCAGTACATCGGCCAGCGGGGGGCCAGCGGCTCGTTTACGGCGATCGGGTCGTGCGCGCAGTGGCGCCGCAGCCTCAACGCGGCTCACCTCCGCTACCTCGTCAGCACTCCCGCCCGGGACCCGTGGGATCCGAAGCGGCTGACCGCGTCACCGGAAGGAGCCTGGACCGCCAGCGATCCCGCCGCGCGCATCGTCTACCAGCGCCGGGCGGCAGGCCAGCGGATCACGGTGTTCGAGCTCCTCGCGCCCCTCGATCCGTCGCGATGCCGGGCCTCCGGAGGTGGGTAACCTCTGCCAGCGATGTCTGCGACCGCTGATCACCTGCAGGACCCTGAGCTGCTCAAGACCGAGTGGGACCTCTCGCCGCTCGTCGATGACGAGGGCGACGCCGGCGTTGATCGCGAGCTTGCCGGGGCCCGCGAGCGGGCGACGGTGCTTGCCGAGCGTCACGCGGGCAAGGTCGCCGAGCTCGACGGCGAGGGGCTCCTTGAGGCGATGCGCGAACTGGAGGCGATCAACGAGCTGGTCGGCAAGGCCGGGTCCTACGCATCGCTGAAGTTCTCCACCGACACCGCCGATCCCGCCCGCGGCGCGCTGCTGCAGAAGGTCACGGAGGCCGGCACCGAGATCGAGACGAAGCTTCTGTTCTTCGAGCTCGAGTGGGCGGCGGTCGATGACGCCCGGGCCGAGGAGCTGCTGTCCGCGGACGATCTCGGCTTCTGTCGCCACTACCTGCGCAGCGCTCGGCGCTACCGCCCGCATCTGCTCTCCGAGCCGGAGGAGAAGATCCTGGCCGAGAAGTCGATCTCCAGCCAGGCTTCCTGGAGCCGGCTGTTCGGTGAACTCGTGTCGGCGCTGCGCGTCAGGGCCGGCGATGATGAGGTCCCGCTCGACGTGGCCCTGAGCCAGCTCCAGGCCCCCGACCGGGACCTGCGCCGAGGGACGGCCGAAGCGGTGTCCGCAGCGCTCGACCCGGGCCTTCGCACCCGCGCCTTCATCTACAACACGCTCGCCCACGACAAGTCAGTCGAGGATCGGCTGCGCCACTTCCCCACCTGGCTCTCCTCTCGCAACCTCTCCAACGAGGCCTCCGATGAGTCGGTGATGGCGCTGATCGAAGCGGTCCGCGGCCGCTACGACATCCCTCAGCGTTGGTACCGGCTGAAGGCCAGGCTGCTCGGCGTCGAGCGGCTGGCCGACTACGACCGCGCCGCTCCGGTCCTGCCCGAGGAGGTGACCTTCTCCTATGCCGAGTCTCGCGACCTGGTCCTCGAGACCTACGACGCGTTCTCGCCCCATGCCGGCCGAGTGGTGCGCCGCTTCTTCGACGAGCACTGGGTCGACGCCCCCGTGCGACCTCACAAGCGCGGCGGCGCGTTCTGCGCGTACACGGTGCCGAGCGTCCATCCCTACGTGCTGCTCAACTTCACCGCGCGCCGGCGGGACGTGTTGACGATGGCCCACGAGCTCGGCCACGGCCTCCACGCTGCTCTGGCCCAGGCGCAGGGCGTCTTTCACCAGTCGACGCCGCTGACGCTGGCCGAGACGGCATCGGTGTTCGGCGAGGCGCTGACCTTTGGCCGCATGCTCGAGGCCGCCGATGACGACGACGCCCGCCTCAGTCTGCTGGCCGACCGCATCGATGGCGCGATCGCGACCGTGTTCCGCCAGATGGCGATGAACCGCTTTGAGCACCTGATCCACACCGGACGCCGGACCGAGGGCGAGCTGTCGGTCGACCGGATGTCCGAGCTGTGGGTGGAGACCCAGACCGAGCTGTTCGGCGACTCGGTGCAGATCACCGAGGGCTACCGGACGTGGTGGTCCTATGTGCCCCACTTCATCAACACGCCTGGCTACGTCTATGCCTACGCCTACGGCCAGCTGCTGGCGCTGTCGGTCTACAAGCGCTACCTGGAGGAAGGCGACGCGTTCGTCCCCCGCTACCTGGAGCTGCTCTCAGCCGGCGGCTCTCGCAGTCCTGAGGAGCTCGGCGCGATGGTCGGGATCGACCTCGCCGATCCCGGCTTCTGGGACGCCGGCCTGAAGCTCGTCGAGGAGCAGCTCAGCGCCGCTGAGGAGCTGGCCGCCCGCCGGTAGGCCGGCGGGCGCGGGAGCGCTCCTCCTGCTTTTCGACCACGTTGGCGATCAGCTTCAGCACCTGTTCGATGCCGGTCGCCTTGACGTCGCCGTGCTCGAAGGCCGCGCGCCAGTCTTTGATGTGACCCTTGATGGCCAGCTCGTTGAAGCGCTCTCTGCGTACCTCGAGGCGTACCTTCGCGTCGGAGGCGATGTCCTTGGTCACCTTCGGGCCGGGGAGCTCGACGCGGTAGAGCTGAACGTCGCCGCGCCCATGAAGGTCGAGCCCCGCCACAAGCTTCAGCGGCTGAAGTGCCGGCACCTCGGCGAGGAAACGCGTAACCGCCGTCTCGATCAGGGACTTCGTGTCAGAAGGCGAGGTCAGGAGCGTCAGTCTACGCGCTGTTGACACCGGGCCCACGTTGGCGAGAGGATCGCTTCGGGCAACCATGAGGAGGGACCATGTCCAGAGTGATGGCCGACTGCCGCCGCTTCCCGAGTGAGACGGAGTGCTCGCTGGTGATCATCGGCGAGGAGGACGAGGTGGTACGGGCCGGAGCCGAGCATGCCGCCTCGGTCCACGGGCACGAGGACACGCCTGAGCTGCGCGAGCAGCTGCGCGGGATGCTCGAGCCTGCCGAGGCGTATTCTGACGCCCCGCGCGCGCACGAGTCGCTTCCGAGCTGAGCCGAAACCGGGGCGCGCCCCCAAAGGCGCGCCCCCTGTTTTCCTAGATCTTGTGCCGCTGCAGCAGCTTGCGGCCGATCACCATGCGCTGGATTTCGGAGGTGCCCTCGCCGATCAGCAGCAGCGGCGCATCGCGGTACAGCCGCTCGATCTCGTACTCCTTGGAGTAGCCGTAACCGCCGTGGATGCGGAACGACTCCTCAACGCAGAAGCGCCCGGCCTCGGAGGCGAACAGCTTCGCCATCCCGGCCTCGATGTCCGACCGCTCGCCGGCGTCCTTCAGCCGCGCCGCCCGATGGGTGAGCAGCCGCGCTGCGTCGACCTGGGTGGCCATGTCCGCGAGCTTGAACTGGATCGCCTGATGCTGGGCGATCTCCTTACCGAACGTCTTGCGCTCCTGGGAGTACCGGAGGGCCAGCTCCAGCGCGCGCTGGGCGATGCCGACGCCGCGGGCGGCGACGTTGACGCGGCCCAGCTCGAGCGCGTCCATCATCTGCACGAAGCCCTGGCCGAGGCCTGCTTGCTCGCCGCCGAGGATGTTCTCGGCCGGGCAGCGATAGCCGTCGAACACGAGCTCGGTCGACTCGACGCCCTTGTAGCCCATCTTCTTGATCTTGGGCGGGACGTTGAAGCCCGTGTAGTCGCCGGTGCCCTCTGAGACGCCCGGCTCCTTCTCGCACACGAAGCAGCTCATGCCCTTGTACTTGGGCTCGGCGCTCGGGTCGGTCTTCACCAGCGTGAAGACCAGGGTGGAGAGCAGGCCGTTGGTGACCCACATCTTCTGGCCGTTGATCTCGTAGTGCGTGTCGTCGACCTTCTTGGCGGCGCACTTGATCGCCTGCACGTCGGAGCCGCACTCGGGCTCGGACAGGGAGAAGGCGGCGCGGATCTCGCCGGTGGCCATCTTCGGCAGGTACTTCTGCTTCTGCTCCTCGGTCCCGAACTTCATCAGCAGGTAGGAGCCGATGAAGTGGGTGTTGACGATGCCGGAGATGCTGATCCAGCCCCTCGAGAGCTCCTCGACGATCATCGCGTAGGTCGTCAGGTCGAGGCCCATTCCCCCGTATTCCTCGGGGATCATCACCCCGAACAGTCCGAGCTCCTTCATCTGCTCGACGATCGGCTCCGGGAACGAATCCTCGTGGTCGTAGTGCTCGGCGTTCGGGAGGATCTGCTCATCCGCGAACTGGTGGACCATCTCGCAGATCGCCTTCTGCTCGTCGGTCTTTTCGCTGTAGGGGGTCGCAACGGCCATGGCCTGAGGATACCTGTCATGACTGCGTGACGATCTGTCCCGAGGCGGGGCGAACCGAGGGGTCTTTGGCGATCTCTCCCGTATAGGTCCAGAAATCGCCAAAGACCCAGTGTTCGCTGCGCTGAAGCTTCGCCAGCATCGAAACGTCACGCGGCGGCAGCTGCTCGATGCCGGATTGAACGACAACGCCATCGCATACAGAGTTCGTCGAGGCTGGCTTTACCGCGCCTATCCCGGCGTCTACTCCGTCGGCGGCCCACCCACCACCGCGCTTGAGCGAGCCGCGGCGGCAGCCCTGGCCTGTGGCCCAGCCGCTGCATTATCCCACCGCTCCGCACTCGCTCTCTGGGGCTTGGCTGGCTGGCCAGCCAGCGTTGGGGAGGTGGTGAGCTCAGTGGACCGCCGCCCGAAGGGCATTCGTGTGCACGTTTGCCGGACGCTCGTGCGGCGCGATTTCCGCACCCGGCACGGCATTCGCGTGACCAGCCCGGCACGAACGGTCCTCGACTGCGGCCCGGGCCTCACCGAGATGGCCCTGGCCCGTACGGTCAATGAAATGCGGCTCGCGAAACTCCTTGGGCCAGCTGAGCTGGAGGACATCCTCCTTCGTTGCCCCACCCACCCCGGCTCCCGCAGACTCCGGCGCTTCACCGACCCCAAAACCGGTCCCACCCGGTCCGAACTCGAAGACGCCTTCCTGGCGCTATGTGAGCGCTACGAGCTCCCACGGCCGAAGGTCAACACGAAGGTCGGCGGCTACGAGGTCGATGCGTACTTCGAAGCCGAGCGGCTGATCGTCGAACTCGACGGATACGCTTACCACTCAGATCGCGCGTCGTTCGAGCGCGACCACGTCCGTGACCTCGACGCCAAAGCGCAAGGCATCGAGACGCTCCGCATCACTCACCGACAGCTCACAAAGCAGCCGCAGCGCGTCGCGGCGCGCCTCGAGAAGATCCTGGAGAACCTGCGAGGCTAGCCGCGGGTCTGAGCGGGCGGGGCGTTCTGCGCGTCCCCCTTTGCGCCGTGCTTCCAGGGCGACTCCGGACGCTCCTGCATTACGCCGTCGAGCTCGATGTCGACGCGCTCGTTGAAGAAGCAGAGCAGGTTCGCCACGCGCGTCGCGTCGAGCAGGGGGTCCGGGTAGTACCAGACCAGGTCCTTGCCGAGCTCACCACTGGCGAGCTTCGGCGAGAAGTAGCTCGCGTAGCCCTTGTAGGGACAGTAGGTGGTGCTCTCGCTGTCCTCGAGCGCCACCCGAACGTCCTCACGCCGGAGGTACCAGCGCGGCGGCAGGTTCGACTCGAACAACGCCACCGCATTATCCGTCTCGGCCAGCAGTTCCCCGTCGAGCGAGACGCGGATGTGCCGGTGCGTCGAGAGCGTGTCGATCCGGTGGTAGGGATCGCGCGGATGGCCAAAGATCTCCTCGTCCTCTTCCAGCCACCGGTCCATGCGGTGGAAGTAAAACGAGATCAGGTCTTTGATCGGGAGAGCGCCTTCGAGCGGCTCCGGGTAGTACCAGGCCCCGGCCTCGACGACGTGATCGCCCACCCGGATCGTGTGGTAGGACGCGTCGCCCTTCTTCGGGCAGTGCGTCTGGCGGTCGCTTCGCTCGAGGAACTCCGTGCGGACGTCCTCCGGCGGAAAGTAGTAGGCCGGCTGCAGGCCGGACTCCTGCATGATCATCGCGCGGGAGCTGTCGGCGATCGTCTCGCCACCGACGACGACACGGATCCGCTTCGGCGTCGGATCCAGGTACACCGCCCAGCCGGGAGCGGGAGGCTCGAAGTTGAACCTTCCCGCTGGCTGGCGGCCAAGCGGACCGCTACCGGTCATCAAGCCCATCGTCCACCCAGCTTATCGAGTGCGGTTCAGCTGCCCGCAACGACAATCCCCAGTCACCGCAGCGATGCAGGTGGCTGGCCATCGCGGCGCCTTCCAGCAGGTCGCGGGGATCGATCCTGCCAGACTGCGCGCCGTCATGAACTTCGCGCGTGACGTCGTCGAACGGGCCCCGCCAGGGACGCGCGCTCTAGTCGAGCTGGCGCGCGACGGTAGCCGCCGGGAGTGGTCGTTTGGCGAGGTCGCGACCTGCAGCGCGGCCCTGGCGGGGACGCTCCAGCGTGGCGGCATCGGGCGCGGAGATGTGGTGATGACGCTGATCGGCAACCGGCCCGAGTGGGTGCTGACGATGCTCGGCTGCTTTCGCATCGGCGCCGTCGCGCTGCCGTGCAACGAACAGCTGCGAGCCAAGGACTTGCGACAGCGCCTGGACACCGCGCGCCCGAAGCTGATCGTGGCCGACGATCGGAACCTCAACGAGCTGAGCAGGGCCAAGCCCGAATGCCGCGTTCTGACGATCCCGGACGAATCGCTATTCACGCAGGATCCAGTCCCGGCGGTGGAGCTAGCGGCACACGACCCGTGCCTGATCACCTTCACCAGCGGGACGACCGGAGAGGCCAAGGGGATCGTGCATGGCCAGCGATACCTTCCGGGCCAGCGACTGCAGGCCGAGCACTGGCTCGACGCGCGCCCCGGAGAGCTGGTGTGGTGCACGGCCGCCAGCGGCTGGTCGAAATCCGCCCGCAACGCCTTCATCGCGCCATGGATCCGGGGCGCCGCCGCGCTCCTGCATGACGCCCGCTTTGATCCCTTCGAACGCATGGAGATCCTGGCCGCCGAGCCGGTAAACGTGCTCTGCATGGCGCCGACCGAGTACCGGGTGATCGCCAAGCGGGTCGAACTCTCGCCGGTGCCGGGGCTGCGCGGCTTGGTCGCCGCCGGCGAGGCGCTCAACCCCGAGGTGCTGCGCGCGTTCAAGGAGTCGATAGGGCTCGAGATCCGGGACGGGTACGGCCAGACCGAGACCGGCCAGCTGACCGGCATGCCTCTCGGAGAGAGAACCCGGCCGGGCTCGATGGGCCGTCCGCTCCCGGGCATACGGCTGACCGTCGAGGACGGCGAGTTGGTACTCCGCGACCCCGGCAGCGACCCGACATTCTTCGTCGGTTATCTGGACGGCGAACCCGCGCCGATCGAAGCGCCGTGGCGCACCGGTGACCGCGTGCGCCAGGACGAGGACGGGTTTCTGTTCTTCGAGGGGCGCACCGACGACGTGATCATCTCGGCCGGGTACCGGATCGGGCCCTTCGAGGTGGAATCGGCGCTGGTCTCCCACGCCGCGGTGGCCGAAGCCGCGGTGGTCGCAGCGCCCGACGACGAGCGGGGAGCGGTGGTCCGTGCGGTGGTGGTGCTGCGCGACGGGCGCCAGGCCAGCGCGGAGCTCGCAGTCGAACTGCAGGAGCACGTTAGGCGGGAGACCGCGCCGTACAAGTACCCACGGATCGTCGACTTCGTCGACGAGCTGCCGAAGACGACCAGCGGGAAGGTGCGCCGCGCAAGCCTGCGGCAGGCCGATCGCTAGCCTCAATGGCGATGGGCGAGCATCGACCTCTGATCGGAATCTGCACCGTGCTCGAGCGCGCGCGCTGGGGTGCATGGGATCAACAGGCAGCGCTGCTTTCGTTCAGCTATCTGACCGCGATCCAGTCCGCGGGGGCCCTGGGGCTGATGATCCCCCCGGATCCGTACCTGATCGAGGACCCCGATGACGTGCTCGAGCGCATCGACGGCGTGATCCTGGCCGGTGGTGCAGATATCGACCCGGCGGCCTACGGGGCGCAGCCGCACGTCGAGACGAAGGGAACCGTTCCCGCGCGCGACCGGGTGGAGCTTGCGTTGGCGCGGCAGGCGATCGAGATGGACCTGCCGGTGTTGGGGATCTGCCGAGGGATGCAGCTGATCAACGTCGCCTGCGGCGGCACTCTGCACCAGCACCTCCCCGACGTCGTCGGAAATCACGAGCATCGACGTCGACTCGGCAGCTTCGAGGGCTCCGATCACGAGGTGCGCCTGGATCCCGGATCGCTGGCCGCGCGCGCGGCGGGGGAGGAGCTGCACAACACCAAGTCACATCACCATCAGGGCGTGGACAGGGTCGGGGACGGTCTCGTGGTGACCGGGATCTCGGTGTTCGACGACATTCCGGAGGCGATCGAAGCGCCGGGGCACCGATTCGTTCTCGGGGTGCAATGGCACCCAGAAGCGGATGAGAAGAGCCGGGTGATCTGTGCGCTGGTGGAACAGGCCCGGGAATACCGCGGCGCCCGCGCCTCCACGGTCGCCTGACCCCTCAGCAGGGCGTGTTCGGCAGCTCGTTGGCCCGCTGAAGCAGGAACTACGTCGCGTCGGTGGCCGAATCCTCGGGCACGATGCCGGCGCCCGTGCCCCGCGGGAAGCCCAACGCCCTGGCGCGAGACCTCAGTCTCGGCGCGGGTGCTCAGCTCACTCAGGAAACGCCACCACCGCGTCGATCTCGACCTTTGCCCCGAGCGGGAGCGCAGCCACACCGATCGCGACCCGCGCGGGCGGACTGGACTCGAAGAATGAGCCGTAGACGTCGTTGACCTCCGCGAACGCACCGATGTCCGTCAGGTAGACAGTCATCCGCACGGCATGCCCGAGGGTCGTCCCGGCGGCGTCGCAGACCGCGGCCAAATTCTCCAGGCAGCGCCCGGCCTGCTCCCCCGCCGTGACCCCCGCGAGCTCACCGGTCTTCGGGTCCAACCCGACCTGGCCGGAGCAGAACAGAAGGTTGCCCGCACGGATCCCGTGGACGTAGGGACCCACGGCCCTGGGGGCGTTTGGGGCGGTAACCGGTTCACGGTTGGCTGACAATTGAGCTCCTCCTGGTCGCGGCGTGCTTGCCAAGGGTATTGGCCACGTCCGGCCTGGGTAGGCTGATCTCAGTGGCCAACCGACTCGCCGGCGAGACGTCGCCCTATCTCCTGCAGCACAAGAACAATCCCGTGGACTGGAATCCATGGGCGGAGGAGGCGCTGCAGCGGGCCTCCCAGGACGACCGCCCGCTGCTCGTCTCGATCGGATACTCCGCGTGTCACTGGTGTCACGTGATGGAGCGCGAGTCCTTCGAGGATCCGGAGATCGCGGCGTTGATGAACGAGCACTTCGTGTGCATCAAGGTCGACCGCGAGGAGCGGCCGGACATCGACGCGCTGTGCATGGAGGCCTGCCAGGCGATGACCGGCCACGGTGGCTGGCCGCTGAACGCATTTCTCACCCCGGAGCAGGCCCCGTTCTTCATCGGGACGTACTTCCCGCCTGAGCAACGCCAGGGCATGCCGAGCTGGCGGATGGTGCTGCTCGCCGTCGCGGATGCCTGGGAGAAGCGGCGCGAGGAGATCCGTGAGCAGGGAACTCGCGTCGCGCAGTCACTCGGCGCCACCGCGCGCATCAAGCCCTCCCCGGAGCCGATCCGCGGCGAACTGCTCACGGATGCCCTCACCGCACTGCGCGAGAGCTATGACCATGAAAACGGTGGCTGGGGCGGCGCGCCGAAGTTCCCCCAAAGCTCGACGATCGAACTGCTGATGGCCCGGGGCGAGCAGGGGCTCGCACTCGACGCGCTCCGATCGATGGCGCGCGGCGGGATCTATGACCAGGTCGGGGGAGGGTTCTCGCGCTACACCGTCGACGCGACCTGGACGGTCCCCCACTTCGAGAAGATGCTCTACGACAACGCGCTGCTGGCCCGGGCATATTTGCACGGCTGGCAGTGCTCCGGCGACGAGCGTCTGCGGGAGGTGTGCTGCGAGACGCTCGATTGGGCCCTGCGAGAGATGCGCGGGCCGGAAGGCGGGTTCTGCTCGGCCCTCGATGCCGACTCCGAGGGCGTCGAGGGAAAGTTCTACGTGTGGAGTCTCGACGAACTGCGTCAGGCGTTGGGCGACGAGTTGCTGCCGGCGGCGGTGGCGTTCTTCGGCGCCGCCGAGCGCGGCAACTTCGAGGGCCGGCTGAACGTGCTCGAAGCTCGCGGCGAGCGGCCCGAGCGACTCGGTGAGATCCGCCGGCGCCTGCTGGAGGCGCGCTCGCAGCGTGTGCGCCCGGGCCTCGACGACAAGCGCCTGACCTCTTGGAACGCATTGATGATCACTGCCCTGGCCGACGCCGGTGCGGTGCTCGAGCGCGAGGACTACCGTCGCGCGGCGGCCGAGTGCGCGACGTTCGTGCTGGGAGAGCTCCGGGGTTCCGACGGCCGGCTGCTGCGGACCTGGAAGGGCGGCCGCGGCCGTCTCGGCGCGTATCTCGAGGACCACGCGTTCCTGCTCGAGGCGCTGATCACGCTCTACGAGGCGACGTTCGAGCCGCGCTGGTACCACGAGGCGGTGGCACTGGCCGACACGATGATCGCCCGCTTCACCGACCAGGAACAGGGAGGTTTCTTCACCACTGCCGACGATCACGAGCGGCTCGTGGCCCGGCGCAAGGACCTCGAGGACTCCCCGATCCCGTCGGGCAATTCGGCGGCGGCGTTCGGCCTGTTGCGCCTGGCCCTGATCTCCGGTGAGGGCAAGTACGAGCGCTATGGACTGAGCGTCCTGAGACTGCTGTTCAGCCTCGCCGCCCGCCATCCCCACGCGTTCGGTCATCTCCTGCAGGCGGCCGACTTCTACCTCGCGCCGGTGCGGGAGGTGGCCGTCGTCGGACCTGATCCCGAGGCGATGCTGCGGGTGATCCGCCGGCGATTTCGCCCCCACCTGGTGCTGGCCGGGGGCGTCCCAGACGGGGTCCCGCTGCTCGAGGGACGTACGCCGATCAACGGCAAGACGACCGCCTATGTCTGCGAGCACTTCATCTGCCAGGCGCCGGTGACCTCGACCGACGAGCTGGCGGCGCTGTTGTGATCAGCCGCGGCTGAGCTCAGAGAACCGGCAGGTAGCGCTCGAGCTCCCACGGCGTCACCTGGACGCGGTAGTCGTCCCACTCCTGGCGCTTGATCTCGATGTAGCGGTTGAACGTGTGCTCGCCCAGCGTGCGCAGGACGAGCTCAGACTGCGCGGTCAACTCGATCGCCTCACCCAGCGTCTCCGGCAGCTGATCGATCCCGAGCCGCCTGCGCTCCTCCGGGGAGAGGTGATAGAGGTTCTTCTCCATCGCGTCCGGCAGCTCGTAGCCGTGCTCGATCCCTTCGAGCCCCGCTTGCAGGAGGACGGCGAAGGTCAAGTACGGGTTGCACGCCGGGTCGGGGCAGCGCAGCTCCATGCGCGTGGTCTGCTCCTTGCCCGGGTGATACATCGGGACCCGCACCAGCGCGGAGCGGTTACGGCGTGACCACGCGACATAGACGGGCGCCTCGTAGCCCGGGACCAGCCGCTTGTACGAGTTCACCCACTGGGCGAAGATCGAGCAGATCTCCCGCGCGTGCCGCAGCTGGCCGGCGATGAAGGCCTTGCCGACGTCCGAGAGGAAGTACTGGTCGTCAGGGTCGTAGAACGCATTGCGCTCGCCTTGGAAGAGCGACTGGTGCGTGTGCATTCCCGATCCGTTCTTGCCGAACAGCGGCTTCGGCATGAAGGTCGCGTGGAGTCCGTACTTCATCGCGTATTCCTTGACCGTGATCCGGTAGGTCATGCAGTCGTCGGCCATCTTCAGCGCGTCGGCATAGCGCATGTCGATTTCGTGCTGACTCGGGCCGACCTCGTGGTGGGTGTACTCGGTGTGGATCCCGAGCTGCTCCAGCGCGAGCACAGTTTCACGGCGCAAGTCCGAGCCGGCGTCCAGCGTCGTCAGGTCGAAGTAGCCGCCCTCGTCGAGCACCTCGGTCGACTTGGCGTCACGGAAATAGAAGTACTCGAGCTCGGGGCCGACATAGAAGTGATCGAAGCCCATCGAGTGCGCGCGCTCGATCGCTCGCCGCAGCACGTAGCGAGGATCGCCCTCGTACGGCGTCTGCTCCGGCGTCTGGATGTCGCAGAACATCCGCGCCACGCCCTGCTCAGCCGGCCGCCAGGGCAGGATCCGGAAGGTGCTGGGGTCGGGCATCGCGATCATGTCCGACTCCTCGATCGGGTTGAACCCGGTGATCGAGGACCCGTCGAAGCCCATCCCGCCTTCGAACGCGTCGGCGAGCTCGGTCGCATTGATCGAGAATGCCTTCAGATGGCCGAGGATGTCGGTGAACCAGAGACGGATGAAGCGAATGTCACGCTCGGCCGCGAGCTCGATCACATCCTCGGCAGTCCGCGGCTGGTTATCGGAGCTCATCGAGCGCGGAACGTTACTTGCTGACCCGCTACCGGGGTTTGGCGATCGCGTATGTTGACACCATGAAGCGCGTGCGAGCCGTTGTCCTCACCGGCGTGGCGCTCGGCGCTCCTGCTGGGCTCGCAACCCTCGCCGCGAGCGGAGGCGCCCACGGCGGGAGTGTATGTGGACCGCTCACCGCGCGAACGCTGGCGAGCAGTTCGCACGCCCGGGTCTATGCGTTGGGCGCAGGAGCGTTCGGGTGCGCCGCGGGCGGGCGAAAGTCGTTTCGGCTCGGCGGCACGAGCACCTGCATCGGTGCCGATCGAGTCGGGCCGATCGTCGTCGCGGGCGAAATCGCCGCCTTCGCGTCCGAGCGCTGTGGGGTCGATACCGGCTCCACCCAGGTGCTGGTCCGGAACCTGCGGGACGGCAAGCACCTGTCGGCCTCTGAAGCCGCCGCGTCCCCCGGGCCGGAGTCGCTCACGTCGGTCGACTCGCTAGGAGGGATTGGCGAAACGATTGGCGAAACTCGGCGTCATCCGCCGAGCGATAGTTGGTCGGGGTGGACGGGCGGCTCGGGCGCGGGGGGTAACGCGACCTGCGTCATGTGTGCCCCTCCGGCGGGCATGTCGAGCGTCTTCCCGGCGAGTAGTTCCGCGACCGTCAGGAGTTGGACTCCGGGGTGTTGGCCCCACGGTGAGGCGTAGAAGCCGGCGGACGCGGCCTCCGCTCTCATCGGCCTGGTCGGCTTGTTGAGCGAGATGACCACGCCGATTTGGGCTTTCTCTCTCTGGAGGACGCCGATGAGGTCGCGGACGTGGCCGACGTGGACCTGCCCGCCTTTGACGCTGATGATGACTTGCTTGGCCTTCGCGGTGCCCTCGTCGAAGAAGAACAGGCGCCCGTCGATGCCGTGGTCGGCGCCCTTCTTGGCCGGCTGTGCCCCGACCAGGCTCAGCGCCCACCACTCGAACTGATGCGGGTCGTCGTTAGACAGTTGCTTGGCGTCGTCCCAAGTGGTCGGTTCGCCAAGGACCCGGTAATCGCTTGACCCGAGCGTCGTGAGCCGCGACTTGATGAGCGTCATGGCGAGATAGGTCACGTCGATGCCCACCCACGACCGATCTAGCTTCTCGGCCGCCGCGATCGTCGTCCCGCATCCGCAGAACGGGTCGAGTACCACGCCATGGGCTGGGCATCCAGCGCCGATGATGCGCTCTAGCAGCGGAACGGGCTTTTGCGTCGGGTAACCGAGGCGCTCTTGACTCGCGGCTTGCAACGGGGCGATGTCGGTCCACACGTCGCCGAGCGTGGGCCAGCGCTGCTCTTCCAGGTAGTGTTTGCGGGCGATGCGACCTCCGACCTTGGTCGGGAATGCGAGTCGCCCCTGATGGTCGAGGCGCTCCATCAGTTCGAGGTTTACCCGCCAGCCCTTGGCCGGCGGGGGGTGCCCCTTGTATTCGTAGGTGAGGTTGGGGCGCGGGTTGGGCGAGTCCAGTGGCGCGAGGCGATACGGTCCCCGCCCGTCGTGATCGTTCAAGCTGAACCGGGCGGTGTAAGTGGCGTCCGGGGCGCGGCGAACGGGCTCGAAGTAGTAGTTGGCCGCGACGCTGTAGGTGAGGATAACGTCGTGGATGGCGCCAAGCTTCCGGCGCGCATCCCCCTTCGCCGCCGTGCGCTGCCAGATGATCTCGTTGCGAAAGTTCTCCGGGCCGAACACCGCGTCGAGTAGGAGCTTGAGGTAGTGGGACGCGGTCGGGTCGCAGTGGAGGTAGATCGATCCTGTGGGCTTGAGTACGCGCCGTAGCTCGACCAGGCGGGGGGCCATCATTGCGAGGTAGGCGAGCATCGTGCTCGGCCCGAGGAGGGTCTGGAAGGCGGCCAGGGCGGACGCGACGGTTCCCCCGGCCATGACCGTCTCTTGGAACGACTCGGCGGCAGCTTGGTCCCAGCGCCAGGTGTCGTCGAACGCTTTGATCTGCGCGGCGGCCCGCGACCCGTCGGCATGGCCAAAGAGGACGTTGTAGTTCGCGTTGGAGTTGAACGGCGGGTCGAGGTAGACGAGATCGACCGTTTCGTCTTTGACGTGCCGGCGGAGCACGTCGAGGTTGTCGCCGTAGTAGAGGAGGTTGSGGGGGGGGGGGGCGACCATGCCCCGCGCATTATCCCGCGGGTTAGGACGCGGCGGCGCGAGCCCTCGCTTTGGCGAGTGCGGATCCGAGGTGCGCGAGAATCGTCAGATCGGCGTGCAGGCGCACCCGCTCCAGGCCGCGTACGCGCAAGGGCAGGAGCGCCCATTCGTGCTTGAGCCTGCCGAACTCACGCTCGACGGAGCCGCGCGACTTGTAGAGCGCGCTGGACCTCGCGGTGTGGCGCGGGATCAGCGGGTGGAGGCGGTCGGCTTTGATCCATGTGGATTTCGGTTGGCATTCGCCTGTCGGGCAGCGCCACCTGGTGGCCTTGCGTTTGTAGTCGGCCCCGGCGAACGTCCAGTCGCCGTGTTCGCACGTCGGCGGCTTGTGATCGCCGCGCTTGACGGCGGGTGTCTCGCGCAGCGGCGTGATCGGGCAGATCCCGCGATCCATGCACCCGTCATGGATCGGGCCATTGTCGTAGCCCTTGTCCATGATCGCCGCCTGGATCGCGAAGCCGCGACCCGTCGCCGCGTCAATCAGGCCGATAGCGAACGTCGTCTCGGCGTCCTTGGCCGTCTCGGTCGTCCACGCCAACGGGAGATCGGTCGCGGTGCAGATCGCCGCGTGAACCTTGTAGCCGTAGTAGCCCCCACCTTTGCGGGTCGAGACGGCCGAGCGATGCCCCCACGACGCGTCCGCGTCGCTGTAGCTTTTGCGCTCCGGCCCGTTCTTCGACAAGAACCGCTGCCCGTTCGCGTAAGCGGGCAAGTCCGAGCCGTCGATGGCGACGTTCTTGCCCATCTCGGGATTCAGGTCACGCAGTCGCGCGAGCACGGCGTCAAGGCACCTGGCGAGCGCTTCCGAGTGCGCGCGGAGCTTGCGCGTGAATCGATAGCAGGCATGTATGCTCGGGCACTCGCCGCCGCCGATTGCGGCGCGTAGCGCTTCGTGCTCGCGGACCAGCGCGACGGTTCGCGTCCACGTCGGCAGCACGTA
>JRHI01001321.1_pt1 | contig 21437 bp, 29 predicted proteins | sample 215371 | NCBI WGS metagenome assembly JRHI01 (sample SAMN02929681, study PRJNA255918) | sediment metagenome | biome: cave system; feature: Ice Cave; material: Sediment; isolation source: sediment from deep within a dark volcanic ice cave with no known source of... ...
CACAACTGATATCTCACCCCGGACAGCAGTCGACGGGCTGGAACTTCCGACTAGGCGACCTGATGTTGGTGCCGCGAGGTGCGGTCTATCGCCGAACGTCAGAGTTGCTGTACCTACGCTGCTTCCTGCCGACCGCTCTGTTCCCACGTCCTGAGCCTCGATCCACCGTCGAACCAGTGAACTACAGCGACTGCCTTCCAAGACTAGCCCTCGCTCAGGGCCCGGACCATTGCGGTATAGGCGTCGGACGCCGAGAGGTGCGCGTAGACACTCTCCAGCATGCGCAGCGAGGAGTGTCCTGCGACGTCGGCGACCATTTTGGGGTTCACGCCCCGGCGCAGCATCTCCGTCACCCAGGAGTGCCGGAGGACGTGGGGGTGAACCCTCCGGCGGATGCCGGCTCGCTGCGCCAGGAGCCGCACCAGCTGGAGGACCCCGCTGCGCGTGATGGGCTCGTAGGTGTCGGAGGGACCTCGGCGGAGGCTGAGGAATATGCGGTCCGAGTTGGTGTCGCGGGGCCGGCCTGAGCGGCTGTAACGCTCGAGGCGTCGCACCAGCGACGGCGCGACCGGCACAAGGCGCTGCTTGTCGCCCTTGCCCTGGACGCGGAGGAACGCCTCACGGTCGCGGCGGACGATGTCGTCCGACCGTAGCGCGACCAGCTCCCCAACCCGCAGGCCGCCGTCGGCAAGCACGCGCACGATGAGCTTGTCGCGCTCTGACGAGGCTGCGTCCTCCATGGCGCGGATCTCGTCGCGGCTGAGGACCTCGACGATGCGGCGCGGCAGCTTGGGGAGCTGCGGGAGTGCGCTGACCTCCTCCCCCTCCCGTCGGGCCCATGTCAGCAGGAGGCGGACCGCACGAGCGTAGGCATGCACGGAGTACTTGCTGAGCAGTCTGCCGCTCCGGCCCCCGTGATCGAGCAGACCGGCCGTGAATCGGTCCAGAACGCGCTGGTTGAGCTGGTTGACCTCGGTGATGCCCTGCTCGTCACACCAGGGCAGGAACACGCTCCGCAGGGGATAGCCGTAGCCGCTGTCCACGGTCCGCGACGAGAGGCCCCGAGCGCGGCAGGAGGCGAGGAAGTCGGCGACCAGGTGCTGCAGCGGAGACGGTGTGCCGGTGACCACGGAGAGATCGGGCATGGTCGTCTAACCATAGCTCCTGATATGCTGTCCGCGCTGCTCAACAGCGTATAACTACCGCACTTTGGGGGTCGCTTGAAGGCCCGTGAATCCAGCGCCCAGGAGCAGAAAGACGCTGCTACTGAACTCCGCCGTCGCTCGAAGCACCACCCGCATCCCCCGCCCGCTGCAGCGCCTCCTTGCGCAGCAGTCGCTGCTCGCGTCGGATGCGCGCCTGGGCCTGGCGGTGGCGCTCCTCCTCGGTCTCGGGCACCAGCGGGGGCACCGGGACTGGCCGCCGGTGCTCGTCGAGGGCGACGAAGACGAGGTGGGCGGAGGAGACGTGCACCGTCTCCGCCCCGGGGATCTCGACGTCGACCTCCACGCCCACCTCCATCGAGGAGCGGCCGACGTCGTTGACCTGGGCGCGCACCGTGAGCAGGTCGCCGATGTGCACCGAGGCGAGGAAGCTCATCTCGTCCATCGACGCGGTGACCACCGGTCCGCCGCAGTGGCGGATGGCGGCGATGCCGCCGGCGGTGTCGACCAGCCGCATGATGGTGCCGCCGTGGACGAAGCCGGCGTTGCTCGCGTGCACGATCTCCATCGGCTCGACGATCACCGTCCGCGACACCGAGGGCGGCCGCGGGCTGAGGTCGCGGCCAGCGGGGAACGCCCGCCGTCGCAGCCCGATCAGGTCGGGCCGCTCGGGCACGTTCACACCGTCCCCAGCGCCGCCAGGGCCGCGCGGCTTAGCACCTCCACGCCCACCGGCAGGCAGCGCTCGTCGAGGTCGAACTCGGGGTGGTGGTGGGGCGCCACCGGCGCTCCCGACGCGTCGCCGGCGCCGACCAGGAAGTAGCAGCCGGGGACCCGTTCGAGGAAGCAGGCGACGTCGTCGCCCACGGTGACCGGGTGGGCCCGGTCGACCATCTCCTCCCCCACCCCCTCGATCGCCGCCCGGCGCACCAGCTCGGCGCTCTCGGCGTCGCTGACCACCGGCGGGCAGCCGCTGGTGTGCTCGAACGTGGCCTCGCAGCGCAGCGCCGCGGCCACGCCCGCGGCGATCTCGGCGCAGCGCCGCATGATCCGCTCGCGCTCGCCGGCGTCGAGGGCGCGGGCGGTGCCGCGGAGGTGCACCTTCTCGGCGATGACGTTGAAGGCGGTGCCCCCGCTGATCCGCCCGATGGTCACCACCGCCGGCGCGAAGGGCGAGGTCTCGCGGCTGACGATGGTCTGCAGCGCGATGACCACCTGGGCGGCGGCCACCACCGGGTCGATGGCGTCGTGGGGAAGGCCGCCGTGGCCACCCCGGCCGGTGATCGTGATGTCGAAGGCGTCGGCGCTGCCGAAGAGCACCCCCGGGGTGACCGCCACCCGCCCGGCGCGGAGCGGGGTGAAGAGGTGCAGACCCAGCACCCGGTCGACGCCCTCGAGGGCGCCGTCGGCCATCATCGGCATCGCCCCCTCGGCGACCTCCTCCGCGGGCTGGAAGCACATCCGCAGCCGGCCGCTCCAGCCGTCGCCGAGGTCGTGGAGAACCGCGGCGACGCCGAGGGCGATGGCGGTGTGACCGTCGTGGCCGCACGCGTGCATCACCCCGTCGACCTCGGAGCGGCTGACCCGCCGGTCGCCACGCTCGAGGATGGGGAGGGCGTCGATGTCGGCGCGCACCATCACCGTCGGGCCGGGACGCCCGCTGTCGAGGTCGGCGAGCACCCCGGTCCCGCCCACCCCGGTGCGCACCGTGAAGCCGAGCGCCTCGCAGCGGGTGGCGCAGAGCTCGGCGGTGCGATGCTCCTCGTGGGACAACTCGGGATGGCGGTGGAGGTGCCGCCGGGTCTCCACCACCTCCTCGGCGACCCGGTCCGCGGCGGCGCGCAGGCGGGCGCCGACGTCACTCACGGTCGGCATCCCCGGGCACGGGCAGCCCCGCCATGCGCAGCGCGGTGGCCTGGATGGCGCCGTTGGTGACGCAGCTGCTCGCCCCGCTGCTCATCGCCTGCTCGCGCAGCCGCTTCTCGCCGTGGTGGCAGAAGGCGACGATCGGAGTGCCGGGCCGGGCCTCGCGAAGCCGGGTGATCGCCCCCAGCCGGGGCTCGGGCTCGCGGTTGAGGTCGACGAAGACGGCGTCGGCCTCGGGCAGTTCGCCGGAGCGGGCGGTGAGCAGGGTGCCGCCCCAGCTGCGCACCGCGGCGCCGAGCTGGCTCTGGAACATCAGGTCGTCGCTCAGCAGGACGACTCGGTCGGGTGCGGGCATGTTGGTGCCATCATAGACACCGGTAATGAGCACATCCTCCCCCTCCCAGCGCCCCCCCACGCTGCTCTGGACCAGCGACGCCGTCGAGGCCATCCGCGCCCTGCGGGTGGAGGAGGGCCGGCCCGGCGCCGCCTTCCGCGTCGACCTCCGGCTGGGTGGTTGCCAGGGCTTCAAGGTCTACTTCGAGCTCGACGCCGTGAACGGCGACGACATCGTCTTCGAGGCCGCCCCGGACGTGACCATCGCGGTCCAGCACGACGGGCTGGCGATGCTCGACGGCGGGATCCTCGACTACGAGAGCTCCCACCGGGGCCGGGGCTTCCGCCTCGCCAACCCCGCCGCGAAGAGCGCCTGCGGCTGCGGCCAGGCCTTCTACGCCGACTTCTCGGACCACGAGCCGGAGCCGGTTGCAACGGCCGACTGACCCGCCCCGTCTCTTCTGACGGGGGGCCGAGCGCCACCCCGGCTGGCCCGCCACCTCGGACTCGGGGTGGCCGGGCCCCGGCGCGTATCCTCGGGGACAGAGTGTTGATCCAGACCGGGCGGGTCGGACGGACGGCCTTCTCCCTCCTCGTCCTCCTGGCGACCGGATGCGGACAGCAGCAGGCGTCCTCTCCGGCGGCTGGCGCCACCTCGAGCTCCGCGAACGGCGGTTCATCGGTATCGGTGAGCGTGAAGAACCTCGCGTTCGCCCCGGCGGCGGTGACCGTCCCGGTGGGCGGGACGGTGATCTGGAGGTTCGAGGACGGGGACGTGCCGCACACCGTCACCGCCGACGCCAACTCCTTCGGGAGCGCCCCCAACGGGCTGACCTCGGGAACCTTCGCGCACGGCTTCGGGAAGGCCGGCACCTATGACTACCATTGCGACTTCCATCCGACGATGAAGGGAACGGTGACGGTGCGGTAGGTCCACCGCATCCCAAGGAGGAGGAGATCCATGCGCGTACTCAGGATCCTGATGGCGGTCCCGGTGATCGGGCTCGCGCTGGTGGCGGCGCCCGCGAGCGCGGCACCGGCGGCGGCCTCGCCGTACCACGCCGCCCTCGCCGCGACGGAGGAGTCCCCGCCCGGGCCCGCGGGCGGCACCGGCGCTGCGAAGGTCACGATCGACACCGCCGGCGGCCAGCTCTGCTATGACCTCAGCTGGAATCCGGCGGTCGGCACCCCGAGTGCCGCCCACATCCACAAGGGCCCGGCGGGAACCAGCGGCCCGATCGTCGTGGTCCTCTCGCCCACGACCGCGCACACCTGCACGACGGCCCCCGGGCCCGTGCTCCAGGGCATCGCCGCCGATCCGAGCGGCTACTACGTGAACGTCCACACCAACCAATACATGAATGGTGCGGTGCGAGGCCAGCTCCAGGCCGGCTGAGCCGGCGGCAGGCCGCCGGGGCCCCTGGCCCCGGTGGCCGCTGAGGCGGCCTGTGTCACTCTGTCCTCCGCTACTTCTTCTGGACCGCGCACGGAGGACGGCATGGCCATCAGCAACGTGGGGATCGTCGGCGGCGGCCTGATGGGCTCGGGGATCGCGGAGGTCTGCGCCCGCCAGGGGATGAGCACGGTCGTCAGCGAGCGTGACGCCGGCCCGCTGGCGGCAGCCCGGCAGCGGGTCGAACGGTCGCTGGAGCGGGGACGGCGCACCGGCAAGCTCTCCGAGGAGGAGGTCACCGCCATCCTCGCGCGGATCTCCTTCACCCTCGACCTGGAGGCGATGGCGGACTGCGACATCGTCATCGAGGCGGTGGCGGAGCGGATCGACGACAAGGTCGCGGTGTTCCAGCGGCTCGACGAGATCACCTCCGAGCACGCCATCCTGGCCAGCAACACCTCGTCGCTGCCGATCATCGAGATCGCCCGCGCCACCGGGCGCGCCGACCGGGTGATCGGAACCCACTTCTTCAACCCGCCGCCGGTGATGAGGCTGCTCGAGCTGGTGCGCAGCATCGCCACCAGCGAGGCGACCCTGCAGGAGACCCGCGAGTTCGGCGAGCGGCTGGGCAAGCGCATCATCGTCGCCCAGGACCGCGGCGGCTTCATCGTCAACCTGCTGCTCATCCCCTTCCTCACCCATGCGGTGCGGGTCTACGAGTCCGGGTTCGCCACCCGCGAGGACATCGACGAGGGGATGCGGCTCGGCTGCGGCCACCCGATGGGGCCGCTGCAGCTGCTCGACTACATCGGCCTCGACACCACCCTCTTCGTCTGCGAGGCGCTGCACGCCGAGTACGCCAACGCCGACTACGCCCCGCCACCGCTGCTGCGACGGATGGTCGCCGCCGGCTGGCTGGGCCAGAAGAGCGGGCGCGGCTTCTACGAGTACGCGCCCAACGGCGGGCGCTGAGCTCAGCCCGGGGTGGGCACCGCCTGGGGGATCTGCTGCTCCTGCACCCGCAGGCGCACCCGGGCGAGCAGCTCGCCGTCGCCCCAGTACTCGGCGGTGTAGCGCCCCGGCTCGCCGAACATCGGGCTGATGTAGGTGACCGTGGGCAGGCAGATGTCGAGCTCCTCGCCGGGAGGCGGCGGCCCGGACTGGAAGTTCATCTCGACCGGCTGGATGACCAGCTTGCCCTCGCTGTCGAGGAAGCGGAGCTCGACGTGGTGGGCGGTCTCGGCGTCCTCGGGCCCGAAGCGGAAGCCGGCGACGATGCAGAAGGTGGCGCGTCCGGGGATCTGGGGCAGGCCGATGTGGAACAGGCCGCCGCCCAGGACGTAGAACTTCCGGTCGGGGGGGACCGCTGCGGTCTCGGCGAAGAAGGCGTAGTCGATCTCCATGACAGGACACTATGTCAGGGCGGTGCGCACCTCTGCGGGCTAGCGAGCCCCGTGCAGGCCCTCGAGCACCTCCGGCCCGTTGTGGCTGACCTGCCCGGGCGCGAGGACGTGGGGCTTCACCGTGGGCCCGTGGAAGTCGGCGCCGGCGGTCACCGTCAGCCCCGCCGCGGCGGCGAGCGCGGCGAATCGCTCCCCGGTCTCCGGGGTGTGCCAGGTGGTCCACGCCTCCACTCCGCCGAGGCCGTCGGCGGCGAGCTCGGCGAGGGCGACCTCGGGGTCGATCTGGCCCAGGGTGGCGCCGGGATGGGCGAGCACGGGGACGCCCCCGGCCTCGCGCACCCAGGCGATCGCCTCGGGCAGCTCCGGCTGCCAGGGCGGGTCGGTGGCGAGCGGCCTGCCGGCGGCGAACCAGTCGGCGAAGAGGCGGTGCGGCGCCGATGCGTACGGCAGCATCCGGTCGTCGCCGGCGCCGGCCTCCAGGAGCAGGCGGCGGATCACCGCGAACGGCGGCACCCGTTCGGCGCCGACGGCGGCCTCGACCGCCTCCCAGGTGAGTCCGAGGCCCTCGGCGGCGGCGTTGTCGACCCAGCGCCGGGAGCGGTCCAGGTCGGCGCTGCGCACCCGCTCGATGCGCCCCTGGAACACGGGGTCGTCGAGGGGGACGAAGTAGGCGAGGAGGTGGTGCTCCTTCCCCTGCCAGCGGGTGCTGATCTCGCAGGCGGGGATCAGCTCCAGCCCCAGCCGGTCGCACTCCGCCCGGGCGCGGGTGACGTGGACGGTCGAGTTGTGGTCGGTGACCGCGATGGTCGACAGGCCGGCGCCGGCGCAGCGGCCCACCAGCTCCTCCGGCCCGAGATCGCCGTCCGAGGCGGTGGTGTGCATGTGGAGGTCGACGAGGCTCATGCGGCCCAGTCTACGGCCGTCCCGCGCGGGCCCCGCCTCGGCGCCGGGCGGCGACGCAGCACAATGGTGGGTCCATGGACGGCCCGCCTCGCGCCCTGCACGTCTTCGTCTGCACCACCTCGGGGCGCCACCACTGCGGCGGCCAGGGCTCGGAACGGGTCCTCCAGCGGCTCCGCGACGAGGTCGAGCGGCGCGGCCTCGCCCACGTCCGCACCACCCGGATGGGCTGCAACCTCCAGCACCACCAGGGCCCGATCGTGATCGTCTACCCCGACGGCGTCTGGTACGGCCGGCTGCGCGCGGAGGACGTGCCCGAGATCGTCGAGCGCCACCTCGTCGGCGGCGAGCCGGTGGAGCATCTGCGCATCATTCCCGACGGCGCCTGGGACTCCTCAGCGCTGACCTGACGGTACGTGATACCGTCGCTATCAACTAGGCACATCTGGGAGGTTGGATTCATGGGATACATCCGAGGTCTGATCCACGGCACCGTCGCAGGCGCGGTCATCGGTCTGCTGGTCGCCCCCCAGGAGGGTCGGCAGACCCGCGAGCAGGCTCAGACCATCGCCCTGGCGATCCGGGACGGCGCCCAGCAGGTCGTCGAGACCGCGCGCCGGGTGGCCCCGACCGCCCAGGCCGCCGCCCACCAGGTCGGCGAGGTGGTGAGCAACGTCCGCGGCAAGGTCACCCGGCGCCACGACTCCGAGGACGGTCAGCTGATCTCCGTCAACGGGAGCGCGACTGCCCGCCCCTAGCGGCGGTCGGCCCGGTCAGCGGGTTCTCCCGCTGGGTGGGCTGCTCGGGCTGATCGGCGAGGGTCACGAGCCCGCTGACCATGGCGAGCAGCCCGCAGACCAGGTCGAGCACGTTGATCGCCGTCGGGAAGTGGAGGCCGGCGAACCCCTTGGTCGCGAGGGTGTCGTCGCCGACGACGAACCCGGCCACGGCGAGCACGGTGAGCAGCGCCCCGAGCGCGGCCACGAGGATGCCCACCACCTGGCGTGAGACCCGGAGAGTGAAGCCGAGGACGGCGAGCACGGCGGCGATCGCGAGGTCGACGACGTCGCGCGCCCAGGTGAGGTGGAGGGTGAGCCCGCCGAGGTTGCCGCCGGCGTGCCCGTCGCTGATGTGGCCCGCGTCCCCGAGGGCCAGGCCACCGAGGCCGGCGATCAGGAACACCAGGGTGAACAGCTGCGCGTACAGTCTCGCCATCACCGTTCTCCAGTCCGCAGGTGTCCGTCGGGACCGCGCGTCGGCGCGCTCCGGCGGCATGCGGGGGGAAGTCTAGCCGCGCCTCCCCGCCTGCGCCCAGCCCGGGGTCAGGTGGTGAGGCCGGGACCCTCCTCGGGAATGGCGGCGAGGTCGGGCCCGAGGCTGTAGATCGCGCTGCGGTTGCCGAGGAGGATGGTCGGCGGCAGCATCGCCGGACCGATCGCGGGCTCCTCCTCGAGGACCAGCCCGTCGCGCTGGCGGCGCCGCGCCTCGGTCAGGCACAACGCGGAGCAGTAACGGCCGCGGGATTCGCGGGACTTGAAGCCGTCATAGCCCTCGCCGCAGATCCTGCACACCTTCACCAGGCGGGTGAGCCTGCTCCTAGCCATCGCCTCCTCGATAACGGGCCGGGACAGTCATCGTCCGGCACGACGACGACTACGTCAACACCCGTTCTCATCGGTTGGTTACGCACCACCGACCGATCAGTCACCGGTACCGTGGACACGGCATGCGACGACCGTCACGTTGTCCGTCGAACCGGCCGCCAGGGCGCGGTCGCAGAGTGCCGCCGCAGCCTCGTCGAGGGCGACGCCGGGCTGCATGGCGTCCGCGATCCGGGTGTCGTCGACCGCGTCCCACACCCCGTCGGAGCAGATCAGCACGAGGTCGCCGGCGCGCAGCGCGGCGGAGAACAGGTCGGCGTCGACGGGCTCGCCGGTGAGCGCGCGGGTGAGCATGTTGCGGCCGGGATGGTGCACGGCGCGGTCCGCGTCGAGGCGCCCGTCGCGCACCTGCTCGGCGATCCACGAGTGGTCCTGGGTGAGCTGGCCGGCGGCGCCGTCGCGGATGAGATAGGCGCGGCTGTCACCGACGTTGGCGAGCCGCACCCGGTCGGCGGTCACCACCGCGACCACCAGGGTGGTGCCGCACATCGCGCCGCCGTGGGCGCGGCGGTGCGCGGCGACGGCGGCGCCTCCGCGGGCGACGGCGGCGCCGAGCGCCGACCCGGGATCCGCGGCAGCGGTGACGTGGGCGGCGGCGGCCTCGACCGCGAGGTGCGCGGCCACCGCGCCGTCGGCGTGGCCACCCATCCCGTCGCCGAGCACCAGCACACAGCCACCGGGGATCGGGCGCATCGCCCAGCGGTCCTGGTTCTCGCGGCGCACGGTGCCACGGTCGCTGACCGCCGCCAGCTCGAGGTCGCCGCCGTCGAGATCGACCCGCAGCGTGCCCGCGTCGCGGGCGGCGGCGCTCACCCGGCCTCCGGCGGCGGGGTGCCGCCCCCGTTCAACATCCTGCGCAGCACCTCGGCGGCGGTGGCCGGCCCGTCGGAGCAGAGCAGCGCCTCCATCCCCAGCTCGCGGGCGGCGGCCACGTTGCACTCGAGGTCGTCGACGAAGAGGCACTGGACGGGGTCGAGGCCGAGCCGCTCGCAGGTCAGCCGGTAGATCGCGGGGTCGGGCTTGCGCAGCCCCACCGCCGACGAGTCGACGGTGACGTCGAAGAGCTCGTCGAAGGGCATCAGCGCCCGCCAGGCCAGCTCCCACTCGCGGACGTTGTTGGTGAGCAGCGCGGTGCGGTGGCCGGCGCCGCGCACCTGCCGCACCGCCTCGACCATCACCGCCGAGGCGACCATCGGCCGTCCGACCAGGATCTCCCGGGCGATGCCGGGGTCGATCCGGTCATGGCCCTCGGCGGCGTGCCGGTCGCAGAGGCGGACCAGGTACTCGGCCTCGGTGAGCCGCCCGGTCTCGAGCTGGTGCAGGTCGTGGTCGCCGGTGGGCAGGGCGTAGACCTCGCCCACCTCCCGGAGAAAGCAGCCGAGCAGGCTGAGGGTGCGCTCGCCGGCGCCGCGCCGGAGGCGGAAGGGGGGCAGGGTCATCACCCCGCCGAGGTCGAAGACGGCACCGCGCAGCGCCAGGGCTAGAGCTCCAGCAGCTGGGCGACGCGCTCGCGATGGTGGGTCGCGTCGCCGAGGGTGGCCTCGCCCCACTTCGCGCGCTTGAGGTGGAGGTGGATGTCGTGCTCCCAGGTGAAGCCGATGCCGCCGTGCACCTGCAGCCCGTTGGAGGCGACGGTGCGGGCGGCGTCACCGGCGTAGGCCTTGGCCATGGCCGCCGCCAGCGGCGCCTCGGGGACGTCGTTGTCGAGGGCCCAGGCGGCGTGGTACGCGAGCGACCTCGCCGACTCGACCATCACCAGCATGTCCGCGCACCGGTGCGAGACCGCCTGGTAGGCGCCGATCGGCCGGCCGAACTGCTGGCGCACCCTGGCGTACTCGACCGACATCTCCAGCACCCGCTGGGCGGTCCCGGCGAGCTCGGCGGCGATGCAGACCATGGCGCGGTCGAGGCCGCGACGCAGCGTCGCCCAGCCCCGCCCGGGCTCGCCCACCACCGCGTCGGCGGGCACCTCGACGCCGTCGAAGCCGACCGCCGCGATCCGGCGGGTGGCGTCCATCGACGCCAGCGGGCGCACCGTCACGCCGGGCGTGGCGGTGTCGACCACCAGCAGGGTGAGCCCGTCGGCGGGGTCGGCGGCGGTGCGGGCGGCCACGATCATCCGGTCGGCGGCCTGCGCGTCGGGGACGAAGAGCTTCTCGCCCTGGAGCAGCCAGGCGTCGCCGGAGCGCTCGGCGATCATGCGCACCCCGCCCGCATCCCACCGCCCCGACTCCTCGACCAGCGCCACCGTGGCCAGCTGCGAGCCGTCGCAGATCGCGGGCAGCAGCCGCGCCGCCTGGGCCTCGTCGCCGCTCGCCGCCAGGGTCATGCCGGCGAGGCCGACGCTCGACTGCAACGGGGACGGCACCACGTGCCGGCCCATCTCCTCGAGCACCACGACGAGGTCGGCCAGGCCGAGGCCGAGGCCGCCGTGGCGCTCGGCGAAGGGGATCGCGGTCCACCCCAGCTCGACCATGCGCGCGTACATCCGCGGGTCGTGGCCGAGCTCGTCCTCCATCAGCTGCCGCACCCGCGCGGCGGGGCACTCGCGGTCGAGGAAGTCGCGCGCCTGGCGGCGGAGCAGCTCCTGCTCGTCGCTGAACCCGACGTCCATGTCAGCGCCCCCGGGGCAGGCCGAGCACGCGCTCGGCGAGGATGTTGCGCAGCACCTCGCTGGTGCCCCCCTCGATGCTGTTGGCCCGCGAGCGCAGGTACCCGTAGGCCCAGCGGCCGGCGCGGGGAGCCCGCTCCTCGCCCTCGGCGAGGGTGCCGTAGGGGCCGAGCAGGTCGAGGGCGGTCTCGGCGATGCGCTGGTTGAGCTCGCTCCACATCAGCTTGTTCACCGACCCCTCGGGCCCCGGCTGCTCGCCCTGGAGGACCCGGCTGAGGCCGCGCAGCCCGTTGATGCGCATCGCCTCCACCTCGATGACCAGCTGGGCGATGCGCTGGCGCACCACCGGGTCGGCGGACCGGGGAACGCCGTCGACCATGGTGGTTCGGGCGAGGGCGCGCAGCTCGTCGAGGGCGATGCGGGAGCGCACCTGCAGGCCCACCCCGAGGGTGGCACGCTCGTGCATCAGGGTGGTCATCGCCACCCGCCAGCCGCCGCCCACGGCACCGAGGAGGTTGGCCCTTGGCACCCGCACGTCGGTGAAGTACATCTCGTTGAACTCGGCGTCGCCGGTGATCTGGCGCAGCGGCCGCACCTCGATGCCGGGGCTCTGCATGTCGACGATCAGGTAGGTGAGGCCGGCGTGGGCGGCCTCGGACGCGTCGGTGCGGGTGAGCAGGATGCACCAGCGGGAGACGTGCGCCAGCGTGGTCCACACCTTCTGGCCGCTGACCACGAAGTCGTCGCCGTCGACCACCGCGCGGGTGCGCAGCGAGGCCAGGTCGCTGCCGCTGTTCGGCTCGCTGAACCCCTGGCACCAGATCTCGTCGGCGCGGAGCAGGGGCGGGATGTGGCGCGCCTTCTGCTCGGGGGTGCCGTGGGCGAGGATGGTCGGCCCGGCCATGTACAGCCCGATCACGTTGAGCATGTCGGGTGCCTTCGCCGCCGCCATCTCCTGGTTGACGATCACCTCCTGCATCAGCGTGCCGCCCTGGCCGCCGAGCTCGCGGGGCCAGCTCACCCCGGCGAAGCCCGCCTCGTGGACCCGCCGCTGCCACTCCCGCCGCAGCTCGATGTCGTCGTAGCCGGCCGCCGCCTCACGGGTGCGGTCGTCGAGGTTGTCGCCGAGCCAGCCGCGAACCTCGTCGCGGAAGCGTGCCTCCTCCGGGGAGAGGGAGAAGTCCATGAGCATCTCCAGGCGGCGGGCGCGCGGGCCCGGTTGGCGTCGTCCGCACGTCATTGTGCGCGAGGCTGCCGCCCGCTTGACGGGGGAGAACATATGTTCTAGGGTGCGCCGGTGAGCGCGCCGCCCGCCACCCCCGCGCCAGCTCGCCGGCCGTCCACCGAGCTGGTCGAGAGCCCGTGCCGCAGCGCCCTGCAGCGGGTGCGCGGAATGTGGTTCGACTGGTCGCTCAACCCCTACGGCGGATGTGTCCACCGCTGCACGTTCTGCTACGTGCGCGCCTTCGAGCGCCGCGCCGACCGTCCCTCCGATGCCCGCTACGGGCGCACCGTGCGGGTGAAGACCAACGTGGTCACGGTGCTGAGGGAGGAGCTGCGCCGGCCGTCGCACCGCTCCGGTCTCGTCTGCCTGGGAACGGCCACCGATCCCTATCAACCCGCCGAGGGCCGCTACCGGCTGACCCGCGGCTGCCTGGAGGCGCTGGTGGCGGCGCGGCGGCCGATCACCCTCACCACCCGCGGCCCGCTGGTGGTGCGCGACGCCGGCCTGCTCGCCGAGGCCGGCGCCGCCGCCGGCGTGAGCGTCTCGGTCAGCGTGCCCACCGTCGACGAGGCGGTGGTGCGGCGCACCGAGCCGGGCACGGCACCGCCGCGGCAGCGGCTCCGGGCGCTGGAGCGGCTGGCGGCGGCGGGAGTGCGCGCCGGGGTGCTGATGGCTCCGGTGCTGCCCGGCATCAGCGACGGCGACGAGTCCCTGGCGGCCACGGTGCGGGCGGCCCGCGACGCCGGCGCCGCGTTCCTGCTGGTCGGGGTTCTGAACCTCACCCCCGGCACCCGCGAGCACTTCCTCGCGGCGCTCGCGGACGACTGGCCGGAGCTCCTGCCCCGGTACTTGGAGCTCTATCGGGGGCGGAGCCATCTGCCCTCTGCCTTCGCCTCGGAGGTCGGCGGTCGAGTCGCCGGTCTGCGGCTCGCGGCCGGGATCTCCGCGGAGCGGCCGCCGCGGTTCGTGGACCCCCCGGTGGCCCGGCAGCTGCGGCTGGAGCTGTGATGCTGATGTGCCTGCGGGCGCGGACGCCTCATCGGATCTCGTACGCGCCATCGAAGCGCCGGTCGCTGCGAGGCGGGTGGCGGCGATCGCTGCGAACCCGCGCGCACAACGCGCCCGGCGGCCGGGTCGGATCGACGTACCGGAGCGTGGCGGTCATGGGTCGAGGCCCTCGCGACGCGACGGCGGCCGTCCAGGTAATCGAACGATTACCATCCCAGTATGACAGGGCCCGCACCCACGCGCCACCGCCTCATCGAGGAGGGCATGCGGCGGTTCGCCGATCAGGGCTTTCGGGCAACGGCCGTCGGCGACATCGAGGCCGCGGTCGGTCTCCAACCTCGACGGGGCGCTCTCTACAAGCACTTTCCGAGCAAGCGGGCGCTGCTCGACGAGGCGGTGCGGACCCACCTCGACAGGGCGTCCGCCGGGGCCGCCCAGATCAGCGAGCTGCCCCTCACCACGGCGATCGGGGCGGATCGAGCCGGGCTGCGACCCCTGGTCGTACGCCTGGGACGATGGTTCCTCGACGAGATGGACCGGATGGAGAACCTCACCCGGGTGGTCGAGCACGACGGCGAGCGGATGGCCGAGCTCAGCGCCGAGATCAAGACCGACATCGTCGACCTCGGCTATCGCACCGCCGCCACCGTCGTCGCGGCCCTCGCTCCAGCCTCCCCGGACCCGGTGGCGACCGCGGTCATCGTCCTCGGGGCACTCGTCGCGCTCCGGCGCACGGCCTGGACCTTCGGCTCGGCGCCGCTCGACATCGACGATGACCGCGCCCTGGAGGCCTGGGCGGACCTGATCCTCGCCGCGGTCGACGCAGCCGGGAAGCCCGGCCGGCCCTGACCGACCCCTACGCCGCCCCCCCGCCCGCCGCCGTCCGCGGCGACCGCCGCCGGGAGGTCCCCTCCCCGCGCCGGCCCTGCAACACCAGCCGCGGCATCTGCGCCGGCGGCCGCCCCGGCACCCAGTGCATGTCCACCGCCACCTCCAGACGCGCCCCGCCCTCGGCCGCCAGCGCCCGCACCGCGGTGGGCACCCGGCCCAGCACCGCCCGCCCCCCGAGGAACGTGCACCGCACCCGGCCCCCGCTGAACAGCACGACCGCCGTCCCCCGAGCAGCATGGACCACCAGGGTGGCGTCGGCGGCGATCTCGCCGAGGTAGTCGATCAGCCCGTCGAGGTCGGCGAAGCGGCCGAGCAGGCCGCTCACCAGGGTGCTCCCCGCGAGCATCTCGGTGGCCGCCTCGGCGCGGTCGGAGTCGAGCCCCACCACGGAGACCCGGCCGTCGCCGTGAAGGGCGCGCCGGTCGAGGCAGCGCAGCGCCCCGCGGAGGTCGCTGACCGCCCCCACCGGGTCGTCGTCGTAGCGGGCGGCCACGATGCGCCCGGCGACGAGGAGCACAAGCGCGCCGTAGTCGGGGCCGTGGACGCGCACGTACCCGGTGAGCGCGTCGGCCTCGACCGTCCGCAGCAGCCGGGTGACGTCGATGAACGACGTCGGGCCCGTGTACATCGTCGGCCCCACGAGCACCACGTCGAGCGCTCCGCCCACCATCCCGTCGGTGATCGGCACCGGTCCCACCGCCCTCTCTGGCCCCATGCTCGTCCTCCCGGTCAGAAGGGGAGGATACGCCAGACGCGCCATCTGGGCCAGTCGCACCTACGGGCGGAGGCTCTAAAGGAGCCGCTCCTGGGCGATGCTCTCGCTCTGGCGGCGGCGCCGCCGGGGCACCGCGGCCGCCTCCTCGGGGGCTCCGTCGGAGGCGGGATGCTCGACGAGGGCGACCACCCGGGTCTGCATGAACCGCCCGGTCCGGACCGGCTTCCCGGTCCGGGTGACCTCGGCGACCTCGACGACGCCACGGGCGGTGCTCACCTCGACCTTGCGGCCGGCGCGGGTGGCGTCGATCTCGTAGGTCCGCACACCGTCGCCGGTGTCGATCACCACCTCGATCCGGTCACCTTTCATGGATCGATCCTACCCACCCGTCACACCCGTCGTGTGATGTCACCGGCGGGTGAGGCGGGTCTCACCTCGGCGGGTGGGAACTGTCCGTGGCCGGGGTCTTCTCCGGACCACCGGTGGCCGCCGAGAATCAACGCATCCCCATCGATGGCGGAGGTGGACAGCGTGAGCGCGACAACGACACGGAAGCGGTGGATGGCCACCCTGCGCGGCGGCGCCGCGCTGCTCGCCCTGGCCGCGGTGATGGTGCTCCTCACCGGCCTCGGCGCCGTCGTCCTGCAGCGCGCGGGATAGCGGCTACTCCTCCGCCGCGGACGTCTCCGAGTAGCTGGGGAATCGCCACGCCATCTGCGGCCCCAGCAGGCCGCCGTGGCCCAGCCCGGCGAGGTACACCGGGTCGAGGTCCTCGCCGGCGAAGAGGCGGGTGAGCAGCAGGTCGAGCGCGGTGCGGCGGCTGAACATCCCGCAGGAGGCGACGCCGATCACCGGCCGTCCCTCCAGGGTGGCGATCCAGTAGCTGCTGCCGGGGTGCACCGGGAGGCCGCGCCGCACCTCCACCGCCCCGGCCTCGAGCGCCGCCTGCCAGGTGACGTCCAGGGGGTCGGTGGAGGCCACCCCCACGGCAAGCACGATGTCGCCGCCCTGCGCCGCCTCGAGGAGGGCGTCGCGGGTGGCGGTCCGGTCGCCGGCGGCGTAGACGACCTCGCCGGCGCGGCCGCCGAACCAGGCGACCTTGGCGCGCAGCGAGGTCTCGAAGCGCGCCCGGGAGGTGGCGTCGAGCCGCTCCCGCACCACCGCGGACACGGTGAGCGGCATGAAGCGGCGCACCGTCATCACGTGCCCGGCGTGCACCCCCGCGGCGGCCTGCCGCTCGGCGCCGGCGAGCACCCCCTCGGCGACCCCGAGCGGGGTGATCTTCACCCCGGCGACGGCGCGGCCGGCGTCGATGGGGATGCCGTCGAGGAGGGCGAACACGGTGACGTCGGCGATGGCGTTCATCGCGTCCAGCGCCGCCGCGTCGACGCGGAGCAGGCCGCGGTGCTCGGCCGAGAGCCGCACCTGCGACTCCACCGGGCGGCCGGCGCGCACCCCCTCGCCGGCGACCGCGGCGGCGAGCCGCACCGCGGCGGTGTCCTCGTCGACGTCGCCGGGGTCGAGCCAGAGGAGGTGCAGCTCGTCCTCGCCCGAGGCCTCGAGGACGAGGGCGTCGGCGCGCTCCAGCCGGTGCCCCTTCAGCCGCGCCGGCCGGCCGCCGGCGCCGAGCACGTCACGGCAGAGGATGGCGCCCACCCAGCGCGAGGGGGCCTGGGACACCTCCGCGGTGCTGAGCACCTCGAGACGCATCACGAGGCTCCCGCGGCCGCCGCAGGCCGGGTGACCGCGAGCGGGCCGCCGCTCCGGCCGCGGCGCACCGCGACCACCTCGCCGAGGATGGCGAGGGCGATCTCCTCGGGGGTGCGGGCGCCGATGTCGAGCCCCACCGGGCTGTGGACCCGGGCGATGTCGGCGTCGGTGAAGCCGGACTCGCGCAGCCGGGCCACCCGCTTGCCGTGGGTGGTGCGGCTGCCGATGGCGCCGATGTAGCCGACCGGGCTGCGCAGCAGGCAGTCGAGGGTGGGCTCGTCGAACTTGGCGTCGTGGCTGAGGCAGACGGCGGCGTCACGGGGGCCGAGGCCCAACCCCGGGAGGGCGTCGTCGGGCCAGCGCGCGATCAGCTCGTCGGCCTCTCCGAGCCGCTCCTCGGTGAGGAACGCGGTGCGCGGGTCGATGACCACGACCCGGTACCCGAGCACCTTGGCGAGCCGCACCAGGGCGATGCCGATGTGGACGGCGCCAACCACCGCGAGCAGCGGGGCGGGGACGTGGGGCTCGACGTACACCGGCACCCCGTCGACCTCCTCGATACCCGGCTGCCCGCTGTCCAGCCGGCCCGCGGTGGCGCCGGCGGCGGCGGCGTCGAGCCCGGCGGTGCCCAGGGTGCCGGCAAGGCGGCCGTCCTCGCCGATCACCGCGGTGCTCCCGGCGTGGTCGCCCTCGAGGACGGTGAGCACCGCCGCCGCCCGCTTGGCCTCCAGCGCGGCTCGCAGCGCCGCCTGGGCCGGGTCGGCGGCGTCCCAGCGGAGGGTGTGGAGGAGGACGTCGACGGTGCCGCCGCAGGCGAGCCCCACCTCCCATCCGAGCTCGTCGCTGATGCCGTAGTGGAGCACCCGGGGACGGGCCCGTCCCTCCAGGGTGGCCAGCGCCTCCTCCACCACCGCGCCCTCGAGGCAGCCACCGCTCACCGAGCCGGCCATGCGGCCGTCGCGGCTCACCGCCATCCGCGCGCCCACCGGCCGGGGCGTCGACCCGCTGGTCCGCACCACCGTCGCGATGGCGACGTCGGGGTCGGCGGCAGCCCACTCGTCCAGGGTCGTCAGCAGCTCGCGCACGTCTCTATCGAACCTCAGAAGCCGGCTCGGCGAGCAGGCGTCGGTAGTCGTCCGGGGTGTCGACGTCGATCGCCGCGCCGTCGACGGAAAGGGTAGCGACCATCTCGGGAGCCGCGCGCAGCAGCGCACGCAGCCCGCTGTCGCCGCGCGCCCCCAGCAGCTGCGGCCACAGCCGCCGGTCGGCGACCAACGGCGGCTGGAGCACGCCCCCGGAGCTGACCGCCGCCGCGGGCAGGCCGCTGCCCCGGTGGCGCTCGAGCACCGCGTCGACCAGCGCCGAGCCGACCCGGGGCTGGTCGCCGAGGAGGATGGCGACCCGCTCGACCGCGGGGCCGAGCGCGGCCACCCCGGCGCGCAGCGACGCGCCCATCCCCTCGGCGTGGTCGGCGGCGATCACCACCCGCACCCCCCGGGTGTCGACGGCGGCGCCGATCGTCTCCGCCCCGGCGCCGAGCACGAGGACGACCTCGTCGAGGCGGGCGCCGCGGGCGGCGGCGAGCACGGTGCCGAGCAGGGTGGTCCCCGCCAGCGGCAGCAGCTGCTTCGGGCGTCCCATCCGTCGCGAGGCCCCGGCGGCGAGCACCACCCCTGCGGTCCGCATCCCCCCATGATGCGCCGCGCCGCGCCGCGACGGCGGCGGTCGAGCACAATGCAGGCCGGAACCCGCAGCCTCAGGGAGCCAGCCAGAGTGCACATCGAGAACACCTTCGCCGTCGAGGCCCCCGCCGACCGCGTGTTCGCCTTCCTTCTCGACGTGAACAGCGTGCTCGGCTGCGTGCCCGGTGCCGAGCTGTCCCAGATCGTCGACGCCGACACCTTCCACGGACGGGTGCGGGTCCGGGTGGGCGCGGTCAGCGTCGCCTACCAGGGCACCGGCCACGTCGTGTCCCGCGACGACTCCGCCCGCACCGCCGTCCTCGATGCCGAGGGGCGCGAGGCCGGCGGCTCGGGCTCGGCCCGGGCGGTGATCACCGTCACCGTCGGCGAGCGTGGCGTGGGCGCCGAGGTGGCCATGGCCACCGACCTGACCGTGGTGGGCAGGGCGGCGCTGTTCGGCCAGGGCATGGTCGAGGAGGTCTCGCGCAGCCTGCTCGGGCAGATGGCCGCCTGCATCGCGTCCCGCCTCACCGACCCCCCACTGTCCCTCCCCACGCCGATCCTCTCCACCCTTCCCGAGGAGCCGCCGCGCGGCCCGGTCGACCGGGCGCTCTCGCTCGCCCGCGACCGCCCCCTGGCAGTGGCCTCGGCGGGGGGCGCCGCCGCCGCCGCCCTGGTGGTCGCGGTGCTGCTGCGGCTCCGCGACCGCCGCTGAGGGTCAGCGCTTCAGGCTGCGCCGGGGCAGGTCGGCGAGGCGGCGGCCCAGCTCGTCGAGGGCGTCGACGTTGTGGGCGGCGAGGAAGTCGTCGCAGTGGGGCAGCGCCGCCACCATCCCGCGGGCCTCGGGGGCGTAGACGTCGGAGCCGAGCAGCGGGTTGAGCCAGATCAGCCGGTGGCAGCTGCGGGAGAGCCGCGACATCTCCTTCTCGAGGACGGCGACGTCGCCGCGATCCCAGCCGTCGCTGATGATCAGCACCACCGCGCCGTGGCCCAGCACCCGGCGGGCGTAGCGCCGGTTGAAGCTGCGCAGCGACTCGCCGATGCGGGTGCCGCCGCCGATGTCGTGCACCTGCTGGGCGGTGTCGGTGAGGGCGTCGTCGATGTCGCGGCGGCGGAGCAGGTGGGTGATGCGGCTCAGCCGCGTGGAGAACACGAAGGTGTCGACCCGCTCGCGCCGGGCGATGGCGTGGGCGAAGACGAGCAGGGCCCGGGAGTAGCGCTCCATCGAGCCGCTGACGTCGCAGAGGATGACCAGCGGCCGGCGCCGGATCCGCCGGCGGGCCCGCTCCAGGGCGACCGCGTCGCCGCCGCTGCGAGCGGCGCGGCGCAGGGTGCGGCGCATCTCGACCCTCCCCCGGCGGCCCGGCTGCCAGCGCCGGGTGCGCCGCTCCGCCAGCCGCCAGGGCGCCTGCCGCAGCAGCCGGCGCACCTGCTGGGTCTCCTCCCAGGTCAGGTCGCCGAAGTCGCGGGAGCGGAGCAGCTCCTGGGCGCTGTACCCGGAGCTGCTCGCCACCCGCGGGGTGGTCTCCTGCTCGCGGGGGATCTGCGACTCGGGCAGCCCCAGCCGCGCCAGCCAGGCACGCGCCTTCTCGGGATCGAGCTGCAGCGGACGGCTGCGCATCGGGATCGCCCCCGCTCCGATCGACGTCTCGGGGCGCGCCCAGAAGAGGTCGAAGGCGGCGTCGAAGGCGTTGATCTCCTCACGCCGGCAGACGTACACGGCGCGCAGGGCGTCGCGCATCTGGTCGAGGTCGCCGACGTCGACGCAGCCGAGCGCCGCCATTCCGTCGATGGTGCGGTCGGGCCCGACCCGCAGGCCGGCGTCGCGGAGCAGCTCGCCGAAGCCGACCAGCCGCACCACCAGGTCGCCCTGGCGCTCCCGCTCAGGCGGAGCCATCACGCATGAGGTCGGGGATGGCCTGGCGCACCGTCTCCAGGTCCTCCTGGTACTTCACCGCCGCGCCCATCGTCGACTCCACCGCCTCGGCGTCGGACCCGTCCGAGCCGATCGCCGACAGCGAGCGCGCCCAGTCGACGGTCTCGGCGACCCCGGGAAGCTTGTACAGGTCCATGCCGCGCAGCCTCTGCACCAGCCCCGCCACCCGGCGGGCCAGCCGCTCGGAGACCTCGGGGGCGCGGGCCCGGACGATGGCCACCTCGCGCTCCAGCTCGGGGTAGTCGATCCAGTGGTAGAGGCAGCGCCGCTTCAGCGCGTCGTGGACCTCGCGGGTGCGGTTGCCGGTGAGCACCACGAACGGCGGCCGCTCGGCGCGCACCGTGCCCAGCTCCGGGATGCTGATCGCGAAGTCGGCGAGCAGCTCGAGCAGGAAGGCCTCGAACTCCTCGTCGGAGCGGTCGATCTCGTCGATGAGCAGCACCGGCGCCACGCTGTCGTGGTTGTCGATGGCGTCGAGGAGCGGGCGGCGGAGCAGGTACTCGTCGCTGAAGAGGTCGCGCTCGGCGGCGGCGCGGCCGTCCTGCGAGGCGCCGGAGTCGAGCAGCCGGATGTGGAGCAGCTGCCGAGCGTAGTTCCACTCGTAGGCGGCGTGGGCGAGGTCGATGCCCTCGTAGCACTGCAGCCGGATCAGCCGGGCGCCGAGCAGCCGCGCCATCGCCCGGGCCAGCTCGGTCTTGCCCACCCCCGCCTCGCCCTCGACGAACAGCGGCTTGCCGATGCGCAGCGCCACCAGGATGGCGGTCGCCAGCCGGCGGTCGCAGAGGTAGGCCTGCTCGGCCAGGCGTGCGACCACCTCGTCGACGCTGCCGGGCATGGACGAGGGATAGGAGGAATGGCCCCCGGAAGGGGCTGGGGGCGTGCTCGACACGCCCCCAGATTAACGGGTCTTCCGGCATGGATGTGGGTGCGGCTGAGGATC
>JRHI01001322.1_pt1 | contig 21433 bp, 22 predicted proteins | sample 215371 | NCBI WGS metagenome assembly JRHI01 (sample SAMN02929681, study PRJNA255918) | sediment metagenome | biome: cave system; feature: Ice Cave; material: Sediment; isolation source: sediment from deep within a dark volcanic ice cave with no known source of... ...
CACGCGATCGACATCGCGAATGCCCTGTGGTGGGTCGATGCGGCGATCGCCGTCGCGGTCGGCTGGATCGTGCCGTATCTCATGTTCACGAACCAATCCCATGCGATCGAGAAAATGACGGCGATCTGGCTCTTGCCGATCGTGCCGGCCGAGGTTACGGCGGCTTCGGGTGGGCTGCTCGCACCGCATCTCTCTTCGGCGGCGGCAAATACGATCGTCGGCGTCAGCGTGCTCCTATGGACGTTCTCCGTGCCGCTCGCGATCGGAATCCTCAGCACGCTTTTCATGAGGCTAGCACTGCATAACGTTCCGCCGCGCGAGATGGCGGCGTCGAGTTGGCTCACGCTCGGGCCGCTCGGAACGGGCTCGCTTGCCGCCGTGCTCTTGGGCAACGACGCGGTACATGCGTTTGCCGGGACGCAACTCGCGCCCATCGCTCCGTTCGCGCAAGCGTTCGGACTCATCGTCGGCGTCACGCTGTGGGGCTACGGCGCTTGGTGGTGGGTGATGGCGATTGCGATGACGCTGCATCATACGAAAGATGCGATTCCGTTCAACCTCGGCTGGTGGGGATTCACGTTCCCCCTCGGGGTCTTTACGGCTGCGACCTTCGCGCTCGGCCGGACGACCGGACTTCCTCTCTACGCCATCATCGCGACGTTCTTGGTTTTCCTACTCGTCGTGCTGTGGAGCATCGTGATGTCGCGAACGGTGCACGGTGCTTGGCACGGCTACCTCTTCCAAGCGCCGTGTCTGACGGATGCGGCACCGCGCAATCCGTACGATCCTGCGCCGATTGTATAGAACGCGTGATCCGAAGGATTGCCCCGCGCGTGTATGCGTTACGACTCGACGCTCGTGAGGACATCACCACCGTATGGAACGTATCTGTAACCAACCGTCGTGCGCGGCGGGGAATTCTCGGCGATCGCTTCTCTTCGGCACCGCCGGACTGCTCGCACTCGGAGCGACGCGATCGCTACCCGCGGGTGCGACGCCACTCGACGCGACGGTGACGCGCGCCGAATTCGGCGACGTGCCGATGGCATCGCCGATTCACGAACTCGACAAGAACGGTCATCACAACGTCCCGCCCGGGCCGTATACGGAGCCCTCGGAGATCGTTAATTTTCGCGGACACGTAGCGACGGGCGTCGCGATCGGCACCGCGCGCGATAATCACGGCCGTCGCCTCACGCTCGGCGGTGCGGGCACAGACGTACGGCTCATGCAGGGCGAATACGTGGGTACCGACGGCCTGGTGCATCACGGCACGTTCACCCATCTTTGAATCGATCTCGTGCCGAGCTCGTTGAGCTCGCCTTCGGATTTCGATAAGGTCGCGAGTTTCCATCAGCCGATCGCACCGAACGGCCTCTATTGGACGGCGCCCGTGCCCGCGAGCGGCGTGAAGATCTCACCCGATGGCGGGACCATGACCGTTACCGTGCGCGATTACACCGTCATCGATCAGCCCACGTTCCCCAAGCCCGGGCCGACCTACCGGGCGTCGCTCGATTTCACGCTCCGTTGGACGGCGCTCGGTGAAGTCGTCAACTATTCGCAACCGAAGCTCAAGTATAAGATGGAATTTCGACAGGCGAAGTGCCAGCTGACGTACACGGCGCGCATACCGAGTCGCGGGCTCGTTATTACCTCCGACCCGATCGAAACGTCGGACTCGGTCTTCGCCATGATGGGAACGGGACGCAACGGCGTGTACTACTAGGGCAACTCTGATTTAGCCAAGTTTTTTGGTATACTTGTAAATGATGGCTGATGAGCAGATGTCCTTTGCAAGTGTGAACTTCGACCGGTACGCGAAGACCACGCGACGAGCGACGTTTCTTTGGGAGATGGATCGCATCTTACCGTGGGAGCAGTTGGTCGCCATCGTTCGTCCGCATTATCCTACGGGAGAAGGCGGCCGACCCTCTCTGTGCAAGAGGCGATGCTCGCCGGCGTTTCGACTCGCAAAATGGAAAAGCTCTTCCGCTCACTCGGTGTCGAGTCGATCTCGAAGTCGCAGGTCAGCGAGTTGTGCGCGGAGCTCGACGAGAAGGCCCGTACGTTTCGGACCAGAGCCCTCGTCAAGCGTTATCCGTATTTGATGCTTGACGCTCTATACGAGAAAGTGCGCGTCGACGGAGCTGTCGTTACGCAAGCCGTTGTTGTGGCGTATGGGATTAGCGAAGACGGCTTGCGCGAGGTGATCGGCGTCGATGTTGTCGAGAGCGAGTCGACCGATAGCTGGACGACGTTTCTGCGAGGGCTCGTCGAACGCGGATTGCACGGCGTGAAGCTGGTCGTTAGCGACGCGCACGCCGGCTTAAAAGCGGCGATCGCGAGTGTGCTCAGCGGATCGTCGTGGCAGCGCTGCAAGGTTCATCTTATGCGCAATGTCATCGCGCACGTTCCGCTCAAGCAGAAAGCTGCCGTCGGCTCCGATCTCTCGAGTATCTTCGCGCAACCCACACGCGAGCTCGCCGAACGCCGTGCAGCAGACGTCGCGGTAACGCATCGGAGATCATCGGCACGTGCGATGCAGATTCTTGAGGACGGCATCTCGGAAGCGCTGAACTACCTCGCCTTTCCGCGACCGCATTGGCGCAAGCTTGCGAGCACGAATCCCATCGAGCACCTCAATCGGGATATTCGACGACGCACGAGGCTCGTCGGAATTTTCCCAAATATTACGTCGGCGCTTCGACTCATCGCTCTCGTGCTCGCCGAGCAGACCGAGGATTGGCAGACGGAGCGGCGGTATATGAACGCAGACTTACTTACGCCGCTCTACGGCTAACCAATTTACACTCGTCCGTGGACACAGTCCGCACGCGGAGCCGGTCATGCGTTTACGCGCGAGAAGTTACTTGAACTTGCGTGGCCGATGGACGCTGCAATCAAAACCGACGATCGCACCGTGGACGTCCACATTCGTCGCCTACGTGTCAAACTCGGGAGCTCGGCGTCGCGCATCGAGACGGTGAATAGTGTGGGCTACCGTTTGATTAAGCGCTAAGAAAAAGGGGAGACGTTTCCAGAACGTCTCCTCTTTTATTTAACCTCCATCGTATTTGAGTTTAGCGCGATTGTGACGGGATCGTGAATCTGTCGCTGAGGCGATACATCGTTTGCGGTGGCGCGGTCGGGTCGTTCGGGATCACGTCGACGTTAATGAGACCTAATTCCACGAGACGAGCGAGGGCTTCGGAGTTAGCGATCTCTTCGGACATGCGAGTCGGCTTGCGTATTGGATGCTGCATGAGCGCAGTGTAGCCGTGCGATGTTGCCGCAATGTTTCCGCCGTTTTGCATATCCGAAAACGCGCGGTGATGCACTCCGACCAATGGTTTCGGAGAACGTCGAATCGGGTTGGGCGATGATCGTCGGGTCAGCGATCGACCCGACGTCGCTGCTTGAACGATAGATCCTAGCCGAGCCCAGGGGCGAGCGCAAGGAGCGGCTTCCGGTCCTCACTACGCTCCGGTCCACGCCTCGGCGATGCCGTCCTTGCGCTCGCCCCTGGGCCCGTCTCTCTCGGACCTATCAGCAGCGACGCCGGCTCGACCGGCGAGGAGACGAAACGATGACCCAACTCTACACGATCGACGATCCCCGGACGCTCTACTGTAAGGGCCGAATGGCTGCCCACCGCGGCGTCTGGAATCCCGTCACGAAGCTCTGGATGTTCGGCAATACCGACGACTGCGCGAACGCCCTCTGCGAGCTCTATCATGCAACGCGCGCTTCGATCGCGATGCGTGAAACGCTTCACGAGATGATCGCCGACGGCACGTGCGTCGCAGCCTGGAACTTTGACCCGACGAGCGATGTACTCGACGTCGACGCTCTCGAATTCGCCGAAGCGCAACGCCTTCTCGCCGCCGGTTACGCGGCGCGGCGCGTCCTCGGGATTCACCCGCTCGAAGATCGCGACGAAGATCGCACGGGCGAAGACGACGAGCTGCAGAGCGCAGCTTTCGATGAGCGCGCGCGCGCCAGCACCAACCGTGGTCGACGCCGCGGCCGGTACGACGCTTAACCGGCGCCATCGAGCGCACTTTCACTGCGGCCGCCGTGTTTTGAACACGGCGGCCGCTCTGCTTTGAGGTGACATGACACCAGCGCAAGAAACGCTCGTTGCCGGCATCATCGCGCAACTCGAGTGCGGGACCGCGCCGTGGGTTCGACCGTGGTCGACGAGCGGCATCTCCGATATGCCGCATAACCTCGCGACGCATCGCGCGTACAACGGCGTCAACGTGCTCCAGCTATGGATCACACAAACCGCTTGCGGTTACGCGACCGCCGAATGGTGCACGTTCCAGCAAGCCAAATCGCTCGGTGCATCCGTGCGTAAAGGTGAGCATGGGACGCCCGTATGGTTCATTGCGCCGCGCGTTGCATCGAAGACGGCCGCAAACGACGACGACGATCGCGCACCGAACGGCGTGACGTTCAAGCAATACACGGTTTTTAATCGCGATCAATGCGAAGGCGTACCGCCGCTCGCCGCCGTTGAGCCCGTGTCGGCTTTTAAGCCGATCGCAAACGCGGAAGCCTATGTCGCCGCGATTGGAGCGGAGATTCGCATCGGCGGCGATTCAGCGTACTATGCTCCGGCCTCGGACTCCATCGCGTGCCCGCAACCCGAACAATTCGTCGATGCAAGTGCGTTCTACGCAACGCTTCTGCACGAGCACATTCACTGGACCGGCGCTCCAAAGCGCCTCGATCGCACCTTCGGAAAACGCTTCGGCGACGACGCATACGCGTTCGAAGAACTGGTCGCAGAGCTCGGTGCTGCATTCTTGACGTCGCAGCTCGCGCTTCCCGGCACGCTCCGTCACATCGAGTATCTCGGGAACTGGGCGCGCGTGCTGCGCGCTGATCCCAAAGCGCTTTGGACGGCCGCCTCCGCGGCCACGCGAGCGACGACGTTTCTCGATCGCGCCGCCGGCGTCGTCGACGAGCACGAGACGGCCGCATGAGTGACGAGCAAATCGATATTTTTGCGCCCGAACCTTGTGACGTCGAGCCTGCGCGCGAACGCGTCGTCCTCGATCCCGGTGGCGAGTACATCGCGGCACGGCGTGCCGACGATCGTCGTGCGCGGCGACGCTTTAAGGCGACGCTACGACGCGAGCAACGCGAACGCGCGGCCGCTACGGTCGCCGCGATCGTCTCCGCAATCGGGCCGATTCACGGCCTCTTCGCCGACGATCCCGACGCCTAAACATCGTTCCTCACCCGGCGCAGCGCCGGGTCTCTCCGCACGCGACCACTGGCGGTCGCGGCGCTCACCTATTCCCTACACAACATCATGAAAGGACCTCATGTCACAACGTAAATCGAGAAAGCCAGCCGCTGCAAACGGCACAGCCACCAACGGAACCGCTCTCGCGCTGCCGACGATCACGCGTGCGCAAGCACAAGAGCTCATCAAAGGACGCGCCGTCGAGCTTTTCCACGACGCACGAGCTCGGCAACAGGAAGGCATCCAGCGATTCGAAGCCGAGTACGGACGCGCCGATCGCATCGACGCAACGTTACTTCGCGAATTGCAGCATTTGCAAATGCGCTTCGCTGCGATCGCCGCACGGCAGCAACGCGCGAGCTATAGCCAAGAGCCCAAAGTCAACAAGTTCGTCAAACAGCTCGGCGAAATCATCGGCGACGTCACGGTGCATCTGGCAACCGACAACGCGCTCGAGCTTTTCGCGCCGATCGAGGAACACGCCTTTATCGGATACGGTCGCGACAACGGTGCGGTCGGGCGCAAGGGTTACGATCCATCGGTGCTCGAGGGTTACAACGTGATCGACGAACCGAAGCCGACGTCGACGCCACCGTCCGCGAATGACGACGGCGAAGACGTATGTTTACATCGGTCCATCGAAGCGTACGAAGAAGATCCACGCCAAGGTGCGTGCGTAGATTGCGGCGATGAATTCGAGCTTCCCGCAACCGTCAGCGTCGACAGTGCGGAAGCTAGCAACGCTGCGTGATCAATCCGTACTTGGCGGCCCCGGTCGATGACCGGGGCCGCCTCTATCTTCGCATTCCAGAAACCGAAACCGTCACGCGCGCCGTCGCGGAAGCACATTACGTTGCATGCGACGGCGATGCGACGTCGTGCGCCGTATGCGCAAGTTACGGCATTCCGCAGAATAGACGTCGCCAACATCATCGTCTCGTTGATCTCTATCTTCGAACCTCTTGCACTTAACGATACGTTCGCGAGATACTTATGAGACGGTTTCGATTCACCGACAAGTGCAGCGCACGTCGTTCTTGGCTAAATTTTATCGGGTCCGGTTTGTGCGAGTTGGTGCATCGGTTGTCGTTCTCTGGCGCGATCGCGCGGTTCCACATGGGCTTTTGCATTGTGCTTAGCTCGGGCTCTCCGGTGCAAGGGTCGTCTTGGTACTCGCTATGCTCCGTGCCGCGACTCTCGCTGCGCTCGCCCCTTGCACCGCGCCCTCCCATCGCCCAGCAGCAGCATCCCACATGACCGCGCGACCTTCGCGCAAGGAGCTCGACCACCATGGCCAACTTCAATCACATTACTGTCGCCGGCAATCTTACCCGAGATCCCGAAATCCGCTACGTCGACAACGGCGGTAAAGCGGTTACGAAGTTCTCGATCGCGATCAACCGCAAAACGAAAGCGGGCGACGAGACGACGTACCTGGACATCATCGCTTGGGATAAGCTCGCCGAGATTTGTAATCAATATCTCAAGAAAGGCATGCCGGTCCTCGTCGACGGACGGCTTGCGGTTCGCGATTACGTCAACAAAGATGGCGAGAAACGACGTGCCGTCGAGATCGTGGCACGTGAGATGCAAATGCTCGGTATGAAGCCGAGCAGCGAAGCGCAATCGTCGTCGGCCAGCACCGGCAGCTTCGACGATGACGTCGTTGATGGCGAGGTGCCTTTCTAAAGCTGAGCTTCGGGTGACGTGCCTGCGCGTCACCCGATAGGCTCATGCCGAATCACCGGCTTTGCGGCGAAATTTTCCATCGTGACAAACGGCGGCTGTTCGCGACGATTCAATTCCCGAACGCTCGATCGGGGTCGCTTGGAAGAAATCCCATCCCCACCGGAGTCGGCCATTCTACGCGGCGGGTCCCTCCACACGCAAGGGTCTGCGCTCGCTCCGCGACGCGCTGATGCGCGCCTTTGCGTGCTCCCCCGACGCGGTTTCCGGCACCCATCCCGGTGGGGCTTTTCACTGAACTAAACCGGATTTGTCAGTCGTTTCTTGAATAAGGAGCTAATGGATATGCCGAAGATTGTTGGGGCTTCGCCCGACGCTGAACGACGACGGCGCGCAGTAGCGAGCGCGCTGGGCTCGTTGCGTATCGAAGGGATCGAGATCGGTGCGGATGCGCGCGCGATTGCTGATCGTTACATCGCGGGCGAGATTACGGTCGATGAATTGGTTGACGAAAACCTTCGTTTGACTAGTGGCTGAAGATCCGTATCTGTATCCTGGGACATTAACGCTGCGTAATCTGCGCGACATTCGAGACCCGGTACAATTGGAAAAGTTTGAGGGAGAAGCGACATTCGCCCGTCTCCTACAATTAGATGAGCGCCCGATCGTCGGCAACTTCGATCGGGCGCATTTGCAAGCAATCCATAAGCACATTTTTCAAGATGTTTACGAATGGGCAGGTAAGCTCCGCACGGTCGAAATCGCGAAGCCGGGCTCGCCCTTTTTCGCATTTGAACGGTATCTTGTGTCATCTCTCGATAAACTTACGGAACAACTCAAGGCGCAAGGACAGCTACGCGGCCTTGCGACGGATGACTTCGCACTACGAGCCGGGCATTATCTCGGCGAAATAAACGCAATCCACCCTTTCCGCGAGCGAAACGGTCGCACGCAGCAAGAGTTCATTCGCGAGCTCGCGCTCAAAGCTGGCCACCGAATCGAGTGGACCACTATTTCGCGTGAACAAATGTATGCTGCCTCAAAAGTGAGTTTCGAACAGGCCGATTCGTCGGGGCTCGCCGCGGTCATCGCTATCGCGATCATTACGCCCGATTCCGAGCGCGCCATCTTGGATACTCCGTTAGCCATCGCGCGCGATCGCGGTGAGGTGGCGGACGACACCACAGCGATATTATCGGCCAGAGCTCCAATGGCGCGAATCGTTGAAGTTGACCGAGGTACTCGCGAGATAAAGGGCGAGGTGATCGCGACTAGCGCCATGCACGCCGCTATCGCTATTAATCCGACTTCATTTGTAATCGTTGACCGGAAAGCGCTTGACGTTGCTCGAGCGAAAGCGCAAGACGTAACGAAATTGCGCGCAGATGTCGTCGATCCATTGCAACCTCCGCCACGTCGACGGCGACGATAACACTATCGCCGCCGGTCATCGTCGTTCGGTCGCGCGGGCAAACGATTGGCAATAGCATTCGTGGAACCGGACCCAAATTGTACGTGTTTTAGGCTCAAGGATGAGCTGGTTACTTGTAACACCCGCGATCGAAGGGAACGATTTAATGTGTATAACCCCGATCGAACGAAGAGTATTTGGCCCAGAGTACGGTCCCGAAGCAATTAGGCAATTGAGGGGCGGGTTCTCAATTGTCTACGCGAAGGACGGCGTGCTTATAGAAGAACGGCCTAACGGGCAGCGATTCGCAATCCGCTCGGAAGCGGACGGCTCTGCGACGATTCTTTACGAGCTTTAGCGACAAATGGAGCGATTGTGGCAAGAATGAGCATGGCAGTGGGAACCAGCCACTATAGCGCGAGTAACATTTTGGCGTTCAAACGCGAACTGCTGAAAGTTAAGAGCGTCGAGAACTACGCCGAGGCGCGCGATGTTGGGATCGAGCCGAGCGAATACTTAGAAGCGATGCGGAGGGCTCACCTAGACATGTCCTTTGAAGGCGCAGCGGACCGAGTAAAGGACTTCATGCTCGAAGATTAAGCCATATTACGGCTTTCAGAGCGCGACGCTGCCGCATACATCGACTGCTGCGATTTCTCGAGCCGTTGCAGCCTCCGCCGCGTCGACGCCGACTGTAGCCTTATCGTCGTCGACGACGTGTCGCCGTTGGTACGTCTCGCTCGATCGTATGCTCGTGTTCCGCGTTCCGTCTACCTTGAGTAATGCGCTCAGCTTCGCGTACGCCTGCGACACCGGCTGAGCGCTCAATTGTCATACGACGCCGCGTTGCCCACACTACGAAAGATTCGAGCTCATATGTTTTGTACGCCGCGCCGAGTTCACGTCGTTCCCTACGCTCGGACGCGAGCGCACTCGCCATTGGTGATAGCTTCGCGCGTTCGACGTTGTATCGCTGCAAGATGTTCAGTACCGTACGATCGCGAGTTTCCGTGCGCTCGCGCATTTCCGCACGATGTTCCTCGCGCAACGGATCGTTTTCTTTCGCCATGGCCGATCGCACGGAGATTGCCCAAAATGTATCCGGGCCGCCGGTTCGTCGCACGATCTCTTCGAACAGCAACGCGTCGTCTTTCGGACGTAGCGATGCCGGCGAACTAAGGTGCGAGAGCAGCTCATCTCGATCGAGGCGCGTGTGCACGCGTAAACCCGTTTCGCAACGGGTTAACGCAACGTGGGCCGATCGTGCATCATCATTCTTCGCAAGCGTCGGAATGACGAGCGGATCTCCGCGGCCCTGGCTCTTGTGCGTTGTTGTCGACCAACCGTAATCGATGTGCGGATACTCCTTCGGATCGATGAGGACTCGGCGACCAGAATCGAGCTCAACCTCAATGCCGTTCTCTGACACGGTCTTCACCGTCCCAGTGTAACCATTGAGCACGCCGATACGGCTCTCTGCGTTCTTCTCGAATATAACGCGATCGTTCGGGGAGATTTCGCGAACCCCACGCGCAAACCGGTATGTGATCCCCGTCCCTTGATGGCCTAACGCAGCCCGAATTGCGCGATTTGTATACAAACAGTCTTGCCGTGAGAATCCCGGCGCGAGCACGCGGACACCGTTTTGCGTTGCTTCAACGACGTCGCGCGCCTTCGCGTCGATTTCGGACTTCCGATCCTCGTGAAACACGACGTGCCCGCGATCCACGAACTCTTCGAGATACGCGCGGAACCCCGCCGCGTCGCCCTCGCGAATCGCGCGGCCTCCGACGGGTACGGCCGCGCGCATCCATTCCACTTCGGGACCGCTTTGGCGGAACACTTGCGTGACTTCCGCGTACCGCCCGGTCTCTTGCGCTGCAGCCGTGAGTACGCGTCCCGTGTCACCAGCAGCAATATTTGGGAGCTGCGCAAGGTCGCCAATGAAGATCGCGCCGGCGCCCTGCTCCTCGATGCGGCGCAGCATTGCGTCAGCCGATTCGAGCGAGAGCATCGACGTTTCGTCGAGAATCGCACGACTCTGCGAGTGAATCATTTCTTCACCGCGCGCGTCTTCGAGGGCTTGCGCCCGCGCCGTGTTCACCGATCGTATTCCGGCTTTGAGCCCAAGATTCTCTGCTGCGAGTTGGCTCGTTGCGAATCCGGCGATCTCGCGTTCCGTAATCTCACAGTAACGGCGTTGCACGGCCATGAGCGTGGACTTCCCCGTCCCAGCGTCGCCCTGCACCATAGCGTAACGGTATTCGAGCAGATCAAATACGCGCAATTGCTCAGCGCTGAAAGTAATACCGAGCGACTGTTCTTCGTCGCCGATCGCGCGCGTTAACGCGGCTCGATTAAAGAGAGGATCGCGTTCACGTGCGAGCCGCGTTGCGCGCTCGAGTACGCTTGCCTCGAGCGCGCGTTGCGCTTTCGTTGAGTACAATGGTGTTTCGGAGTCCGCGCTCAGCACTTCGAGCGTTGCGTCTTCACGCTGCGCGTAGTTCGAGATCTCCATCCAATCGCCACTAATTCGTTCGCTCGCCCAACGATCGAAGTCTTCGGCTGAGAACGTCGCAGCGCCGGCGGAAAGAATATCACGTGATACGCGTCCGGGATCCGCGCGCACCACCTCGACAACCTCCGCCTCCGAGCGATCGACGTCGCCGACGTCGCGGAGCCAGTCGCGACGAATGAGCGCGGCCGCGTGCGCGGCCCGCTCGAATTCTGTTGTGCTCACGCCTGGCTTCACGCTATCAAGCGGACTCGGAGCCAGCATCTCGATCTCCAGCTCGAAGACCGTACCTGTCGGTTCCCAACGCGCCTCGCGTTGCCGTGTGTCGCCGAGCGTGTCCGTTGCCTCCCGCGCGATAGCTCCCTCCGGCGCGCGCTGCATGAGGCGCGCGCGCAGCGTACCGTCGGAAGTCTGTTCAAGCGTCGTCGTGAGCCGCGCCGCAATAACGTGAAGATCTGCGCGAAGCGGCACCTCGCCCCGAGCCGCCGTTTTTTCGAGGTAATCGCGGATCGCGTAGACGAGCCGATCGTGGCGATCGCCTTCAGATTCGAGGCCGTCTGATTCTGCGAGGAACGATCTCGCCATGTCTTCGAGCCGTTCAGCTTGCCGTTCACTACGCCACGCCGTACGCGTCTCGAGCGACGCCCATTCGATGCGCTCTGTTGGCAGCCCCTGATCGCGGACGATCGCAAGGCCGTTCTCATGTTGCATCTTGAATTGCGTTTCGGCTTCGCGCAGCGCGCGGTGGAGTCGGTAGTAATCGCTTTGACGATTCCACGCCCGCAGTGTATCCGCGTGCACCGATGCGAGCGCAACGTGGCAGTGCGCGTTATCCGTGTCGCGGTGCACCGTAAAAACGGCGGCATGCCCATCCCATCCCGCTCGATCGAGCGCGTTCTCAGCGGCGCGTATGAGTTGCTCGTCCGAGATCGTCTTCGTTTCTTCCGCACCGAGCGAGATCACGTAGTGCTGCACCGGCTGCTTCACGCGGGGTTGCGTGCGTACGACCGCCTCGATGTCAAGCGCCGCCGTCTCCAGCGACGTCACGCCGCGTGCGTAGATGGCGCTAGGACGCGTTCCGCCGCCTGATGGAGCCCAGATGGCTCCCACACCAAGATCCGAGCGCTCACGCGCCTCTGCGTACAGCTCGACAAGCCCGCCTCGCTGCTCTGGCGTGAGCGGATTATCGCGCTCTCGATCGTGCTCGACTTTTGCCGTCAGTTCTTCGCCAAGAATGTACTTAATCGCGGCCGCCGCCGATCCGCCCCCACGCGGCGGGGCACAACGTTTCCCTTGCAACGCCTAGCCCGCTAACCCCGTCGCGTTCGCAGTGCCGCGGCGAGACCGCATGAATCTACGGACGACAAGAATGAGATGGTGTAGAACCGTTGATACGCGCCAGACGATGACGAATGGTAGCGCCACCTCTCCGATGACCATCGACGCACCGGCCAATATAAATAAGCCACCTACTCCGCCAAACTGAATCGCGGAACGCAGCAGAATACGATTGACCAACCCGAAGCCGACGAACCCGGCCGCGCCTGTGTACGCAAACCCCCAGGCCAGCAGTAGCGTCGCTCCTCGTATGTGATACAAATGCGAAAACAAAATCCCGCATTCGGCGCCGACCGCGATAAGAACCGCAAGCCATGTCACGTCCCACAGTGCGCGTATCACGCCGCGGACTCGATGACGTAATTCTCGTGAGCGTCGACGCCATGCACGCGTACGACTTCCGAAACGCGGCGCGTGCGATCGCTATCCATTTCCACGTAAATTAGTGTATGCACGAATCGCGCGATCGTACGGCGAATTACCGGCGCCCCCGCGAGGCGAATGAGATCCTCGAGACGGCCGAGTGCGTCCGCTGCGCTATCGGCGTGCAACGTGAACATGAGCCCCGATGTGCCGCAATTCAAAGCCATCAACAACGCTAATGCACTCTCGCCATCGCGAAGCTCGCCGAAGGCTAGTACATCGAAGCTCGTTCGTAATGCATCGGCAAGCATCGCGACGAAACCATACTCGTACCGGGACAGATCGGGGGCAGCTTGCTCGACGCGTGCATATAGCTGCAGCGTATCGATCGCCGCCGCTTTCAATTCTTTGCGGTCTTCGAGCGTGACGAGCCGCGCATTCGGTCGCACGATCGCCGCGTGCGCAATCGCCGAATTGAGAAGCGTCGTTTTCCCAGCCCCAGGACGTCCTACGATCCCGATATTATCTCCGCGCGCGATCGCGGCGACGAACGCCGGAAGCAGCCCCGTTACGGTCTCTGCTTCCGGCTCGGCCGACAACGCGTTCCCCGTCACAAAGAGATCCGTCATTGACGTGAGCGATCGCACACTTTGTGCATGGACGCGAAGACAGAGCGCCCAATCGGCGACCGGCGGTGCGAAGGCTTGAAACCGAACGTCGAAATACGGCATGTCGCCGGCGAGTCGCGAATGAAGGCGATCGACCGAGGCACCTTGCCGATTTGCGAGCAGACTAATGAGCGCTTTTCGTTGCATGAGCGGCATGCGCTCGTCGGAAAGCGTCTTACCCCTAACGCCGCGATCGACGAAAACGCAGCCGTCGGGATTCACGTTGATGTTCTGCACCGTCTCGTCCAAGAGATACGCGCGTAACGGACCTAAGGTTGACTCGAACAACGCGCGACTGATCTCACCGGACTCAAGAAGCCGACTCGCATACTCGCTCGTCATATCGCCGGCGCGTGACTCAACCACGAGCGGCCTCCTGCTTCCCGAGTTGAAACGCTTCACACGAATCGTCCGTCTGCGGAATCGTCACGAGCGCGATCGCGACCTTGGGTTGTTCTACCGGTTCAGGAACAGGCACGCGTTTGTGTTTCAGGTTGATAATCTTTCCCACACCAATCTCTTTCGATAGATGATCCACGAAAAACGGCGTCGTTGAGATAACATCCGATGTCGTGACCATAGGCAACCGCGATCGTCGCTCGAGCACCGGATTCTTGTAGTAGGGGAATTTGCGCGCGCGAATCGTCAATCCACGCGAGAAAATAAGATTGTAATCGCGCGGAAGTCGTTTTACTTCGGTCGCTGTTAGCAGGCTGCGCGTATTGATGTCCGCATGCTCCGACGTCCGGCCGCCAGAATCGTTGCGCTTTTGGACTAGCGTTGAAAACTGGCCGAGCGCCCGCGATAGACGCTCTGCGTCTTCATGTTTTTCGGGCCTGCCGTAAATGTGCACGCCCATCGTTGGGGTCAGCGATTCATGATCGCCATAGTGTTGAAGCTTTTGCTGTTCCGACTGCCAAAGCGTCATGAGCATTACACCGTGCCCGCGGAGATAACCCGATGACGTTGCGATCTCGTCGTCGCGCCGCAGCGTTGCGACTTCATCGAGTGCAACCATGCACGATCGCACGTTTCCGCGCACTTCTTGACCATCGACGGTCGCCGTGGTTTCCGTCATTTGCCGGATCGCCGACCGCACGAATATCCGAATGAGTGGGCGAAATTGATTGAGTTGCATTGCCGGAATCTTGAGATATACGATTGCGGGCTTCGGACGATTGGCGAGCTCGCGGAACGTGAACGTCGCCGTCGAGATGTGCTTGCGAAGCATCGCGCTGCGAAAGACGCCGAGCTTTTCAATAAAGCTTCCGTAGACGCCCGATCGCTCTTCGGCGGCTTTCGCTTGCATGGCCAGCGCCGCGCTCGCGATCCACGCTCGCTGCGAGGTCGGGCGTCCTTGAAGATCGCGCCATCCGAGTTGCAGATTCGGATCATGCGGCAAGAGCATATCGTCGATAAGCACCTCGATCGCATCCTTTGGCGGTGAAGTGAATACCGGAGGTTTTGCAGTCGCGTTCCCTTTGCGGGCCGGGTGAGCACGAAACGACGAGATATAATCGACGAGCGATGGTAGCGACAGCAGGTCTGGCTTCTGCTGTTGAAGCGCACGGTAGCCAAGCGTGGCAATCACTGCAGCGCCAAACGCCGTGCATGCGTTGTCCCAATATGTAGGGAGACCCTTACCGTCGGCGTCGGTGAGATCTAGCGCGGCTTGATATGCGTCGTCGGCTTCATGATCCGTCCCGATCCGGATGTCCCAAAGCGGATTAAAACATGCTCGCCCATCGTTCGACGGCGCGAGAGGTTCGAAAATGAGGACATCCTTGCCGAGTGATTTCTGGTAACCCGACGTCGAGTCGGAGAGCGCTTTGACGTCGAGACCGATGATGCTCGGCTCTTCGCCCCAGAAATCCGCGCGGCGCCCGGCGACAGTATCGCCGTACATCGCCACGCGCTCATCTTCTTTCCGCTGGAGCGGCATGAGTAGATTCGTCTTGAGTTGCGTCGTCTTATCGTCGCCCGGGACCGCCGTATGCTCGACGCCGTTCTGTCCGTCATACCGAATCGCTTCAATGCCTTTACGGGATTCGAATCCCCCGACAATCGGCCCCGCAGCGCGAAAAAACCCTTCGCGTTCAAGGTCTTTCCGGCTCGCCCAACGCGCACTATCAACAATCTCCGCGACTTTCGATGGCTTGCCGAAAAGCGCTGCGGACGCAACGAGACCGAGGATAGTGACGGCGAATCCCATTCCCAGCGTCCACGGAAGTGTCGCGAGCGCTTCGTGCACCGGTTTACCATACTCAATTTTTGCGAGTGGATTGCCGTAAGTTAACGCCCATCGAACCCATGCCCATGGAACGTAGATCGAGCGCAAGAATGGCGAAGCACCGTGAGCGATCGGCGTGCCGAGAGCCGGATGAAATCCTAGCCGTTGCGCAAAAACCTGCGTCGATACCGCGCTTGCGCCAACAGCCAGCAGTCCAGCAATAAGTATCGCAAATGGCGAAATCCGGGTTTTCCCGACCGCGGTCGGTAGCTCGTAGGCGCCGGCCGCAGCCACTACCGGCGTATCCCTTGTCGAGCTGTTTTAACGAGCTTGCGATCCTCGAGAATTTCGCGGTCAACCCCGTCAGCGAGAGTTAGTGTCCCACTTTGCTCAAGACTTCGAAGTTGCGCGTTGCTATGAAACGCAATGACGGTTTTCGGCTCATTGGTGGTCAGGTGGACCGCGTCGAAAATCACGCCGCCCTCATTAACCAAACCTGATGCGTTTTCAACTGCTCCTACGACGGGATACGCTCCCGCCGTTACGAGTGATGCGTTTTTTTTAGCATCGAACAATACCTCATCTGTGCTCTGATGGTACGTCCCAATAACTTCCATTTTATAAGAGGTGTCTGGTTCCGGATACATTGCGGCTCCTTTACCTTACATGAGTGCTCGCGAGTCCGCTCGTGTCTGCAAAATGAGGTCAGCGCGCCACTGCCGCCCTAATTTTCGAGATACCACTTGAAGCAACGCCGACTGCTTCGCTAGCTATTTTTGGCGCGGAAAGACTAGGCTGGCCGCCGGAATGCGCGAGATGTGGAACCTTAACCGCGAGGATGGCGCAAAACGCTGCAGTCCCAGCAAGTTCAAACCAAGAAATAATGATAGTTTTAAAGTCAAGGACTGTCGAATGCGATGTCATGTGAGGAACCATTGAGACAATAAACGACACTATCCCGATCGTTAGAATTACGCGCGTAAACGCGTGTTTAGCCTCACCCAAGAACGCCTCTGCCATGTGCTTAGTCCCGGAACCCGCCGACCAACCTAAGTTGAAAGCCTCAATGGAAAGCCTGATGTACGCCTGTAAGAAACACAGCAGATATTCGGCAGCAATAAGCGTAAATGCCGCTATCACAACAATGCAAGTTAGAACGCCGAGGACGAGCGTTTCAATCCCCACTTGCCAAGCTGCAGGTCCCGAAAGAAGTACGGTTGTTGCATTGTTCACGAATGGGGCGGTGGCGTTCTGTAATATCTGCTGACTTAGAGTGATGCCGATTCCAAAGATATCGGAAGGTCCATTAACTTGAACGCCTGTGATCTGACCCGCGAGTTGATTTGCGACAGCGACGATGTTCGGCAAGAAAGCCGTCATCGCAGTCATAACGACGAGCACCGGAATAATATTTAGCAGTAAGCTCATTATTGAATGACCAACACCCTCAAGTGTTCCGTTAAGCGCAGCGTATCTGCAAAGCGCAATAACGATTGTAACTACCATCACAATGCCGAAGAGCGTTTGGCCGATCGTAAGGGAGTTATCCATCCACCTGGATGTCGTGTCCTGAACGGTTGCCTGTAACCCGTCGAGAAAACCAGCATGCGCTGGCTGTGCGAATTTAATTGCAAAGACGGCCAAGAACGCTGCGACCACTAAGAAACGTGCAAGCCTTCGCCCGCCGGCCGCACACGCTACGGCTACGACGTTTCTTAAGGCTTGTCGCGTTCTTTCGGATTTGGGGTCGCCCCTGAGAAAATGGTTCGAACCATCTTGGCCGCGTGATCCCGATCGGCTTGAGCCGCTTTTTCTGTGTCCTGTTTTTGCTGCACCGCGACGTGAACTTGGATCGTATTGACCAGCAGCAACCCGCCGAGCAACGCGCCGCATAAAGCGACGATACTTGCTACCTTGACCTTTGTATTCATTGACGTTCCCCACTAGAAATCATCGCCAACGGGCGCTTTGCCGCCGAATAAATCCGCCGTCGCCGCCCTCTTTTGCTCGTCTTCAGTTTTCTCTTGCAACGTCTTTTGCGCCGCCAGAGCGTTCGCTTTCACTGCCTCGCTGGCGATCGAACTCAGGTACAGGTTGCCCACCTGAGCCTGCTGCTGTGCACCATCGGCACCGGTTGCTTTCGCGTCGATTCCAGCGATCGCTTGGGCCGCAGCGGCGGATTGCCCGACCACGGCACCGGCCGCGACGTCGCCTCGGGACACGCTGGTCCCGAGAAGCTGAGCGAGCTCCCGATCGACGGCTTGATGCGTGATCGTCCCGATGTTCTTGAGATTGCGAGCTTCATTAGCGAGCTGCGTCGCTTTCTGATAGAGCCCTTGGATTTGAGCAAGCGCGGTCGTGTGCGTGAATTGGATGCAATGCCCGAAGGCACAGATATCGGGGATCATGACTGGGAGGGTGAACGCGGCCGCCGGCGCCGCAAGCGCAACGAATAACCCACCGACGATGAACGGCTTAGCAATTTTCATGCGGACCTCCATAGCAGAACGACATGGTGCTCGATGCACGTAGCTACGTGCGGATCGCAGAGCGTAGGCTGGACGAGCACCAGCGGCTCTCTGGGCGTGCGTCTTTTCATCGAGCAAGTGCCTCTAACGGCATTTTTGCATCGGTATTACGATCTTCGTCTGCCTCGACGACGAGCGCAGCGAGACGTTCCGCAGCGGCGGTCGCGCCTTTGTGCCGCAGGAAAGCAATCTTCCAAGCGTGCGGTCCGTGCACGTTCGCGGGATATTGGTCCTCGTAACGATCGACGAGCTCGTTGTCGCGAGCGGTGCCGACGATCCCGAGGACATCTTTATCGATCGCGAGGTTGAGCTCGACGAGCACGTTCGCGTCGGGCTGATGGAGAAGAAACGAGCGCTCCGGCAGTTTTGGAATCATGGAGAGGCCGCGCGCCGGAACTTGCAAATTCGTGTAGAGCTTACACGTCTCGACGTCGCTCGCAGTTGCAGCGCTATCGCCGAAATAAATGCGCGACGGCGAATTCATGAGTAGGTCGTTGCGGCCCGGTGAGTTGACAAATTCCGAAAGAGCGTTCGACCAGAGCCAGACACCGACGTTACTGCGACGCCCCATTTTTTGGAGATCGGCGATGAATGACGCGCCATACGTCGTCTTCATGATTTTGTGCGCTTCATCGATGCTGATGAGCCAATGTAACTCATCGCCGCGCGCGCCGAGAGACCGCTTCATCTCTCGTATTTGACTGAGCGTTTTCCAGACGATCACGCGAAGGAGCGGCAGCATGTGTTTGTCTGGTAGGCCCATGACGTGCCCGACATCGATCACGTTATAGCGGCCGACTTGAAACGAATCTTCGGACGCGTCGAGCACGGCCCCGAGCGACCCTAAACGTGTGTAGTCGGCGAGCGCGGGACGCAAGCGGTTCGTCGGATCTTGAACGAGTTCATAGAAAGCGGACATCGATCGATCCGCGCGAGGCATGCTCGCGATCGTACGATTCGCCGTCGCGAGAGCTTCGTGTTCTTCCGGGGTTACCGGCACGCCATTGCGTTGTAGCGCGATCATCTCCGCAAGAATCGCAAGCCGCTCGCGATCGCTATCGGGATCGCCGGCGTCCGTGAAAAGTGCGAAGCCGGGCGATTTGCGGCCGAGTAGATCGTAGAATTCGCCGTCGACCATCTTGCAGCCGGGCCGCGCCGAACGGCCGTTGTCGAGAATCGTCACACCCGTTAAGGGGAAGCGCGATCGAAACGACATCGAAAGATATTGTAACGCGACGCTCTTTCCCGACGTTGTCTTGCCGATCCCAAAGCCGTGAAAGACGTCTGCAACGTTGAGATGCGCGCGGTACAGCGTGTTGCCGGGCCGTAGAGCGTAGGTGAGTGCAGGCGTCGTTCGTGGCAGCGCTTCTGACGCTGCAAAACGGCGCCCCATCGACGATTCGTGGACAGGGAAAAGCTTCGCGATCGTGAGTGCCGAGAGGGGGTACTTACGCGTGCCGTTCTTCGCATTCGAAGGCAATGTTGAAAGCCACGTATCGAATGCGCCTGCCGTACGCGTGAACCCACGGAAGCCCGCGTCCTCAATAACGCCCATTACTTCACGCTGGGCCTTCCGCACGGCTGCCCGCGTTTTACCGCGTAGGACGACGACGATCGACACCTTACCAACGCGCGTGTAGTCGCCCGACGCTGTACCGTAAGCCGCAACGGCGGACTCCGAAGCAGCGAGCGCTTCAGGATCGACGAAGCCTGCGTTAAAGCCAGCCGCGCCTTTGAAGTCGACGGCCGCACCGCGAAGTTGTTCGCGGGACTGTTGCACCGATTGCGTTACGAGCCGAACAACGAAGAGATGCGGAGTCTGGAGTTCCGTGAGCCGATCGAGAATGCGGGGCACGATCTCGTCCGGGAACGTTTTGATTTCGATGCATCCGACTTCGTCGTCCCCGACCTTGACATCGTAGCCACCCCGCGCTTCCGTCGCGAGAAGCGCGTTGATTGAGGCACCGGGCGGCGGCGTATTAAACGGCTTGTCACGACCAGTAACGCACGTGTCGATAAAGCGTAAAAGGTCGGAGCGCGAACGTAGCACGCCCGACGAATCGAGCTCTTCAAATTCAATAAGTCGCTGCGCGGTGAGAGCTCCGCTGAGGGCCGAGTCGATTCGAAGACAAATGTCTTCAAATTCGCTGAGGACTTCATTCTCTGAGCGGATCTGTGCATCGACGCCCAATGACCCCGCCGCGCGTACGCGCTCGTTCCGCGCGGACGGCGGCTGCCACGTAATCGTAAGGGTCCGCTCGGTCGTTGAGATCTTTCCGCCACGTAAGAAGAACTCTTCGCGAAGCTCGTCGAGAACGCGAAGGACGGGATGCAACAAGCCCATTCCACGATCGTACTCGTGAAATGGGACTCGCCGCGCGTACATCTGCACCACGGTTCCTGGTGGAAGGCCGCCGATCGTCGCCGCAGTTTGATACGCCGTGTTGAGAATATCCGCGTCACCGATCGTGCCGACGTCGCGGCCCGCAATACGCCACGCTGCAAGATACGCGCCGTTCGCATTTTTGCAAACGCCAGGACGAACGAGAAATCGATACGGCAACAGGTCCGCTAGGCCGGCACGGCGTTTAGCAGAGTTGAACTCGTCCGTGCCCAATCGTTTGCGGGCGCGAAGTTCCGGCAATACGAGCGCTATCGCGAACGCACCGATGAGTGCAATAACGATCGCCGTTTCTAATGTCGTCATTTTGGCTGCACGTCGTCCGTCAGTATTCGAGGATGACGCATCTCCGCAGCGAGATCGTCTAATAAGTACGGATTGAATTCCCATGCAACTTTTGCAGCGAACCAGAACAGCGCGGCGATGACGGCAAAAGCAAGCTGGCGTAAAAACCCACCGCCGAACGGAACGGCGATCGCACATGGGAAGATAATGGGGACGAGCAATAATCGACCGTCAACGCCGAACTTATGGCGCGGTTTAGTGACGGCGGCGTGCACGGTCGACGCCCAGGGCCGTCCGCTCGAATATTGCTCGGCCATTTAGAACAAGACGCCGCCGCCGACCGCGGCGAGAGCTGGTGCGTTCGCAACGATAACGCCGCCGATAACGCCGGCAAGCGTACGCGTCGCAGCCCCGGCCCAATCGTCCCGGTGACCGGCCCAATGAATCGCGCCGGTACCGATGCCGATGATTGCGGCGGCAAAGCCGACACCAAGAAGCGCGTTCTGCATGTTCGTTGCAGCCGCTTGCACGCCGGCAAGAGAGCCCGTACCGCCCCCATTAACGGCGAGCGCGGGATGGATCGATGCAACAATGAACGATGCAAAAATAGGTAGCACGCGCAATACTAAATTGCGAACGAAGACTCGCTGTGTCATGGTAGCCCTTTCGTATTGATGAACAGTGGTAGCCAGCGGCCACGAATGGCCGAAGATGGAAGCGCTCCAAAATATCGGCCGTCCCACGATTG
>JRHI01001323.1_pt1 | contig 21429 bp, 19 predicted proteins | sample 215371 | NCBI WGS metagenome assembly JRHI01 (sample SAMN02929681, study PRJNA255918) | sediment metagenome | biome: cave system; feature: Ice Cave; material: Sediment; isolation source: sediment from deep within a dark volcanic ice cave with no known source of... ...
GTACTATACCATCTTGGAGGCAACGGTTACAGTAGAACTACTCAGCAGGCTACCCGAAGCCGCGGCGGGTTGCAACGACGTGCCGGCGGAGTGTGCTGGCGTGACAGGAGCCGAATCCGGTTGCGGAACCGGGGAAGGCGAAGGTGGCATGAGCGTTTCCCAGAGAAGGCGAAGGTGCCAGGAACAGTTTCCCGGGAGGGGTAGCCACGGGCCGTGTATCGGCCGTATACAGAACCACGGTCACCCGACCGTGGACCCGTTGGCACGTTGGCAGCGCGAGATTCGGGTTTGCCGCTGGGAGGCGGACAGGCCTTCGTGCAGCCGAACCGGCCAGAGACTTTCGTGGCCGTCGATCGACATGGCGATCTCGGCTTCCCTCGGGGGTGATCGACGGGGTCCGTCAGGACGACATAATCGGGCCCCAGCTGGGCGAGCGGCAAGACGTGGCCGTTGACGTGCAGCTCCATGCGGATTTCGGCGGAGTGACCCCGGCCTTTCTGGTCGCCAGCGCTCATGAGTCGAGTGGACCTCGTTCGCCGGGCCCAGGAATGCGCCGATTGCAAAGGCCTGACGGTCGGCAGACAACGTGACTCCGGCATTCATGCTTTGTTAAGGGTTTGTCCCCTGGGGACGTCGGGTGTTCTCGGCTCAGGTGCACGGTCCAGCTACTGCGGAGCCTGCTCTCCTGACACTTCTGATTGTACGCCACCGACGCCGAGGGTAGTTGATGCGGCCAACGCGGTAGAGCGCGCCGCGGAACAGGACACAAAAGCGGCATGAAACACAACGCGACCAGCGCCGCCCCGGACAAAAGCCTGGGTTCACGCCGCATTCGCCGGGGCTGGAAACTGCTGGCACAGTTCCTTTACCTGGCCGCGGATGCGTTCCTGCAGCACGGCGTCGTCCGGCCGGCTCAGCACCTCACCAATCCAGCCAGCGATGCGACGCATCTCCGTCTCGTGCATGCCGCGCGTCGTCAGCGCCGGCGTGCCGATGCGGATGCCGGATGGATCGAGCGGCGGCCTAGTGTCGAAGGGAATCATGTTCTTGTTGACCGTGATGCCGGCCGCGTCGAGAGCCTGCTCGGCCGTCTTGCCCGTAACGCCACAACTGGCCACGTCCACGAGCAGCAGATGATTGTCAGTACCGCCGGACACCAGGCGGAACCCCTGACGCTCCAACTCGTGGGCCAGCGTGCGAGCGTTAGCCAGGACCTGCGTGGCATGGCCGCGCCATTCCGGCCGCAGTACCTCGCCAAACCCGACCGCCTTGGCGGCGATGACGTGCATGAGCGGCCCACCCTGCACACCCGGAAAGACCGCGGAATTGATTTTCTGGGCCCAGTCCTTCTTGCACAGGATGAAACCGCCGCGCGGGCCGCGCAGCGTCTTGTGCGTCGTCGAGGTGACAAAATCGGCGAAGAGCACGGGATTGGGATGCTGCTCGGCTGCCACCAGACCCGCGATGTGCGCCATGTCCACCATCAGCAGTGCCTTGTTCTCGGCGCAAATCTGGGCGAACAGGCTGAAGTCGAGCGTGCGCGAGTAGGCGCTGGCGCCGGCGATGACCAACTTCGGCCTGTGCTCCCGCGCTAGCTGCGCGATCTGGTCGAAGTCGATCTGCTCCGTATCCTTGCGTACGCCGTAGCTGACGATGCGATAAAACTTGCCCGAGAAATTCAGGCGCATGCCGTGGGTCAAATGGCCGCCGTGGGCCAGGTCCATCGCCAGGATCGTGTCGCCCGGCTCCAGGCAGGCGAGGTAAACCGACATGTTCGCCTGGGCGCCGGAATGCGGCTGCACGTTGGCTTTTTCGGCGCCGAAAATCTGCAGAACGCGCTCGATCGCCAACCGCTCGACGACGTCCACGTATTCGCAACCGCCGTAGTATCGCCGGCCAGGATAGCCCTCGGCGTACTTGTTCGTCAGGACAGAGCCCTGGGCGGCCATGACGGCAGGGCTGGTGTAGTTCTCGGAAGCGATCATCTCCAGGCCCTGCTGCTGGCGCCGCCGTTCCCCGGCGACCGCCTGCCACACCTGCGAATCTGCCTGTTCGAGCACGTTCATCCATCACCTCATCGGCACAGGGGAGACTGTAACTGCCCGGGACATTATAGAGCGCGGTGGTCAGACCCGGATGCCCAGCGCCGACAACTCGCGGCACAGCTCGGCGAAGTCCGTGTAGACGATACCGTGCCACCCACAGGTGCGAGCGGCGGCGACGTTCTCGTGACGGTCGTCGATGAAGACGCATGCCGCCGGGTCACAGCCGGCCAGTCGCAGGGTGTGTTCGTAAATCGCGGCGTCCGGCTTGCGCTGGCCGACTTCGTGCGACAGGACCAGGCCGTCGAAGAGTGCCAGCGTTTCCGCGAACTGCCGGCGAAATCGGCGCGCATGCAGGTCATTCGTGTTGCTGAGGAGAAGAAGACGATGGTACGGCTTCAGCCGTGGCAGCAGGGCGCAGACGTCGGCGTTGGGCCAGAAAATGTCGACGTAGGCAGATGCAAAGTCGTTGGCGGTGCAGCGCAGACGGCAGGTCGTGCAAGCAAGGCGGACGAACTGGCCGGTGGAGAGCCGGCCGGCCTCATAGTCGTCCTCCAGCGGTGTGCCGAAGAGTTGGGCGTGCAGCACGTCCTGCGGCAGCTCGGAACACGCCGCGAGGCGCTTGCTGGCGAGACCGTGGTCGAAGAAGGCGACGACGTTCCCGAAATCGAAGACAAGCGTTTGGATCATGCGAGAAAGTAGAACACAGAGATCGCGACACCAAGACGCGGAGAAGGAAACAATACGGAATTGCGATTCGGAAGGGAGGCCCGGGGATTCCGTCGCTCGGGCTCGGTGTCTCTATGTTTTTCTTCTGCTTGAGGTGCCTGGGGACGTGCCCGCGTGAGCTAGACTAACATAAGAGCCTTCCGCCGCCGTTGGAACCCGTTGGAGTTAGCCATGTCGCTGATGACGCAACAGTATCTGGATGTCAACGAAGAGGCCGAATTGCACGCCGAAACGGGCTGGGACGAGGTCCGCAAGGGGCTCTACCGCATCCTGCTCGGACATCTGCTTTCGATCGCCGCTGTACTGCTGTTGATCGGAGTCCTCATCGTGGCAGTGGCTGGAATCGGAGTCGGAGAGAAGAAGCCCACGGCCGCGGAGGTCACGCAGCTGGAAGCGGTGATCCTGGTCGGCGCCGGTCTCTTTATCCTGGCGACGATGGCGAGTTACGCCCTCATCATTCGCGGCCAGTGGATCTGCCTGATTCATGCGCCGGAGCGTCATCATACCAAGTGGTACATGTTCGGTGCCATCACTTGCCTGCTGTTTGGGCCGGCCACAGGCTTCCTCATGGGAATCCTCGGCGGTGGCGCCGCTACTCAGAAGGCGGCGCATGCCAGCAAGGACAACGGCACGGCCACGATCATGGTGCAGGCGATGGCCAAGACACCGCCAACCGTCTCCTTGAGCGATCCCCTTACCTACGTCCGCGCCAGCAGCGCGCTCGTAAGCCTGGCCAGCGGCGTCCTCTTCATCCTCTTCCTCCGGGCCGTGGCTCTCTGCTTTAGCGACGAGCAGCGCGTCCGGTTCGTGGACACTTACCTGGTATTCAACAGCCTGCTCATCGGCGTTCCCATCGTCGTCGCCCTCGGAGCGCCGCAGCTGATCGTTCACCCCTTCTTTCTGCTCGGCATCGTCGGCGGCTGCGCGATTGGTTTCATCTGGTATCTTCTCCTCCTGCTGAGCACGAGCGGCTGCATCTCCGAGGGACTCGCGAACAAGAAGCCGGCCCTGACGGCCAATACCTCACCTCAGACTTGAACGGCTACCAGCTGGCAGCGCGAACAAGGGAGAAGAAAAGACCCCTTTGCCGGCGACGCGGGCTGTTGCATCGGCAAGATGGCGACTGCTATGATTCCGTCAGGCAGTGTCGTCCTTACGTCACCCTTTGCACCTCCGCGCCGCATGGAAACCAGGCCATGGCTATCAATCGCGACAGAACCCGCGAACTCCTCGCCCAGATCGACAAGTTCTTCCAGGAGGTCGTCGGCGGCCTCCCCGCCGCCACCGCCCGCTGGATCAAGGACCAGGTCATGGGCAAGGCCCTGGAGGAGGTGCGCCAGCTCATCGAGAACAGCCGGCCGCCGATCCTCTACCTGATCGGCCGCAGCGGACATGGCAAATCGTCCCTTACCAACGCCCTGGCCAATCGGCCCGTCGCCGAGGTCGGTGCCGTCAAACCGACAACGGCCCAGTCCGCCTCCTACACGATCGAGTTCCCCGAGCAGTATGCCACCTGGCAGGTCATTGATTCGCGCGGTATCTTCGAGAGCACCCGCCCACGCGCCGCCGCGATCGACGACGCCGTCGCCTACCTCCGTCAGGACATCACCCACTGGAAGCCCGACGTCATTCTCCACCTCGTCGCCGCCCGCGAGGCGCGGAACCTGGCCAACGACCTTCAACTAATGCGCGACGTGGGTCGATTGCTTCAGGAGAAGACGGGGAGCGTGCCGCCCATTGTAGTCGCCTTGACGCAGGCCGACCTACTCGACCCGCCGCGTGAGTGGCCGGTGCAACCAGGCGGAGCCAAGGCGGCTCGCATCGTTGAGACGCTCGATTATATGGCCCGCGACGTCCTTGGCGCGACGGGGTACGACCCCCTTGTGCCGGACGAGCCGACCCGCGGCTGCCGGTTGCACGGCGAACAGCCGGTGCGCTGTCTGGTGCCGGTGGCCGTGCCGCCGGGGGAACCGTTCTGGAATATAGAGACGCTCAGCGCGGCCATCGGGACCGTGCTGCCTCGGGAAGCGCTCCTGCAGTTTTTTCAGGCGCAGCGCCGCAAGGAACTCCTGAGACAGATGGCGGCGGACATGGTCTGGCGCTTCGCGGGCATCGCCGGCACGGTCGGCATGGCACCAATGCCGGTGGCCGACGTGTTGATCCTGAGTCCGTTGCAGTTGCTAATGATCGCCATCGTGGGCGGCCTCTCTTGCCGCACGGTCTCGCGCGAGACGGCCGGCGAGTTCCTGACGGCTTCGGGCGTGACCCTGGCGCTCGGCTTCGGCTGCCGCACGCTGGCGCAGCAACTGGTCAAGTTCGTGCCGTTCGCCGGCCCCGGTATCTCCGGAGCCATCGCGGGAGCCGGCACCTATGCCATCGGCAAATCGGCGGAGGAGTACTTCTTTGCCGGGGCCGTCCGCCCACCCGAAAGTTTCCGCGACGAATGGCGGCCTTGAGCCGCGTAAGCGTTAGCGCCAGGAGCGCTAACCCGCAAGCGGGTCACTTGCTATCATGGTCGGCATGACCATCCTCGAAGCCATCGACGTCCACAAGCGCTATGGCGACACCGTGGCACTGGAGCGCGTCACCTTTCAGGTCCAGCGCGCCGAGGTCTTCGGCCTTCTCGGTCCCAACGGCGCCGGCAAGACGACGCTGCTGTCCATTCTCTCATGCCTGCTGCCGGCGACCGCTGGCGAAGTACACCTTCTGGGCCGTCCGCTGAGTCTCAGCGACCATAAACTGCGCCGCCACATCGGTATCGTGCCGCAGGAACTGGCGCTCTACGGTCAATTGACGGCGCGCGAAAACCTTGCTTTCTTCGGCGAACTGTATGGCCTGGGCGGCCCGGCGCTGCGACGGAGAGTGGACGAGGTCCTCCGTGCCGTGGCCCTCGAGGACCGCGCCGATCATCGTGTGGACACGTTTTCGGGAGGCATGAAGCGCCGACTAAACCTTGGCGCCGCCTTGGTCCATGGTCCCGATTTGCTGCTGCTCGACGAGCCGACCACCGGCGTCGATCCGCAGTCGCGCAATCACATTTTCGAGGAGGTTCGTCGCCTCAATGCCGCCGGCATGACGATTATTTACACGAGCCATTACATGGAAGAAGTTCAGGCACTCTGCTCGCGCATCGGTATCATCGACCACGGCCGGCTGATCGCTTGCGACACGCTGCCGGGATTGCTGCATCAGCTGGAAGGCGTGCTCCGTTTCCGCGTCACCGAGCTAACCCCGCAGCTGCGCGAGCGCATCAATCGACTACCCAACGTGAAGCTGATCGAGCGCGAGGACCAGGCTCCGGCGTTGCAGTGCCGTGACGTGCCGGCGACGTTGCTGCGTTTCCTCGCGGCCGTGCAGGAACTGAATCTGCGGCTGACCGGCCTGGAGACCGAGGAGCCGAATCTGGAGCGTGTTTTCCTGCACCTCACCGGGAGGGCGCTGCGCGATTGATCCTCGGAAGTGGCAGTTGCGCATGCATGAACAAGGAAACAGCCATGGCTATCTGGAGCTTGACGAAAAAAGAAGTCCGGCTGCTGCTGCGCGACTGGCGAGCGGCGCTCATGCTGGTGGCCATGCCGCTCATCTTCATCCTCGTCCTCGGCCTGCTGCTGGGGGAATCCTTCGGCCAGAAGCGCGACGATACGATCCGCGTCATGATCGTGGACGATGACCGCGGTCCCGGCCTCGTCGAAGGCCGGACCTGGGCGAACGAGGTGCGCAACGACCTGAAGGACACGGCCGGCATCCGCCTCGTCGTCATCGGCAGCCGGCAGGAAGCCGAGGACCTGGTGCGCGAGCACAAGCAAGCAGCGGTTCTCGTCTTCGAGCCGGAGTTCGGCGAAAAGGTGACGCACTGCTCCTTCCTCGTGGACGGTATCAACCCTTTCCACCGCGACGGCGTCAATCTCGACAGGGTCGGCGCGACGCTGCTGAAAGACCCGATGCAGCCGGGACAGGCGGCCATCATCGAGCAGGTCGTCCAGGTGACGCTGCTGCGGGTGCTGCTGCCGTACATGATCGGCAAGGCGTTCGAGCGGCTCAGCGAACCGGAGTTCATCGAGTTGCTCGGCAACAAGGTAGAGTTGCCGGTGCCCAGGATGCTCAGCCCCTTGCTGGGTAAGGACAAACTGACGCTGACCCAGTCCCTGCAAATGGCGGCGGAAAACAAGCCCGCCACGATAGAACAATTCAAGCAAAAGGTCGGCGCCGGGGTGCAGGAGGCTCTCCGCGAGCAGTTCAAGAACTATGACCTGACCGGAAAAACGTGGGACAAGCTGACCCGATCGAAAGATGCGCGGCAGGCGGAGGGCGAAGAGACAGCGTACGTCAGCCACGAAGGCAACGGCCTGCTCCACCGCGGTGCTGCCCGTTACCAGCTGTTGGTGCCATCATACACTGTGATGTTTTCCTTCTTCCTGGTGATGACCGCCGGCTGGTTGTTTGTCGCCGAGCGCCGCCAGGGAACGCTCAAACGGTTGCGGGCGGCGCCGATCACGCAGGTGGCGATCCTGCTCGGCAAACTGGTGCCGTGCTTCCTGCTGTCGTTGGGACAGGGCATATTGCTGCTGGTCGCGGGACGACTGGTCTTTGGCATGCGCTGGGGACCGGACGAATGGTCGCTGGCGCAGCAGGTGCTCGGACTGCTGCCGGTGGTGGCGTGTACGTCCCTGGCGGCGACGGGCATGGCGCTGTTGGTGGCGGCGCTGTCGCGGACCGAGGTGCAGGTGGCGCTGTATGGCGCGGTGCCGGTGCTGGTGCTCGCCTTGATCGGCGGCTGCGTGCTGCCGCGCGAGATGATGCCGGAACAGACGCAATGGCTAACGCTGCTGACGCCGCAGGGATGGGCGCTCGACGCTTACCGAGAACTACTTAATCCGGATGCGAATTATCTGCCGAACCTGGGCATCGTCTGGCGCAGCTGCGGTGTGCTGGCGGCATTCGGCGCGGGGTTCATCGGTCTGGCGTGGTGGTGGCTGCCGCGCGATTGAGGACTCCTGCCGCTTGTGGTTACGAGGAGAACCATGCTTTACGACCATCTCGCGCAGGACCTGTACGCGGAAATCTGCCGTATTCCGCTGATCGATCCGCACACGCACATCAATCCGCATCGTCCGGCGGCCCGATGTCTCGACGATATCCTCGGCTACCACTACTACACCGAGTTAGCCCACTCCGCCGGCATGAGCCAGGCTTCGCTGGCAAAGGACGTTGTTCCACGCGAGCGGGTGCGGGCCATCCTCGCGCACATGGACCGCTTCGACAACACGGCCCAGTATTCGTGGCTCCTGGAGATTGCCCGCACCTTCCTCGGTTTCCAGGGCGACCGGCTCAGCGCCGACGACTGCGACGTAATGTGCGACGCCGCCGACCGGCTCATGGCGCAGCCGGACTGGGAGGAACAGGTGCTGCGCCGGTCCAATCTGGAGAAGGTTTTCCTGACGAACGACTTCGATGATCCGCTCGAAGGCTTCGACACGAACCGCTACGTCCCCTGTCTCCGCACCGACGATTTGGTCTTTCGGCTCGACAAGCCGGAGGTGCGGCAGCGGCTGGCGAAGGCGACCGGTATCGAGGTCAGCGACGCGGCCAGCCTGCGGAAGGCGCTTMGCCTTTTGTTCGAGCACTTCACCCACCGTGGGGCAAAGGCATGCGCCATCTCGCTGCCGCCCGACTTCACACCGCGACCTGGGGCAGATGCGGTGAGCGACGCCGGCGTCTTTTGGATGCTGGCCGAGCAGTGCCGCGAGTTCGGGCTGCCGTTCGACCTGATGATCGGCGTCAACCGACGCGTTTACCGCCACGGTGTCTACCAGGGACAGGACCTGTTTGACCAGCGCAGCTCGCTGCTCCAGTACGCCGACCTTTTTAACGCCTTCCCGGAAGTGCCGTTCTGCATCTCGGTCCTGACGAGTGCGCAGAACCAGGAACTGGCCAGCTACAGCTGGGTTTTCCCAAACGTGGTGACGAGCGGTCACTGGTGGTACTCGAACATCCCGGCTTACATCGAACACGACACCCGGGCGCGGTTACAGGCGGTTCCGAAGACGAAACAACTCGGTTATTACAGCGACATGTACAAGCTGGAGTTCGCGCTGCCAAAGTACAACATGTACCGGCGAATCCTGGCAAAGGTGCTTGCGGACGACTTCGTGCGGGCCAAGGTGTACACCGAGGCGCAAGCGGTGGACCTTGCCCGGCTGCTGCTGCGCGAGAATGTGCAGCGAATCTTCCGTGTCTGAAGCCGGGTCGGGCGTGTGGAAGATCAGCCGAACACTTCCGGCACCGCCTGGCCGCCCTCGACGATAGCCAGCGGCCTGCCGACGTTGCTCTGGTTCTCCTTGTGCGGATTGATGCCCAGGGACTTGCAGAAGGTACAGAACAGGTCCGGCACCGTCACCGGTCGCGCGGCGACCTCCGTACCGAGCTTGTCGGTCGCGCCGATCACTTGCCCGCCCTTCACACCGCAACCTGCCAGTGACACGTTGAATGCCTTCGGGAAGTGATCGCGCCCCGCAGTCAGGTTGACGTGCGGCGTCCGGCCGAACTCGCCCATCCAGATGACCAGCGTGTTCTCCAGGAGTCCGCGCAGTCGCAAGTCCGCAAGCAGCGCCGCCATGCCCTGGTCCACCGGCGGGATCAGCTTTTTCAGCGTCGGCAACTCGGTGCCGTGCGTGTCCCAGCCGGACGACTGCACCTCGACGAACGTCACGCCCGCCTCGACCAGCCGGCGCGCCATCAGGCAGCCCTGACCGAAGCCAGAACGGCCATACTGATCACGGACCTTTTGCGGCTCCTGGGTCAGGTCGAACGCCTTGACGCGCGGACTGAGGACCATCTGTGCGGTCTGACTGTAGAGCGCCTGATGATCATGCACCGGCTCCCCGGCGCCGCTGTGTGCAAACGGCGTCTCCAGCTCCTTGAGCAGACCGAGGCGGCGCTGCAGGCGGTCCCCAACGACCGGCGCCGCAAGGTTGTCGGGCGTGCGGTTCGGATCGGTCACGACGAACGGAGCGTAAGGGACGCCGAGGAAACTGGCACCGGCGCTCTGTCCCTGGATGCTGACGAAGTGCGGTAGATCGAAGTCGGCCGGACCGAGTTCACTGGCAGCGAGGGAGCCGAAGCCGGGATGCACGATGCCGCCGGAGGGAGCGTAGCCGGTGTGCAGGAGGTACGTCGCCCGGCCGTGGTTGCCTTCCTTACTCGTCATCGAGCGCACGACCGCCAGCTCCGGGGTCACGGAGGCAGTCTTCGTCCAGTGCTCGGCGATGGCGATGCCGGGGGCGGCCGTGGCGATGGCCCGTGTCGATCCCTGGGTCTCGGCGCCCGGCTTCGGGTCAAACGTCTCAAACTGGCTCGGCCCGCCTGCCATCCAGAGAAGGATGCACGACTTCCGCGCCTTGCGCAATTCATCGGCGTGCAGAGTAAGGCAGTCGAACCAACTCAAACCGCCGGCCAGGGCGGCCATGCCTCCAAGGAATCCGCGGCGACTGAAAGCGCCTTCCTGGTTGACGCGGACTTGCACCCAGGTTTGTCGTTGCCCGTTCATGGCAAGGGTCCTCGCTCAGCCATCAGCCGGTTCAGCGCTTCGTCAAGAATTCCGTCGAATTGACGAGGCTCCAGAATACGTCTTCCAGCGCCTCGTCGCGTTTGCCAACCTTCTTGAGGTAGCCCGTGCAGGTCGCCATTTCCTCGGCGCTGGGCTTGCGGCCCAGGGTGCGCTCGTACAGGGCGACGACAATCTGCTCGTCGCTCATGCCCTTCTTCAGCGCCTCGGCCAGAAACGTCTTGCCCCTGGCCGCGGTGAAGGTGTTGACCAGCACGCTGTTCATCATGAGCAGCCCCTGCGGAATCGTTCCCTGGACCTCCTCTTGCGGCAGCGAGGGATCGACTCGGAACGCTTGATAGACCATGTTCCGCAGGCCTGTGTGGCGCGAGACGGCGGGAGCGGAACTGGGCGCGGGGGCGGGGATGCTCGCATCGTTCTCATTGAAGCCCAGGGCCTTGACCAGGGCCTCGAAGATCTGCTCGGGGCGCAACCGGCTCGGGCAAACCGCGACCATCGGCGCCGCCTCCGAGTGGGGCCGCGGTTGCAAATGGCGCTGATAGGCCTGCGTGCTCACGAGCGTGCGGAACAGCCAGCGCATGTCATAGCCGGAGGCGATCCATTCTTTCGTGAGCAGGTTGAGGACCTCCGGATACTGCGGCTCGGTGTTGGAGCCAAGGTCAGCCAGACCGGGATAGAAACCCCACCCCATCAGGTTGGTCCAGGTGCGATTGACGTACGCCCTGGCAAACCATGGATTTTTCGGACTGGTGATGAGGTCGGCCAGGACCGCGCGTCGCTGGACGTCGCTGGCGTCAAGTGACACTGTTTCGCCGGTGAGAAAACGCGGCGTCATGGGCATGAGCCGCTTGGGGTCCTTCTTGTCGGTCATGCAGTATTGACCATCGGCGCGGCCCTCAATTGCGTAGGGAGTGCCGCGGCCGTTGACGTCCTTGTGTTGCACGAGCCTCACACGACCGAAGAAGGCGACGAACTCGTGGAACTGCTCGCGCTTCCACGATTCCGTCTTGGCGTCGTGGCACTGGGCACACTGCAGTTGCACACCGAGGAACACGCGGCTCGTCGTGGCGGCAATCTCGACCTGGTTGCCGAAGAGTGCCGTCAGGTAGTTGACCGGGGGGCACTCGTCATTGACGCCCTCGGCGGTGACCAGGGCGCGGGTGATCTCGCTCCAGGAACGATTGCGCCGTACCTGTGCAATCAGCCACTGATCGAAAAGTTGCCAGCGCAGATAGTTGCCGCTGGCTGACGTGGGATAGGTGAAGACGTCGCGCCAGTAGCGCCCCCAGTTGACCGCATAGGCGTCGCTACTCAAAAAGCGCTCGACGAGTTTGGTTCGCTTGCCGACCGTGCGGTCGCTCAGGAACGCTTGACGCTCCTCCGGGGAGACTAGCCGGCCCGTGAGGTCGAAGGAAACGCGGCGGAGATAGGTTTCGTCGTCGGCCCGGGGCGGCAACCGCACGTCGTTGCCGAGCGATCGGAGCAGCGCGGTATCGACGCGGGCGGCCACTTCTTGCGCGCCCGGGGGTACAGCGGCGGCGGTCTGGGGCAGCAGCGGAAGACAGGCCACGGCGAGTGGGACAAGGAAGTATCCGCCCCGAATGCGGCAGCGATTCATCTCGATTTTCTCCCCGCAAGGCAGGACCGCCAGGCGCGGCCGACACACGAAGGCAGGCGAGCGATTTTTAAGAGTACTGCTGCGGGCGGAGAAGTGCAAGGAAAAAAAGAACTGGCCACGGTCCAGGTCCACCTGTAGGGGCTGTACGAGTGGAGCGTTCTGGGTTGACGCGGCGGCGTCACTTTCCGGTTCGGTTAGTAGTGGCGGCGCGATACCGAACCGCTACAATGAGCCAACCGTCAGGGCCTCCCCTCACGGATCAGGAATGGAAACGGACCCCTTGTCGGACGTCGTGTTGTGTCCAATCTCCAGGGTTTCCTCCAGCCCGCGGGCCGGGGGCAGGTTATAGCGATGGACAAATGGTTGTGCTGGGGCTCCATGGGAGTCGCCGGCTTGCTGCTCTTGCTGTTCCTGCTCGACATGATCGTCGGCATTCCTTTTGGCCGCATCAGCATTGTCGTGGACATCTTCGGCTTGCTGGCCAGCGGCGTGGTTCTCTTCCTCGCCTGGGATGCCTCGCGCGAATTGCGCTGACGAAAAAGCCAGGACCCGCTCAAAGGTTAGCAACCGAGGATTTGCTAACCTTTGAGCGGGTTATCTTTGCGCCAGGGCCACCAGCGCCGCGACCACGCCCGCTGTCGTGTACGCCGTCGCCTCCGCTGCCACCGGCAGACCCATCTCCTGCACGGCGGCACTGGTCACCGGACTGATACTTACCAGCCGCACCCGCTCCTCGACGATTGCCGCTCGGCCCGCCTCGTTCAGTCCGCGCAGCAGTGCCCGCGCGATGTTCGAGCTGGTAAGCAGCACGTAATCGATCGCGCCCGCACAAACTTGCGCTTGCAGCCCCGCGGACTCCACGGCGTCCACCTGCGCATAGACGGCCACCTGGTCTACTTCCGCGACAGCCGCCAACTCGTGACGCAGCACGTCCCGCCCACGATCCGCTCGGGCCAGGAGAATGCGTTGTCCCCTCGCTCGCTCCTTCAGCACCGCCGCCAGGCTCTCCGAACGGAACTCGGCGGGTATAAGGTCCGGCTGCAGGTGGTATCCGCGCAGCGCTTCCGCCGTGCCCGGACCGATCGCCGCCAGCTGCACACCGCCGAGCGCACGCAGATCGCATCCCGAGTGGCCCAACCGGCGCAGCAGAGCGTGGACACCGTTGGCGCTCGTGAAGACCAGCCACTGGTAACGGGAGAGGTTCGTCAGAGCAAGGTCCACCGGCGCCCAGTCGGCGGGTTCGCGGATCTCGACGGCCGGCAGCACCAGCGGTTCCGCCCCGAGCAACTCCAGCTGACGCGCCGTTTCGCCGGCCTGGTGCCGTGGCCGCGTCACTAGGACCCGCTTGCCGAAGAGCGGTCGTTGCTCCATCCAGGCAAGGCGCGGGCGCAGCGCTGCTACCTCGCCGAGGATGACCAGCGCCGGCGCCGTGAGGCCGGCGCGCAGCACCGCCGCCGCCAGGTCGCGCAGCGGCGCCTCCACTGTGCGCTGGGCGCTGGTCGTGGCCCGATGGATGACCGCCGCCGGCGTGTTGGGATCCTTGCCATGCTCGAGCAACGCCTGCGCGATGCGCTCCAGGCGCGAGATGCCCATGTAGAACACCAGCGTACCGGGGAAACGAGCCAGCGTTTGCCAGTCGAGCAGGCTGTCGGGTTTCCCGGGGTGTTCATGGCCGGTGACGAAGGCGACGGCACTGGCAAGGTGGCGGTGCGTCAGCGGAATGCCGGCATAGGCGGCGGCACCTAGTCCAGCGGTGATGCCGGGGACGATTTCGTAGGGAATGCCGGCGCTGCACAGCGCCTCCGCCTCTTCGCCGCCACGGCCAAAGAGGAATGGATCGCCGCCCTTGAGACGGACCACACGCTTCCCCTGCCGCGCCGCTTCGATCAGCAGGCGCAGCGCCTCCGGTTGACGCTCAGGATACGAGCCGTGCAGGTCGGTGACGCAGACGCGCCCGGCATTCGGCGGAGCATGGTCCAGCAGGCGGATCGGCACAAGGCGGTCGTACAGGACCAGATCGGCCTGGGCGAGACATTCGACCGCGCGCAGCGTGAGCAGACCTGGATCGCCGGGGCCAGCGCCGACAAGGAAAACACGCGGTGCGGAGGCAAGAGTGGGATCGGAACCTGTCACGACGAGTTCGACCTGTGAAGGGGGACCACGGTTCACTCCCGAGCGGGGTCCAGGAGCGGGCGGAGAGGTTCCTTTCTCATCCTAGTGATCGTTCCCCGGTCCCTCAAGCGGACCGGGGGAGAACGGGCAAACGGGGTAAGCAGCACGCAAACTTCCGGGACCAGACCTTTTGGGGGTCGTGCCGACCCGGGGGGAGAGTGCCGGAGCGGCACGCGATTTCTCCGCGCGGGGGCTGGATTTTCTCCCGTCAGCACCCCAAGAATTCGATGATGGTTGATAATGCAGGAGGGGCCCGGTCCGACGCCGGCCCAACCCACGGAAAGGGGTAGATCCGATGCGCCGAATAGTTCTCATCAGCCTGCTGCTACTGGCCGGCTGTCGCACGTTCGTTGGACCCTTTGAACATGGCCCGCCGCCGCGAGTGGACGATCCGCTGCTGACGATTCCCGAGCAGGAACAGCGCGGCCGGGATCGGCTGGCCCTGCCTGAAAACTCGCCGACGGTTGCGCCACGCACCTATGCCGAGCCGCCGTCGCAGTACGGTCGCTGAATCGAACGTGAGCCGCCTGCGATTCCGCGCTCCGAGCGCTAACCCGCGAGCGGCTCACGTGGGCTTCGGCTGCACCCCGCTTTGATTCTGGTAGGTATCCAGGAGATGCTGGCACGTCTCCTCGGTCGAATCGCTCAGGCGCATCAGGCGCAGGTCGTTGGCGTCGATCTTCGCCTGGGCTAGTGGGAAGTCGCGGATCCAGTTCATCAAACCACTCCAGTACGCCGAGCCGAACAACACGACTGGAAAGCGTTGCACCTTGCCTGTCTGAATGAGGGTCAATGACTCGAACATCTCGTCGAGCGTGCCGAAGCCGCCGGGGAAGAGAACGAACCCATGGGCATACTTCACGAACATCGTCTTGCGGCAGAAGAAATAGCGGAAGTTGACGGCGATGTCCACGTATGGATTGAGTCCCTGCTCGTGCGGCAGCTCGATATTGCAGCCGATCGACAGGCCGCCCGCCTCGTGACAGCCGCGATTGGCCGCTTCCATGATGCCGGGGCCGCCGCCTGTGATGACGGCAAAACCAGCACGGGCAAGGCGCCCACTAAGGTCGCGAGCTGCCTCGTACATGGGGTCGCCAGCTGACGTCCGTGCGGAACCGAAGACTGTAATGGCCGCGCCGACCTCGGCGAGGGAGTCGAAACCGTGGACGTACTCGCCCATGATGCGGAGCACCCGCCATGGGTCGCCTTGCGTGAATTCTGCCTGGGCCGGAACGCGCGGCTGCGGCCGGGAATGGATGGGACGTGCCAGCAGCAATTCGTCCTCGGTGGCCTTGCCGGTGCGGGTCGCTCGGCTCAGCGACACGTTGGGGATAGGGGAACTGGCCGCGCCCGCGTCGGGCGGCGGGGCGGAGTTACGTTTCCTGGCCATGCTTAGCTCCCAGGTCGGCTACCGACCTTGATTGAAGGGTGTGGTTCTCGCTACCCAGGCTTGTCCGACGGCTGCTCGAGTCCAGCGTGACCCCAGCCCGCACATTCCGTGGAACCCGCACCAACCGAACCTCGCGGTGCTGCAAGTCCTCTTTAATTCGCCGCTACGATTGCCGATAATACCTACTCCTCATTAGATTTCTCCAAGGGAGACCGTGCCAGCCGGCGCGAGTACACCAGTCCTACTCGCTTCTACCGTGCGGCGGAATGGGCGAGATGGACAAGGACGTGTCAATGAAGAAAATGCTTGGGTAACCCGGAAGATTCTTGCCCTTGCGCCATTGCCCGATATACTTTTCAAATCTCCCCTTGTAGCGGAGGGTCGTGTCCTTGTTGTCGAGGGTAAAGGTTATGTTAAGTAGCGTAGTGGAGGAATTGGATTTTATCGAGGAACTGCGCCTGCGCCGCTGGGCGCGGGAGAACTATGTTCCCACCGGCCAGCGCGAGAACGCCTGGCACCCCGTCATCCTTGACGAGATGAACAGGAAGGACGTCGAAGTGGAGGCGATGGTGTTGCCCTCCACCTACGCTTGAACAGAGCGCGATAAGTTCGTCCAGCCTCGACCCGGTGAGACGGCGGAACCCAAGGTGGGACGCCCTTCCCCGGGTCGTCTGTTTTCCCCCGTCCCCTCTCTCACCTCACCCTTCGTAAAATCGTGGTACGACACCTGGGACCGCGTTACACTGCCACCTGGAGCAGCCTTGCCCCGCGCACTGGAGACCCGCCAACCGCCATGCTCGACACTCCCACCGTCGTCTCACCACGCGCCCGCGGCTCTGCCTGGAAATGGTGGGTTTGCGTCCTGCTGTTGCTGGCCACCATGATCAACTACATGGACCGGCTCACGCTGAACCTCGCCGCGAAGCGGATCAAGGAGGAACTGGTTCTCAACAACGAGCAGTACGGCCAGGTCGAGTTTGCCTTCGGCATCGCCTTCGCCGCGGGAGCGCTTTGCTTCGGTTGGCTGGTCGATCGCTGGAACGTCCGCTGGATTTATCCGGTGGCGCTGTTGGTCTGGTCGGTAGCAGGGTTCGCTACCGGCTTTGCCCGCGGCCTTGGGGATTTGCTCGGCATCCGTTTCCTTCTTGGCCTTGCGGAGGCCGGCAACTGGCCCTGTGCCCTGCGCACCACGCAGCGCCTCCTCCGACCTGAGGAACGCACCCTGGGCAATGGGATCTTGCAGAGCGGGGCTGCCCTTGGCGCCATCATCATTCCCGGCGTCGTGGCGGCCCTCGTTAGCGGGCCGGGCACCTGGCGCTACCCCTTCTTCTTCGTCGGCGTCGTCGGGGTATTCTGGGTCGTATTGTGGCTGGTCAGCGTCCGCAGCGCCGATCTGGCCCTCCCCTCGGCACGCATGGAGGCGAAGGCCGCCGAAGCCGGCGAAGAAGTGTCCCTGTTCCGCATCTTCTTCAACCCGCGTTTCGTGGTTCTGTTGGTCATTGTGGTGGTTATCAACCAGACCTGGCACTTCTTTCGCGTCTGGTTGCCGTTGGCCTTGCAGGAGCATTACGGCTACTCCGAGAGAAGCGTCTTCTGGTTCACCACGTCTTATTACGTGGCCACCGACGCCGGCTCCCTGTTTAGCGGCTTCGTCACGCTCTGGTTGATCCGCCGCGGCGGCAGTGTCCACGGGAGCCGAGTGCTCATGTATGCATTCTTTTGTGTGTTCACGACACTGAGTTTCGCGATGCGGTTCTTGCCGGCGGGTCCTCTCCTTCTCGCCCTGTTGCTGCTCATCGGCTTCGGCTCCCTCGGCCTTTTTCCCGTCTACTACTCGCTCAGCCAGGAGCTAACGGTACGTCACCAGGGCAAGGTCACGGGAATTCTCGGTTTCTCCACGTGGGTCGCGTCGGCACTGATGCATCCACTCGTCGGTAGATATCTCGACCAGACCAGGGATTGGGCGTCCGTACTAACGCTGGCCGGGCTGCTGCCGCTATTCGGCCTGCTGATGCTGCTGCTGTTCTGGCGGCCGGTGCAACGGCCGGCGCCGGTAGAGGAAGGGTAGCCGCCGGTTGAGCCGGTGCCGGGGGTTGCCGGCGGCATCGAGCGACGCTAGACCCATCCTTCGGTTCGTCACCCTGGTTCAACGGAGGTTCGGATGGCCACGCAACCGCTCGCCCGCGCCCTCGCGGATTACGCCTGCGCGCTTCGCTTCGAGGACCTCCCGCCGGCCGTCGTCCACGAGGCCAAGCGGCGTTTTATCGATTCGCTTGCCACGGCCGCCGGCGCCATGGACGCCGAGGCGTATGCCATCGCCAAGCGCTGCGCCCTGCGCGTCCAGGGGCAACCCAGCGCCGGAATGCTGGGCGGCGGCCGCAGCAGCGTTGACTGGACCACCTTCGTCAACGGCCTCCTCATCCGCTACCTCGATTACAATGACACCTACCTGTCACTGGAGCCGGCGCATCCGAGCGACAACCTTGCCGCCGTGCTGGCAGTCGGCGACATGCGCAACGCTCCTGGCCGCGATCTCATTACCGCGGGCGTCCTCGCCTACGAGGTGCAGTGCCGGCTCTGCGACGCGGCCAGCTTGCGCAAGCACGGCTGGGACCACGTCACCTATGGCGCCGTCTCCGCGTGCCTGGCGGCGTGTAAGCTACTGGGGCTGGATGCAGTCCGCGCCACGCACGCCCTGGGCATCGCCGGCGTCTGCAACATTGCGCTGCGGCAGACGCGCTCCGGCGAATTGAGCATGTGGAAGGGCTGCGCCTTCGCCAACGCGGCCCGCAACGGCGTCTTCGCGGCGCTCCTGGCGAGCGAGGGGATGACCGGGCCAGCGCCGATCTTCGAGGGCGAGGCGGGCTTCATGAAGCTCCTCACCGGCTCCTTCGAGCTAGCCCCACTCGGCGGCGGCACGCGGCCGTTCATGATGACCGAGACGTACATCAAGTACTGGCCTGTCGAGTACCATTCGCAGAGCGCCGTCGATGCCGCCTTGCAACTGCGGCAGGAAATCGGCGACGTGCGCAACATCGCCGGCATCGACATCCACACATTCGATGCGGCGGTGGACATCATCGGCAAGGATCCTGAGAAATGGCGGCCCAAGACGCGCGAGACGGCCGACCACAGCCTGCCGTACTGCACGGTAGTGGCCCTCGTGGATGGGCAGGTGACCGACGCCCAGTTCGAGACGGCGCGGTTCACTGATCCGGCGCTGCTCGATCTCGTCGCCAGGACCAAGGTGCATCGCGACAAGGACCTCACTATTCGCTATCCGCGCGGCATTCCGAACCGCATCACGGTGACGCTGAAGGATGGCCGGCAGGTGGCGCGCGAGGTGGAGTTTCCGCGCGGGCACGCGCGCAATCCGATGACCGACAGTGAGGTGGAGCAGAAATTCCGGGCGATGGTCGAGCCGCGCTACGGCAAGGAACGGGCGGCGCGCATTCTGCAAGTCTGCTGGGAACTGGACCAACTGAAGGCGGCGGGCGAGTTGGTCCAGCTGGTCGGGTAGGAGTCGTTCGCGTAGCTGCGCGTCGCGGTTAAATACTACGGTTTGCCAGGCGGTTTCGCGTAAACCACGACGCTGACCTGCTCCTTGCCGCGCCGGCCGGACCAGCGGTAGACTTCCTGGCCTCCCTTGCATTCCTCCAGCGCCGCATGGTGCTTCGGCAAATGCGTGTGGGGATTGCGCGACTGTTCCAGGACGACATATTCCGTGCGTGCCTGACCTGGTGAAGGCGCCGGCACGTCCTTCTCGTGAAAGACGCGACCGGCATAGTAGTTCGCCCAGGCGTACGGATCGGCGATCGGATCGCTGAGCTGGGTGTGGTCGCCGAGCCAAAGACCAACCTGCCGGAAGCCCTGGCGATCGAAGTGCAGCGGTTCAAGCGACTTTGGCAGCGCCGGTCCCACCAGTGCCAGCAGCAGCGCCACCATGGCAACGCGTCCGGCCAGCTTCGTGCTCAGCAGCAGCCCCCTTCTCGGCAGGTGCATCTGGCCGATTGCGACGAGACGCCGGCCGAGCGCCACTACGGCGGCCACGGCCCAGTAACTGCCGCTGAGAAGGATCAACAGTGTATGGCGCTCCGAAACGTATCCCATCACGGCGGCAACGCGCCACAAGAGCAGGGCAAGTACCGAGCACATCACGAGCAGCACCCAGGCGCCCGGTACCAGCCGCAAGCGCGAACGGAACCACCACAAGCCCAGCAGCGCGGGCAGCCAGATACTGTAGTTAAAGCCCTTGAGGATTTCATAGCCCAGAGCACGCAGCCCCCACCAAATGTGGCCGCTACCTTGCCGGTCGTCGAGTTGCCAGATCGCCAGCAGGGAAGCCACCAGAGGCGGCCTCCTTGCAAGACTGGCGGGGACGCCCTCTTCAACGCGTCCCTGAGACAGAGCGGTCCGTTTCTTCGGTCGACCGGCCGGATCCAGAATGACGTTCGCGGTATGTTTTACCGTGAGATGTCCCGTGGCGATCACGATCGGGCTGCCCACAACAGCGCTAGCCAGCACCAGGCTTGCGCCACAGGTCAGGACCCCACGCCAGGAGCGACGCCAGGTCGGCGACACCTGCAGGACCAGCAGCACAGCCCCCGTCGCCGCCGCGATGAGCGCCCCTTCCGGCCGAGTTAAGTAGGCTAGGGCACTGAACAGGCCGCACAGGCCGCACAACAGCGGCGAATCGCCGCGCAACGCGCGTGCCGCGAGATACAGGGCCGTGACTGCGAAGAGCAGGAACGTGGCCTCCGACAGGCCATCCGACAGCACCCGGCAGGAGGCGGGCAGACACTGGAACAGCACGCTCGCCCAAAAACCGGCTGTGCGGCTGAACAACTCGCGGCCCAGGTAGTACGTCGGAACGACGAGCAGAGTGCCGGCGACGACGCTGACCAGCTGCGCGCTGAATTGCCAGATTACGGCCTCAGGACCACCAGAGAAGCAGCGCACCGGCAAGGATGCCAGCAAAATCAGGAGCGGATAACCCGGATGCTGTTCCGCGTGCTCCAGTACCTGGCCGAACGGTTCATGCTCCAGTTGCCAGGCGATGCGGATGAAGCCGATGCTGTCGCGCGCCGCCACTTCGGTATGGCAGAGCAACCACGTGCGGATGCCGGCCGCCAGCAGCAGGAGCACGAGCAAAGCGATGTAATCCTGCCGGCGTGACGAGGATTCCCCGGCCTGCCTGGGCAACCGTGCCGTGTTCCCTTCCATGTGCTTCCTCGCTTCACAGCGCTGCCGGAACAGCCTGGCCCACCGCGGACAGTCCGCACGCGGAAGCAGTGCATGTGAGAGCGGCGATGGTAGGGGGATTTCGCCGAGGGGTCAAGACGGGTCGGCCGCCGTCTGCTTCAATATCGGGAAGAGGCCGATCCGTGGCGGCGAAACGGGAGACGCTCATGCTCGAGATCGACGACCGACTCCGTATCCCCGAGACGGAGTTCGTCTGGAGTTTCGTTCGTTCAGGAGGACCAGGCGGCCAGAACGTCAACAAGGTGGCATCCAAGGCAGTGCTGCGGTGGGACTTGGCCACCAGTCCCAGTGTGCCTGACGCAGTGAAGACCCGTCTGCGCACCCTGCAACGCCGGAGGATCACGACTGAGGGGGAGCTTATCCTGACCTCGCAGCGTTATCGCGATCAGGACATGAATCGACAGGATTGCCTCCAAAAACTGCGCGAAATGATCCTGCAAGCAGCGAAGGTGCCGAAGCCGCGCCGGCCGACAAAACCGACGCGCGGTTCGCGGGAGCGACGCCTGGATGCCAAGCGGCGCCGCTCCTCGACCAAGAGTGACCGCCGCGGGAGCGTGGAGGAATGAAGCGCCGCTCAGCCCAAAGCGTTCTCGGGTCAGCTTCAGTGACTAGTGGACCGCCAAGACGGATTTGACAGGTAGAAGCGGCATCT
>JRHI01001324.1_pt1 | contig 21417 bp, 22 predicted proteins | sample 215371 | NCBI WGS metagenome assembly JRHI01 (sample SAMN02929681, study PRJNA255918) | sediment metagenome | biome: cave system; feature: Ice Cave; material: Sediment; isolation source: sediment from deep within a dark volcanic ice cave with no known source of... ...
GTTTGAGGTCCCGAGCGTCAGCGAGGGACTTCGCTAGTGTCGGTCAGCGCGGCAGCGGGAGGTGGATCACGAACTCCGCGCCGCCGCCCTCGACGTTCGTCGCGCCGATCGACCCACCGTGCGCCTGGGCCACCGCATGGGCGATCGCGAGCCCCAGGCCCGCTCCCTGGGGTCGCTCCGCGCTGTCGCCGCGGTAGAAGCGCTCGAAGAGCCGGCTGGCGTTCCCCGGCGGCAGCCCGGATCCGGCGTCGCGCACCCGGATGACGACCTGCCCGCCGGCGCGGGCGGCGCTCACCGTCACCGCGGTCCCCCGCGGTGCGTGCTTCATCGCGTTGTCGAGCACGTTGATGAAGAGCTGTGACAGCTGGTCGGCATCGCCGACGATCGCGGGCAGATGTTCGATCGCGAGATGGAACGTCACGCCGGACTCCTGTGCCTGCACCTCCAGCGCGCCGGCGGCCGCGTGCAGAAGGATCCCCGGGTCGATCGCGTCCCGGGCCATCTCCGTGGTCCCGGCTTCGAGCTTGGCCACCTGGAGCAGCCCCTCGACCATCCGGACGAGCCGCTGGGACTCGCGATGGATAATCCCCGCGGCGCGGCCGACCCCGTCGCCGGTCGCTTCACCTTCCACGATCGCCTGGGCGAAACCCTGGATCGAGGTGAGCGGCGTGCGGAGCTCGTGCGAGATGTCGGCGAGGAACGCCTGCTCGCTGCCGCGGGCGCGCTCGATCTCGTCGGCCATGTCGTTGAACGCGCCGCCGAGCTCACGCACCTCGCGCGGACCGGCGGGGGGCACGCGCGCGGAATGATCGCCGGCGGCGAACGCGCGGGTCTTCGCGGCGAGATCGCGGAGCGGCCGCGTGATCGTCCCGGCGAGCAGGCCCGCGAGCATGACCGCGAACCCGGCGGACACCAGGCCGGCGGCGACGAGCGGCGGAAGGAGCGCGCGGGCCGTATCGCCGTAGACCGCGCGCGGTCGCGCGACGATGATCGTCCCGAGCCCGCCGGCCCCCAGGGTGGCCCGTTGCAGCGGCTGTTGGACGAAGATCCAGGCATCCCCGTTCTGGGTGAACTGGCCGATGGGCCCCTGATCCGGTGCGGGGAAACGGGTGTTCAGCAGACTCCCCTGGGTGTCCACGAGCACCCGCCGCCCCAGGGCCGGGTTGCCGCTGTTCGGCCCGATGATGAGGAGCCGGGCATTCGCGGCCGCGGCCTGCTCGGCCAGACCGTCAACGATCTCTCGGGGCTGCTTGCCGTCGCGAACGCCGGCCTGGATCGCCGCCTGGAACGGGGTCGCCAGCTCGACGAGCCGCAGGCGCGTCTGATCGTTCTCGTAACCGAAGAGCAGGCCACCGATGGCGGCGGCGGCGACCAGGAGGCCGATCGCGACGACCGCGAGATAGGAGAGGAACAGCCGTCCGGCGATCCCGCGCAGCCGGCTCACCGCGCCGGCGCGGGCTCGGTCGGCCCCACCAGCTTGTATCCGACGCCCCAGACGGTCTCGATCTTCGCGGTCGCGCCGGCGAGCTTCTCGCGCAGCTGCTTCACGTGGACATCGACCGTTCGCGTCTCGCCGGGGTAGGCGAAGCCCCAGACGTTCTCCAGCAGCTTGTCGCGGGTGAGGACGATGCCGGGCCGCCGGCAGAAGGCCTCGAGCAGCTCGAACTCCTTCGCCCGGAGCGCCACCAGTGCGCTCCCAACGTGCACCTCGTGGCGCGCCGGATCGAGAACGAGATCACCGACCACCAGCGTCCGCCCACCGCCACCGCCATTCGCGCGCCGGAGCACCGCCCGCACCCGGGAGACGAGCTCACGGGGGTTGAACGGCTTCGTCATGTAATCGTCGAGGCCCGCATCGAGCCCGTCGATCTTCTGGATATCGTCCGCGCGCGCGGTGAGCGCGAGCACCGGCGTGTCGGATCGCTCGCGCAGCTCACGGAAGAGCACCAGGCCATCGGCATCCGGCAGCCCGAGATCGAGGATGACGAGGGCCGGATCGCCGCGACCCAAGAGCGCTCTGGCCAGGGCGCCGTTCGCCGCGTGCTCGACCACGAACCCGGCGTTCTTGAGGTAGAGGGTGACGAGCTCGGCGACCGAGTGGTCATCTTCGACGATCACGATCCGGGTGCCGCTCATGCCGCGAATGCTAGCGTCCACCGCGTGCGACCCCCGCGGCCCAGTGGATCGCTTCGCCTCGCGACGATCCTCGCGCATCCGGACGACGAGACCTTTGGCGTCGGTGGCACGCTGCTCCGATATGCGCGCGCGGGGGTCGAGTGTCACAGCCTCTGTTTGACCCGCGGCGAGCAGGGCGCGACCGGGCCCACCGACGCCCCGCTCGTCGAGCGCGCGGAGCTTGGCGTGACCCGCGAGCGTGAGCTCGAGGAGGCGGCGCGCCGCCTCGGCCTCGCCTCGGTCCGCTGCCTTCGCCATCCCGACGGCGCCCTCGCCGCGGTGCCCGAGGAGACGGTGCTCCGGCGTATGGCCTGACCTCGGCGATCCCGTCGCCGTGCGGCGTTGCTACCGGTTCGTGGTGGTCGCCGAGTTCGTTGATCGATTGACGGAGCTCATGCCCGAGTTCGCCGAATATCTGGACACCCTCGCGGTGAAGCCGGAGCGGTGGACACCTGACCGCCTCGGCGCGGTCATCGATGTGCGCCCATTCGCCGACGCGAAGTGGCATGCGATGGAGGCCCATCGCACCCAGCGGACCGATCTCGATCGGCTCGCGCCGATCCGGGACGAGGTGCCTTGGGTCGTGCGCGAGGAAGCGTTCATCCGGGCGTTCCCCGATCCCGGCGGCCCGCCGGTGGACCGCGACCTGTTCGCCGGGATCGGGCCCTCCGACCGCTAGGCCGTGGCGAGGCGCGGGGGGCCGAGGAGCGCGGCGACGAGCGCGCGGGTGCGCTCCGCGGGGAGGCGGTCGTTCAGGCAGGCGGGCGAACGCAGCGGACGCTCGAGGAACGCGACCGCCGCCGGGATCCCTTCCAGCACCGGCACCGACGCGCTCGCCGCGCCGGTCACCGGTCCACCGGTGACGAGGACCGCGCCGTCGACCGGCATGCGGATGTAGCCGCCGCTCGAGATGTCGCTGCGCACGCGCGCGGCGTTCTCGCGCGCTTCCCGCGATGGCGAGGGGCCGATCCGGCGCAGCACCCCGTGGGGATCGGTCCGGTACCAGGCGTCCTGATGACAGGCGAGACCGCCGGCCGCCTCGCGCGGCTCGACGACGTGCACCCCGGTGGGACCGACGACGACGATCCCGGCGTCGCGGTCGATGCTGTCGCGCGGCTCGTAGCCGGCAAGGACGACGAATCCGTCGGGGAGCGCGGCACGGAGCGCGGTCGCGGTCCGTGCGGCCTGCGCGTGGGCGCGGCGCAGCCGGAACATGCGGATCGCCTCGCGGAGCGCGAACCCGGTGGCCGGCATGGCGAGCAGCGCCGCGGCAACGTCAGCCGCCAGCCCGTGGGCCAGCACGAGGGTGACTCCGGCCAGCGAGGCCCAGAAGCAGGACGCGCGCAGGTGCCGCCGCCAGCGGGGCGTTCGCGCGGGCGCGGTATCCACGCGGGCATCCTCCCTCGCGCTCGTCACGAGAACAACTAGGAGAGAGGTACTAGCCGGGGCAGACATCCGGTATCAGTCCGGTGGATACGATTCGCGTGCGCCCGGCGTCGATCCGCGCGGCTAGGGCATGATGCGCCGATGTCGCTGCGATCGGAGATGGCCCAGCAGCCCGAGGTTGTTCGGCGCCTCCTCGACGTCGGCTGGCCGGAAGCGCGGCTGCTCGTTCGCCCCCTGAGCGGCGCGGATCACCTCACCATCGCGGCCCGCGGCTCGTCGGACAACGCCGCGACCTACGGGAAGTACCTGTTCGAGAGCTGCGCCGCGCTCGTCACGGCGCTGGCCGCGCCGTCCCTGGTCACCCGCTACAAGATGCCGCCGAGCTTCGCCCGCGGCGGCGTGATCGGGATCTCCCAGTCCGGGGCCGCGCCGGACGTGGCCGCGGTCCTCGCCGAGGCGCGATCGGCGCACGCGCCCACGATCGCCATCACCAATCGGGCGAGCTCGCTCCTGGCGAGGACGGCCGAGCACACGTTCCTGCTGCGCTGCGGGGCGGAGCGCGCGATCGCGGCGACGAAGACGTACACCGCGACCTGCGTCGCGCTGGCGCTCCTCGCGGCGAATCTCGCGGAAGCTCGCGGACGGAGCGCGCTCTCGCTCGCCGGTCTGCCCGAGGCGGTCGCCGAAGCCGGCGACCAGGAGGACGGTGCCGTCCGTCTGGCGCGCCGGATCGGGAACAGCCGCCGGATCATCGTGCTCGGGCGCGGGTACGAGTTCGCCACGGCGCTCGAGGGGGCGCTGAAGATCAAGGAGCTCGCCCGGGTCTGGGCCGAGCCGTACTCGAGCGCCGATTTCGCCCATGGCCCCATCGCGCTCCTCGAGCCGGGCGTCCCGGTGCTCCTGTTCGCGGCGCGTGGGTCGGCGGAGCGGGAAGCCCGGGCGATGGTGCGGACGCTCCACGCCGGTGGGGCCAAGGTCTACGCGGTGACGAACGACGCGCGGGTCGCGGCGGCCGCGGACGATGCGGTGCTGTTGCAGGCGCCGCTCTCCGAAGCGCTCACCGCGATCAGCTTCGCCGTCGTGGCGCAGCACGTCGCGGTCGCGCTCGCGATCCGGCACGGGCGCGACCCGGAGCGGCCGTCCGGGCTTTCGAAGGTGACCCGGACCCGCTGACCGGTTTGGCCGGCTGTGGCTTCGCCGTGGTCCGGCGGGGAGCGCGCGCGTCGGCGGGGCGTTTCGGCTTCTCGGTCGTGACCTCGGCCGTCCCGCGTGGCCGGAAGCTCACCTGCAGCTCATGACCGTACGCGGCGGCCACCCGCGCGAGCGAGCGGAGCGACGGCAGGTAGCGGGGGTCTTCCATCCGGCGGAGCTGGGTCTGCGAGGTCCCCAGGCGTACCGCGGCGGCGCGCTCGGAGAGGCCCGCGCGGTGACGGAGGTCCGCGATCGATCGCGCGACGGCGCTCGCGAGCGGGTCGGCCGGGGGGAGGGGGGGCGCCGGGACCGGATCCCGCGGGGGCTCACGCACCCGTAGATGGTATCGGCCGGCCCCGTCCAGGCGGCAATGGGACGAACGTACCGCGTCACGGCCGCCGGGATGGACGTGCCACCCGGCGGCGCTATCGGCAGTCCGCGAACGTGGCGAGCGCGACCCCGGCCTCCCGGGTCGCCGCGATCACCCGGGGGTCGGTGAGCGTGGCGAGCTCGGTGACCCGATCGGCGGCGTACGCCGAGGTCGCGGCGAGCTCGGCGTCCGGCTCCCCGGGGTGGCACATGAGCTCGGTCACACCGGCGGCGACCCCGGCGATGATCGCGACCAGCCGTGGCACGTCGATCGCCCCGGCGTGCTGGAAGTCGCGGCGGAAGACGTCGGGAGTCCGCAGGCCGGCGGCGCGGAGCCGCGCCCGCTGGTCCGGGGACTGCTGGCGGACGGCCGCGCCGGTCTCGCGCGCGAGCTCGATGATCGCCCATTCGAGCGCGGGCTCGTCGTGCAGCCAGTGATGCGAGTCCAGGTGCGACGGTTCGCGGCCGATGAGGTCGCGCGCCCGCACGTACTGCGCGCGATACTCGAGCAGCGCCTCATCGCCGGCCGCGCGACCGGTGCCCAGGAATGCCGCGGGCGTGCCCGGGAACGTGCCGTCGGCATCGACGAGCGATGGGATCCGCGCCGGGTCGGTGAGCGGCCGGCCGTAGGTGAGGGTCAGGTGCACCCCGACATCGAGCCGGGAGAGCTCCCGGGCGAGACGTCCCGCGGCCCGGCTCGCCGGCGCGCCCACCATGAGCGTCGCCGCGGTGACGATGCCGTCGCGATGCGCGCGGGCGATGCCGGCGTTGATCCCGTCCGCGCGCCCCAGATCGTCGGCGTTCACGATCAGCCGCTTGGGCCCGCTCACGGGCGGCCGATCGCGCGGCGCACGCTCCATCCGGCCGCGTCAAGCCGCGCCCGGGCCTCGTCCGCGCCGATCCCGAGCTCGTCGCGCACGATGCGGACCGCACGCAGGCGGAGCTTCTCGTTCGTCGCCCGGACGTCGATCATGAGGTCGCCCTTCGTCCGGCCGCTGCGGATCATCGCGGCGGTCGAGAGCATGTTCAGGACGAGCTTCGTCGCGGTCCCGGCCTTCAGGCGGCTTGATCCGGCGACGACCTCCGGCCCGACGTCGACGACGATCGGGATCCCCGCGTCCATCGCGAGCGCGGAGCCGGCCACGCAGGTGATCCCCACCGTCGGCGCCGCGACGTCCCGCGCCGCCTGGAGCGCGCCCAGGACGTACGGGGCCCGGCCGCTCGCGGAGATCCCCACCACGACATCACCGGGCATCAGCACCGCGCGCAGGTCCGCGCGGCCGGCGTCCGCGGAGTCCTCCGCGCCCTCGATCGCGGAGCGGAGCGCCCCGTCACCGCCGGCGATGATGCCGTGGAAGACATCCGGTCCGACGCCGAATGTCGGCGGCGCCTCGCTCGCGTCGAGCACGCCAAGGCGGCCGCTCGTGCCCGCGCCGACGTAGCGCACCCCTCCGCCGGCCGCGAGCGCGGCGAGGATCGCCTCGACCGCCCGCTCGATCGCCGGGAGCGCCTGGCGCACCGCGCCGGGGACGGTCGCGTCCTCATCGTTCATGAGCTCGAGGATCTCGCGGGTTGTCGCGGTCGCGAGCCCGGCGGCCCGGGGATTGCGCGACTCGCTGTGCGGACCGTCGCTCACGGCTCGCCCCAGGCGAGCGTCGCGGCGAGCCGGGCGGCGCCCATCGCCGGCTCCTCGGCGACCGGCTCGACCGCGGCGCGGGGGAGCGCGGAGAGCAGCTCCTGACGTACGCCGTGCTCGAGCGCGCGCACGTTCTCGAATGCCCCGCCGGCGAGATAGACCGGGCCGTCGGAGAGCCCGAGCCGGGCGGCGACGACGGCGACGGCGCGCGCGAGCTCGCGGACCCCGCGTCGGATGATGTCGGCCGCGATCTCGTCACCTTCGCTGTTCGCCTGTGCCACGGCGCGGGTCGCGGCGGCGATCGCCGGCGCCGGATGCGGTCGGCCGTAGAGGAACGGCAGCACGCCCTGGAAGTCCGCGACCCCGAGGTCGCGGTAGAGATGACCGCTGATCGCGGTCCGCGGACCGCGGCCGTCGAAGTCGTACGACGCCGCCCGCAGTCCCTCCTTGCCCATCCAGAACGCCGACCCCTCGTCGCCGATGAGGTAGCCCCAGCCACCGGAGCGCTCCTCGTCCCCATTCGCGTTCCGCCCGTACGCGACCGACCCGGTCCCCGCGATGAGGACCACCCCGCACCCCGCGGCGTTGCCGGCGTAGAGAGCCGCCTGCGCGTCGTGTGTCACCGCGACGGTGACGTCCGGTCCCAGGATCCCCCGCAGGATCTCCCGCCCCCGCTCGCGGTCGGCGGCGCGGTCGCCGCCGGCGCAGGACAGCACGACCGCATCGGCGCGGCGTCCGGCGAGCGCGGCGGCGAGCGCGGCGGCGATGGCCCCCCGCGGGTCGGGGGATGAGAGGAGGTTCCCCGGGCCGCCGGCGCCGCGCCCGACGATCTCGCCCCGTCGGGTGATGGCGAAGGCGCGCGTCTTCGTCCCGCCGGCATCGATGCCGGCCACGATGTCGCTCACGTCGTTCCCGTCTCCCGCAGCTCGTCGCGCTTCGCCTCACGCAGCGTGCCGAGGAACGCCTCCCGCTCGAAGAGGACCGCGATGAGCAGGCCGGCGAGAAGGCCCCAGAACGCCGACTCGAGGCCGAACGGCGCGAACGGGGAGAAGGCGATGATGAGCGTGAAGAAGCCGGAGTACGCGAGGCGGCTGGTGAACACCGCACGGAGGGCATCGAGGAGCGAGTTCACGATGGCGAGGCCCGCGACGCTCGTGACCAGGCTTCGCGGCAGCTCGAAGGAGAGCGCGGCGACCGGGACGGCGAGGAACGCGACGACGATGAACGCGATCGAGGCGATGACGCTCGCGATCCAGCGCAGCTCTTTCGGGCCGGCGTCCGGTCCGCCGACGATCGCGGCGCCCACGCGGGCCATCCCCGACGGCGAGGCGCCGAAGAGCGCGTTTAACGTGGTGACCGCGCCGACGAGGAAGGTCAACCGCTCGGTGGGTGGGCGGTAGCCCTGCGCGCGGAGGAACCCGATCGCCTGCACGTTCCCGGTACCGACGACCAGCATGACGAGCGGGATGACGAGCGTCGCGATCGCGCCGGCGTCGAGCTGGGGCGTGACGAATCGTGGTCCGGTGAGGACGAATGGGATGTCGTGCGGCATCCGTCCCTGCGCGACGGTGGCGCCGAGCGCAAGAGCGAGCGCGCCGAGGGTCGCCGGAACGCGGTCGCGGAAGATCAGCGGGGTGGCGAAGTACCCGCCGATCGCGGCTCCGGCGATGAGCGGGTCGGTCCCGAGCTGGGCGAAGACGTCGGTCGCGAGGCGGAGGATGCTGCCCGCGAAGATCGCCATCGCCAGCGGGAACGGCAGGTAGCGCAGCGCCGCCCGACCGAGCCCGAGGAGGCTGCCGCCGGCGATGACCAGCCCGGTGACGGCGCTCGCGCCCAGCAGCGCGCTGAAGCCGTAGCGCGCGCCGGCGGAGCCGAGGAGCACCGCCGCCGGGATGTTCCAGCCGATCGAATAGGGCTCCCGCCGGAGGACGGTGACCGGGATGGCGAACAGGCCGGCGCTCATCGCGATGGCGAAGACCCAGGCGCTGGTCGTCGGCTGGTCGAGCCCGAGCGTGAGCGCGAGACCGAGGATGACCGGCAGGGAGCCGAAGATCCCGAAGGCCGCGAAGGCGATGCCCGCGGCGACCGGCGCCTGGTAGCGCCTCACGGCCGGTGCACCGCGCCGGCCGACACCGGGCGCGACGCGCCGGTGCACCGCGGGAGGGTGTTCGGCTCCCCGCGCAACCGGAAGGCCCCCAGGATCGCGAACGCGACGGCCTCGCGAGCCTCGACCGGGATCCCCAGATCGGTTGTGCGCCGGACGGGCAGCCCGACGCGGGCGGTGATGCGCGAGAGGAGGGTCGGGTTCAGCGCCCCTCCACCCGCGACCACGAGCTCGCGCCAGCCGACTCCCGCCGGGGTCTCGCGCGCGAGGCCGCGCGCGATGCTCTCGACCGCGACCGCGGTCGCCGTGGCGAGCGCATCGTCGAGCGTTCCGCCTTCGCGGCGGACGTTCTGGAGGAGGGTTTGGACGAACGCGTTGCCAAAGTCCTCCCGTCCGGTCGACTTTGGCGCCCGGCGCGCGAAGTACGGATGCACGAGGGCCGCGGTGAGCGCGCTCTCGACGACCCGGCCGCGCGCGGCCCCCGCGCCGTCCTCGTCGCGCTCGGTGCCGGCCTTCCGGGCGAGCTGATCGAGGATCATGTTCGCCGGCCCGGTATCGAGCGCGCGGACGTCCTCCGCCCGCGCCGTCGGCAGCAGCGTGAGGTTCGCGATCCCGCCGAGGTTCAGCAGCACGCGCGGGGTGCCGTCGGCGAACAGCAGGTGATCGGCGAACGGGACGAGCGGCGCGCCCTCGCCCCCGGCCGCGATGTCGGCGCTGCGAAAGTCGGCGACGACCGGGATCCCGGTCGCGATCGCGACCCGCGCGGCGTCGCCGATCTGGAGCGTCGCGCGCTCGGCCGGGCGGTGGGCGACGGTCTGACCGTGGACCGCGATGCAGTCCGGCGGGCGCCCGAGCTCCGCGATGAGCGCGCCCGCCGCGGCGGCGTAGGCGTCCCCCAGGGCGGCATGCAGTGCCGCGAGGTCATGCACTGGCAGGGGGGCGCCCGAGGCGGTCGCGATGATCCGGTAGCGCAGCGCGTTCGGGTACGGCGTCGCGCGGTGCGCGATGAAGCGCACCGCCGGCCGCGGCCCGTCGCCGATCTCGATCGCGGCGGCGTCGATGCCGTCGGCCGAGGTCCCGGACATGACGCCGATCGCGATCACCGGGACACCGCTTCGTGCACGTCGATCCGGAAGCGGTACATCGCGTCGTCATTCATCCGGCCGAAGTACACGCGATTAGTCAGCAGGACCACCGTGAGGTCCTGATCCGGATCGACCCAGAGCGACGTGCCGGTGAAGCCGGTGTGCCCGAATGCGTCCGCGCCGAAGTGACGCCCCACCATCGGTCCGTCCGGCGCGCGCAGGGCCAGGCCGAGACCGCGCCGCACGTTGTCGCCACGGGCGTGCTCCTGACGGGCGAGCGCGGCGAGCTCGTTGCCGATGACCGCGCCGTCACGGAAGATCCGGCCGATCGCCGCGACGTCCGCCGCGGTGCCGAAGAGCCCGGCGTGGCCCGACACCCCGCCCATCGCGAAGGCGTTCTCGTCGTGGACCTCGCCGCGGATCCGCCGACCGCGCCAGCCGGTGTCGCGCTCGGTCGCGACGCAGGCCGCCGGATGGGTCGGGACGAAGTCACAGTCGGTCGCCTCGACCGGCGCGAGCACGCGCTCGCGGATGAGCGCGCGGAAGCCGCCACCGCCGGCGTGGGCGAGGCCGGCGGTGAGCATGACGTACCCGAGGTCGCTGTAGGCGAACGTTCCGGGGTCGCGCGCGAGGGGCTCCGCTGCGGCAAGCCAGACCGCCTCGTCGATCGAACGGGCCTCCTGCCAGAGCGGTTTCCACCACCGGAGGCCGGCGGTGTGGGTGAGCACCTCGGCCAGGGTCACCTGATCCTTGCGGCCCCCGCGGAAGTCCGGGACGATCTCGCGGAGCGGTGTGTCGAGGCCGAGCAGCCGGTCGCGGACGAAGGACAGGAGCAACGCGGTCGTCGCGAGCTTGGTGAGCGAGGCGAGGTCGAAGCGCGATCCGGGCGTGCAGGGACCGTCGGGCGGCGCGTCAGGATCGGGACAGAGCGATCCCGCGGCATAGGTCTCGACGGTCCCGGCGTGTTCGACGCGGACGACGCAGGCCGTGCAGAGCGTGCCGATGGCGCGGTCGACAATCTCGTGCAGGCTCACAGCTTCTTCATTCCGTCCCCGATACGGTAGGCACCCGGCAGATCCACCGGAAGCGTGCCGACCGGCGCGATCGCCCCCGAGAGGACGTCGGCGAGCGCCCGAAGCGTCGGCTCCCGCCCGGTGTAGGCGCAGACATAGCCCTGCGCCGACGGCGCGGCGAGGATGTCGTAGGGCGAACGGAGCGAGACGAGCACCGTCGGTCGCACCGCGGCGAGCGCGGTCACCAGGGCCGCCTGCTGCGGGTTCGCGTTCGCGTCGGCGGTCCCGACGACGACGGTGTCGGCGTCGCGCGCGGCGGTCACCAGGGCGGCGATCTCGCCGGCGGATGGCGCGATCCCGATCGCGCCGGCGGTCACGCCGGGCAGCCGGTCGCGGAGGACCGCGCCGAGGGTCGGCTGATCGGCGAGGGTCGCGATGTCGGGGGATCCGACGGACGCGACGAGGATCCGGCCACGGAGCGGCAGCCCACCGGCCCGCAGGACGGTGATGCTCTGGCGGGCGAGCGTGTCGGCGGTGGCGCGGTCCGCCGCGGTGCCGGTCTGGCCGGAGACCGCCGGTCGATCGGCGGCATCAAGGATGCCGTAACGCTCCTTCTGCGCCACGATGCGGCGGAGCGATCCGTCGACACGGGCCCGGCCCAGGGTCCCGCCGGTCATCCCGGCGACGAGCCGGCGATGCGCCTCGAGCTGCGCGGACTCGTCGAAGCGGAAGAGCAGCACATCGGCGCCCGCGGCGAATGCCTGATACCCAGCCTCCGATTCCGACCGGGTCTTCGTCAGGGCGCCCATCTCCAGATCGTCGGTCACGACCAGCCCGGTGAAGCCGAGCCGGTCCCGGAGCAGTCCGGTCATCACCGCGGGCGAGAGGGTGACCGGAAGGTCCGGCGTGGGGTCGAGCGCCGGAACGCGGATGTGGGCGGACATGATCGCGGGGACCCCGGCCGCGATCGCGGCGCGGAACGGCACGAGCTCGACCGCATCGAGCCGCGCGCGGTCGATCTCCAGATTCGGCAGACCGGAGTGCGAATCGACGGTCGTCGCCCCGTGTCCGGGGAAATGCTTCGCGCAGCAGAGGAACCGCTCCGCGGCGAACGCCCGGACGGCGACGTCCACGAGCGCCGCGACCCGCCGGGGATCGGAGCCGAACGACCGGTTCAGGATGATCGGATTCCGGGGCTCGTTGTTCACATCGGCGTCGGGCGCCAGATCCCAGTTGACCCCGAGCGAGCGCATGTCCCGGCAGAGGATGCCGACCGCCGCGCGCACCGCCGCGGACGGGTCGGGCGTCGCCGCGAGCGCCATGTTGCCGGGGAGGATCGTGGCGCCCTCCCCGATGCGGGTCACCGCGCCACCCTCCTGGTCGATCGCGATGAGGAGGGGGAGCGTCCGGGCGTCCCGCGCGATGCGCTGGAGGTCGCGCGTGAGCGTCCCCAGGCTCGCCGCGTCGTCGAAGTTCTCGGCGTGGATGAGCACGCCGCCCACCTTTCGCACGCGGATCATCGCCTCGAGCGCCGGGGTGATGGTCGTGCCGTGCCACGAGACGATCATCAGCTGGCCGGCGCGCTCGTCGAGCGAGAGCGCGGGGAGGACCTGGTCGACCCGTCCGACCCGTCCGGCCCCGTGGGACTGGGGCGGCCCGGGCGACGCACCGGCGCCCGCGCTCGGGTCCGCTCCCGCCAGCGGCGCGCAGGCCGCCGCCGCCGCGACCTGCACGGCCGCGCCGAGGAGCGCGCGCCGGTTCATGCCGGGAGGCGCAGCGGCAGAATGCCGCCGGCGGTCGCGCGTCCGGCGAGCACGTCGGCCAGCGCCTCGAGCGAGGCGGGGACGTCGCCGTAGGTGAGGAGCGTGGGGACCGTCGGGAAGAGCGCCGCGTCGTACGGGCTTCGCAGCGCGCAGAGGACCCCGCCGCCGGAGAGGAGCTCGCGCGCGCGCGCCGCCTGGGCGGCGTCGAAGACCGCGCCCGAGGTGCAGACGATGACCGGACCGGTCCCCTCGGGAAGCGCGCCGTCGCACGCGAACCGGAGGCGCCGGCCGACCCGTTCACGGAGCGCGGCTTCGAGGTGTTCGACCGGCGTGGCGAGCTCCTCGACCGGGCTCCGCGTCAAGGGACCGAACGCGGTGACCCGGACGTCTCCGTCGATGCGCGGGAGCGGCGGCCCGAGCGCCGTGATGGAGCGGGCCGCGATGTCGCGTGCGAGGGTCCGGGCGCCGCCGTCGTCGCCGTCCGGGTCCTCGGGGACCGCGATCCCGAAGCGCGCGCGGAAGGCGGACATCCGGCGGATCGCCTCGAGAATCCGGGGGGCCGGGACGCCGAGCGCGATCCGCTCGGCGGCGGCGAGCTGCGCGTCGATCCCGCTCGTGACCATCGCCGCGTCGACCCCGGCACGGATCGCCCGGGCCACGACCTGATCGGGGGTCTCGACCTGCGTGACGCCGGACATGTCGAGCGAATCGGTGATCACCAGGCCGTCGAATCCCAGCTCGCCACGGAGGAGGTCGATGAGGATGCGGGGGGAGAGCGTGGCGATCCAGTCCTCGTCGAGCGCCGGGTAGCGGACGTGGGCGGTCATGACGCCCGACGCGCCCGCCGCGAGCGCGGCCCGGAACGGGACGAGCTCGCGGGCATCCATCGTCGGCCGGTCGGCGGCCAGGTCCACGGTGGTGTGGTGCGAGTCGTATGCCGTGGCACCGTGCCCGGGGAAGTGCTTCGGTGTCGCGGCGACCCCGGCGCCTTCCGAGCCGCGGACCCAGGCGGCCGCGAACGCAGCGACCTTCTGCGGATCGTCGCCGAAGGCGCGGATGCCGATGACCGGATTTCGCGGCTCGGCGTTCACGTCGCAGACCGGCGCATGGTTCACCGCGATCCCATCGGCGCGTAGACCCCGCGCGACGGCGGCCGCCGCGCGCTCGGCCCAGGCCGGGTCTCCGGTGGCCCCGATCGCCATCGCGCTCGGGAACACCGCCCGGTAGCCGATCCTGATGACGCTGCCGCCCTCCTGGTCCACCGCGACCGGTACCGGCGGAAGACCCGCCCGCCCCGCGGCCGCGACGGCCTCACGCAGCATCTCGCGGACCTGCGCGCTGGAACGGATGTTGCCGCGCAGCGCGAACAGCAGCAGCCCGCCGATGCGGCCGCGCGCGATCCCCTCGAGGAGCGGACCGGGGACCGTCGCGCCATCGAAGCCCGCCCAGACGAGCGATCCCGCCGACGGTCGTGCGCCCATCCACCGAGCCTAGGTCGAACGCGGGGTGGGTGCGGAGGTCGCGATTCAGCCGGCGCGACGGGCGCGATAGCGCGAGATCGCGAGGCCGCCGATCGTGCCGCGACGCGACCGTGCCATGTTCTTTTCCAGCACGATGCGGCGCACCTGATCGGCGTTGGCGATGATCGGCGCGATCCGTCGGCGGCTGCGCGGGCCGGCGATGCGGCCCTCGAGCGCGTCGAGGATGTCCTTCACCCGCTCGTCGATCTCGTGGATCGCGAGGGGCCGATCACCGAGCGTCAGGCCGATGCGCACCTCGAGGCGATCGCTGTCGCGATAGCCGACGCCGCGGCTGGTCTGGACCTCGAGCACCGCCGCATGGACCCGCCGTCGCCACTCGTTCCGCGGCCGTGCGTAGGCCGGCAACGGCACGGTGATGGAGAAGCGGCGCTTGGCCATGGCGGGAGCCTACGCGAGGCCGCGCGCCCACCGCCAGCGACCCGGTCGGCTACCCCGGCTGGACCGAGACCTCGAAGCTCACGTAGCCGGTCGCGCCACTGGGGAACGGCTCGCGCCGGATCGCGGTCTCGAGCGCTCCGGTCCCGTCGGTCGATCGGGCCAGGACCCTGAACTTCCCCGACTTCGACGGGGTCCAGTCGAGTTTCCAACGGACCCAGGTGAGCGGGCCGAGCGGCGCCTCGAGCGTCGCCGCCTGCCACGACCCGCCACCGTCGGTGGAGACCTCGACCCCGCGAATGCCGCGGGCGCCGGCGAACGCCACCCCGGCGAGGGTCACGATCCCGTCCTTCGACCGCAGGGCCGCGGGCGTGTCGATGCGGGTGTTCGTGTTGATGATCGCGCTATCCGACCAGCCGCGCTGCATCCAGTAGCCCTGATAGTCGGACGTCACCACCTCGATCGTGCGCAGCCATTTCACGTTCTTCATCCCGTAGATGTTCGGGACGAGCAGGCGCGCCGGGAAGCCATGGTCCTCCGGCAGGGCGTAGCCGTTCATGAGGTACGCCACCACGGTATCCGGATCGAGCGCCTTGTCGATCCGGATCGAGTCGGTGTAGCCATCGACCGAGGTGAGCTTCACCTTGAACGCGTCGGACCTGGGCGTTGCGCGCAGGAGCAGGTCCCGGAGCGGTACGCCGCTGAACAGCGCCGTGCTGATGAGATCCCCGCCGACGTTGTTGCTGATGCACTCGAGCGTCTTCAGCTGCTCGACCGCTTCGAGATCGAGCAGCTGGTCGTAGGTCAGGCTGAACGGCGACTCCACCGCACCGCTGATGTCGAGCCGCCACTTCGTCGCATCGACGGTCGGCTTGATGAGCGCGGTGTCGATGGTGTAGAAGCTCGCGTTATCGGTGATCCGCGGGCTGAGGTTCGCGATGCCGGTGAACGCCGGCGTCTCGGGGGGGACCACGGCCTGACTGCCCGGTCGGAGCCGGCGAACGGCCGCCCGGACGCCCTCGGTCTTTCGCAGCGAGGCGCGCACCGTGGAGCCCAGGCCGACGCTCGCGACCGCCAGTGCCGCGGCGAAGGCGGCCGCGCCGAGGAGCACCCGCCGCCGGGAGGGTGAGGGTTCCGCGACCCGCTCCTCAAGCGGCTGATATGCCGCGGCACCGGACAGGAAGTGGAGCGCCAGGAGGAACGCGACCGCGCCGACCGATCCGGTCAACAGGATCGACGGCAGGTCGACCTTGCTCCCGGCGAACAGCTGGCTCAGCACGAGGGTGACGATCCACGGGGCCAGGCCGACGGCGAGCACGGTGCGATCGCGGCGGCGCGGATCCGCCGCGAACGCGCCGGCGAACGCGCCACAGGCGACGAATCCGATGAGCACGCCGGCGACGAGCAGCCGCTTGGCCCAGAACTGCAGGAGCTCGATGAGCGGGACCGCGATCGCACCGGGCAGCACCTCGATGATCGCCTGCGCGAGCGCATCGGGCGCGAAGGTGAATCCGATGAGGCTCGCGAGGTAAGCGACGAGGATCGCGAAGAACATCGCGAGGCCGCCGACGAGAAGACCGGTGCGCGCGCGAGCATCCGCGGTGAAACGACCCACCTCTGTCACGATACGCCGCAGGTGGCCGCGCTCCGCTCCCCGATCGCACCTGAGGATCTTGCCGCGCTCGCCGTGGCGTTCGCTGCGCGGACATCGCCTGATGGCACCGGCGTTACGTGTGCCGAGCGCCGGATGGATCATCATCACGGACGGATACGTGTCGAGCGCCATCGCGAACTCTCCCGAGAACGACCGCCGCCGCCCGGTCAGCCGACCGAGCAGCCGTTCGTCGCGCTCCAGGTGCTCGGGCGCGAGGTGACCTTCGTCCGAACTCCCACCGACACCCATGAGCGCACCCGCGGTGGAGAGCCACGGAACCGGGACGACCATCGCCGGGGGATCGACACCCACGCCTGAGCGGTCCGGCGCGTCCCATCGGCCGCTGCCGCTGATCCGGCGCGCCGATCCGGACGATGCGGCGGCGATCGCGCGGGTGAAGGTCGAGACCTGGCGCACGGCCTACCGCGGCCTGCTTCCGGACGCGCTGCTGGACGGCCTCGACCCGAACGACGACGCCGCGTTCCGGCACCGCGGCCTGGAGACCCTCTCGCCCGATCGGGTCGCGTACGTGGCCGACCTCGCCGGCACGGTCGCCGGATTCGTCACGGCCGGCCGGGAGCGGAGCGGCCGGCACCCCGGCTACCGCGGCGAGGTCTACGCGATCTACGTCGTGGAGCGACTCCAGCGGCAGGGGATCGGCCGCGCGCTCATCCGCGCCGCGGCGACCGAGCTGGTGCGCCGCGGTCTGGTGCCGATCCTCATCTGGACCCTTTACGACAACCCGCGCTCGCGGGCCTGGTACGAGGCCCAGGGTGGCGTCGCGGTGGGCGAGAAGCGCGAGCTGTTCGCGGGCCACGAGCTGCACGAGGTCGGCTACGGCTGGACCGATCCCGCGCCGCTGCTGGCGTTCACCCGCAGCTGATCCGCCTCGGCGAGGCGCGGTATCGCTTCAGCCGAGATCGAGGTCCTTCGGCGGCTCATCGGGCAGCACCCAGCGGATGTAGGGGTAGCCGGTCTCGACGTGGCTCTGGTTCGCGCTGTCGGTCGCGGCGGCGAACGCCGTCTCGAACGCCCCGAGGTCGGCGAGCTCGATCGCCCGGAAGAGCGGCCCGAGCCGCTCGGTCTCGAACGCGGCGAGGCGATCGCGGTGCTTCGGGCGGAGCAGGCCGAGCTTTCGCTGCAGCGAGCGCACCCGGCGCGCGAAGTACGCCGCGAGCGGCCAGTTCCCACCCCGCGCGGCATAGGCGCACTTCCACCACGAGCTGCCGACCAAGGCCATGAGATCCCCGGTCGAGGGGAGCGCCTCGGCCATCTGCTCCAGGCTGAGCTCGCCATGCGTCGTGCGTACCGGCGGCCCGTGGGGTTGGTCATTATCCGGCATGGGGCGATAGTAGGGAGGTGCGCTCGTGGATCGCCGATCTCTTCCGGTACCAGACCGCGTTCGCGCGCAACTTCCTGGGGAGCGAGCTCCCCCTCGGGGAGCGATCGCGGGCCACCGCGCGGAACGTCTGGCGCCGTCTCGTCCTCCGGCGGACCTGCTGCGGGAACGATGGCCAGCCGGGCTGCTGAGTACCGGCACCGGCGGACGGTCGTCCGCCATCCGATCACGATCCCCGCTAGCATCGACGACGAAATGAAAGAAGTCCTGCAGGGGCGCCGCCTCGGCTACGCCCTCCGCCCGTCGATCGGGCACGTCGCGCTCGGCCTGGGAGCCGCCGCGACCCTGCTCGACCTCATGGCCTGGTTCGGCTGGGGCTCGTCCCGCACGAACGCCTTCGTGATCGGCGCGTATTGGATCGTCATCGCGACCGCCCTGCTCAGCCTCGTCGCCGGACTGGCGGCCGTCGCCGAGCTCACGGACATCCCCGATGAGGAGCGCCGCCTCGCGCGCCTCGATATGATCGCCATCCTTTCCGCCGCCGCCCTCTACGTCCTCTCCGCGGCCCTCCGCGCCGGGGACCAGGGCGCGGCGGGCGCGTCCCCGGGGGCGCTCCTTGCCGCGGTGGCCGGTCTCCTCGTGCAGGTCGTCGGCGGGGTGATCGGCTCGAATCTCTACGCCGCGCGCGAGTGGGAGGTCATCGATCTGGACGAGGACGCGCCCCGCCGGCACCATCCGAGGCGGTCGCGGGCGGGCTGACGGTCAGGCAGCGTTCCGCGGCGGACTAGAGCGGGACCCCGGTGAGGAAGAGGATGACCTTCGCGCTGATCTCGCCCGCGATCGCGGTCCCGATGCCCACGTAGAGCAGTCCGGTCGAGGCCTGGGTGTTCATCCGCGCGGTCCACCACGCGGCGAGGGCGACCGCGCCGGTGCCGAGGATCCCGACGCCGATCCGGAGCGCGGCCGCCACCAGGAGCGCCGCCTCCCATTCCGTGGACAGCTGGCCGCGCACGATCGCGGCGATCGCGACCAGGAGCTGCAGCCCGACGGCGAAGGCGACGACGAGCGCCGCCCGGCGAAGCGGTCCGGTCGAGAGCTTCGGCGTGACGAGGTACCAGTGGCCCAGGAGCATCGCCGCATCCGCGCCGCCGAGCGCCAGCGCGCCGAGCGGGAGGGCGAGCAGCGCGAACAGGTCGAGGGGGACCGTCGCCGGACGGGCGAGCGCGGCGAAGGTAAGGCAGGCGACGCCCCCGAGCACGGTGACCGCGCCGACCACCTGCCGCGCCCCTTTCCAGGGAAAGAACGAGACGACGAGCTGCGCGACCACGAGCACGATGACGACGACGACGAGCTGCGAGAACGTCGCGAGCCGCTCGGGATCCAGGTGCGCGTCGGCCGCGCCGCTGCCATGCGGGATCGCCGGGAGCAGCACGCCCGCGAACGCGATGGCGCCGGCATCGACGAACGCGGTGAGCTTGAGGAATCCGGTCGGCGCGTTCTCGGTCCGGTCCAGGTACCAGAGGAGGAATGCGCCGCCGATCGCGAGCTCCACCATGATGACCGCGAGCACGAGGGGGAGGGTGAGGAGCGCCATCTAGGTGAACTTCATCTCGGCGAGCAGATCGTCCGAGCGCGGCGTGATGCCGTCCCGGTCGATCGCGAGGTGGAAGAATTCCTTGCCCTGTCGCCGCTCGAGCATCTGGTAGAAGAAGTCGCGGTCCTTGAACTGGGTGCGGTGGCACTCGAAGGCCGCGGCCTTGCGCTCTTGGAATGCGGAGATGTCGATCACGTGGGTCGGCGCCATCGCGCCGACCGCGAGCGCGTCGCCATCGTACGGGGCGGCGTTGAAATAGAGGCGTCGGGCGGCGTGCGGCGCGCCGCGGTCGGGATATTGATCGGCGGTCGCGGCGCGGGCAAAGGCCCGCGCGGTGAAGAACGACGCCGCCCGATGATCGTCATGCTCGCTGCCCGCACCCTCGGGGCCGAACGTGCAGATGATGTCCGGCCGCACCTCGCGGATGAGTCCCACGATCTCGGCGGTCACCTCCTCGACGGGCGATCCGGCGAGGCCGCCGTCGGGCCAGCGCAGCAGCCGCGCGTACCGAAAGCCGATGGCATCCACCGCGGCCTGCCATTCGCGGGCGCGCTCGTCCCCGAGGTCCGGCCTGGTCCACTCGCCCTCGGCCCGGCCGTGCCAGAGGCCGGCGTCCCCGCGGGTCATCGTGATGAGCGCGGTGGTGTGCCCCGAGGCGGCGAGCTTCATCGCGGTGCCGGCGACACCGAACGACTCGTCATCCGGGTGGGCGTAGGCGAACAGCACGGTGGCCATGGACCAAGCGTACCGTTGCGGGCGTGGAGGGCGCGCATGATCACCGCATCGCGGAGATGTTCGATCGCATCTCGCCGCGGTACGACTTCTTCAATCGGATCCTGTCGTTCGGCACGGATGTCGGCTGGCGCCGCCGGGCGCTCGCGCTCCTCGGCGCGCGGCCGGGCGAGCGGATCCTCGATCTGGGGAGCGGCACGGGCGATCTGGCCTTCGCGGTCGCGGCGGCCGGCGCGACGGTCGTCGCCGCGGATCTCTCCCACGGCATGCTCACGGTCCTGCGCCGCCGTGCGCGCGGCGAGTCGCCCGGCGCACGGGTCGGACCGGTCGTCGCGAACGTGCACGCGCTCCCGTTGCCCGACGCCTCGGTGGACCGCATCGTGAGCGGGTTCACCGTACGGAACGTCGGCGATCTGGCGAGCGCCTTCCGCGAGCTGCGGCGCGTGCTCAAGCCGGAGGGGCGTCTGGTCGTCCTCGAGCTGTCGCACCCGCCGCAGCGGGCCTTCGCGCTCCTCTACCGGATGTACTTCCAGCAGCTCGCTCCACGGCTGGCGACGGCGCTCGGCGCGGATCCGGAGGCCTACCGCTATCTGCCGCGCTCGCTCCGGGCGTTCCCCGGAGCGGATGAGCTGGCCGCGATCATCCGCTCGGCCGGCTTCGTCCAGGTGCGGTACGAGCGGCTGTTCCTCGGGATCGCGGCCCTGCACATCGCCGAGCGCTGATCCGGGCGCGACGCGGGCTCCCGTGAGGGCCACGGCCGGAGCGATGAAAGCCGGACCGCGCGCCGGCCGCTAGGGTGGGTCCGTGATGACGCGCTGGGCCGCGCACGCGGCGTTCGCCAACGCGTTCTTCGCCGCGGCCCAGTTCCTCACCTCGAGCGCCGACCCGCGCACGAACGCGGTCGCCGGGCTGCTGAACAACCTCGCCGGGATCGGCTGGGCGCTCAGCTTCATCCCCATCGCCGTCCTCCTGTATCGCGGCGCGCGCCGTCACGCCGGCTCTCTCGCGCTCGTCGTCCTGGCGATCGGCATCGCCGCGATGGCCGCGGCCGCCGGACTCGAGGTGGCCACGGCGGCCGGCGGGATGACCTTCGATCGGGAGGCGATCGCCTACATCCCGGTGCTCGGCGGGATCGGCATCTGGCTGGTGATGAGCCATGGGATGGAGGCGCTCGGCTCGGGCTGGGCGCCCCGTCCTCGCGGCCCGCTGTTCTTCGGCATCGGGATCGGACTGGCCTGGTTCCTCGCGAACGTGCTGTTCGGCGCGGGGGGCCTTCCGCCGGCGTCCGGCGCGGCCTCGGCGAACGATCTCACCGACACCGGAGCGACCCTGTTCGAGCTTGGCATCCTGCTCCAGCCGATCTGGGGACTCTGGCTCGGTCGGACGCTCCGCCAGGGCGGTCTGCCGACGGGCTAGCCATGCTCCCTTCGCCTCGATGTGACCATTCCAGCGAAGTTTGC
>JRHI01001325.1_pt1 | contig 21400 bp, 14 predicted proteins | sample 215371 | NCBI WGS metagenome assembly JRHI01 (sample SAMN02929681, study PRJNA255918) | sediment metagenome | biome: cave system; feature: Ice Cave; material: Sediment; isolation source: sediment from deep within a dark volcanic ice cave with no known source of... ...
GTTGGAGAGGATGAGAAGTAGCTTCAGAGCGGGTTTGTCTGTTGGCTCATGTGTGCAACGGGCACAGGTGAGAGAACGCGGAGCTAATGCAGCAACGCTTGCAGTGGCGAGCGGTGATGGGGACATTGTCTCTCAGGGAGTGTGTCGGTCGGCAAAATTGAGGTCATATTTCTTATTCAGAAGGCAATTTATCTCATATAAGAGATGCAAAATAGCACAATAGACAAAGCATACATGCTTTGTCTATTGTGCTATTTTGCATCTCTTATATGAAATTAGTAGGATGAATCTTCAGATTTCTCGGTATTGGGCAAAATCGAACGTGCAATCCAACTCTGACCTTGTGGCGTATTACTATAACGAGAAATAAGAATGTTTTTCAGTTGTGCTTATTTGAAGAGAGGCCGCAATCAATGAGAGGCAAGAAGTTTTTGTCCCTAATAGTGCTCAGCGTACTAGCTAGTGTTTTCTTTGTAGGTATGCAAGCACGTCCCGCTTTTGCGGATGGTATGGCATATTGGCGGCTCGTGCATGCCGCGCCTGATGTTACATCAGCAGATGTTTTTGTAGATGGCGTAAAACTGGTTGGGAATTTCCAGTTTGGGACGGTGAGTGGCTATGTTCCGACACCAGTCGGTTCGCACATCATTCAAGTTGCAGTTGTTGGCGCGGGTATTGGGGCATCAGTTATGTCTCAGAATGTAACAGTGAACGCGCAACAGCCTTATACGTTGGTGATATTGGGTACGCAAAAAACAGGCTACTCTTTGGATATTTTCCAAGATAATAACAGCCCTTCCCCTGGTGCTGCCAAAGTACGTGCCTACCATCTCTCGCCAGATGCCGGGCCGATCAATGTTGGTGTTGGAACAAATACTGTTGTGAACGACCTAACCTACCAACATGCAAGTGATTATTTCACTGTGCCATCTGGTTCATATACGTTTGATGTCACTGCCACCCAAACATCTACCACTATTCCACAGACAGCAACGCTGAATGAGAACGTAGCGTTTAGTGTGTTTACTATTGGCCTTCTCAGCGGGACTCCTAATCTCCAAGTAGTGACCGCTAATGCGTTTGTTATTCCGGGCATGCCGCAAACTGGAAGTGATCCCACTCTGGCACCAGCCGGGAATAATACACAGCCGATAGGCCAATGGTTTCTGGTATCTCTAGCGCTCGTCGTGGTTGGCGCTGGTGTCGCTCGTCGTACGATTGTGAGGCGCCAAAAAAGAGTATGATAATCGTTAGGAAATTGTTCATTGTATGTGTCCTATTGAGTATCCTTTTCTTGGCTATTAGCGGGGCACGAACCAGTATTGCAGCGGCTATGCAACCGACAGCATCCATTACAGAAACAACGGTAACATTTTGGGTGCAAACAATGGATTCGTGTAAGCAGGCCATCCCTGGTGCGTTTTATGAATTGACGGGTAACGGCCTTGATATTCCGGAAGGGCCTACTCCGGGCACGAAGCTACGGGCTGTTGGAAAGGGAGCTTGTGCTTTGCAGCGTGGAAATTGCATCACTGTGCCAACAGGTTGTCTCTCATGGGATATTCCTGTTCCAGCAATAGGCAGTGCAACCTATACTCTCACCGAGACTGCGGCGTCTAAGGGCTACGTGTTCTGCACAGGAGGGAGTGTTTGCTCTGTTCCTGAGACCGTCACGCTAACGATTGATGCTGCAGCTTCAGTCACTGCCACTGTAACGAATATCTATCCCAACGGACAATCGATTGTCTGGCCCACCACTGGTATGCTCTATACAGGGCAGGCTACTGATCCTGCTGTACCCCATAACTCGGCATTAGGAACAGGTAACTGTGATGGCGACGCTGATGCCGATGATCATACCAGTGGCTCGGAGGGCTTTAGCCCACATTGTGATAATGATCAAGATCGCCACCACTAGGCCCTCTTCTTGAAACATACGTTATTCTTTATTGTTTGTGTGCGAAGATGCACACAATACCAACTTTGTTGAGAAGAACGGCAAGAAGCGCATTTCTTATGCGAAATGCGCTTCTTGCCGTTCTTCTCAACAAAAAATCGGGATGGCTTACGTTTCATACAATGATAGTGAGTTTTGGGAAGGGTATCTGAAAAAGCCTCATGTCGAAAGCAATCCAGAAGTAACTAAGATACGTAGAATAGGGTAGAATAAATCAAAAGAACTCAACAATAGAGAAGAATATGTTACATTATCATTTGTATAAATGATAATAAACTCTCGGGTTGTGATGTGTCTTCTTTTTTTACTCTTCCAACGTGCTTAAAGGGGATGATTTCATTAGTTATCCCTCTTATGATTGTGCCTTGTAGATAGATACCCATCCATGTTTTCAGAGGGAATGGAGGAGCAACATGATAGAGCAGCGTACATATCTATCACTTGTTATCCCCGTCTATAACGAAGAAGAAAATGTACCACTTCTGCATCAGAGTATCAGCGAGGTTTTGTGTGAGCAGGGCTTTGGCTATGAAGTAATCTATGTTGATGATGGAAGTAAGGATAAAACCTTTTCGCAATTGCAACGTATTGCACTTAGCGACCAGCATGTGCAGGCCATTCGGTTGCGCCGCAATTTTGGGCAAACAGCCGCTATTAGTGCAGGTGTCGCTCATAGTACGGGAGAAATCCTGATATTTATGGATGGTGACTTACAGAATGACCCTATTGATATTCCCCGTTTATTGACAAAGCTTGATGAAGGGTATGATGTGGTGAGTGGGTGGCGTAAACATCGTAAAGATGCGTCGCTCAGTCGTAAACTCCCTTCCTGGATAGCAAATCAACTCATCTCAAAGGTGACGGGTGTCTATTTGCATGACTACGGGTGTACATTGAAGGCGTATCGGCGTGATGTGTTTCAACATATTCGCCTCTATGGAGAGATGCATCGCTTTATCCCTGCCTATGCAGCGCTTACTGGAGCCGCCATTGCGGAGCTAGAGGTAACGCACCATCCGCGCCGCTTTGGTGTATCGAAATATGGTATCTCTCGTACTGTACGCGTCATGCTGGACCTGTTGACAGTGAAATTTCTTGGAAGTTATAGCACAAAGCCATTATACGCTTTTGGCATACCGGGGCTGATATCACTCGCGTTTGGCACACTTTTATCTGGCTGGGCACTGGGTCAGAAACTTTTACCGCCTCATGTACGTGTACATCGTAACCCTCTTTTGCCACTTTCTCTGCATTTTTCCGGTTTTGGGTTGCAGGGCATTATGATGGGTTTGTTAGCGGAGCTATTGACGCGCACTTATCATGAGTCGCAAGGCAAATCAATCTATGTTGTGAAAAATATTATCTCCATTCACAGATCTGAAGCGGGGCTAGACACAACTCCTATCGAACATATCGGCGCTGTAAACCAGACACGAAGTGAGTTGTAGTATGCGTATTTTAATGATTGCCCCCGAACCTTTTCTGGAGCCGCGTGGCACGCCATTTAGTGTCTATCATCGCATCAGGGCACTTGTTACCTTGGGTCATGAGGTAGATCTTGTAACCTATCCTATTGGTAAACAGGTTGAGCTAGATGGATTGCATGTCTATCGTACACGAGCAGTGCCGTTTATTCAGAAGGTCAAAATAGGTCCATCACTTGCCAAGTTTCCACTTGACCTATTGGTGTTTTTGACGGCGATGCGACGACTTACCATGAAGCGGTATGACTATCTGCATACGCATGAAGAAGCAGGTTTGATGGGCGTGTTACTCGCTCCCCTTTTTCAGTGCAAGCATTTGTATGATATGCATTCTGACCTATCTCAACAGATGGCTAACTTTTCCTTTACCAAAAGTGCATTTCTAATTCGTGGAATTGAGGCTATACAGAAGCTGATTGTGCGTCGGGCTGATAGGGTTATCGCCATTTGCCCTGACCTAGCATCTACCGTCAAGCGTATGGCGCCAACTAAAACTGTGTATATGATTGAGAATGTCGCAGTTGATGAGTCTCTGTCGTCGGCTAGTGAGGCTGAGGTGGCACGTTTACGCCAACAATGGCAGTTAGGTGAAGGCCCCGTTCTGGTTTACACCGGCACCTTTGAGAGTTATCAGGGGATAGATATGCTGCTGCACAGTGTAAAAGAGGTCATGGCAGTGTTTCCCACTGTTCGCTATGTTCTCGTAGGAGGGCGACCAGAGCAAGTGGAGCAGCAGCGTCAGCTTGCACAACAATTGGGGATTGCTGATAGTGTGTGTTTTACGGAGCAACGTCCATTAGATGAGATGCCTCAGTATATGGCATTAGCTGATGTGCTTCTAAGTCCACGTAGCAGGGGTACAAATACCCCTTTGAAGCTCTACACATACTTGCGTTCTGGCAAGCCTATTCTAGCTACGGCCATTGCATCGCATACGCAAATATTGACGGATGAGATGGCTCAATTGGTGGAACCAACTGCGGTTGGGTTAGCGCAAGGAGCATTGACATTATTGCGGAATCATACAAGAGCACAGATGCTAGGAGAGCGTGGGCGGCAGATTGCTGAAAGGTGCTATAGCTGGCCTGCCTTTTTAGAGAAGCATCGGCAGATATATGAGGAGAGAAATAAATGGAACAGTATCTTGTAGACCTCTTTGTGTCGTCGGCCCAAGAGGAGATGCATGTGCCGCCGTGGATGTTGCGCCTCTACCTTGCGTTGTTTAGCCCACCGCTTGGTAAGACTATACGTCTTGATTTGGTCAAAACGTTGCTGCGAGGGCAGGACTTGCAGGGCAAGCGTGTACTAGATGTTGGTTGTGGTATAGGGGATTTGGCTTTTATCTTAGCCGCACGTGGCGCAGATGTGACAGCGATTGAACTGGACTCACAAAAAGTCGCTCGTGCCACCAGTGTTGCACAACGATGGCATTTTGATCGCCTGCGCTTTGTCACTGGGGATGTCACGAAACTTGCGCAGATGAAGCTTGGACAGTTTGATGTGATCTTCTGTATTGCTCTGCTCGAACATATTCAGGAAGATGGGCTATTATTGCGTCAACTGCAAAGCATGCTACGTCCAGGGGGTCTGTTTGTCCTGGAAGTGCCCAGCGCACTACGCAAAACGATTGCTGAGGTAGAAGCTGCTGATGGGCATGTACGACCTGGCTATACCTTTGACGAAGTTCCTGAGCTGCTCGAACGTACAGGACTTCATTTACAAAAGCGATGCAGTATGGATCCCCTTGGCTTGAACTATTACTGGTTCGTCAGTTCACGGCTCATACCGCTAAAAAAAGTGCAACGTTTGCTTTTCGTGGCACTTGCGCCTCTGTTTATTCCTCTCATTCGCCTGACTTCAGCTTGGGTCAAGCGCCCTGGTGCAGAACTGTGTTTTCTGGCAACCAAAGATGCGAGTGTAGTAGACCAAGAGGTACCCTTACTGAATAATGTGCCTGTGGAGGTGTAGACATTGTAGACATGATGACTGGTATTGTTGGTACATATTCTATGGAGCATAGGATTTTTGCAATGAGAGCTAGACGGAAGGATAAAGTATGCGCTGCTTAGTAACAGGAGTAGCTGGCTTTGTTGGATCGCACATTGCGCAACGCTTGCTAGCCGATGGACATGAGGTGTGTGGTATTGATGGTTTTATTGACTACTATCCTCGACATATCAAAGAGCGCAACCTGGAAGCACTCCGAACATGGCGAACGTTCTCTTTTGTGGAAGGGAATCTACTTGATGTGTATCTTCCTCCACTGCTTGATGGTGTTGGCTGGATATTTCATCAGGCTGCTCAGGCGGGAGTACGGGCAAGTTGGGGGCAGGAGTTTTCGCGCTACGTGGACTGTAACGTGCTTGCTACACAACGCCTGTTAGAAGCAGTATTGCATGTTGGGAAAAGCACACAGCGTTTTGTCTATGCCTCTTCCTCGTCGGTCTACGGAGATACTACCGTGCTCCCAGTCAATGAATCAGTTATACCTCATCCTGTTTCGCCTTATGGTGTGACGAAGTTGGCGGCAGAGTATTTGTGTACACTCTATCATCGCAACTTTGGAGTGCCAACGGTGTCATTGCGCTACTTCACGGTATATGGTCCACGCCAACGACCGGATATGGCATTCCATCGCTTCTGTAAAGCTGTGATAGAGCATCAGCCTATTGCTATCTATGATGATGGAGAGCAGACGCGAGATTTCACCTATATCTCCGACGTGGTCGAGGCGAACATCCGTGCTGCTACTGCTGAGAATGCTGTTGGAGAAGTGTTCAATATCGCTGGTGGTTCGCGGGTAACAGTGCGTCATGTTATTCAACTTTTGCGAGAAATTAGCGGATTACCTATACAAGTGACGTTCGAGAAAAAACAACACGGAGATGTACGCGATACGTTTGCGGATACTGAACACGCACAGCGGGTACTAGGGTATAATCCATTAGTGACGCTTCGCGACGGATTAGCGCAAGAGTTTGCGTATATCGAGTCGTTATATCCAATATATACTACTCACGTACATAGCACGGTATAAGAGGAGACATGACCCTACCATTACCTCTACCATCACAAGAATCGCAAGGATTCCGGGATGCGCAAGGACAACATGTTGGAAAAACTTCATTCAGTCTATCTGATCAGCGAACTGGTGGACGACAAGCAACAAAGAAAGGCCAGCTTGGCTTGTTGCTTCGTGTTGCGGTCACGCTCTTGCTTTTTGCATTCCTGTTCAAGTCGCTATCCTGGTCAACGTTATGGACGACATTGCTGCATGCAGATCGTGTAATGTTGTTGGTAGGATTACTTGTGGGAGCCTTGGGTATTGTTCTCAGCTCTGCCCAATGGCAGAGTCTTTTGAAGGCTGAACGTATTACGATGCGTTTGCTGAGGCTCACTCGTTTATACTTGGTTGGTATTGCTTTCAGTCATTTTCTTCCTACAAGTATGGGGGGTGATGCCATCAAGGCTTTCTATGTTAGTCGTGAAGCCGGGAATGGAGCTGGTGCTGTAAGCGGTGTTGTAATGAGCCGTATTACGGGCTTCTTTGGCATGCTTTTGATTGCTCTGCCTGTGCTGGTGATCTGGTTCTCTCAGTTTACTCCCCTTGTTAGACTATGGTTTCTACTCCTTAGCTTGTTGGTAGGAGGTATGATCTGTGGCGCGATCTACCTTACCTCATTTGTGGCAAAAATTTCCGAGCTGAGGTTGGTGAAGAAGTATGCTCTTGTCCTCCGTGTCTTTGCTATGGTAATACGTGTCGGTGATGCGCTAAGAATGAGCATCCGACGTCCACGTTTTCTCGCTGCGGCAACTCTTTTGGGCATGTTGTTCTGGATCACTGGATGCTTGAACTATTATAGTTATGCACGCGCGCTCCACATACAAGTGCCGCTGTATTTCTACTTTGTCGCAATTCCTTTTGTCTCGCTCCTCACCTTTTTGCCAATTTCCATAAACGGTTTTGGCATCCGCGAAGGTGCCTTTGTATACATCTTTTCGACGGTTCACATTGCCCTGGCTACATCACTACTCTTAGCCTTTTTGATAGATGCACAGGTACTCCTCTTTGGAGTTATTGGTGGTTACTTCTATCTCACCATGAGTAGCAAGGCGCATGTGACGAAGCAGTCAGAGCATGTAGATAGTATGAGGTCTATCATGAATGAATACAAGCAAGCTGAGCAGAATATGCATGATACACAGCCTAGATTGCAATCTGTTGGGCCACTGCTCAAGGAACCTATACATCCTTCGCAGCCTACTAGTTCGCTCACTCGCGCTCAAGTATCAGTAGATGCTGCAGGAGTTGAGCAGGAGCAACAAGAACATACTGTGTTGCATCAACCAAAATCACCCCTTTTAAGGCCAACGCCTATGCCCCCTCAAGATAGATGGCAACGTCTCTTTGCTCTCTTGAAGCGGAAAAGAAGATGGACGATCACGCTAGGCGCGGCAATCTGCTTGCTGGTCTTGTTGGGCACGTTTGGGTTATATGAAACGACACAGGGTTCATCAAATGTGACTGTCTATCAGGCAGGCGTCCAGAATGTCAGTCAATCTATTGGTGGCGGGGGTATTGTATATCCCTTGCAAAAAATGGATATTTCTTATCCAAATACCGAACGTGTTACGAATGTCTTTGTGAAAGCAGGAGATCAAGTAACCGCTAAACAACCGCTTCTGCAACTCGATACTGGGCAGTTAAATGCAGAAATTGCGCAGGCCGCAGATGACTTGGCGGCGGCGCAAGTCTATTATAACGATGTTTTAGCAAGTGGCAATCCTGTAACCATCGCTCAGGCCAAGCAAGCTTATAACTTGGCGAAGAATAAATATGATGCGCTGATTGCGCAGACATCACCCAACATCCAGAATGGGGCGATCATTTCACCAATAACTGGCGTGGTGGTGGCTGTAAATGTCAACCCAGGAGAAGTAATTACGGGTAATACACCGTTTCTTACTATCGAAGACGAGTCAAAAGTGGTTGTACATGTGAAGGTTCCACTCTCAAACCTCCAACAGGTACATCTTGGTCAGACTGCGGTGGTCACTCCTTCAGCGTTACCTAATCTCAACTTTTCCGGTGTTGTTACGGCTATCATTCCACAAGCCGATCCGCAGACGGATACCTTCGAGGTCTGGGTACAGGTCGTCAATACAGATAAGACGCTTTTACCCGGTATGAGTGCTTTTGTACGTATTGAAAATGCAGGCAAGGCCGTGGTGTTGCCACGGCTTGCAGTGCTCAACTCAGACCGTGAGTCGGCTGTCTTTGTTGTGCGCAATCAGCATGCCTATATACAGCATGTGCATGTTGTAGGACGCTCAGCGAATGTTGTCTTCGTTGATAGCGGTATATCTTCTGGTGATAAAGTGGTGGTTGTGGGAGCGAATACGTTGCAAAATGGTCAAGAGGTACATATTAAGCACGTAGAAGGCCAAAGTGCTTAATCTAATGAGACGAGATACTTTGATGCTTGCCGCTGAAGAACGCCTACAAGAGCCACAAGTGTCTATGCCGAGTCAACATCCGGCATGGTTGAAGCCGTCATGTGTGCTTCCACTCAGTGCGGGTGCATGTGTGCTTGTGGCTAGCTTTCTGCCTTGGCTCTCGGAGCCACTAGGAAAGGGAGATAATGCTTGGACGTTGCCTATTGATATTGGTTGGCAGCTACATAGTAGCCTGCTCAATTATGGGTTGCTCTGTCTGTGTTGTGCAATCTATGCTATATTGGTCGGTTACGCGCAATGGAAACCGCTCGGAAGCAAAGATTATTTGAAACAGCACCAAGTTATAGTAGGTCTCATATGTCTTGTACCGGTTGCCTTATTTCTTTTGCAATACCTGCTCATCGATGTAGTTGGCATCAACCAACTTGCTCAGCATAAGGTGCAGCAATTACTGATACAGCAACATTTTGGGTATAGAGTGGCTCAGGAGCGTCTCTCACTCAGCCCTTTTGATGTGACCACAGCCACCTTGCTAGGACGCTTACAAATCTTGGTTGATCAGATCGCAGTTGGCCCGTTTTTGCTATGTATCAGCACTTTTCTATTGCTCTACTCGCGACATTTTGTTGCCGCTCCTGTGCAAAAGAAACACCATTATCCCATAGCATATGCAGTGATACTGGTGTTGTTGGGAATACTCAGCCGTGGCCCGCTTGCAATGGTATGCCAGTATGAGGGCAAAATAAACTTGGCAGCAGGGAAGTATGCCTCTACATTGCAATGGTTACATGCCGCACAGGTCTTAAATCCAGCCCTTGATCAGGTCTCCTATTTTCATATTGAGCGTGGAGAGGCATTGTATTTTTTGCAGCCCAATCAGCAGAGTGATGAGAGCAGTGTCTACCTTGCTTCTATCTATATCAGGCAAGGAGATTATAGGGCAGCCTATCAACAGGTGTTAGCTGCGTGGCAATTACGTCATAGTCCCTGGGTGGTGGACGAGTTAAGTCTCTCTCTTGAAAGGCTCTCAGAGTTTATTCAACCATTACAAGGGCCGCCTGTAGTACGGCCAGATAGCGACGATTCAGCGTTACCTTGGGTGCAAAAGCTGGCATTAGTGGACCCCTCCAATGTGTATAGCCACTATTTGGTAGGGCGTATTCAGTATGATTTACACAACTATACAGAAGCTATGATACAGATGAACGTGGTGTTGCAAATAGGCACAAATCCTGATGTGGCATCTTCAGCGTATACCTATATGGCGCTGAGTGACGCTGGACAAGGGAATTATGTGGAAGAGCGTGTCTTGCTTTTGCAAGCAGCTAAGTTCGATCCAAATTATCATAATAATACAGCTCGTGAAGAGCTATCGGGCCTTCGCTAGTCCATGAGTAGAAAGATCGCAGAATGGTTCCGTCGGATACATCGTCAAAAACAATAGCGCCTATGCCTGTGCATACATCGTATGATGACGATCAGTATGCAGCGGGCACGCATATCTCGAAGCTCTCTTGGTGGAGGCTTTCTGCTTTCCATATGATGACGTGGATATGCCTCATTCTGGCGTGTATAGGGACGAGTTGGTTTGCCTGTCAGTATTTTCTTGTCCCCCAACCGACTCAGTTTGCTCCGCAATGGGCAGGTGCTCAATGGGTTCAGGCACGAGACGCTACGACGCCGGTGGCATATTTTCGCTCTGTACTCGATGTCGATGCTGTACCTGATGGAGCCTTCGTGACTGTTGCCGCTAATCAAACTTTTCGCCTGTATGTGAACGGAACCTTGATTGGTTCAAATTCGTTGGATTTTGTGCAGGGAAATTATCCTCTTGCGTATATGTATGATATTGTTGCGCTTTTGCAACCGGGACCGAATGTGATTGCGCTCCGTGTTGAGAATCAGGATCAACAGCCACCAGCGTTGCGCGTGAATCTGGGTCTTGTGAGGGGACATACTGTCTACTATCGTGGTACAAGCCAGTTGTGGCAAGCTACGGCACAGAGTACCCTTGTCTATCCTCGTTATGCAACAAAGACGAATACGTGGGCAACTAGTGATTTTGATGCTAGCTCATGGCAGCCAGCGAAGCAGATAGCTAGCCTTTCTCTGTCACCGATGCTGACCGTCGATCCTCTTCTCTATCAACAACCAATACCCGCTCATTGGGTTAGTGCAGGAGTTGGTCACGAGGCATATTTTGTACGCCAAATCAATGTTTCCGCTGGCACCTCTGCGACGTGGTTGCGCCTTGTGGCTAGTGGGGTTGCCAATATCTTTATCAATGGACACCTCATTGTGGTATGGAATGGTGAGCCGTCTGTACCCCTACAAAACGTGAACGATTATTTTAGCTATGACGATACCGTCATTCAGTATCGCTCTGGTTTGGTGTTAGGTGTCTATAATATTGCTCCCTATGTACACCCTGGTGTGAACACAATCGCTGTGCATGTGCTGGCACCGGGAGAGAGTGCGGCTCGCGTTGGATTAGATACACTCAAGACTGCGCTGTCGTTGGATGTATTGATGAGTAATGTGCATGGTCAAGATGTCTGGTTCCCGTCTGATCAAGGTTGGCATGCTGCAACTCAACCTGTTGATGGCTGGACACAAGGTAACACGGCAGCTATGGCATGGGCTGCACCTGTTGTTATTGCACGACCCGGAGCAAGTCGCACATTCTATCTCCCCGATAACAATACACCACGTAGTAAACTATTGGTTCCGCTCTCACAAGTAGCCGCCGTTGTGCTTGGCTCTAGCATAGCTATTGTGGGAGTATGGTTGTTGCTTGCACTGTTCGTGGTGCGTCGTTATGCTCGATCATGGCGTGGAGCGCTTGAGCGAACGAGTCTCATCTATGTACCCGCCTTAGCCGTTGAGGGGCTGCTAATCGTGCTGTCGCTTGAGCCACGCATAACACAACCATTCCCTTATACGTGGTTCTGGGGCTTGATACTCATTCTGATTGTGGTAGGTAGTTGTCTCTTGCTTTGGATATACGAACGGATGAAAGGCAATGGCAGCGTCGTAGGGGCCAGCTTCAGCACGCCCGTTGTGCCAGTGGTCAATTCCTCCAACATTGCACATGCCAACAACGGGCGCGCTGAAGCTGGCCCCTACGACGCTGCTATTGCCTTTTTACGCACGCATTGGGCGCTTGTGCTGCTGATGGTGCTTGCTATTCCACTGATTTGCTACCAACCAGCATATGAGCCATATTGGCAGGATGAATTGACGAGCTATTATGCGGCCAAAGGTGTTTTGGCGCATGGGTTGCCATTACTTCCCTCTGGCTTTCTCTACTTGAAAGGCGAGCTGTACTCCTATCTACTTGCGCTTACAATGGCGATCTTTGGCGATCAGAATGGTGTGCCGCGTATGCTCAGCATCGTGGAATACTTGGTGAGCTTGCCACTCCTCTATGGTATTGGCAGCTACTTTTTTAACAAACGGATTGCTGTGTTGGCGACTGCTATGCTTGCACTTGCCCCGGATGCGCTCTTATGGGGACGACAAGTGCGTATGTACGAACAAGCACAGCTATTAACGTTGCTCGCTGTCTATCTCTTCTACAAGGCGCTGCGGGAGCCACAGCGTGTGCGTCCGGTGTATCTGGCAGTGGGCTGTCTAGTTGCTGCTTACTTGAGCCATGAAGAAATATTTATCATTTTGCCTGCATTGGTGGTGTGTGTGCTCATAGCTAGTAGAGATACAACTCATCGCCTTCCAACTGTGATGTATCAGAAGCATTGGTGGTATGCAGCGGGCATGGGCGCGAGTACTATTGCGCTGCAATTATTGTTGGTACGTATCACTCATCCACCTATACTGGGCACAGACCAGAGTCAGCAGCCACTTGTGCAATTGACGGTAGAGAATATTCCATACTATATCAGGCTGCTTTTTTCCCCAGTAGTTCAGGGTAATGCAACGTTGTTCACGGTAAACTCGCTGTTAGCAACAGCTGGTTGTGTGTTGGCATTCTATCAGCGTGATAAGCGTGCGCTCTACTGTGGGCTGTTTTTCTTGATTTCTTTGCTGACACTCGTGCTCGTATTCACGTTGTCGTCTGAACGCTATCTCTATCCGCTCCTGCCCATCTATTATCTGATGGGGGCTTATGCTCTCGTTGTAGGCTTAACGACTGTATGGGGGTTTGCCCGTGAGCGTCTGTCAAGCCAACCTGTGCAGCCAACTACATCAATGCCTCTGTCTGTGAGAGAAGGCGCTGTGCCTCAACCAATACGCTTTGTGGCAATGGCTGTTCTCGGTATTGTTGGTGTATGTGTGTTGCTCCTGCCAATGCTACCGATCAGCGATTATAATCTCTTTGTGAGTCGTGCTACTGCTTTGTCCTATCACCGCCACTATCCAGACTATGACCAGGTTGGAAACTACCTACATGCACATTGGCAACGTGGTGATGTAGTGGTTGCGGTATCGCCAGCCATTTCAGTGCTGTATTATGTCGGACATGTTGACGCCTTCTTTTCGCTGGATCGTGCGCTCTATCTATTTGAACAAGATGGCAAGATCACTGATACACCGACCGGTTCAACACCTTTGTTGAGCCAGGATGATTTCCAGGCGCTGGTTGCCACCCATGCACGTGTCTGGATTGTTTCGGACAACGATATCTATCAGTCAGGAGTGATAAAAGAGAGACGTTTTGTGTTTCCGCCTGATTTTCATATAGTCTTCGAGGGCTATCAATCGGCCCTCTATTTCCGTGGCAGTTGAGGAAGTGGCGACAGTGCAGTAAGGAGTGTGTGTTATGCAGCAATCTGCTCTATCTTTTTTGAGACGTTCTATTCCATTATGCATCATGGTGCTGCTGATAGTAGGATGCGCTGGGCCAACAGGTAACACGCGGCCGCATGCCACGCCTCAATCTTCGTCAGTGACGACGGGTACGCTATCAGTTGCTATCACAACAGTGACAACACAAGTGCTCACAAACATGCATTTGCATGCTTGGAATCCACAAGCGACTACGCGTGGGACTGTGACCGGAGGTCTCTTTATTAATTGGAAAATGAGCGACCCGGCGAATACCAATAATGTACGTCCTGGTAGTGATGGCAATACTCAGCATAACCACGATCCCCAGGTAGACCTCTTATATTTCACGGCACTAGTTGAATATCAGCAGTTGCATCCACAGGATTCCACCTATGATACGGATGTGAGCCGCATTCTGCCATTAATACAAGCAGAGTTTCAGAACTACAATTTACCGAAGGGCTGGATTTACTTTTACTTGCTGAGGGATGGCCTATTGCTGCATAACACCACGCTTGTGGATGAGGCGCATACAGCCGCCAGTAACTTTTACACACGTTGGTATGATCCAATATTGGGTGTTGTCTATAACCGTAATCATCCACAAGGCGATTACGATACAGACCATACAATAGATTGTGGCGCGGCTCTCATTGATGCGGGCATGCGTTGGCAACACCCTGATTGGATAACGGCAGGTGAAAAGACGTTAGATCATACTATTGCGGTAGCCCTGAATCCAACTTATCACCTCTTCTATACTACCATGCTTGCTGCTCAAGATGGTCATGATACTGTGCAAAATTATCAGGCAAAGCCAAGCACACAAGGCGAAGCGATAGATTCACTTCTCACAGCGTATACCCTGACTCACAAGCAGCAGTATGTGGATGTTGCGGGCCAAGTATTACAGAGCCTATTTGTGTCGAGTGGTTTGTGGGATAAGACACACGGCGGTTTCTTTTTTGCCCTTGACATGAGCAAAGGGAAATTATTGACCGATTATAAAGAAACAAGGAGTCAGAGCCTTACGCTCATTGGTCTACATCACTACAATCAAGTCGTAATGCAGGGGGCAAAGGGTGAAGCGCTCTCCTCGCAAGAGCAGCAATTGACCACAGTCTTGACCGATGATTTTTATCAACGAACGTATCACGGGTATTTCTACCGTGTCACTCCAGATTTCCAGGTCTATGTCAGTCGTCCAGGAGCAGGAATAGGTGTAGAGGATTATGTAACGACGGAGGCTATGGGCAGTTCGCTGGACGCATTGCAGCAGACAGAAATCAGGTTTTAACAAAGAGGGTAGCCGTAAAGGGATGCTCATTGAGCCTTTCAAGAAACATTGACAAAAGCAGTTCAAACGTTATAATGTGCAGAGAAGATAGGTACAGAAAACGAGCAACGGCCTTATTCCATGTTCACAAGGAGGGTAGCGGCTATGTCTATTAGCTTTCAAGATGTCGAAAAACTTCAGGCCCTCTATCCTGAGAACCAGATCGAATTGAGAGAAGGAAAATTGATTGTTATGAGTCCATCGGATGGTGTATCTGGTATAGTGGGAGTGCGATGTAGTTGGCTCTTAGCCAACTGGGTGTATGAGCATCACTTAGGGGAAGTTCTGGACGCGAGTACAGGTTTTCGCCTGCCCAATGGAGATCTGCTCTCTCCCGATGTCTCGTTTGTGTCACGCGAGCGTCTCAAGCACGATCTCCGCACATACCTGCCTATAGTTCCTGAGCTGATCGTTGAGATCAAATCGAGGCGTGACCGTGTTCGTGAGCTGGAAGAGAAAATCGCCCTCTTCTTACGGCAAGGAGTCCAGGTCGGCATTCTCATTGATCCTGATAAACACACGGTCACGGTCTATCGCCTTACAGGGCTGAATAGCGATGACGATAGAGAAGAGGCTCTTCCTCAAGGCACAATCCTTCGCGATAGGGATGTCCTGACACTTCCAGAACTCTTTCCCGGTTGGGAGGTTCCAATTACGAGCCTATGGCCTCCTGTCTATGAGTAGCAAATATATCAATATGTAATCACTCTGATCCACTTCCTGATATTGGCTACTATAACAGTCAACACCAATTTGTGCTACACTGTAGCAGGAGTTCACCGCGGTGCTCGCCCCACCCGATTATCTCAAGTACTCTGCTCATTTCCCTATCTAGTGCTGCACGTAACCTTTCAGATTGTTGACTAACTTCATTGGAGATGGTTTTCCCTATGACGCAAACCGTTGATAAGACGCCACAATATGGTGCCGTTGGTAAGCCTACACGCCGCCAGGATGCACCTGATAAATTAACTGGGCGGACGCGTTTCGCTGGTGATCTGTCCTTCCCTGGTCTTTTGCATGCACGTCTTGTGCTCAGCCCTTACGCACACGCACATATTACAAATATTGATGTGGCTGCTGCTAAGAATATACCCGGCGTCGTGGCAGTGTTTACGGGTGAGACGCTACGGATGGCTGGCGCTGGTAGTGCATCGCGTAGCCAAGGGCCTCTGGCGCAAAAAGAGGTCTACTGGTGTGGACATCCTGTAGCAATTGTGCTTGGCGAGACCGAGGCAGCCGCTACTGATGGTGCGGCGGCTGTTGACGTAGATTATGAGCCACTACCAGTGGTCATCGACCCCGTTGCTGCTATCGCTCCTGATGCTCCACTTACGCGCACACGGAGTGAAGATGAGGTATCCGAGATCGCAGGCGGAGGAGCACACGCAGGAGTCTCTGGTGAGCAGGTGGTGGAAGAGGAAACGGAGGCTGTATCGCAGAATGTGAGCGATAAAGTACATTTTCGAGTTGGCGACATCAACGCTGGCCTAAAAGAAGCCGAGATCGTTGTTGAGCATACTTATCGTACGAGCTTTGTGCATCAGTCCTATGTAGAGCCGCAATCGATCACAGTTGTTCCTAGCCAATCGGGCCATCAGATGACAGTATGGGCCAGCTCACAGGGTATGTTTGCTGTGCGCTCAGACATCTCTCAGGCGTTAAAGATGCCAGAGCGACAAATCCGCGTGGAGTCGGTGCCGATAGGAGGTGCTTTTGGTGGAAAGTTTGGACTCGTCGAACCTCTGGCAGCCGCAGCCGCTCACGAGGTGCGACGCCCTGTACGCCTTGTGTATACACGTCAGGAGGACTTGTTAGCTGGTAATCCTGCTCCACAATCGGTGATTACTGTGAAACTTGGCGCAAAACGAGATGGGACGCTCGTTGCTATACAAGCAAAAGCTATCTTTGACTCAGGGGCTTATCCCGGTGCCTCTGCTGGTCTTGGCGGTTATATTCTCGCAAGCACCTATCGATGTGCGAACCTTGATATTCGTTGCTATGAAGTGCTGACCAATGCTGTGAGTGTGGGTGCCTATCGTGCTCCCAATGCACCACAGGCAACGTTCGCTTTAGAGTCCGCCGTCAATGAGCTAGCACAGGCATTAGGCATGGATCCCATCGAATTGCGTTTGAAGAATGCGTTGAGAGAGGGGGATCCGACTATCGACCCACGCACTCCCAAATGGCCGCGTATTGGGCTGGTTGAATGCCTCGAAGCTATTCAACAACACCCCTTGTGGGTACAGCATGCTGCACAGAAACAGACACCAGAAGAACTTCATGGCTGGAAAATTGGCGTCGGAGTTGCTGTTGGTGGCTGGCCCGGTGGTACAGAGCCAACCGCCGCCGCCTGTCGCTTGGAGACTGATGGCACCTTTACTGTTGTGGTTGGCACCGTAGACCTGTCAGGCTCGGATACATCGATGGCTTTGCTTGCTGCTGAGGCATTGGGAACGTCTGTTGCTACAGTTAATGTTGCGCACGATAGTACGGATACTATGCCCTATAGTGGTGGAACTGGTGGTAGTAAGACCGTCTACACGATGGGGCCAGCAGTGCTAGCGGCGGCACGCGACGCACGCAACCAGATTCTGGCTATCGCTAGCGAGATGCTTGAAGCTTCAGTGGATGACCTGGACATTGAAAATGATCGGGTGGTGGTCAAGGGTGCTCCTGGCAAGAATGTACTGCTGACAAAGATTGCGGGAGACTCGATGCGCTTTGGTGGGCGCTTTGAACCCGTCTATGGGCGCGGGCGTGCAGCCATCAAGATGAGTTCTCCCATGTATGCTGCCCACCTAGCAAAGGTTGCCGTTGACCCTGAGACTGGCGAGGTACGCGTGCTTGACTATGTGGCGGCTCAGGATGTGGGCTTTGCCATTAACCCGGCGGCGGTCGAAGGCCAGATACACGGTGGCGTCACGCAAGGTATCGGCTGGGCGCTCTTTGAGGGCTATGTGCATGACGAGAACGGTCAACTCCTGACCTCAACACTCATGGATTATGCATTGCCTATGAGTAAGGATGTGCCAAACATTACGCCCATTCTGATCGAGATTCCATCCGCAGTTGGGCCAATGGGTGCTAAAGGGGTCGGTGAACCACCTGTGGTGCCTGTTGGTGCTGCTATTGCTGATGCTGTCAAAGATGCTATTGGTGTGCGCGTGACGCAACTGCCAATTACGCCTGAGCGCGTGTTTACTGCGTTACATGAAGCTAAGTAACTCGCCTTACATTCTTTAGGCAAGGTTCAAGTGAGCTTGGCACTTTATCCCTGAATCGAGGATAAAGTGCCAAGCTCACTTGAACCTTGCTTAAATATCTTTAAAAAACTCTGGAACCACTACCAGTTGTGCGGTCGGTTTTATACCGAGACCCAGTTCCTTGAGTTTATCCAGTAACTGGTCTCCGTCTAGTAAATCAATCGGTGGCGCACCATCCCTTGTCGCCTCCATCTTTGCATCACGACTAAACGTTCCTGTGGTAATAACTAAACCCCTATCTGCACGACCAATCATTGCACCACGAAAATCCCGAATAATACTTGCACCCACGCTACCTCGATAACGCTTGCACTGAAATAGGATAGGAAAACCGAGCAAACCGCCTAAACGTACAATTCCCACTCCATCAATGCCACCATCTCCAGATCGTCCAGTTACTTTAACCTCAACAAAGCCCGATTCACGTAGTATACGTTGCGCAAGTCGTTCAAATGCTTCAGGAGACAATTCTAATAAAATTGCTAAAAGCTCTTCCCGCCATGCTTCTTCTAAAACAGCTTCAGCGACCTCAACTACATCGCTATCTACCGCAGTGCCAGTACTTTTCTTACCTGCTCTATCCTTTTTACCTCTTCTTGTCTCGTTAAAAAATCGTATAATCTGTCGTGGGTCTACAGTTTGAGTATCCTTACCCTTTGGCGTTAAAACCCAAACACCACGCTCAGAATTATCAAGCAGTCCATATCCTTTAAGATAGGTTCTTGCCCAGGCCAAACGGTATTGTAATTTAGTTTGGCGCTCATTATGAGCTTCCGCAATTTCCCTATTCGTAAGATGAAGATTTTGTGCAACCTCTTCATCCAACTCGGAAATTGACGCTGACCCTCCAAGTTTCTTGATTGCTTCCAATAGAGGGTTCAACAAATCATCAGATTGAGGAACAGCCATATCTAACCTCCAAAATTAAAGGGAATTCAGGCAGCTATATTCTACCTCATAGTTGGAATCATATCTCCGTGTGCTTCAAACAAATCATACACGAGACTGTGTATCTCATCCAGGGTAAGCTCCGCCGAGGTGTGTGGGTCGAACATGGCGGCGTGATAGACGTGTTCTTTCTTGCCTGTTAGCACTGCCTCAACAACTAAACCTTGGACGGTGATGTTGCTTTGTTGGAGTGCGGCTAGCTGGATGGGCATTGCGCCGATAACGGTTGGTTGTAGGCCCATTGCATCAACCAAACAGGGTACCTCAACACAACAGCCTTGTGGCAGGTTGGTAATCAGGTTGGAGTTGAGCACATTGCCATAGATTACTCGCGGTGTGTTGGTCTCCATTGAGTGAATGATGAGTGCGGCATATTCTCCGCTCAGGTCAGGGTGAAAGTCGGCGGTGCCATCTAGCAGTTGCTGGCGTGTTTGTTCCCACCATGCATTTTGTGCTTGGCAACGGCGCATGTACTCATCAATAGGTATGTTGAAACGCTTGATCAGGTCAGGGCGGTCACGACGAATGAAGAACTGGTTGTATTCGGCGCTATGTTCGCTGGACTCTGTGACGAAATAACCTAAACGCCTGAACAGTTCAAAGCGAACTGGATCGCGCTTCGATATCTCTGGGTTGTTCGCTGCTTCGCGTATTAGCGGATAGGCATCCTGTCCTTTGTGCTGAAATTCCAGGTAGAAGGCCATATGGTTGATGCCTGCACAACGATACGTGATTTCAGCGAGGGGCACATTGATGTATTGCGAAAGCTGATATGCTGTTCCCTGCACGCTGTGACATAAACCAACTGTTTTGATGTTGGTGGCCTTAGAAACTGCCCAGGTGTTCATCGCCATTGGATTGACATAATTCAGGAAAGTGGTGTTGGGACAGACCTGTTCCATGTCGTGGCACATATCAAGCATGACGGGAATCGTGCGTAGAGCGCGGAAGATGCCACCAATGCCTAGCGTATCCGCGATGGTTTGCTTGAGTCCGTATTTCCTGGGAATGTCAAAGTCGATCACCGTTGACGGATAGCCGCCGACTTGAATGGTGTTGATAACGTAATCAGCTCCAGCGAGTGCGGCTTTGCGGTCTGCATAGGCGCTGATCTTAGGGTGCGCATGCAGGATATCGGCGAGCTTATGCGCCATGATCTCTGCGATACGTAAGCGTTCGGGGTCGATATCCATCAAGGCAATTTCAGATGCGGCAAGTTCTGGAAATGAAAGGATGTCGCCGAGTAGGTTGAGCGTAAATACGACGCTACCTGCGCCAATAAATGTGATCTTTGTCATACTGCTCTGTTCCTTAGCCTAGCACACCCGATGTGTAGCGGGGATGTATCTCTTGCCCGTGAGCGAAACGCTCGTAGGCGAAATGTTGCATGTCCTCTGGCCCTTGACCCGTGGTGATTAATTGGGTCATCCATTGCCCGACGCTGGGAGATAACTTAAAACCATGACCGCTGAAACCTGCTGCGCAGTATAAGCCATCATAATGCGCGAGTCTTCCAAGAATGGGGTGGTAATCTGGAGTGTCGTCGTATATTCCTGCCCAGCCACCGCGAGGTACTGCACGTGCCAGAGCGGGCAGCGTCCCTTGAGCTTCCGTGCGGAAATGAGCAATTTCTGCCTCGGTCAACCCTTGTGCATACTGATCGGGATTGCTCGCTGCCAGGACATTCTCTGTTGAGCCGATTAAGGTAATACCACCGATATCTGGTCGTAGATAAATAGAGCGTCTCATGTCCATGCAAATGGCATGGAGGCCGTTTCTCCCACCTAAGTCGTTGGGGCGTCGCATTGCGAGCATAGGATGTCTTGTTGCTATAATTGGCAATGTGATACCTATATTCTGAGCAAATGCGGGACTCCACACATTCACTGCCAGTACCACAGTGGGAGCGAAGAAAGGCTCCTGAGCTGTCTCAACGCCGGTTACTCGTGTTCCTTCTGTGAGAATGCGTGTCACAGGTGTACCTTCATACAGCGTTGCGCCGTAGTCTCTGGCACGTTGCGCAAGGCATGATGTCGTTGCCATTGGGTCTGCTACACCGGCGTCAGCCTCATAACAGGCGAGAACTGCGCCTGCTCCACTGTAACCTGCTGCAACCTCGCTTACCTCTTCAGGAGAGTCATCCATGCGCCGCGAGCGCACCACC
>JRHI01001326.1_pt1 | contig 21389 bp, 24 predicted proteins | sample 215371 | NCBI WGS metagenome assembly JRHI01 (sample SAMN02929681, study PRJNA255918) | sediment metagenome | biome: cave system; feature: Ice Cave; material: Sediment; isolation source: sediment from deep within a dark volcanic ice cave with no known source of... ...
GGCTAAGGCCAAGGGTGTGACCAAGGTTATCTTTGACCGTGGCGGCTATCTATATCACGGGCGGGTGAAGGCGCTCGCGGAAGCTGCCCGCGAAGCCGGATTGCAGTTCTAGAAAAGAAGCTTCTAGCTTTTTGCTTTTAGCTGCTGGCCAACCTAGTGAAACTCGGTTGGTATCAGCAAGGAGCCTGGAGCTAAAGCTAAAGGAATTATGCCAACAATTATTAAAAAGCTTGATGCGGGTTCGTACCAGCTGAAAGACCAGGTCGTCGCCATCAACCGTGTGACCAAAGTGGTCAAGGGCGGCAAGAACCTTTCATTCGCCGCGCTGGTGGTGGTGGGTGATCCGTCGGCGGCGGTGGTAGGCCACGGTTCCGGCAAGGCGAAGGAAGTTCCGCAGGCCATTCGCAAGGCAATCGAGTCAGCCAAGAAAAATCTGATCAAGGTTAACCTGACGCAAACCAGCATTCCGCACCTGGTATTAGGACGCTATGGTTCGGGCAAAGTTTTGCTCAAGCCGGCTCCTGAAGGCACGGGCGTAATCGCGGGTGGGGCAGTGCGCGCGGTGATGACTTCCGCGGGTGTGCAGAATGTTCTGACCAAGTCGATCAGCACCACCAACCCGCACAACGTGATCAAGGCGACCTTTGACGCGCTCAAGCAGCTAAAGAACCGGGAGAGCGTGGCGCTTCTGCGGGGCAAGTCGGCACAAGAGTTGTAACGAGGTATTGCAATGACGGCAAAGAAACCGAATTCGGACAGCGCGAAGATTCACCTGAAGTGGGTGCGTTCCGCGATCTGTGCACCGATCAAACAGAAGCTGGTCATCAAGGGATTAGGATTCACCCGGCTGAATCAGGTGATCGAGCGTCCCGACAACAACGCCATTCGCGGCATGGTGGCCAAAGTGCCGCATCTGGTCGAGATTTTGTCGTAGGGGCGTAGATGACTACGCCTGTGGCGGCGCTAGTGAGCGTTGCAATCAAAGTTTCTAGAGCGCGGCGGTAGGAAAATGAATTTTATGAATTTATCCAACCTTAGAGCACCGAAGAAGGCGACGGAAAAGCGCAAGCGCGTGGGCCGAGGTATGGGCTCGGGCATGGGGAAGACGTCCACCCGGGGGCACAAGGGCCAACGCTCACGTACCGGTTCGCGAATGATTCGCGGCTTTGAAGGCGGCCAAATGCCGCTGCACCGCCGCATGCCGAAGCGCGGCTTCACCAACATCTTCCGCAAAGAGTTCAACATCGTAAGCCTGGAAAGGCTCGTGGAACTTGGTGAGACTACAATCACGCCCGATGTCCTGCGCAAGGCTGGGGTCATCAAGACGAAGCATCCGGTTAAGATTTTGGGGGATGGCGAACTGAAGAGCGCAATCACCGTGCATGCCCACAAGTTTTCGAAGTCTGCCCAGGAAAAGATCACCAAGGCAGGCGGCAAGTTTGAGGTCTTGAAGTAATGTTCGAGAAGCTGGCAAACATCTTCCGGATTCCGGACCTGCGTAGACGCATCCTGTTTACGCTTGGCCTGCTGGCCGTGTACCGCCTAGGCGGCCATATCCCTACGCCGGGAGTGAATGCCGACAAGTTGGCCCAGTTCTTCGAACAAAACCGCGGATCGTTTCTCGGGTTTGTTGACCTTTTTTCGGGCGGCCAACTGCGTCGCCTGACCATCTTTGCTTTGGGCATCATGCCCTACATTACCGCCTCCATCATTCTGCAATTGCTGACAGTGGTTTATGAGCCGTTGGCTAAATTGCAGAAAGAAGGTGAACTCGGGCGCAAGAAAATTACGCAGTGGACGCGCTACATCACCGTCATCCTCAGCGCGGTGCAATCCTTCGGCATCGCGGTTGGTCTGGAGCGCGGCGGAGACTTTGTCGTACACCCCGGTCCAGGTTTCGTCTTGATGACCATGCTGACGTTGACCACGGGCAGCGCTTTCATTATGTGGCTGGGCGAGCAGATTACCGAACGCGGCGTAGGCAATGGGATGTCGCTGCTAATTTTTGCCGGCATTGTCACGGGTCTGCCGCGAGGCGTGGTGGATCTTATCGACAAAGCCAAGAATGGTTCGTGGGGCGTGCTTACGCCGGTTCTGATGATAGGACTCGTGGTCTTCATGATCGGCGTTGTCGCGTTCATTGTTTGGGTTGAACGCAGCGAACGGCGCATTCCCGTGCAATACGCGAAACGCGTCGTCGGACGCAAGGTGATGGGCGGGCAGTCCACTCACCTGCCGCTGCGGGTAAATGCCGGCGGCGTGATGCCGGTGATTTTCGCCTCATCTATTCTAAGTTTGCCGCCAATGATCGGATCGGGCCTTGGACTTAAGGAGAGCCGTTATTTCGGCGGTCTGCTTTCCGCACTGCAGTGGGGCGAGCCGATGTATACGCTGCTTTATGCGGTAGGGATTATTTTCTTTGCGTATTTTTACGTTTCCATCGTTTTCAATCCCAGTGAAGTGGCCGACAACATGCGCAAGTACGGCGGCTTCATTCCGGGCATTCGTCCGGGCAAGCGCACCGCCGATTTCATCAATGAAGTTCTCACTCGCATCACGCTCGTGGGGGCGCTCTATCTGATCGTTATTTCTTTCATCCCCGAATGGATGATTACAGGACTTCACCTGAACCACTTGCCATGGTGGCTGGGCGGTTCGATGTTTGAGAGATTACCTATCTGGGTGACGAACGGGCTGGGCGTTAACTTTTACTTTGGCGGAACTTCGCTGCTGATCGTAGTGGGAGTGGCCATGGATACCGTCACGCAGATCGAGGCGCAACTGATCATGCGCCACTACGATGGGTTCACACCGCGCAGCGGACGCATTCGTGGCCGCCGCAACTGGTCGTGATCCGTTTTCGGTGAATAGATTTCTGCAACAGGATGGTGCAACAGGATTGTGTGGTCACACCGTAAAGGGTGCTGCACCTCGGCGTTACCTCGGCGTTAGTGCAGCGGTTGGTCGAGCAGATTGAGATAGGGAGGCTTGAGGCCAGCCGATGGGGCAGGAGACCTCGCGTGATGTTGGGCCTGTGGTGCTGCTTGGGCCGCCGGGTGCTGGAAAGGGCACTCAGTCCAAGCGCATCATGGAGCATTATTTTATTCCGCAGATTTCGACCGGAGACATTCTCCGGTATAACGTGGCTCAGGGCACGGAGCTGGGCAAGGTCGCCAAGTCGGTGATGGCTCGCGGCGAGCTGGTTTCCGACGACCTGGTCTGCGAAATGGTCCGGCACCGGCTTTGTCAACCGGACTGCAGGCGTGGTTATGTGCTCGACGGGTTTCCCCGGACTGCAGCCCAGGCTGGGTGGCTCGATGCTTTACTCGACGACAGGCTCTTTGACAACTCGCGCCCGACCCGCGCCTGGCCAATTGTGATCCGCCTGGACGTGGACTATAATCAACTTTTGCGCCGGATCTCTGGACGCCGTACTTGTCTCACCTGTGGACGGATCTATAACGTCCACTTCCAGCCGCCCCGCTTCGATGAAGCTTGCGACTTCGACGGATCGAAGCTGGTGACCCGAAATGACGATCGGTTGGAAGTTATTGAGCCGCGGCTGGCGGCTTACCAGGACCAAACCCGCCCCGTGGCTGACTATTACCAGCGCACAGGAAGGTTGATGTCGGTAAACGGCGATCTGCCGATGGACGAGGTTACTGAGCAGATTTCCCGAATCCTTGAAGATCATCACGCTTAGGAATGGCGATTGTGTGCAAATCGGCGGCTGAGATTGAGAAGATGCGTGAGAGCGGCCGAATCGTGCGCCAGGTTCTTGATCATGTGCGGGCGTTGGTGGCGGCAGGCGTCACCACGATGGATCTGGAGCGAGCCGCCGCTCAGAAGATTAAGGATCTTGGCGCGAAACCGGCTTTTAAGGGGTACTACGATTATCCCTGCGTACTCTGTACATCGGTGAATGAAGAGATCGTGCATGGCATCCCGTCGGAAACGCGGACGGTGAAGGAAGGCGATATCGTCTCCATCGATTGCGGCGTAGTGCTCGATGGCTACTACGGGGATGCTGCGATCACGGTTCCGGTCGATGCTATTAAGCCGGAACTGCGCAAGCTGTTGACGGTCACCGAAGAATCGCTATACCGGGGCATCGAGCAGGTGCGCATCGGCAACTCGGTGGGCGACGTTGGAGCGGCGGTTCAAGAGCACGTGGAGGCCAACGGATTCAGCGTGGTCCGAGAGTTTGTTGGACATGGTATCGGCACGCGGTTGCACGAGGAGCCTCAGGTGCCAAACTACGGAGCTCGCGGTCATGGTGCTAAGTTGCGAGAGGGCATGGTACTGGCCATCGAGCCCATGGTGAATTACGGAAAGCCTGAAACGCGAGTGCTCGGAGATAAGTGGACGGCAGTAACGGTCGACGGCAGTTTCAGTGCGCATTTTGAGCACTGCGTCGCGGTCACGAAAAACGGGCCCATGATTTTGACGCAGTAACAGCTGTTAGCTTTCAGCTCTTGGCTTTTAGCCAAAAGTCAAAAGCCAAAGGCCAAAAGCTTTCAAGGAGTCGATGAGCAAAGAAGACGCGATTGAAGTGATGGCAGTTGTTGTGGAACCACTGCCGAACGCCATGTTCCGGGTGGAACTGGAGAACAAGCACAAGGTTCTGGCGCACGTGTCGGGTAAGATGCGCAAGAATTTTATCCGCATCCTTCCCGGCGACAAGGTCGCGGTCGAGCTTTCGCCATACGATCTGAATCGCGGCAGGATTGTCTATCGCTACAAATAGGTTTTGCTGAAGGCTGTAAACTACAGCGGTCGGCTGAAGGCTGGTTTATGAAAGTAAGAGCATCGGTTAAGAAAATTTGTGACAAGTGCAAAGTCATCCACCGCAAGGGTGTGGTGCGGGTGATCTGCGTCAACTCGAAACACAAACAGCGCCAGGGCTGAAGAAGCTTCTAGCTCCTGGCTTCTAGCCAAGTCTGATCGTGGTTTGCTAGAAGGTAGCAGCTAGAAGCCAGTAAGCGACGAAGGCTCGGCAGTTAAGAGGATTTGGATTTTATGGCACGTATCGCAGGCATCGATCTTCCGCGCCAGAAGCATATCAACATCGCGCTAACCTATATCTACGGGATTGGCCAACCACGCGCCGGACGCATTCTCGACGAAGCCAAGGTCGAGCCTATGAAGAAGGTTCAGGACCTCAGCGAAGAGGAAGTCAACCGTATCCGCACGGTTATTGAGTCGGAGGGTCTGGTCGAAGGCGATCTGCGCAAGGAAGTTTCGATGAACATCAAGCGTCTCATCGAAATCGGCTCCTATCGCGGATTCCGCCACCGTCGCAATCTGCCCGTCCGGGGGCAGCGTACACACACGAATGCTCGAACCCGCAAGGGTCCGCGCAAAGGAACGGTCGCCCAGAAAAAGAAGGCGACGTCGAAAACGTAGGGACAGCTTCAAGCTTCTAGCTCCTGGCTAGAAGCGAAGAGCTAGGAGCTAAGAGCTGACTATGGCTAAACCAGCAGCAGCGGGCGGCACGGCCGCACCGGAGAAAAAGGGCAAGAAGAAGACGTTCAAAAAGAAGGAGCGCAAGCACGTGCCGCATGGCTTGTGCTACGTGCAGGCGTCCTTCAATAACACGATCGTGACTATCTCTGACATGAATGGCAACGTTCTGTCGTGGAAGAGTTCGGGATCGCTCGGCTTCCGCGGATCGCGCAAAGGCACGCCGTTCGCGGCGCAGCAGGCGGCATCGAACGCAGCGAATATGGCGCGGGATCACGGCGTCCGAAGCGTAGATGTCCGCGTCAGCGGTCCGGGATCTGGTCGCGAGTCGGCCGTGCGTGCGCTGGCCTCATCCGGTATTGAGGTGCGCTCCATTCGCGATGTGACGCCAATCCCGCACAATGGGTGCCGTCCGCCGAAACGCCGAAGAGTCTAACCCGTAGAGACGTAGTTCGCTACGCCTTTGCCGGCACGTAAGAAAGACGTAACAAGTTACGTCAGTACAACATGCATTCCGTCCGGGACGAAGGGTGAAGCCAAACCTGTAAACCGGTCATCTGATAAGGAGAACAACTTGGCGCGTTATACCGATGCAGTTTGCCGTCTCTGCCGCCGCGAGGGCATGAAGCTGTTCCTCAAAGGCTCAAAATGTTTTACCGATAAATGCCCCATCGAGAAGCGTAACTTTGCTCCCGGGCAACATGGGAAAGACCGCAAGGCTAAAATCGTAGGCTACGGTCTGCAATTGCGTGAAAAGCAAAAAGCCAAGCGCATTTATTTCACCCAGGAAGGCCAGTTCCGCAACTACTTCGAGAAGGCCGCGCGTACGCGGGGCGTAACCGGTGAACTGCTGCTGCAGCAGCTTGAGCGACGTTTGGACAACGTGGTATACCGGCTGGGGTTCGCTCAGTCCCGGCGCCAGGCGCGCCAGTTGGTGCGTCACGGGCATGTTGCCGTCGACAGCCGCAAAGTCAACATTCCCTCGTACGAAGTGAGCGCGGGCGAGGAAATTTCGATTCGTGAGAACAGTCGCAAGCTTTTGATTCTGGAACTGGCGAAGGAATTTGCCAGTCACGGCACCATGCCCAACTGGCTGGAAATCGACCGTGATAGTTACAAAGCGCGCGTACTGTCATTGCCCAAGCGCGAAGATATCCAGTTGCCCGTCAACGAGCAGTTAATTGTGGAGTTGTATAGCAAGTAGTGTTTTTGCGGTCCGATATTTTCGAGCCAGATCAGCCTGTGCTGGCGTTTGACCTGAGTCCGGACCGATTCAGGGAGCCAGCACTGAGCCAAACGGCCGAAGGAGAAACAAATGCTTTGGAAGGGTTTTCAGAAACCGAAACGCCTTGCAGTCGATACTTCAACCCTCACTGACAAATACGGCATATTCTGGGCACAGCCGTTCGAACGCGGTTTCGGCACCACCATCGGAAACGCCTTGCGCCGCGTGCTGCTCAGCTCCATTGAAGGTGCGGCGGTGACGGCCGTCAAAATTGAAGGTGTGCTGCACGAATTCCAGTCGATCCCCGGAGTAGTTGAAGACGCGACAGATGTCATTCTCAACCTGAAGCAGATTCCGTTCAAGTTGAGCGGTGATGCTCCGAAGGCAATCTACCTCCGCGCCGATCAGCCGGGCGTGGTAACCAGCGGCATGGTCGAAGCGGACGGGGATGTCGAAGTGCTCGACAAGGACGTCTATATCGCCACCGTCAGCGAAGGCGGCAAGCTCGACATGGAGATGCGCCTGAAGCGCGGGCGCGGTTACACCTCGGCGGACAAGAATTTCGACGAAGACCTGGGTATCGGTTTTATTCCAATCGACTCCGTGCACTCGCCGGTGCGTAAATGCAACTACACCGTTGAGGCCGCGCGACTTGGCCAGATCACCGACTACGACAAGCTTACCCTTGAAGTGTGGACCAATGGCTCCATCACGCCGGCCGATTCCATTGGACTGGCGGCAAAGCTTTTGAAGGACCACATGAACATCTTCATCAACTTCGAGGAAGAAATCGAAACCGGTACGTCGTCGTCCGATGATCGCAAGCCTGAGATTCACAACGAGAATTTGAACCGCTCGGTGGAAGAACTCGAGCTTTCCGTGCGCAGCTACAATTGCCTGAAGAATGCGAATATTCAGAGCATTGGCGAACTCGTTCAGAAAACCGAATCCGAAATGCTGAAGACCAAGAACTTCGGCCGCAAGTCGCTGAACGAGATCAAGGAAATTCTCTCCACCATGGGATTGAGCCTGGGCATGAAGATCGACGAGCACGGCAACGCCGTACCCGGCCCGACTTCGAATCAGGTTTTGCCGGCGTCGGCCTACGGGCCGGACGATTCGCTGTAAGAACGACGTTGTCGAGTAGTACTGAAACTGGTTTCGAAAATTGATTTGGGGAAGGGCACGGCTTCAGCCGTGCTGCTTCCCGCTCAGACGAGAATGGGCTTTAGCCCCTGAGGTTCCTATGCGTCACAAAGTAGCAGGATGGAAATTAGGACGGAACACAGCGCACCGGCGCTCTTTGCTGCGTAACCTGGTCACCTCGGTGATCATCGAGGAACGCGTCGAGACGACGGTTCCTAAGGCGAAGGCCGCTCGTCCGCTCGTCGAAAAGATGATCACGCTCGGCAAGCGTGGGGATCTCGCGGCGCGCCGTTTGGCCGCAGCCTACCTCATGACCAACGATGCCGTAGTCAAGCTGTTTGACACCATTGGTCCCCGCTTCGGGGACCGCAACGGCGGATATCTTCGCATTGTCCGCACCGGCTGGAACAAAGGCGACGGGGCCGATAAGGCCTTCATCGAGCTGCTGGGCAGCGAGAAGGTGCTCGACGAAAAGCGAGAGAAGCGCGCCGAAGCGCGGGCCAAGCGTGCCGCGGAAGCAAAGAAGGCCATGGAAGATGCCGAAGCACAAGCCGAGCACGACGGCGGTGTCGAACCGGTAAAGGAAGACGACAAGAAAGAGTAACTTCATTTGCATTTTCAACAAAGACGCGGCTTAGGCTGCGTCTTTTCTCTTTGCCCGTCACTTCAAACCCTTCTCGCGCGCCGGTACATGTCCTCGCGCAACCACCGTCGGTAACCTTGCCGTTTCTTGTCATCCAGATAAACTTCTAGACAGAATGGCCTCGACCCGGTCACAGATCGGTATCGCTGTGGGCGCTGGCGCGCTGCTTGTGCTGGGATTTCTCGGCTACGTGTGGTGGTTGAGTAATCAGGGTCCGGTGCTTGCGCGCTCCGAGGATCACGATCCGCTGACAGGCCTGCCCGTGAGCGTGAAGTTCAATCCGCTGCGCGATCGTTCCACGGAGAAGGCCGCGGGAAAATTTTTACGCGAAATGCGTGATGGCCGCTGCAACGATCTCCTCACGCACTGGGAGCACGACTACCGCAAGAAATATGCTCACTTCATCTGCGATTCCGAAGCGCAGCATCCGCTGCTTTCCTGGGAGCTAGTCGACTGGGAGGACGCTACTCCCCTCATCATCCTCCACTACCGAGGCAAGCGCCGTAACAGTCCCGACCAGCCGGGAATCTATCAGGAACTCTTTACCGTCACTGCCGAGAACAAAAGTGGCGAGTGGTTAGTTACCAAGTACGACGCCATGTACTGAAGCGGGCGTGAGACGTCAGCCACTCGTCATAGCTCAATGGCCGCCATCTCAATCGTTCTGAATCTGCCGCCGTGTCTCCGTGGTAAAACTTTCCTATGTCTTCCTCGGACCCCCAGCCTCAGCCCTCCGCTGCGCGCAATATCTATGCCTTCGGCCTCACCTCGTTTCTGAATGATACTGCCACCGAGATGGCGTACTGGGTGCTGCCGGCCTTTCTGGTGTCGCTTGGCGCAGGCCCGGCGCAGTTGGGATTGATTGAGGGTCTCGCGGAAAGTGTTGCGTCATTCGCCAAGCTATTCTCGGGATACCTCACCGACCGCCTCGATCGCCGCAAGCCACTGGTTGTGGCGGGATACTTCGTAGCCAACGCGGTAAAGCCGCTTCTTGCAGTCACTGCAGCGTGGTGGCACATCCTGCTGATTCGCTTTACCGATCGGCTGGCCAAGGGAGTGCGCGGAGCGCCTCGTGACGTAATGGTAGCGGAATCCGTGCCGAAGAACCGGTTGGGCTCAGCCTACGGCCTGATCCAGTCGATGGATTCGGCCGGGGCCATCGCTGGACCGCTGGCTGCGCTCGTCTTGCTGGCACGTTATGGAATTCGGAGCGTTTTTTGGGCGGCCGCGATTCCGGGAGCGTTATGTGTTCTGGTTGCACTGTTCGGCATCCGCGAAGTTACGCCATCACGAACCTCGGACGACGATAGACAGAAAGCCTCGAAAGAGAACGCTGACACGTCGCTGCTTTCGGGCGCGGCAAGACTTCCAACTTCTTTCTACTTCATCGTGTTCGCAGTGACTTTGTTTTCACTGGGAAATTCGAGCGACATGTTTCTCGTCATGCGGGCGCAGAACGTTGGCATCCCCGTATCGCTGGCGCCGCTGCTCGGACTCGTCTTCAACATTACTTACACGCTTGGTTCGTGGCCTGCTGGATGGTTCAGCGACCGGTTTTCGCGGCGCTGGATTGCCGCCGCAGGCTATTTGGTTTTTGCCGGAACGTACTTCATTTTTGGCCGCGCGCCCTCAACCCTGGCAATTTGGATCACCATGGCGGTGTACGGCCTGTACTATTCCCTGACTCAGCCGGTGCTGAAAGCTCTTGTAATTGACGCGGTCGGTAAAGAAGTGCGCGGGCGGGCGCTGGGTATTTATTTTTTCGTCACGAGCGTCGCAACTTTGGCCGCGAGCCTAATCACAGGCGAACTGTGGAAGTATTACGGCGCGAGTGTTGCCTTTTACTTTTCAGCTGCACTGGCGGTTGTGTCCGCCGCGCTGTTGGTGGCAACACCCGGTAAACCAGAGAGCGTATGACCGAAAAATTTCCGTCATTGACCGTCGGCATTTCGCGCAGCCCGCTGAGCCAGGAAAAAGATCAAAATCTGCGCCCCCAGGCCGGCGCACGTATCCAGAATCACGTCCTCCACACGGCCGGTGCGCGAAGGCAGAAAACTCTGATGCCACTCATCAAGACTTGCTACGAGGACAGTGCCAAGTAGCGCAATCGTCGTCCACCGAAGGGTCCATTTCGCGTCATCCACCGCGGGCAGTGTGGCTCGCCAGGCGCGGAACAGCAGAACACTTAGAATCGCGTAACCTACGACGTGTCCTCCCTTGCGAATGTAGAAATGCCAGTGTTGAAAGCGGAACTGGTCTACGCCGAACAGGAAATGCAGCAAAGGATACAAAATCCGGCTGGTGTTGTGCGCTGAGAGCAGGGCACTCGATTCAATGGCGATCACGATCAGCCACAGGATAGCGGCAATCCAGGCCTTCAGCAGGTTGTGCCGGTCTGAGCTCAAACGCAGCAGTGCCGCCGCTGGCAGGCCGAAATCAGGGAGGCGCAGCTCGAAGATCCAGCGCGTGAAGGAAGAACCGGAGAACAATCATCGACGGCATGGATAAAAGAATGCCCTGATCCGATGCGCGAGTATTTCCCGGCGCGCCGAAGCGGTTGCTTCGCGCTTCGCGCGTCACTCGATCGCATAGTTGGGAGCCTCACGAGTGATCATGACGTCGTGCACGTGACTCTCGCGCAGGCCCGCTCCGCTAATGCGCACAAAGCGTGTTTTCTGCAGCAGTTCGGAGATCGTGGCACAACCGCAGTAGCCCATGCCGGACTTCAGTCCGCCGACCATCTGGTAGACAATCATGGCGACGGATCCTCGATAGGGCACGCGTCCCTCGATGCCTTCAGGAACCAGTTTGTTCGGGCGATTCGAATCGCCGTCCGCCGCCGACACGGCTGCCGAGGATTCACCTTCTGTGCTTTGAAAATATCGTTCGCTGGACCCCGCGGCCATGGCTCCGATCGAGCCCATACCTCGGTACGATTTGAACGACCGGCCTTGATACAGAATCAACTCGCCCGGACTTTCGTCTGTACCCGCAAACAATGACCCGATCATCACCACGCTGGCTCCCGCCGCAAGCGCCTTAGTGATGTCACCGGAGTATTTGATTCCACCGTCCGCGATGATGGGCACGCCCGCGTCCTTTGTGGCGCGATACGCTTCCGCGATGGCGGTGATCTGCGGTACGCCGGCGCCCGTCACCACACGAGTGGTGCAAATGGAACCGGGACCGATGCCAACCTTGATGCCGTCCGCCCCCGCGCGAATGAGTTCGCATGCTCCATCGAAGGTGGCCACGTTGCCCGCCAGCAAGTCGACGTCCGGCAGTTTTGATTTCACCAGCTTCACCGCTTCGAGCACCTTCGACGAGTGTCCATGCGCGCTGTCGATGGCGATCACGTCCACTTTCGCTTCCGCCAGTTCCTGCGCCCGTTCCAGAAAATCGCCAGTGGCGCCGATGGCCGCGCCCACGCGCAGACGTCCATGAGAATCCTTGGCCGCATTGGGATACTTCAGTTTCTTCTGAATGTCCTTTACCGTAATCAGCCCCTTTAAATTGTACTTGTCATCCACAACCAGGAGCTTCTCCACGCGGTGCTCATGCAGGATCTTTTCCGCCTCCTCGAGCGTGGTTCCGACCGCTACAGTAATCAGATTTTTCTTGGTCATCACTCGATCGATCGGGATGTCAAAGCGAGTCTCAAAGCGCAGATCGCGGTTGGTGAGAATTCCGACCAGGCGGCCGTGCTCCGTGATGGGTACGCCTGAAATCTTGTACTTGCGCATCACCTCGAGCGCGTCGCTGACTTTGTCGGTGGGCGACATAGTCACGGGGTCGACGATCATGCCGCTTTCCGAGCGCTTCACTTTATCCACTTCGTTGGCCTGCTGCTCGATGCTCAAGTTGCGATGAATGATCCCTAACCCGCCCTGCTGGGCAAGCGCAATGGCCATGTGCGACTCGGTGACGGTGTCCATGGCGGCGCTGACGATCGGGATATTCAAACTTATGTTTCGCGTGAGTTGCGTCTGCGTGGTGGCCTGCGCGGGAATAACATCGGAGCGGGCCGGGAGTAAAAGGACGTCATCAAAAGTGAGAGCTTCGGGAACCGGAAAATGAATCATAAGTTTCTCGGGGGATTCTCCCAGCCGTGGAGGAACCTTCATTGTAGAGACCGCCGAGGGATTGAGGCAAATGGAGGCACGCTTATCCACTGCCGCTCCCCGGGGATCTCGTTTCTGTCGTTGTAAGAACGCGGGAGAGCGCACGATGAAAGGTTTATTCGAAAATGTCTCCGGGAAATGTGCGACAATGAATGGGAGTAGAAAGCGCCAAAACTGCAACGCTGCGGCAGGTTTCCCGGGGGTGCGCCGTTTGTCTTTTACCCTGCAGCGGCGTATATTAGAAAACTGAGAACTGTTGTGTAGTACCAGCATTTGGCGAGGCACACCAGTGGGCGCAAGCCCACTTTTTAGTTTCGGCACAAAGGTGTGGAATGTTGCCCGTAAATTACTGGATTCATGGCGCTTGACGTTGATCGCGTGCGGGAAATCGCGGAGCGGGTAGCGGCCTCGAGCGGATTGGAAGTAGTCGAAGTCGAGTTCCGAGGCGGTGGAAAGGCCCGCTTGCTTCGTGTATTTCTCGACAAACCGGCGGCCGCTGGCGGGGATCCACTGGCCGGCGTTACGCACCAGGACTGTGCCAACTTCAGCCGCGAGTTCGGCACCATTCTAGATGTAGAGGACGCAGTGCCGGGGGCTACGTATACGCTGGAAGTGTCCTCCCCGGGCCTGGATCGAAGCTTGAGCCGGCCCAAGGATTTTGAGCGCTTCACAGGCAGCCGGATGAAATTGAAGACCAGGCAGCCGGTGAACCAGAATCAGTATTTTGAGGGGCGACTGGAGAGCTTTCGCGACGGCCACCTGGTATTGGATCTTAGCGTGGCGAGCAAGAAATCACGAAAGAAGATGGGTGCCGCGGCAACTGAGGGTCAGAAGGTTGAAATTGAATTCGCCAACGTTGAGAAGGCGAATCTGGTTCCAGAGATTTAGTAAGGATTGAGTAATTGGGAGATTTGGTAATTGAGTAGTTGAAATTCTTTGTGACAGCAGGCGGACAGTTTCAAAGTGCAGAATTACTAAATTCCCCAATTACTCACGGGTTTGGTTTTCTTATGGCAAGTGAGCTTTACAACACCATCGACGCCCTCAGCCGGGAAAAGGGCATTGATCCGCAAATTGTGGTAAGCGCGGTGGAAGATGCCATTGTCATGGCCACCCGTAAGTACTACAAGTCGCAGGAAAACCTTCATGCCAAGCTGGACAAGGAAACCGGCAAGATCAATGCGTTTGCGGTGAAGACCGTAGTGGAAAGCCAGGAACAGGTGGAGGACCCCAATCTCCAGATCACGCTTGACGATGCGCGAAAAGTTGATCCCAGCCTGGAAGTCGGCGGCGAATTGCAGATCCCCAAAGTTACAGAAGGCATTCTGGGGCGCATCGCGGCGCAATTGGCGAAGCAGGTAATTTTTCAGAAGGTCCGCGATGCGGAACGCGATACTGTCTACAACGAATACATCGGGCGAGTGGGAGAAGTCGTCAACGCAACCGTGAAACGCGTCGAAGGCCCGGACGTGATTTTTGACATCGGCAAGGCGGAAGCCCGCATGCCCCGCAAGGAGCAGTCCCGACTGGAATCGTTTGCTATCGGCGAGCGGGTACGCGCGGTGATTGCGCGCGTGGAGCGCGCCTCGAAAGGGCCGGGCGTCGTCGTCTCTCGTGCGGCTCCGGACCTGGTCCAGCACCTGTTCCAGACCGAGGTCCCCGAGATTTATGACGGGACGGTGGTGATTCGTGCCATCGCGCGCGAAGCCGGAGAGCGCACAAAGATCGCAGTCATGTCCAAGGACAAAGACGTGGACGCCGTGGGCGCCTGTGTCGGCATGAAGGGAATGCGCGTGCAGTCGATCATCCGCGAGTTGCGCGGAGAGAAGATTGACATCATCGAGTATCACGAAGATGCGGTCACTTTCGCGGAAAAGGCTTTGCAACCCGCGAAAGTCAGCCGGGTCACCGTCGTCGACAGCGCGGACAAGCATCTTGAGGTTGTGGTCGACGACAGCCAACTGTCGCTCGCAATCGGGAAAAAGGGCCAGAATGTCCGCCTGGCTGCGAAGTTGCTGGGCTGGAAAATTGACATTAAGAGCGAGGAAGAGAAGCGCCAGGAAGTCGAGCAGCAGATGTCGGCGCTGGTTACGCAGACGGCTACTCCACTTGAAAAAGTTGAAGGGCTGGGCGAAGGCCTGGTTGAAAAGCTCACCGCTGCGGGTGTCACTACCGTGGAAGCTCTTGCCGACATGACGCCGGAACAACTTGAGGCTATCGAAGGCATTGGGCCGAAGACGGTGGAAAAAATTAGCTTGGCGGTGAATAATTATTTCGCCAGTTTTGAGACGGGCGAGGCTGTAGTCGTTGAAGGGGAAGTTCCGGCGGAAGGACTGGCTGAAGAAGGATTGGGTGAAGAAGCATTAGCTGAAGAAGGATTGAGCGCAGAAGGTGAAGCTGGTGCGGAAGCCGTGACGAACGAGGCCTCTGCTGAACTTGAAGAGGGTGTTGCCGAAGGGGCCGCGGTCGAAACTGCCCCGTCGTCCGCGCCATCGGAAGAATCAGAATCGACCGAAGCAGGAAAAGAGTCAGCGCCCGAAGCAGGTGCGGCTCATGAAACCAAAGAGTAGCTATGCGCGTGGAAACATTTTTAAGTGCGCAAGGCAAACAACCGACCCCGTGAGGCTGCGATGAAGACTTAAGCACAACGCGGGGCGGAAGAAAGGCCGGATGAGCAAGGTTCGAATTAACGATCTAGCCAGAGAATTGGAAGTCAAAAGCAAAGCTATCCTCGACGTCCTACTAGCAGTCGGGGTGACTGAGAAGAAAACCCATTCCAGTTCTCTGGAAGAGAATGAAGCAGAGAGGGTGCGAGTCCACTTCCGCGCCAACGCCGAAGCGCAAGGGGCCGCGTCGAAGTCCGCCCGCACCACGCGCGGCGAAGAAGAAATCAAGACTAAGATTGATCTGTCGAATATCTCACGGCCGGGAGATGTGCTCAAAGCCATTACTCAGCAAAAGGGAGCGGTAGCCCCACCCCCAGCCCGTCCCGCGGTGCCGCCAGTCGTACCACCAGCGGCTGCATCGGTACCCAGACCCGTAGTGGTTCCGCCCACAGCCAAACCAGCTGTGTCGCCCGTGGTTAGCCAGCCCGCAGTACCGCCCCCCCCGTCGCCAGTTCATACGCCTGTGACGCCGCCACGGCCGATAGGGACTATGCCAGTGGAACGGCCGACGCCTTCGGCTCCGGTCGCGGTCGCCGTCGTCGCACGTCCAGTAACAGAGGCACCGCGAGTCATCCCTCCTGCGTCGGCAGTCTCAGCGAGTTCTGCGCCCACCGTGCCGCAAGCACCTTCGGTCCAGCAGCGTCCCGTTGCTCCGTCCGCGCCCATCGCTTCGCAACCGCCTGCGCCGCGTATGATCGTGCCCCAGACCGGGCCACGCCCGGTTTACAAAGCGCCGCCGCCCAAGTTGGTGCCTCCTGTAGCGCAAGCTGGAGCTCCTACGTCCGCGGGCGCAATACGTCCCGCACCTGGACGGCCTGTCCCTGGACAGCCAATTTTCCAGCGTCCGCGTCCGCAAGTGCCCGGCGGCCCTGCGCGCCCATTGCGCCCAGGTGAGCGCCGTCCTATGCATCCCACCCGTCAGTCGCCGGTGGGAGCTCGTCCTCTAGGAGTTGGTCCGGGGCTTCCACCTCCGGGTCCGGCTCGTCCTGGCAGTCGTCCCGGATCTCCGGCTCGCAGACCGGGCCAGCGCTACGTTCCTCGCGGCGTGAAGGAAGGCCCGATGAAGGGCTACACGCCGCCGCCGCGCATGGTGGTGTCGAATGAGCCGATGCCGATCACGCGCAACATCACCATCACCGAAGGCATTAGCGTGAAAGACCTGGCTGAGAAGCTCGACATTCGCGCCAAGGATTTGATCTCGCGTCTGCTGGGTCGCGGCGTATTCGCCACCATCAACCAAACGCTCGATGCGGAACTGGCGAGCGAGATGGCACGCTTCTTCGGTGCGGAAACCGATGTGATCACATTTGAAGAGCAGGCCGCCAAAGATATTGATGCCGCGGCTGCCAGCTCTCAGGATTCCGCTGTCGAAGTAACACCTCGGCCTCCCGTAGTGACAATCATGGGGCACGTCGATCACGGCAAGACCACTTTGCTTGACTCTATCCGCCTCACCAGTGTTGCCGAAGGCGAAGCCGGGGGAATCACGCAGCACATCGGCGCCTATAAAGTTCGAATCACCGACAAAGAGTCGCCTGCTCTCGGACGCGAGATCGTTTTCCTCGATACTCCGGGTCACGAAGCCTTCACCCGCATGCGCGCCCGCGGTGCGAAAGCCACCGACATCGTTGTGCTCGTCGTGGCTGCGGACGACGGCGTAATGCCGCAGACAATTGAAGCCATCGACCACGCCCACGCGGCGGAAGTTCCCATCATTGTCGCGGTCAACAAGATTGACAAACCCGACGCCATGCCCGACCGCGTCAAAAAGCAGTTAGCCGATCGCGGGCTGATGCCGGAAGATTGGGGAGGCAAGACAGTCTTCGTCGACGTTTCTGCGAAGAAGAAAACAAACCTCAATTTGCTAATGGAAATGATTTGCCTGGTCGCTGATCTGGGTGAGCTAAAAGCCACTCCGGAAAGGGCGGCCACCGGCGTAGTTCTCGAAGCCAAGCTTGATCGCGGCCGAGGACCCGTGGCTACCGTGCTGGTGCAAAATGGCACGTTGAACGCCAGCGATAACTTCGTGGTGGGCAATGTCTACGGCAAAGTGCGTGCCATGTTCGACGATCGCGGAGCCGCGCTGGTTTCTGCTCCACCTTCAACGCCCGTCGAAATTCTAGGCATGGAAGGCCTGCCGCAGGCGGGCGATCAGTTCGTTGTGGTAGCGGATCGCGACAAAGCTCGCGGCATTTCCGAATATCGCGAGCAGAAAGCCCGCGAAGCCACACTGGCTAAGAGTTCCCGCGTTTCCCTCGAAGGCCTGGCGGAGCAGATCAAGACCGCCGGCACCAAGGAACTGAATATCATCCTGAAGGGCGACGTGCAGGGCTCGGTCGAAGTTCTCAGCGACTTGCTTTCTAAGCTTTCCAACGAAAAGGTACGCCTCAAGTTGATTCGCTCGGGCGTAGGCGCCATCACGGAAACCGATGTGCTGTTGGCGTCGGCGTCCAACGCTATCGTCATCGGCTTCAACGTACGGCCGGAGCGCAAAGCGCAGGAACTGGCCGATCAGGAAGAAGTCGATATCCGTCTGCACTCGATCATTTACGAGTTGCAGGATGAGATTAAGCGCGCCATGAGTGGCCTGCTCGAGCCTACCATCAAGGAAAACTACCAGGGTCGCGCCGAGGTGCTCGAAGTTTTCCGCATCCCGAAGGTTGGGACGGTGGCGGGTTGCCGTGTGAGCGATGGACTGCTGAAGCGCGATTCCGAAGTGCGTCTGCTGCGCGACAGCGTGGCCGTGTTCAAGGGCAAGATCGGATCGCTCCGCCGCTTCAAGGACGATGCCAGCCAGGTCACAAACGGCATGGAGTGCGGTATTTCCATTGCGAACTATGGCGACATCAAGAAAGGCGACGTGATCGAGTCGTTCGTTACTGAACGAATTGCCGCCGAAGTAATTGCTTAAAGAAGTTCTCAGTTCCCGGTTTCCAGTTCTCACTTACAAGTGGTGTTTACCGGGAGCTGGGGACTGAGAACCGGATGCCCATCGCGTTCCTCACCCTCGAACTCCACATCGAAGCGGCGCAGTCGCTCAAGGACAAACGGCAGGTCGTCCGCAGCCTCAAGGACCGGCTACGCGCCAGTTTCAATATTTCGATTGCTGACCTGGATGCCAGCGGTCTTTGGAACCGAGCGACTATTGGTGTCGTTAGCATCTCCGGTTCGCGCGACTATCTCGATGGATTGATGAAGAACGTGGAGCGCCAAGCCACGCGCATCGCGAACAACCACGGGGCCGATGTTGCGGATGCGTTCGTCGAATATTTCTAAGTGTCGGCACGTTGCCTACTTAAGGCATGCTCTCAGTCTGTCTCGCCAGGGCAAGCGCTGGAGCGCGCTCGCTGGCGCAAGCACTCGCTGGCGCAAGTAATTGTCAAATCGTGTCCGCCCTATCGCGTTGTTACCTCTGTACTTACCTGCTTGCCCCGAAAGTGCGTAAGAATGTGCTTGGGGCCAAGACCTACGGCCGATTTTCTGATATTCTCATGCGTTTTACCCTGAGGTGAAGAGTTGGAGAAGCGTGCTCTCAAGTACCATCGCGGGCGAGTCGGAGAAGCCTTGCGGGAGGAGATCGAAACTCTCGTCGAAGGGGAGCTAGCCGATCCGCGGATAGGGTTGGTGAGTGTGACCGCTGTCCACATTGCTGACGATGGCCGTTCAGCGCAGGTCTGGGTGAATGTGGAAGGCGATGACTCGGAAGCCGACCGCAGCCTTGAGGGATTGGAAGCGGCCCGGGAATATATCAGGCATGAACTGGTTGAGCGCTTACGCCTGAGGCGCGCCCCGGAATTATACTTTCGCCTGGATCATGCGGAGCGGGAGCAGGCGCGAGTCGAGGAGTTATTGGCGCGGGCAAAAAAACGAATGAAATCCCGCGCCAAAACGGCTGCTAAAAAAAAGGCGTAGTCCCATGCTGCAGGATGTTCTCCGGCAAATCGAACAACGCGAACGGTTCGTCCTGACTTCGCACGCCCGGCCCGACGGCGATGCCATTGGATCGGCGCTGGCGTGCTGCCAGGTGCTGCGCCTCATGGGCAAGCAAGCGGATGTCGTCCTGCACGATCCCGTCCCTCGACTCTATCGTTCGTTGCCCTTTGCCGATCAGGTGCTGCAGGCCGAGGTCGTGAATGGCAATTACCAGGCAGCCATCATCCTCGAATGCGACAGCATCCATCGAACCCGGCTCGAAGGCCTGGAGGATCGTTTCCTCATCAGCATCGATCATCACCAGAGCGGCCGTCCGTTTGCGCACGTAAATTGGATTGATCCTCATGCGGCTGCAACTGCGGAAATGGTTTTTCGGCTAGCCCGCGAAGCCGGTGTAAAGTTTTCGCCCGAGATTGCCACTTGCCTTTACACCGCGCTGATGACGGATACCGGGTCATTCATGTATCAGAGCACCAATGAGAAGACATTCGCCCTGGCTCGTGAGTTGGTCCTCGCCGGGGCGGATCCCGCGCACTGCGCGCAAGGCATTTACTTCGCTCAACCAGTGGCTAAGCTGCGTCTGCTGGGCGAAGCCCTGCGCGACCTGCACCAGGAAGGGAATCTCGCCTGGGTGTCGATCACGCAAGAGCAGATGGAGCGCTGTGCGGCCAAAGAAGAAGACTGCGAAGGCCTGGTGAACTACGTTCTCTCCATCGGCGATGTCGAGGTCGCGGCCTTTTTCCGCGAATTACCCGACGGCCGTTATAGAGTCAGCTTGCGCAGCAAAGGTAAGCTGGATGTTGCCCGCGTGGCGGAGAGTTTCGGCGGGGGTGGCCACGAATGTGCCAGCGGTTGTTCGGTCGAGGGCCCGCTTGCGCAAGCCGTCCGCTACGTTCTTTCCCAGCTTCGCGGTGGATCCTCCGTGCAATAGCCTGCGTACAATAAGGCTCCGTACAATAATAATCATGGATATCGCACTGGCAAAACAGCTGGCGTCTTTTGTGGGTGCGCTGCTGATTCTCGTCGCTTACGGCGGTCACCAGATGGGCTGGATGAATTCTCGCTCGACCCTTTACAACATCCTCAATGCAATCGGCTCGGGGATTCTGGGATACATCGCGCTGCACCCCTTCCAGGTCGGGTTCGTCGTCCTGGAAAGCGCTTGGACGCTGATCAGCCTATACGCGCTGGCCCGGCCTAGGAAGGTTGTCGATTGTTGAGCATAAATTGAAGGTCCCACGAACAGTTCTTCCAATCGAACATCTGAAATTAGCAAGTGAGAGTCAGCAGATTTCTAACTTTCCCCAAGCCACGATGAACTCTCGCACTCGCACCGATGCACTCTTGCTTGCCGGATTCTGTGGCTTCCTTTTCTTCTACGGCCTGGGGCAGTTCGGGCTGATCGGAGCCGATGAGCCACGCTACGCGCAGGTGGCGCGCGAGATGCTCGAGCGTAACGACTGGATCACGCCCGTACTCGGCGGGCAGCCGTGGCTCGAAAAGCCTCCTCTGTACTACTGGCAGGCGATGCTCGCATATTCGTTGTTTGGCGTGAGCGACTGGGCCGCGCGAGTTCCTTCCGCGTTCAACGCAACTCTAATGGTTGTTGTCATTTATTTGTTTCTCCGCCGCTTCCGCCGGGGAATTGAACTCGACGCTGCGCTGATCGCTGCCTCTTGTGCGGGGGTGATCGGCTATGCTCGCGCCGCCTCCATGGACATGGCGCTGGCCGCAGCTTTCACAATCGGAATGCTTGCGTGGTGGGGGTGGCGGGAGACGGCGAAGCGCACTTATCTCCTGCTGTTCTACGCCTTTCTGGCTTTGGGCATGCTGGCGAAAGGTCCAGTCGCTCCGTTTTTAGGCGCTATCGTCTTCTTGTTGTACGCCGCCGTGGTTCGCGAACCGCGGTACGCCGTGAAAACACTGTGGCTTCCGGGCATTCTTATCTTTTGCGCGATTGCTTTGCCCTGGTACGTCGCGGTGCAATTGCGCAACCCACAGTTTTTTCGCGAGTTTATTTTGGAACACAATTTGGCTCGCTTCTCCACCAGCCTGTATCACCACATAGAGCCCTTCTGGTATTACATCCCCGTCGTGCTATTGGCGTTGGTTCCATGGACGGTTTTCGTGACCGTGGCCTTCATCCATTCGATTCGAACAAAGTGGTCCCAGCGAAAGTCAGGTGTTGGGGG